>Ga0173483_10000526_pt1 | contig 10930 bp, 9 predicted proteins | sample NitcycUS178409R2_FD_122621 | JGI IMG/M metagenome (GOLD analysis project Ga0173483, IMG submission 122621) | Soil microbial communities from Arlington Agricultural Research Station in Wisconsin, USA - Nitrogen cycling UWRJ-S178-409R-2 (version... | ecosystem: Environmental > Terrestrial > Soil >...
ATGAAATTAAAGAGAAGGACAATAAGGGAAAAGAAGTTATTCTTTGAAACTCTCACGATAGTCGAGATAAGTTTTAAATGATTGAGCTTACTTTTTCAATAATTCGTCAGCTTTTGTTGCTATTCGATCCGCCATTTGAGAGTAGTATTATCATCTAGATCGTATGTACAATACTTGTTTTCGCTGATAACATCTTCTGCAGCTTTAAATATTGCATTAGAAGGTTCAAGGTGATCCTACAAGGGATTCAGCCACTCATAAGTTCGATAAAATGGTCGCAACAAGATTTACCTTATCCTTACCAGCGTAGTTTGAGCATTACCATGTGCTGGTTCAAACATAGTATAGAATCCCCCATGATTGCCGAGTATATATCCTCTACAGACCTACCATGTCCTGATGTGCATTCTGAAACTATATACATGAATAAATTCGTGCTAAACAAGATACTGTTAACAATCTGTTATTTCATAGTGTCAGTATAATATTCTCAGCTTCGATATCTTTGGACTCATTGTATATCTTCTCCAGGATGACTAAGAATATTCAATCAGTTTCTTAAGATATTTCTTTTTGTAATTGCAAAAAATTAAGGCCAATATCTTTTGAGGCTTGTATCCCTTTTCAATAACTTCCACATTCTTTTTTAGTTATATTACGAATTGCAATAGATGAGTCGTCGCTGATTTAAATTCAATTCTGGAGTAAAGGCCTTCAGTTGCTCCACGTACACAGAAAGTTAACTGTTTTTCAGATTTCTAAGTATTGGCATATAATTCAAACTTTTCTCATACTTACTGCAACACTGCATGAAGCATTTGGAACTGGAATAGTAGTTGCCACTATAAAACAGCACAGAATTTGCCTCTTTTGTTACCATTCAACTCCTGCGCAGCATGCAATCAATTCAATCTTAGCATTACATACTATCAAAATTTGATGTGCTTTCACAAGATCTGGTCGAGTCGCATCTCCTCGAATAATTGCAGCAGTTTTCCTTGCCAAAATGTCAAATCAAGAGCAAAAAACCTATTTATGTCTATTTGGAGGTTAAATCTAATCTTGCAACCATGTTGTTTGTGAAAGGAGGTATTTTCGATGAATTTTCTACTTTTGTAAATTCCCCTTTTTCAGAGAAGTATGAATATTGAATATAGTAGTTTCCAAGTGTTAAGATTTGCCTTTCTGAACTACCTGATGAATTATCTATTACGGTTATTGTCCTATTGTCATAAGAATATATTTTCATAAAATCTTCCATAGTAAGCCGAATTGGTCTTACATACTGGATGTGAAACACATTGCCAATTCTATCAGTATGAATTACACGCAGACACTCTCCGCCGTTTTTTGGCTGCTTTCCAATATCGCTAGGTAGCAGTTTTGGATGTTTGTCCACAGTAATCTCGATTCTAGGATAGATGTTGAATGAATCCGCGCTGTCAGGCTTTAGACATGTACCAAGTATGGAAGGAGGGGGAACAAAATGCATTATAACTAAACCAATAAGTGTAGAAACACCTGCAGCAATTGGAGGTAATAGAATTTGCTTCTTTCCAAGTTTTTTCCTTGGCTTATCTTCCTTCACTTTACGTTTTGGCATTAAAACTATCCGCATTTTAACACAAACTGCAGGTGTTATTATTGCTTTTCCAATGTAATATATTAACTAGTGTGAGACCTCTGTGTATCCAAGTCTATACAATAATGTCATTGAGATATTTATAGGCCGTCTTTGCTGCATATGCTGGATTATATTGATAGGGGTACAGTTCAACCGTTACAAATCCTTTATATCCGATTTTATCTATTGCTTTGAAGACTGACCGAAAGTCAATGGCTCCTTGTCCGGGTATTAGATGATTATGTATCCTATTGTCAGCAATATCAGCAAGATGAAAATGCTCAATATAGTCTGATAACTCATAAATCAGCTTTACAGGATCTTCTCCTACGCAATAAAAATGTCCGATATCGAAGTTGAGTTTGATAGAATCAGAATGTACATTTTTGATAAAGTTCAGAAACTGTCTGGAATTTTCTAACAGGAGGTTAGGCTCGGGTTCTATAAGAAGCTTTACTCCCTCTTCTTCTGCGATCATCGCTGCTCTAGCTAGCCCATCAATAAATAGTTTTTCAAGTTTTCCTATGTATTTACTGTTATTTCTATCAACAGGTCCACCAGGTTGAGTTGAAAGGTTCTTGGCGCCAATCTTTCTTGCTAGTTGTATGCAGTTAATCGTATGTTGAATACGTAATTCTCTTAGATATCCGTCATTTTCTATCCAAGATGGATGATAAACGTCTGTAATAGCATAGAGTGTAAATGCATTAAGGTTCGAAATTTGAATATTGCATTTTGATATAAGTTCTCTAACTTGTTGAATTTTTCTTCCTGTAAAATTAGGCGGATAGGCATGTGGAATATCGCAGAGTATTTCTATTGCATCATAACCTATATCTGCAATTGCTTTGATTGATTCTACTAAGGAAAATTTTTTGAATGCATTAGTACTAAAGGCGAGTTTCATAGTGCTTTGCTTTATGCCATATGCCCTATTATTATTTTTAAACTGATGAAAGCAGCATAATCCTTTTTACATTTGTCGAATAAACTAATTTCACCTAATTGTTTTCGCCTCCAAAAAAGATGCATGCTGCTGTGTTTTATAGTCCGAATAATATAGCCATAGAAGAGATACCATTTTCAAAGCCTGATGAAAAAGATGTCGTATTAAGAGTAAAAGCATGTGCAATATGTGGATATGATGCAAGAGTATTTAGAAATGGACATCAAAAAGTTACACCTCCTATAATATTAGGACATGAACTTTGTGGCGAAAGCTTGGAAACGACAACTATGGCTAATGGAAAAGTGATAAAAGATGGTACAAGATTAGCCGTTTCACCCATAATACCTTGCTTAATGTGTGAATATTGCAATAACAAACAATACAATCTCTGTATAAATCTGAGGGAAATAGGATCAACCATTGATGGAGGGTTTGCAGAATACATTAAAATACCAGAACAAATTCTCCGCATAGGCGGCCTAATCCCAATATCAGATAGTCTAAGTAACGAGGAAGCAGCTTTGCTTGAACCATTAGCTTGCTGTCTAAATGGTTTTTTTCATATCGGTGCAGTTACAAAAGAAAACTCAGTTGTTATAATAGGAGATGGGCCGATAGGATTGCTTCATGTACAGTTATCAAAAAAATTGTATGGTGCGAAAACTATTCTGATTGGCAAAATCCCTGCAAGAATACAAAAAGCAAAATCAATAGGAGCAGATTGCACGGTAATTGTAAGCGATAATAACGAGACAATATATAAGATTTTAGACTTTACACATGGAATTGGTGCTAATATAGTTATAATTGCTACAAGTAACCCTGCAGCTTTAAGCTTAGCAATAAAAATCGCAAGTAAGAATTCAAAAATTAATATATTTGCAGGCATGCCAAATGGCAAAAGTATTCCGTTAGATCCCAATTGGCTTCATTATAATCAAATTTCCATTACTGGTAGCTTTAGCTCTACACCCATTATGCTTCAAGAGGCTGCTAAACTTGCAGAAAATAAGGAAGTCGATCTATCAAAAATAATTAGTCATAGATATTCACTTAATAACATAAAAGAAGCCATGCTAGCTACGGAAAAATATTATGGTTTTAGGACAGTAATAAATAGGTTTTAGTCAATTTTGCATAATTAGCCAACATATTTTTATAGAGTAATATTATATTACATATCTTAAATAATAGTAATTTTGTCCCATGGTTAATTTTATAATTATAATATGTTTTTACTGCTCACTGCTAGATTGTAGTGTTTCTTTGGTTACGTTACTTCATATTTACTGGATAATTTTAAATTGTTATTCGTTAGAAAATGGCTGAATATGGTTTGAGCAAGAAAGTTAATTACAAATAAAAATATGGTCATGTGTTTGGATGTAACAAATTTTGACTTACAAAGAGACTAATGTGGAACGATCTCAACATTGCATCTGGCAGATACAACCCACCGTCGGAATTCGAAGGGCCTACTAACAATTAATATTATTAACAATATTTTCCTATTTTATATATGTTAAATGAATTCAATGATTCTTTAAAAAAGAACTATCAACTAAATAAGCTACAGATAAAAAGCAGTTTGTTCAAAGGTGAAGCCAGAATGCTTCATCAAGATATTCTCTACTTCTACAGGATGAATTGAAGATTGAAAAGAAGCCAACAGCCATATGATGAATTACTTTCTGTAAATCTTGCAGGTCTACAACTTCGCAATCCTACTATGCTTGCATCCGGTTTTCTAGGGATTTCCCAGGATATTTTTAACAGGCTATATCATTCTGGAGCTGGCGCGGTTGTAAGCAAATCGATTAGTATTAATCCAATTGAAGGTTATAGAAATCCTACCATTTTTCCTTTTGAAGATGGGAGTTATCTAAATGCTGTTGGACTTGCAAATCCTGGTGCAGAAGCATTTTCAACTGAGATCGCAAACAACAAAATTGTTCCAATTATAGTCAGCCTTGTCGGTTCATCGAACGAAGAATTTCCTGCCATGATAAAAAATTTTAACGACCTGAATATTATTGGTTACGAGATTAATTTATCATGTCCACACGTAGCCAAAATGGGTATTGAAGTCGGAGATGATCCCGAAATGGTAAGCCGCATTGTAAAGACCATCAAGTCTAATACCTGTAAGTCAGTGATTGTAAAAATTGGCGTTGGTAATGTGGATGTAGTAAGAACTGCACGGGTTGCAAAAGATGCAGGGGCTGATGCGATTACTGCAATCAATACAATTCGTGCCATGAGTATCAACCTTGATACTTTAATGCCTGTTCTTAGCAGTAGGATCGGAGGACTGTCAGGCAAATCGATAAAACCAGTGGGTGTAAGATGTGTTTATGAAATTTATAAAAACCTTGAAATTCCAGTAATTGGATGCGGAGGGATATTTACTTGGGAAGATGCTGTTGAGTTTATGCTTGCGGGAGCATCTGCTGTGCAGATAGGCAGTGCGATTGGGTATCAAGGAATTAGTGTATTTAGCAATATTACTAGAGGAATTAAAAACTATTTGGAAAGAAAAGGGTTAAAAAATGCAATGGAGGTAGTAGGACTTGCCCACAAATATTAACATCATAAGAACTATTGTTATAGAGGAAGTTATAGAAGAAACTCCTACCGTCAAGACCTTCGTATTTAAGGATAATAGTAGTTCCATAGCAAAACCAGGACAGTTCCTGATGGTGTGGATCCCTGGAATAGAAGAACTTCCCATGAGTGTTATGGTTTCTGATAAAAAAGACTGTGCTGCTGTAACTATACGCAAGCATGGATTCGGCTCGACTGCACTTTTTAACAAAAAGGTTGGTGACATTCTCGGAGTTCGTGGACCTTATGGAAATCAATTCAAGATCAATATCCATACTAAAAAGGTGCTCCTAGTTGGCGGCGGAACAGGACTTGTACCTTTGTTAAGGCTGACCACAATAATAAATAAAGCCAAAATTGACACTACTATAATTATTGGTGCGGCATCAAAAGAGGAAGTGTTTTTTAAAAAACAAGCAAGAGATTTTCTTTCTAAAACAAAACATGAAGTAATCGTCACTACAGAAGATGGAAGCTATGGTGTTAAAGGATATGCTACAGATGCAATGTCTGAAATTGTTAACAAGCAAAAGTTCGACATGGTTTACACTTGTGGACCTGAATTAATGATGAAAAAAGTTTTTGACATTACATCAGCAAATTCATTGCCCATTCAGGCAAGCCTTGAACGATATATGAAATGTGGAATAGGAATTTGTGCAAGTTGTTGTATTGGAGATCAACTTGTGTGCAAAGATGGCACAGTTTTCAATGGAAAACAACTATCTGCTATGACTGAGTTTGGTAGGATATATAGAGATAAATCTGGACGCAAAAATATGTTTTCAGAGTGCTGTAGGTAAACAGCGAATAAGAATATACTTTATTCGAATGACTTCAGTAAACGTAGTATTACAATCAGGTGCAAAGGCCGTTATAAGGCATCTTAAAGGAAAATGCATATATCCAATGAATTATTTCGTATTAATAATATTTTTTACCTTTCGATATATTTATTACACCTGCGACACTTCCTAACGCAAATTATTCTACTAAATCGCCTTCTAAAAGATTACGATCGTTTTTGATTAGGTAATCTGCCGGTTCGACTCTATCATATATATATATATATTTAGAAAAGTGGATTATCTAAACAAATCTGAACATCCGTCCAAACAGGTTGTATTCTTCACCTCCAGTAGTTAAAGTTAATTGTAGATGTTTTAATATCATGTTATATAGTTATTTGTGAGACTAAATATGACCGTTAAAATTTATGTTTTGACAGTTTTTTTGCCTTGATATAATCTACGAAGTAAAAAAGATAAGCACGTTCGTTTACTTTTAATATCCATGGAATGAAAGATTCATTTCTACTGCTTTTTTCACCAATTTCAAATCCTGAATCTTCCACCAGCTCTCTGAATGATCGGGCATCAAAAGTTTCCTTTGGTTGAGGATCCCGATTGAAGTCATAAGGGTCTGTCAATATAACATCTGCGTGTGGTTTTAGTAACCAATGGATTGAAGATAATAATTCCTTTGGTTTGACTAGTTCTAGCAAATTAAGTGCAAGTATCAAATCAAATTTCATTGGATTAAATGGAGCGCTTAATGAATTAGCAATACAAAACTCAACGTTTCCTTGTTTTGATTTATACATTCTTTTTCTTGCTTCTACAATAAAAGAGAAAGATAAATCAATGCCAATTACAAACGCATATTTTTTTGCTAGCTGTATGGTGCTATAACCCATTGAACACGCCATATCAAGGGCTAGTCCGTCCATTTTGGGATTTATTCCATGGACAACCCTATTATAAAGCTCATTTGGTTTCAGGTGCCAACGAAGTGTGTCAAGAAGCCTATCCTCGCTAGAATGATCATATTGAACCCATCTATACGGAGCAAACCAGATACCACCCTCTTCATATCGGTCATTTATGACACTAGGAGATGACAAATGTGTGACGCTTTCTTTGAGAAAATTTTTCATCCTTGCTGTTTTGCTCTTCAATAGCCACCTGCCATAAATAGACCTTCTGCCTTCAGTATATTTTACAAAATCCTTTACTACAATTGCTACCCCTTCAATTATTGGATATACTGTTTCGCAATCATTACATTTCAGAAAACCCTCTAGACATTCATTTTCATCTTCCATGTGAAGAATTTCTAATGAAAGACGCAGTTGTTTTTCAGCATGGTGAAGACATACAAGATGGTGAGCAAATTGGGTTTTCATTTATGATCTATTGATTAATAATAGACTAGTTGAATTCTGACTGTAATATAATACATTATGTAATGTAATTAATGATAGAACTATTACCTATGATCTATGTAGTCATAAATCAAAGATAGTCCTTTATATTTCGGTAGCAACCAATGCGTCTTCTCTCAACTTGTCAAACAAGGCTATAGAACCTATATCGGTAATTAATCGATATTGGAATTATGCTTAACGTATATATCAGTCTATATAAACATCTATGTCTTCTAAATTTTATCATCATTTTTGGTTGTTCTTTGCTATCTGTTCTTTTTAATGCTCTCTTATCGACTTCACTCCCCTAATGATGAGTTCATGTTCTTTTGGTTTTACTTTTTGACAGCTTGATCTAGCAGTTGTCGTTTATTCGAACCATCAAATGAAAATAAAATCCAATCTTCGATTAAATTGCAATTGTTAGGGCTGTAAGGTGCATCAACGGAACACATATGTTCAACTGGGCAAGTCAGACATGGAACTTGATCGATGCATTGTGTTCCAGCAGGTACTTTAATAGCAAAAAGCTTGTAAGTCCATCGTCCATTTTGGAGGATTTTCTGTCTTTTGATTAGGGAACGTTTCTCAAGGCGAATTGCTACACGAGAGCCGTCACGACTGTTGAGCTCAAGTTCCTTCCACAGTTTGGATTGAAGTATGCCATCTTTTCCTTTGTCGATTATGATTCTAAAAGTCTTACCTGTCATGTCCTCTATATCAGCATCATTTAATTTCAATCAGTTAACCTCATCGACAGATGTTATATAGCTTCACTCATAAATAATCGTTTTGTACGCCTTGATGATGCTTATAAAAACGAGAAAGGGGAAACGGGGGTATTTTTAACGTGAAATTAAGAAGCAATGTGTGTCATGATAAAAGCCATTTGAACTATTACATATAATCTATACACTCAACTTCTTCTTGTTTCGTAAACTTTAGCGATGTATCTTTAAGCATTTCCTCTAGCTGGAAGTAACTAAAGATTCTTTGAATTTGGAAGCATTCCTTCCTTATAGGCACCATTCAAAAAACAGGTTTTGTTGTTTCGGCTGTAAACAAATATTATTGGTTTTTCTTTTTGTCCTATGTTCTATTTTTGCCAAATATTCTATCAAAGTATTCAGATTGCTCGTGAGTAAGTTCGTTTGCTTCACCTTCTGCAACGTTCGCAAGATTTTTGGCGAGCTTCTTCTTGTATTCAAGTTGCATTTGACGTGCAATCTGTATCCTCTGGGCTTGAGGCGAGCCTGCACCATGCATCGATTCAGTTAGATATCCAACAGCATTGCGTCCAAGTGTCATGCTTTCAATTAATCTCAATATTCTCACTCTGTTTTCGGTAGAGACACCTTTTCTGCCTCTTAGATATTTTTCTAATAGTGGACCAGTCTCAGCACTTCTGAAATCCTTTTCGGATGGCATCGTTACCATCAGTCCACCTGCAATGTCTTGTGCCAATCTACTAATCTCATACGGGAATCTGGTTACATTGTGTTTACATACGTTTGCTAGCATGTCATCATTTTGATAATTACCTGAAGCCGTTTTATGTGCCTGGTATGAGGATGCAATTCCCGCTGCAAAAATTGTTTCATTCAGGTGTGTCATCTCTACTAACTTGTCCTTAATATGAGATGCGTTTGCTACACCATTGTAGTCTGCAATAGCAGCTGATGCTCCGATGAGAACATCTCCAAGACCAGTTTTACATACATAGCTTCTTCTGTGGTAACATGTGAACCGTTCAATTAACATCGCAGCAAAATCGTATTCACCGTGCATAAAAATTAGTTCATTAGGTATGAATACGTTGTCAAAGATGATCATGGCTTCTTGTCCTGAGAACTTCGCATTTCCAGCATCTAGATCACCCTCCTCCATACTTCTTGTGTCACAAGATTGTCTACCGTAAATATAAGTAATGCCCTTTGCATCTGCTGGTACTGCACCAACAATGGCATAATCCTTGTCTTCTGGCCTAAGTCTCATTGTTGGCATAACAATAATCCAGTGAGAATTAATGCAACCTGTCTGATGTGCCTTGGCACCTGTAATGTATATACCCTTTTCGTCTCTTTTGACTATATGAACAAACATATCAGGGTCTTCTTGTTGTGACGGTGACAGGCTGCGGTCACCTTTTACGTCTGTCATTGCACCGCCAATGACTAGGTTCTCATTCTGAATCATTTTGATAAACTCAATTAGACGCTTATGATATATAGTGCCATATCTTGTGTCCATTTCAAAAGTTGTAGAATATAATGAATTCAAAGCGTCCATGCCGACGCATCGCTGAAAGCAAGTTGCAGTAAGCTGACCAAGTTTCCTTTGCATCTTATTTTGGTTGACCAAATCCATGGTATTCCCAGTAATATGTAAAAATCTATTTACTTTTGAGCCAGTTAGGGGGGATTGTGCAGAAGCAATTTCCGGTTCTTCATTCGCTATATCGTATGTTTCTGCGACCGCATTAATAGAAGGCCGAATCATCGGATGGTCTACTGGTTCTTTTACTAACTCACCAAACAAATAGACCTTGAGGTTTCTGCCTCTGAGACTTTGAATATATTCGGCGCCATTCCTAATAGGCATAATAGAATACATATATTACTGATGTTATTTATGCATTGTTAAGGTTTAATAAAAACATGCCTTCTAAGTTGAACGATGTACAAGATGTATAAAAATATATAATTACATAATTATATACTATTTAATATAATATAGGCTTGTTCTATCCAAATTATTAATAATATCGTAACCATTGCCGAATTTGTTTAGTGTGATGCACAGAAAACCTATTTTATAAATCGGTTAAAAGTACTTCAATTGCAATATTTTTTATACTCAGATTATCGCTGTATAATGCCTATGGCTACAAATCGAATTGATCTGCATAGACTAATACATACTTGTCCAGATTTTCCTAGGCAGGGAATTCTGTTTAGAGACATTAATCCCGTTTTCCGTAACAATGAAGCCCTGAATTACATTTCGGATGAGTTTTACTGTAGGTTCAGAAAATTTAAAATTGATTACATTGGTGGGATAGAATCAAGAGGCTTTGTAATAGGAACTGCTTTAGCGTTAAAGTTCGGCAAAGGTATGATCATGATCCGAAAGGCCGGTAAGCTACCGGGTCAAACAATCAAGAAATCATACAATATTGAATACGGCAGTGCTGTGATGGAAATTCAAAAAGATGCAGTAAATAATGATCAGAGAATTTTGATTGCAGATGACCTAATTGCAACAGGTGGAACGGCTATTGCTGCCGCTCGTCTGGTGGAAGAATCGGGTGGCAAAGTTGCTGGTTTTGCAATTGTAATAGAATTAGCAGCACTCAATGGAGCGAACAAGTTGAGAAAGATGGGTTACGAAGTATATTCATTGGCGGTGTATGGTTAGACAATGGTTATAAAATACTTCAGTGAGATTGGAATTATAGGAGGCACAGGAATATATGATTCTGGTCTTTTTAATGAGAAGAAGGATATTAAAGTTTATACTCCGTTTGGCGAACCTTCTGATCTTATCA
>Ga0173483_10000528_pt1 | contig 10916 bp, 8 predicted proteins | sample NitcycUS178409R2_FD_122621 | JGI IMG/M metagenome (GOLD analysis project Ga0173483, IMG submission 122621) | Soil microbial communities from Arlington Agricultural Research Station in Wisconsin, USA - Nitrogen cycling UWRJ-S178-409R-2 (version... | ecosystem: Environmental > Terrestrial > Soil >...
AACAATTTTGAGCTTATTTGTACAAAAAACAAATCATAATGCTTTAGAGAGAAGTTATAAGAGCTGACGCATATTTGATTATTTATATGGCAACAATACACATCATGGACAGATTGAGATCTCAAGATGTCTTAGCTATTGGCATTTGAATTATGACGATGGAATAACTTTGGCGAATGAGGATAACAAATTGCTTTGGCATAACAGTTAGTAGTCAAACGATATTTTATTTGATACCTGCCTGACATCACCATCAAAAAGTATATTTTTAATTCATAATGTGCTCGAGATAAAACATCATAAGTTCATGAAATGATGAGTCGTCGTAATACTAGCGGGTCAGAGTAGTCCCGAAATTTTGGATGGTTCAGTATTGTGGCAATAAATGCAAGCCACGAGGCTGTTCTAAAATCTGTTAAAAGAATCCTAAGGCTTGCGAATTTCTGCAGGTATATCCTTTGGACAAGGCTGGCCATCACTTCCTAAGGAAGAATTCTGTACTACCAAGTCCAAGGGATTTCTTAATACATATTTTGTATTTGAAGTTATTACTCACATAACCGGTTCATATCTCGGAAAGCTTACTATCTATCTTCCCAAAGCTAGTATCGGAGACAGTCGTGATGCTTTCCATGCAGGGAATAAACCAGCTCCCAGGCTTAGAATTAAGGAGAGCGTCCATACGTTTAGAAGATCCGCCGGCAGAAATACTGGGGGAACGTGTACCTGATTACCTCCTCCTGGTCCTCCGCCGCCTACCCCTGGTCTAGGCCCAGAAAAATCAGACAACAAATAAGACCCGCTGATCCCTACTCCTATTCCCATCGTTGCTCCCAATAAGCCTATAATTAGAGCCTCTACTAAAAACATGGATAGGATAAAACTTTTCTGAGCGCCTATAGCCTTCAAGGTACCAATTTCATTTATTCTCTCATTAACAGATGTGTAAAGAGTGGTAATAATTCCGACGGCTCCTACAAGTAATGCGATAAAAGCAACACTTAGGATAAACGAGTTGTTCCCATTTAGAAATCGTTGCCTGATTTGTAAGATAGCTTTGGGTGTAATTATTCCTATATTGTCGCCATATAGAGTCGTAATTTCTTGTTGTACAGTGTCAACATAAGAAGCTGATTGGGCCACTACAACCATTTGATCAAATTTACCTGATTTGTGGAATAAAGTATTTCCTGCATCTCCATTCATTATGATGGCTCTGTCTATTTGGTTATTTCCAGTAGGCTGTATAATACCGCTCACCATAAAACTTTTTGTTTCTTGTTGCTGCTTTCCTGTGAGAGGATTTACATATGAAGCTGTAGCTCTGATAGTCTCACCAACAAAAAGAAATGCCGAGGTCTTGCCTGGTGGATTGGCAATACTATATCCTACAATTATGGATGATTGGTCGGTCGGTTTTATTACAGAACCTTCTGTCAATTGCAGAGAGGGATCAATTAAATAAATTTTTTGAGGATCAAACGCAAGTACTGGACTATTCAAATAATTTCCTTGAGACTCTAGTGAGACTTGTCCTTGGTACGCAGGGACAACTTCTTGAACAAACGGAAGAGATCTTGTTCTATCTACCACTGCCGAATTTATAGTAATAGAAGCAGCAGTTGGACCTTGACCAAATGAACGCTGGCCTGAGCTGACGAAAAGTATGTTAGGTGCTAATGTATTTAGCTGCTTATTGACAAAAACATTCTGACCAGCACTGATGCCATTAAGTGCAATCATCAAACCGCTTCCCGTTATGACCATCAATATTGTAAGTGCAGATCTGGCTTTTCTTTCCTTTATAGCATCGATGGATAGTAAGAAAATTTGTTTAACATCCAATATTTTGATTACCTACCTATCCTTCCTACCACCAACAGCGTCAGATCGACTTATATCCTTATCCGCAGCAATGTCGTCTAGGAAAGAGTCTTCATCCATCATTTTACTAGCGTGTAACCTATTGAGCTTTGATCTTGATCTTCTCCTGATAATATACAAAGCAGCTATAGCAATAGCAGCCACTATAGCTCCTATGATGATGATTCCAGAGATATTATTACCGGCGCCTCCTCTTTGACCACCTGTCAAAATAGTTCCAAACCCACCCAAACCTCCACCACCATGTTCTCTGCCGCCAGACTGTGATGGAGACTGGAAAGTAACCGTTTCGTTAGTATCAACAAACTGATGTGGGATTTTTAAGTCATCACTATATGAGATTTTGAGTGCCACAGGATAATTGCCTGGAGGTGCTGTTATTGTCTTGTTGTTGGAGGTAAGTGGAATACTAAATGGTAGAGGAGAATCTACTGAGAGATCACCTAAGTATTGAGGAGGGGGAGGAGGGTCAATAAAGTCAGCTAATGATCCTTGGGGTTGGTTGCTTCCTGCTGAATTATGTTCTTGTTGTTGACCATGGTGTTGTCTTGTTCCACTGCTATTTGACTGAGGTGCTGAAGATGATGTTTGCGGTTGGTTCTTTACAATTTGCACAGTAGTAAACAATCCCACTGTGTTTCCTTCATTCAATATATTTCCAGTAAGATTTGGAATATTGCCTACATTGGTGATCCGTACGTCGTATACTCGTACTTTGATTTCACCTGTAATATACGCTCCAAGGTTAAGAGAATCTGTCTTTGATTGTCCTTCTGATATGTATTGTACTGTTAGGGTAAGGAGAGTGGGTTGGCCAACTAATGTAGAAGACGCAAAGACCTTTGTAAACATATTCAGCTTGGATTGAGGCGACATGGATTGTAGTGTCCATCTAGAATCTCCAAGAATCTTCATAGCATCAGTTTGTGAATTAAGTGAAGCAACAACACTGGTTATTGGGTTTTTATCATTGTTTTGAAGTGTGAACTCCATATTCTCTATTTTGCCTGCTGTTAAAATTAATGCATTCCCATTGTTAGTTGTAAGGTTTAACACCGATTGCTGTGGATTTGGTGCTATTATGAGACCGACCATTGCATTTAGAATTTTTTGGTTACCGTATGCATCTCCATAAGATATCTGGAGGTTCAGATTTTGTGCAGTTTCGCCAGCAGAACTAGTCGGATATACTATAGGGTTTATTTCTGCAGATCCATTCGTTGGTATTCTCCCGAGATTAAATGTTTGAGATCCTACATTTACTGTCGGAATAGAAGAAGAAGATGAAGGTAATGCGGGAGATGACGATGGTTGTTGTTGGGTAGAGGTTGCGTTACTACTGCTCGTACTGGTAATACTACTACTGCTAGTACTAACACTACCACCTGTAGTGCTACTTCCTGTTACACTTGTAATTGTAGCCACAACTCCTGTTGCATCCACAGTGCCCTTATTTTGAATGTTGACCTTTACTACGTTTGGGGAACCTGGGATTAACTCTTTATTCTCTGATACTGTATTTAAAATGACCTTGCCAGTAAGTCTAAACGGAATCGTAATTGTCGTTGTAAGTTGCCCCATCTGAAGTATCTTGCTATATTGAAGGGTGAGTGGAGTAGAATATCCACCCACTTTTGCCTGCTTTAAAACATTCATATCAAAATACAGAATAAAGGTATTTCCTGCTTTTACTACAGAATAAAAGCCGGCTACCGATTGGGAAGTTCCATTATTCTTTCCTGGGAGTGGCTTGAAACCTGCAGGAAGGTTTAGGTAGCCAGTGACTCCAGTAAGATCTGATCTTCCTCTATTGACCAATACTATTGCCAAAGTGGCAACACCATCTCCAGGACCTACTTCAGTCTTTACTACATTGTTACTAGGTACTGACGAATTTGCACTTAAGTTATTTGTCCAGAAAGCATCCAAGAAAGCAGGTGGCTTGTCAGTGTTTGGGCCGTTCTCTAGAAATACAGCATTATTGTTATTAGCTGATTGTGCGTAAGCGGCAATGGCATTACTACTATTATTATTTGTATTTGCAACAACTGAAGATGAAAATAGTAATCCTGCAACAACCAGGTAGCATATGATCAATGGTTGTATTAATTCTGTGTTACCGAACAAATGATGAGCTATAGATCTGCTGTTGGTGTTACTATTATCCTCTTTGTGACCTGGTATTTTCCGATTTATTGATATCGTTTAATTTATGACCTCTTTCTAAACTGGTATTTTCCGATTTATTTATATCGTTTAATTTATGACCTCTTTCTCTACTCGTCCATCTCTAATGTAAATAGATCTGTCTGTTTTTTCGGCAAGTTCATCATTATGGGTAACCATTATTATTGTCCTTCTGAATTTGGTCGAAAGCAATTTGAGCAGGTCAAAAACTTCATTTCCTGTCTTTGTATCAAGGTTGCCTGTGGGCTCATCAGCAAGAATTATCGTAGGATTATTCATAAGTGACCTTGCTATCGCAACTCTTTGCTGCTGTCCCCCACTTAGACTCGTTGGTTTGAATTTAGCTTTATCTTTAATGCCGAGAACGTCTAAAATCTTTAATGCACGTCGAGTTCTTTCTTTGCCTTCTCCTGAAGTACAAGATATTATGCTAGGAATTTCTACATTTTTTTGAACTGTAGTCCTATTAATCAAATTAAAAGATTGGAATATAAAACCTATCATGGTATTCCTCATACTTGCAATTTCATGATCTTTTAATGAAAAAATATCCACTCCGCCAATGAAAACTTTCCCAAAAGTTGGCCTATCTAGAGCTCCTATCATATTTAACAAAGTAGACTTTCCGCTGCCCGACGGGCCTATGATTGACACAAACTCACCCTTATTGATTGTAAAGTTGACCTGTTTTAGAGCAAACACTTTACCTGCAGCAGATTCAAATACTTTAGAAAGCTTTTCGACCTTCAAAGCGATGGCTGGATTGATGTTAGGTTGATTGTTTACGATCGCTTTATTTTTCCTATGTGAGTTATGATCCAGCATATTTGCACAATCTTAACTTTCACTCAATGAAGTATCATAAAAATGATACGGTCCATTGTTATTTAGTACGAATATTGGTATGTTGCTATTCTTCGCATTGAATGTAGTAAATATGGCATTCGTAATCCCTAAGTCAGGCAATACTAACACTATTGAGCATAGTCAGTTTGAGGTTGACTTGTTGTATCTTGTCATATTTATTGTGACCTCAATGCCGCTATGGGAAGTAGTCTGGATGCTTTTAATGCTGGGAATAGACCAGCAATTATACTGAGGCCAACAGAAATAATCCATACTCTGACCATATCGCTTGCAAGGAAGATTGGTGGGGTATAGGGCCCATTACCTGGACGTATCCCTGCACTTAAAGCGTAACCAAACCCTATTCCTGATAACAAACCTAGTGTCGCCCCAAATATTCCAATCAATAAAGCCTCGACTAGAAAAAGAGCCAAGATATTCCTGTTCTGGGCGCCAATAGCTTTCAATGTACCAATCTCACGCGTTCTTTCGACGACGGCGGTGTAAAGCGTTGTAATAATTCCAACTGCACCTACAATTAATGAAACAATAGCAATACTTGATAGAAATGCATTTATTCCAGCCGTAAATTGCTGGATTGTCTTTAAAATAGCTTTCACGGTATTAATTCCTATGTTATTACCATATAGGCCTCTTATCTCCTGCTGTACAGTATCTACAGCATCAGTTGATTGTGCAATTACAAATAGGGAGTCAAACTTGCCTGATTTTTGGAGCAGTGAATTCCCAGCTTGCAAGTTGATGACAATGCCATTATCTATTGTAGGGTTGCCTGTTTCTTTCATAATGCCTGTGACAATAAAATTCTTTGACTGTTCTTTTTGTCTTCCAGTATCCGCATCAACAAAAGAATATGTCGCTTTAACGCTTTGACCTAAAACCAGAAATGGATTAGCGTCGCCGGGTGGGTTTGCAACATCTTGAGCTACAATCATGGCAGCAGGATTGTTTGGCTGTGCTGTAGATCCGTCTGTAAATCCCAATGTTGGTGCAATGACCTGGAGTTTTTGTGGGTCCATAGATAGGATTGCTTCGCTCTTGGATTCACTTTGAGATTGTAGTGTTATTGAACCTCTGTAGGTAGAGATCACATCACTAACAAAAGGAAGTGAATGTATCCTATTTACTATTGCAGAATTTAAAGTAATTTTTGGAGGCGTAGGAGTACCGCCCCCAATACCAGGGCCACCACCACCCTGTGCTTGTTGAGAACTAGATATGAAAAGTATGTTAGGTGCTAGATTGCTAAATTGTTTATTAAATGAATCTGTAAAAGATGCGCCAATGCCACTTACTGCAACTAAAAGAGCACTGCCTGACATCACCATCAAGATTGTCAATATAGTTCTAAGTTTTCTATCCCTTAAAGATTCAAACGAAAAAATGAAAGTTTCTTTAATATTCACTGTATCTCTTTCCTCCCTATCCTTCTCTTTCCTCCTTTATTTTTATCTCCTCTCTAAATAACCTATAAAGAACCATGTATGTATCTCTGACAGCTGCAGAAATACATCATTGCCAAAAGATTCCATAGCTTTGAATTTCAATTGGTAATTTTGTTTCGAATAAAACTTTAAGAATGGAGTTATGAGAAGTTTTTATACACGAAAGTCTATCTCACATCATATTGATGAGAGTTTTGAGTATTCCACTGTTAGGTGTGCTTTTTTCGATGATTTTGCTATCCGGTATAATAATATTACCCACCGTAAATGCGCGTTCGCACACACATCTGAAAGGCAGGACCTTGCCTATTCCAGATAATGCATTTACGCCACCGAATCAAGCTCCAGTTACCTCTTTATCGAGATCTCAAATTGCGTCAGGTCTAGAGCTTCCTAAAAACGTAATAGTGCCAACTTGCGCTGGCGGGGGCGTCAGCGGTAGCAGTATCACTGGAGGTAGCACTGGGTGTCAGCCAATAATAGGCACTAATGGGCCTGATATCATAATTGCCTCTGCTGTCCCAGGCGCTCAGATATATGGCCTGGCAGATAATGATGTTATACAATGTGGAACAGGCAATTGCAAGGTATATAGTGGCCCTGGTGATAACATAATGATGTCTTCTAGCTCTACTACTGCTCAGCTTTATGGTGGCTCTGGAAATAATGTATTCATAGGTTCAGGTGGTGATACATTCATGGTCGGGGGCAAAGGAAATGATCAGTTTTATGGTGGAAGTGGCCATGATGTCATGATAGGTGGTGGTGGTGCTAATTACTTTGATTGTGGTTCAAACGGCAATGGTGTAATACTAGATTTTAATGCCAAGAATGGAGATACCAAGGCACCTAACTGTAAATTTTCTATTACAGTAAATACTGGAGTGCCAGCACTGCCTTAAAGTAGGACTATCAACAGTAGTAGTTAGCATCATGGTAGTTTTCTAACTCCTGTGTATTTCACAAATTTCATCACAAATCTTATTTTGGTTATTATTGGATAGATAGGATCCTTGGATCAATTTTCATGATAATTGCGTTCTTATGCTGTTACATAGTATAGCTTTTGTATAGCATTGATAGTGTAATACTACTGTGTTGAGAGCAGGCGCCCATCAAATACCAATATTTCTTTGAAATGTGTAATGATACTTCATTTTAATCCGAATTTGTAGGTAAAATTGGAAATAGATTCATAAACCATGAAAGCTGTACATTATTGTTTAGAATGGTTAGAACTATAACTCCGATGATGAAACGTCAGCTGCTGTTTATAGGATCCAGCCTGGGGATCAGCATGGTATTGACCTACTTCTTTGGCTTTCTTATAGGAATCACCATAAACATTGCGATCTTCCTTGGACTTATCTTGTACATAAGAAAAAAGCAAATGAATGGATTAAAGTCTTTTGGATTTAGCGATGAAAAAGTAGGAGGAGGATATACAAACTCAGGTACTAGACTTAGGTATATTTGTCTATCGTGTGCCTCTGAGGTTAGTGGTTCAAAATGTCATAGATGTGGGTCGAAAATGAAGAAGCCACTCTTTTAATTTATGTTCTAAACTTATTTAATCGATTTAACTTATGAAGGATCAGAACTTGTTGTGATGATAAAGGACTTCAGGCTTCATATAGATACAAAGAGTTATTTGGACATCTATAAGATTGGTAACTAGCTGAATGTTTTTAGATTAGCTGGCTTATATTTTGGCAATTATTATTGTCAAATATACTCTTATTCTTGGTTGCAGATGAAATAAAAGAGGATAATATAGAAGCTGCAAGAAAACACACACAATCTAAAGATACTGCTACAGGCGCAACAAAAAACTCATAAACAGCAGACAACGTGATTGCTTCTTCATTGTGTCTTTCTGGATTCTAAATGACTATGGTTTCTATTTTGATATACCTGCAACTACCTCTAGTCCACTAAATGACTATAAATTCAGCATTCTCTGTCATCTGTATTTTGAATTCCTCATAGTTCATAAGAATCAGGGTTCTCGGCTTGATCATGTTAGTATCTAAATTGATCCATTCTTTTTTCATATGTATAGATTATTTTCTGGAGTGCTTGGATTTCCTCCCTCACAGCAACCAAAAATTCATCTACATATCCATAACATTTAATTTTTTTTAGCGTATCAAAAAAATCTCTGTTGTTTGAATCTTCTAGTTCCTTCGCTTTGGAGATGTATGATTCATCAAGTGCTGACATGATCAAACTTTGTTGAATTAGCAGTCGGTTATAACGACTAGAGGCAAAGTACCGCCTGAACACATTCATCCTTTCGTCAATGCCTATCTTGTCAAGTTCCTCCTGTCCTGGCAATTCGAAATATCGCAAGTTAATCAATCTACTGAAATTGTATTAAACATCTAAATGCAAAGATACATGCATAATATCTAATTAACATTGGATATCATATCTTTATCTTAGAAAGATCCGATATTTATAAACCCTTGGTATCCCATATTTTGGAAGTCATGGATAAATACACTGTAAAACTAAGAGCAATTTAATGACGGCAGATCGTGGAACTCTATTAAATCGTAGGCTATAGTCGAGGATGTGTGGCACCGAATCCCATATTTAATTGACTGTTTCTCAATTAGAGATTTATTACTGAAGCAGTAATCATTAATGTCGTTGTTATACGCTATTAGTACCATTATTGATAGGCATTACTCTGACCTACCACGACCGCCAAAAAATTGCTGGCCTAATCTTGTTAAAACATGAATATGTAATATTAATAAAAAATATGGATTTGCTTATAAAGAGGTTAATAACTTTAACATCATATTGACCATAGTGAGTATTTCACTCAATGAGGAAATTCTCGATGAGATAGATAAATTACAGAATGCGTTCGGTTTTTCTGGCAGATCTGAAATTATTCGAGCAGGGATCAGAAATCTGTTGGCCGGGGAGCGAGAAAGGCAAGATCTAAGTGGATTATTACACACCCTGTTGCTAATAATACATGATGAAAAATCTGATGATCAAGTTACTGAAATGAGACATGACTATGACAAACTAATCAATACGCATTTGCATAGCAAGATTGACGGGGACAGATGCCTTGAAATTTTCCTCATAAAGGGCGATGCAAGTGATATTAGAGAGATGACAAAGAAATTTCAGACTAACAAAAAGATGGATCATATAAAATTAATTGTAATGTAAAAATGACTTTATTTTTTACTAGTCCACTTGGGCTAGGCCATGCCACAAGGGATATCGCAATTGCTGATAAACTAAAGTCCATATCTAATGAAATTCTTTTCGTTACAGGTGCAGGCGCATATACTTTGATTTCTAAGAAAGGCTATTCAGTGCTTGATCTTTACAAACCTGTAAACTTTGATACAGAATTAGGAAAACTTCAACATCATTTAAGATGGATGATAAGATATCTTTCATATTATAGAAAATGTAAGAGGATAGCAGAAAGTCTTCTAGCTATAAATAGTGGGTTGATGATCAGCGACGAGGATTTTGCATCCCTTGCAATTGCTGAGAAATTAAACCGTAAACGAATTCTTATTACAGACATAGTAGAGACTCACTTTACTCGTCATTTTGGATCGATAATCGAAAGAAGAACGAATAAAATAATGCGTAGAATAATACACAAATGCACTCGTGTCATTATCCCTTGTTATGGGGATAATAAAGATAATTTTGTGTATGTTGGGCCTATAGTTAGAGAAGTTCGTGCTGATAGAATTACTCTACGTAAAAGATTCGGATTTAACAAAAAAACGATCATACTCAGTACTGGTGGGACGAATGCAGGAAAATATCTCATTAACAAGTCGATAGAAGCATATAGAAAACTTAGAAAAAAAATGGACATAGATCTTGTAATTGTCCCGGGACCGATATTAGAATTGGCTGATGCTCCTGATTTTCGTAACATAGGATTTGTTGATAACTTGCATGAATATATCTATGCTTCAGATCTCGTAATCTCTCTTGCAGGACGATCAACTATGGATGAATCAATGGCATACGGTGTACCAGGAATATTTATCCCGATAAAGAATCATTTTGAACAGGAAGAATGTGCAAAGAGATTGGGCTACAACTATAGAGATATTTCTAGGATTGATACCCTTATCGAGGAAAAATTATCTTCAGAGGGGAATACAATAGGAAATAATAATAATGGCGCAGAAAAAGCTGCTAAATTAATTTTGAAACTGCTTTGACCTTATATGTATGGACTATGCATGATAGTAACATCAAATATAACTCCAGAACCTTACATTCTTGCTTGTGAACCAAATACCATATAATTTCTCTTTATAGCCTCAAGATGTCTTATTCAAAAACATTATTGACTATGTTAATAAGATTAACATACTTCCACTGATTCGAAACAAGATAATGATGTTGTTGCTTGCTTATATGCTATGCCTTGATACGAATGCTTAAAGATTTGGCAAAGCATGCCCTTAATGATAGTTTGGTAGAAGAACCAAAGTTAACATACTAAACTCCAACTTTCATTTTAATGCA
>Ga0173483_10000530_pt1 | contig 10902 bp, 9 predicted proteins | sample NitcycUS178409R2_FD_122621 | JGI IMG/M metagenome (GOLD analysis project Ga0173483, IMG submission 122621) | Soil microbial communities from Arlington Agricultural Research Station in Wisconsin, USA - Nitrogen cycling UWRJ-S178-409R-2 (version... | ecosystem: Environmental > Terrestrial > Soil >...
GTCAAGGAGCCAGAGACAGAGCACACCCAGCCACAGAGTCGAGACGAACGGAAACAGCAGCAAGATGATCACACAGAGGAAAGCGCCCGCTAAGATGAATGGGCGCCGCCGACCCCACCTGGGACTCCAGCTTCGGTCGCTCATTGCACCGATTAGCGGCTGGATAAGTAAACCGGTCACCGGTCCAGCCAAGTTAAGGATAGGCAATTGCTCCGGCTTGGCGCCGATGAAAGTGAATAATGGATTTACGGCGGTTTGCGTTAAGCCGAAGCTGAATTGAACGCCGAAAAACCCGACGTTCATCATCAGGATCGACGGGAATGACATCAATGGCCTATGGCCCTCCCGCTGGGAGCCGATCTCCTCCTCGAGCTCTACTACTTCAGTAACAGCCATGTTTGGCTCCCTTCCGGTGAGTTCGCTGTGCGCCCTCGTGATCTAGCTCACACCTCAAATGCACCCTAGGCCAGCGTGCGATTAGCCCGCAAGAGAGGAGTAGGCAGCGTCATTGGGAGGCAGACCGCAGAAGCCTGCTGGCCGGTTGCACGTGGTGCAGTTGGGCGGATGCACCTTGACGCTCTATGCGTGCGCCAAGGAGCAGGACGTCGGCCCAAGGCAAGCCATGTCTGGGAATAGAAAAGGCGATCTGCAGCCAGGACTTAGGCTTGTCGGCATGCGTGTTGGGGTCTTCGGCGCCACGGGTCAGGTGGGCGGCGTCATGCGGAGCTTGCTCGAACAGCGCCCATTTCCGATCACGGACGTGCGGTTCTTCGCATCAGCTCGATCAGCGGGCCGGCGCCTCCCTTGGGGCGATGACGAGATCCTCGTCGAGGGCGCCGACACCGCCGACTTTGCTGACCTCGACGTTGCGCTCTTCTCCATGGGCAAAACAGCCTCCTTGGCTACGGCCCCGAAGGTGGCGGCGGCCGGCGGCATCGTGATCGACAACTCCTCCGCGTGGCGGATGGATCCGGGCGTTCCGCTCGTGGTCTCCGAGGTCAACCCGGAGGATGCGATCCGTCCGGCTAAGGGCATCATCGCTAACCCGAACTGCACGACCATGGCAGCGATGCCCGTACTGGCACCATTGCACCGCGCGGCCGGCTTGGTACGCCTCCAAGTCGCCACCTATCAAGCAGTGTCCGGCTCCGGGGGCGCTGGGGTCGATGAGCTCGACGGTCAGGTCAAGGCGGTTGTCGATCGGGCCAGCGAATTCACCTTCGACGGTCAAGCTGTCGACTTTCCCAGGCCGAACAAGTACGTCAAGCCCATCGCCTATAACGTCCTTCCACTTGCCGGTTCGATTGTGAACGACGGCACGGGGGAGACCGACGAGGAGCAGAAGCTACGCAATGAGTCGCGGAAGATCTTGCACATTCCTGATCTTCGCGTCTCAGGCACCTGCGTTCGGGTACCCGTCTTTACCGGGCATTCACTGGCGGTCCATGCAGAATTCGCAGAGGAGCTCAGCCCGGAGCAGGCGACTGAGTTGCTGGCGCGCGCTCCCGGCGTGCGGCTTATGGACATCCCGACACCACTCGACGCGGCCGGCCAGGACCCAAGCCTCGTCGGGCGAATCCGTACCGATCAAGCTGCGCCATCTGGCAAGGGTTTGATCATGTTTATCTCGAACGACAATCTGCGTAAGGGCGCCGCCCTGAACGCCGTGCAGATCGCCAAGCTGGTCAGCAGCCAGCTGGTTGCAGGCGGGCAGGCTGGAACCCTGTGACAGCAACGAATTTGGCGTCCAGAGGCCATCCGCTGGCCATCTTGGGCGTCGGAGTTATGGGCGAGACGGTGCTATCAGGTCTGCTCCGAGCCGGCTGGCACCCTGATCAAATTGTTGCCAGCCACCGCAGGCCGGAGCGGCGGCAGGAGCTGACCGTCCGTTACGGCATCCAGATGCGAGAAAACACGAAAGCTGTGGCTGATGCCGAGACGGTGATCTTGGTCGTCAAGCCGCAGGACATGCGCGACCTGCTTGTGGAGATTTCGCCGGCGCTCAAGCCGGATGTGCTCGTTGTGTCGCTGGCGGCCGGGGTCGACACCGCGTTTATCGAATCTCGTTTGCCAGAAGGAGTTGCTGTCGTGCGGGTCATGCCGAACACGCCGGCTCAGGTCGATGAGGGGATGTCCGCTATCTCTCCGGGATCGCACAGCACGCAAGATCATCTTGACCGGGTGACCGAGATCTTGTCCGCTACTGGCCGGGTGATCACGGTGCCGGAGCGGTACCAGGACGCCGTGACCGCTATTTCAGGCACAGGTCCGGCATACCTGTTCTTTGTGGTTGAGGCCATGATCGAGGCGGGCGTCCATTTGGGGTTGCCTCGGAGCACCGCAACCGAGCTCGTCGTCCAGACGATGCTCGGGTCGGCCAAGCTGCTGCGTGAGACCGGAGAGCATCCGACTGTCTTACGGGAGCGCGTCACCTCCCCGGGCGGGACCACAACTGCCGCAGTACGTCAGCTTGAAGATCACAAGGTGCGAGCGGCCTTTCTTGTTGCCATGGAAGCCGCTCGCGACCGCAGCCGGGAACTTGCCGCTGCTGCTCGAGAGAACGACGAGCAGGGCAAGCCGAACGAGGCCGGCTCGACACCGTGGAACCGGACGGGCGGCGGCAGCGGATGAGCGGACTGCTCGTTTTCTCCGACGATCTCACCAAGTACGACTTCGGGCCCGATCATCCGATGGCGCCGGGCCGAGTAACCGACACCATCTCCTTGGCTCGACAGCTTGGCATTCTCGACCGGCTGACGATCGTGCCGCCGCCCGACATTGATCTTGCGCTGCTAGAGACCATCCACACACCGGACTACGTCGCCGCCGTGCAGCGCGGTGAACCGAATCAGCAGTATGGGCTCGGAACCAGCGACAACCCGGTCTTTCCCGGAATGCATGAGGTCGCCGCCTGGGTCACTATGGCCAGCGTCGAGGCGGCACGCAGGGTGTGGACCGGCGATGTGCAGCGCGGTTGCAATATCAGCGGCGGCCTACATCACGCAATGCCCGGCTATACCAGTGGCTTCTGTGTCTATAACGACGTCGCAGTTGCCATCCGTTGGCTGCTGGACAACGGCTGTGAGCGAGTGGGCTACGTCGACGTGGACGTCCATCACGGGGACGGCGTGCAGGCGATCTTCTACGACGAGCCGCGCGTGATGACCGTCAGCCTGCACGAGACGCCGGCGTACCTCTTCCCCGGAACTGGTTTTCCCAACGAGATCGGCGGCCGAGGAGCAGAGGGCTCAGCAGTGAACATCGCGCTCCCTCCCGGCGCCACTGACGCGGACTGGCTGCGCGCATTTCATGCCGTCGTGCCGCACGTGCTTCGAGTACACAAGCCGACCGTTTTGGTGACCCAGCATGGCTGCGACTCGCACCGACGTGATCCGCTCGCGGACCTGAACCTCTCTCTGGACGGGCAGCGCGCGTCGTATTTGGCGCTCGCGAGCCTGGCCGACGAGCTGTGCGAGGGGCGCTGGGTTTCGACCGGCGGCGGTGGGTATGCGGTGCTCAATGTGGTGCCGCGGGCTTGGACTCATCTGCTCGCCATCGTGAGCGGCGAGCCGATCGACCCGAACACCCCCGTACCGGAGGCCTGGCGAGCCGAGGCGGGGGAGTCAGCGCCGCTAACGATGTCTGATGGCGCCGCGGCCACCTTCCGCCCCTTCGAGGAGGGGTTTACGCCGGGAAGCCGAGTGGATCAAGCGATTCTGGCTACGCGACAAGCTGTCTTTCCTGAGTTGGGTCTTGATCCAAGCCTCTGAACAACTGGCAGCGCGCAGTTTGTGCAACGTTAAAGCGATCGTCAATGACTGCTTGCGGCGTGTCGCCGAAATTTCTCCGCATCTGCTGTACCAATAGCAACGATTGCCACTATTCTCACTTCAGTACCCCATGACTGGAGAGAGTCGAACGATGAACGATGAGTCCACGTCGGCAGAGCCAGGCGGTCCTACCCCGTTGGCCAGCAACCTGCAAGCCGGCAAGTTCCTCACCGTCGCCGAGGTAGCCGCGATCCTTCGACTCTCCAAAATGTCGGTCTATCGGCTGATCCATTCCGGGCAGCTTGAAGCCGTGCAATTCGGCCGCAGCTTTCGAGTAACGGAGAAGGCGCTCAACACCTATCTACAGAACGCCTATTTCAGCGCCGGCTAAGGTCCGCGAAACTCCATCGCAAACCGCCGCGCACTCGGCCACAGCGCATGCTCGGGCAGCACATCCACGCCGCAGGCGCGTGAGCCAATTCCGTGCACCGCGTCATCGATAAGCAGATACGCATGATCACTTGGCCGAAGCTCGTAAGGATGGTCCGCCCGGTCTAACTGCTGTGGCGGGTACGCGGTCAAGGTGAAGCCAGGACGGTGCCGCTGTGGGTTCGGCCAGGTGCTAAGACGTAGCCGGGCGGCTGTCTCGTCAGAGATCACGAGCCAGCGGAGCTCGCTGCGGTGTCCGGTCTCCTGCGGCCGCGAGTAGGCGACATTCAGATGATCAATGTCGGCCGAAAAACGGCCGACCCGGGCAGCTTGCCGGGTGTCGGGATAGGACTCGTTTGGACCGGTACCGAACCAGCTGGCATTCCGCAATTCGGGCGGCAGGTCGAACCGCAGGCCGACTCGCGGCCAGGTGCAGTCCCAGCCTGGCGACGGCACAACATTCACCAACAGAGCAAGGCCGTCAGTCAGCCACCAGTGATAGCTCACATCTACGAACAGGTTGCTTCCGGCAGTGCCAACTCGTAACTGGGTCCAAAGTTGATCATGGTCGCAGCGGATCTGATCAACTCGGTGCACGAGACGGTCCAGGCCATGCTCGCGCCAGCGCTGTTCGGATGACGGTCCAGGTGCGCCCTCTCCGTGGTTCTCCTCAGGCCGGGCCAGTTCAAAGGAGCCACGGAAGCTACTGCGGTCGTTGTCGGTCGGTGCCCGCCACAGCTCGAGTCGGGGACCGTCGACCTCCATTCCGTAGAGCCGGAGCAGCCGACCCGTCCGCGCGTCGAACTGGGCAGGACCCAGCGTGATGGCGGGCTCCTTCGGCTGCAGCGTCGGCGGCGCCGGCCAGGCTGGCAACTGCTGGACAGTTTCTTGCTCCCTTAGGTCGAACTGGCCGAAGGAGATCTCGTGGCCGCGATCCGCCCACAACGTTGCCGCGGCCAGCTCGGCCCGCACCGTCAGCCAGGTCGCGCCGTCGCCGGACCTCACAAGATCATCAGGGATTGCCACTACATCAGACTGACCTGCCTGGATGCTTGGGACGTCGATCGTTGCATCGGCCACTGGGTTGCCATCCACCTCCTTCACAGCGACGAAGCGCAGGTGGTCGGTGGCCAGAGTGTGGTAGCGGTTGCGGACGGTGAGGAGATTGCCGTTCAGATCGAAAAGCATCGGCTGATTGACCCTGCTGAACTCGGCCAGGCTGGGGGTTGGCGTACCGTCGGGCAAGATCATCCCGTCCATGACGAAGTTGCCATCATGCAGCACCTCGCCAAAATCACCGCCGTACGCGTAGTACTCGGTGCCGTCAGGCGTATGCGTGAGCAGTCCATGATCACGCCACTCCCAGATGAAGCCGCCGTGCAGCCGCGAGTAGCGTTCGGTCAGCTCGTCGTAGATCTGCATGCCACCTGGGCCATTGCCCATGGCGTGGGCGTACTCGCACATCAAAAAAGGCTTGCTGCGGACCCGCTCGGCATCATCGGCGCCGCCGAGGTAGAAGAGAAAACCGCGATCGCTGCCGATAGCCTCGGTCTCCAGGTAGTTCGGGTACATCCGCGAATAGATATCGGTGTACGCGCAGATGTGATCCCCTTCGTAGTGCACTGGCCGACCGGGATCTCGGCTATGCACCCAGTCCGCCATTAGGGCAAGGTTCCGGCCGGTCCCTGCCTCATTACCGAGAGACCACAGGATCACCGACGGATGGTTTTTGTCACGCTCGACCGTGCGCGTGATGCGGTCTAAGCACACCTCTTCCCACCGCGGATCATCGCTCGGATTTCCTTGCCAGCCACAAACCTCAAACCCGTGCGTCTCGTAGTCGCACTCATCGATCACCCAGAAGCCCAATTCATCAGCCAGATCAAGTACCCGCGGATGGGGCGGGTAGTGGCTAGTGCGAAGGGCGTTCACACCTGCCCGCTTCATCATGATCAAGTCGGCTCGGGCGTACTCCTGATCGAACATCCGGCCCTTGACTGGGTTGATCTCATGTCGGTTCACGCCGCGGAAGATCACCTGTCGCCCGTTGACCTGGAGGATGTCGCCGGCAATTTCGACGCGCCGAAAGCCCAAGCGTACAAGCAGCGTCTCGCCTGCCGAACTCACTCGTGCGTCGTAGAGGCGCGGGACCTCCGCGCTCCACGGCTCCACCTGCCCGACAGAGAATGCTGCCAGCTCGCTCGGGTTTGCGAAGCGCTGCAGGACGCCGAGCTCGGGAATCTCAATCTCGACCGGATATGCCTGCTCGCCAGCGATGATCTCCGGATCAATCGACCCCGTGCCGTCCGCTGCATACTCCGTACCCAACCAAAGATCATCCACCGACCCCGGCGGACGGCCTAGTACGGTGATGTCCCGAAAAATGCCGGGCAGCCACCATTGATCTTGATCCTCCAGATAGCTCATCGAGCACCACTGGTGGACCCGAACCAAGATCACATTCTGGCCCCGACGCACGACATCGGTGATATCGAACTCCTGCACCAGCCGGCTGCCCTTGCCAACCCCGATCTCGACGCCGTTCAGCCACACGCGGTAAACCGATTCGACACCGTCGAAGCGAAGCAACACCCGCTCGACTGTCCAGTCGGGCAGCTCGAAGCTGCGGCGATGATCACCGGTCGGGTTCTCGTTGGGAACGTGCGGCGGGTCAATCGGGAAGGGATAGCGAATATTGGTATAGATCGGCCGTCCGTACGCCCCTTCCGCCGCCTTGGCAGACGTGCCAGGCAGCACCCAATGCGACGGCACCGTAATGGTGTCCCACGCCGAGTCGTCGAAACCGGGTTCCGCGACGGAATCGCCCAGGTCATCCGCCCGCGGTGACCAGCGAAATTTCCAATCTCCGTTCAGGCTGAGCATGGGTGCGTCGGTCGCTAACCAAGCCCGCGGTCGGCTGCGCCGCCCGCTGCCGGGAGAAAAGTCGTCGATGTAGCTGCTCACGAGACACAGTCTTGTGCCGAGCGTGCTGAGAGAAGCATGCGGGCGGCGCACTGCCTGACCTGGTGTCAACATCCCACGCTGCGTGGGATGTTGACGCTGTACACGGGGTGCAGGCCATGTACAGCGTTAGGGACCTAGGTACAGCTCGGCTGGCGGCGGCACTATTCACTCACGCGCCAGCGCAATTGATCTCGTTCTCGACTCCAACTCGCATCATCTGGAACTGCCCGGTAGCATGCGGGAGTTGTCCGGCGACAGGCGCCGGCGACTGATCAAGTCCGGGACCACAGTGACGTCTCGGAAACGAGAGGTACGTCAGTGGGTTCGGTCATCAAGAAGCGCCGCAAGCGGATGGCGAAGAAGAAGCATCGCAAGCTGCTCAAGCGCACACGGATCCAGCGCCGCCGCGCGGGCAAGTAGCCTCCCCGGACTTGAGAGCTTGATGGCCGGGGAACGGGTCGTCCTCGTCACCGGAGTCTCGCGTGACTTGGGTGCCCGATTCGCCCGATCTCTTGCGGAGGAGAACGTCGAGGTTGTCGGAATCGACGTGATTCCTCCGCGGCACGACCTGGGTAGGGCCGATTTCATCCGGGCCGACATTCGCAATCCCATAATTTCCAAGGTGATTGCTACCCGCGGGGTCGACACCGTCGCGCATCTGGCGATGGTGGCCACCCCGGATAGCGCAGGCGGCCGCTCCTCAATGAAGGAAATCAACGTCATTGGCACCATGCAGCTGCTCGCCGCCTGCCAGAAGGCCGAAACGTTCCAGAAGCTCGTTGTACAAAGTTCGATCGCTGTGTACGGAGCATCCCCGCGAGATCCGGCGAAGTTCACCGAGGACATGTCGGCTCGCGCCCAGCCACGTACCGGCTTCGGCAAGGATTCGCTTGAGATCGAAAGCTTCGTCCGCGGACTGGCCCGTCGCCGGCCTGATGTCGTTGTCACGACGCTCCGTCTCGCGAATCTCATGGGAGCCGGCGTGGACAGCCACGTCACCCGATATCTGTCGCTTCCCGTCGTGCCGCGAGTGATGGGCTTTGATGCGCGGCTCCAGTTTCTGCATCCGAGCGACGCGATTGCCGCCTTGCTGCTGGTGACCGATCGTGATCTTCCTGGCACCTTTAATGTGGGCGCGGCCGATATCGTCACCTTCACCCAGGCGCTTCGCAAGATGGGACGGCCCACAATCGGAGTGCCGCAACGCGCAGCGCCATTGGCGGCAAGGCTAGTTCGGCGAGCGCACCTGGTGGACTTCTCCGCTGATCAGATTGACGCGCTCACCTATGGTCGCGCCATGGACACGTCCCGCTTCACTGCCGAGACAGACTTCCAACCGAAGATCAGCAGCGTGGCTGCGCTGGAGGAATTTGTTCGCGCCGCCAAGCCCGGTTCGCTGAGCCCAGAGCGCGTCGACATGGCGCTGCACGCCGTGAGCCGGCTACTGAGAACCCCGGCGGTGCGTGGTGGCTGACGCGAAGATCATCCAGCTTGGTAGCGGTGGCGAGGCTGGGCGGGGCAGTCGGAGCTCCCCGTCGGCGTCGGCTCGGCGTCTCGCATCGCCTCAAGCGGCCCGTCAATCACAACGGGGCGCCGACGTTCCACCAGCCGCCCCTCGCGCCGGCCGTCCTGCTAGTCACGGGCGTCGGGCCTCAGCGAAGAATGAACCGCCGGCTTCGCCTGAGCCAGATACCAGACCTCGCTCAGAAGACGCTCCACCAACTTCGGCGCTCGGCGCTCTGCTGAACGAGCTGCTCCGACTCACATCCCATTCGTTGGGAAGCCTTAAGTCGCTACCGATCAGCCGGTTGGGAGCCCTCGCCGCTGACCCGGTGCATGCCCTCGCGTCCGTGGCAGAGGCTCTGGGCGTCGACTGGGATGATTCTCTGGACGAGACAGTGGCCTTTATCCGGAGCCGGCTGCAGGGCGACTATGCCGTCGATGAGTTCGGATTCGATCCAGAGTTCACGACCAAGATCTATCTACCGATGCTCCGCCAGCTCGCCGAGTCCTGGTTCCGGGTCGAGATTCGAGGGGCCGAGAATCTGCCTGTCGATGGCTCAGCGCTGCTGGTCGCCAATCACGCCGGCACGCTGCCGCTCGACGGGATGATCTTGCAGACTGTTGTCTATGACGAGATTGGCCGGCATGTCCGGATGCTCGGCGCGGACTTGATCTTCAAAACGCCGTACGCGCATGATCTTGCTCGCAAAACGGGTACCACACTGGCCTGCCAGGAGGATGCCGAACGCCTGCTGGCATCCAACCAGTTGGTGGCGGTCTTTCCCGAAGGCTTCAAGGGTCTCGGGAAGCCGTACGCCGATCGCTACAGGTTGCAGCGGTTCGGTCGAGGCGGGTTTGTCGCGGCAGCCATCCGCGCCCAGGTGCCGATCATCCCTATTGCGATTGTCGGCTCGGAGGAGATCTATCCACTGATCGCCAGAGCCCCGGCGCTCGCTCGAGCGTTGGGCCTGCCGTACTTCCCGATCACTCCGCTGTTCCCATGGTTCGGACCGCTAGGCATGGTTCCGCTGCCGAGCAAGTGGATCATTCAGTTCGGCGAGGCAATCACCACCGACGAACTCGGGACCGGCGCCGCCGACGACCCCATGATCGTGTTCAACATCACCGATCAGGTGCGCGAGACGATCCAGCAGACCCTCTACGCGCTGCTCATGCAGCGTCGCAGCGCCTTCTTCTAAAGGCCAAGCACGCCAAGCTGACCCGCCGAAAGTCGCAGCTAGTCTGAGCCACGTGTTCTGGGCGTTGGCGGTGATCTTGCTCGCATTCGCCGGGTTCACGGTGGTCGTGGTGAGACTACGCCGGCCCGCACACGCCCCAGACGACCCCGAATCGACGAACAGGCCGAGTTCTGGGCGCATTGATCTGGAGCAGCTGAAAGGCTTCGTGTACGTCGGCGCCGTCGCATTGGCGCTACTCGCGGTGGCGGTGATCTTGATGGGCTTATTCGCAAACCGGAGCGGTCGGGCGGAAGGCCTGGCGGTACTGGGCTTCTTTGGCTATGCGGCCTATCTAATCGCGGCCACCGTGCTGCTCTACGTGATGAGCCGCAAGAGCTAATGCTGCCGTGCTAGCCCCTCAGAATGCGTCGCACCGCATAACCGGTAGCGACCGCACCTGCCGTGGCACCCGCCGCGCCGGCACCTAACAGTCCCAGTCGCGCCGCCTTCCGGCCACTCCGATAGTCCTGAACCTGCCAGTCCAGTTCCTCAGCATGCGCCAGTAGCCTGCCGTCAGGGTTGATGGCGCACGGGTGTCCAACTAGCGAGAGCATGGGTAGGTCGTTGTAAGAGTCCGAGTACGCGAAGCAATGAGCAAGATCAAGTCCGTGCTCGCGGGCTAAGGCGCGTACGGCCTCAGCCTTGGCGGGGCCGTGCAGCAGATCACCTTTCAATCGGCCGGTGTAGACGCCGTCGATGTGTTCCGCAGTGGTACCCAACGCCCCCGTGAGGCCCATCCGGGCGGCGATGATGCCGGCCATCTCCACCGGCGCGGCGGTCACCAGCCAGACCTGCTGACCGACATCGAGATGCATTTGAGCGAGCGACCTGGTCCCAGGCCAGATGCGCTCGGCAATCGATTCCTCATAGACCTCGCTAGCAATTTCGGTCAGCTCAGTTACCGTATGCCCTTCGATGAAGCCCAATGTCACGCCGCGGACATCCTCGATGTGCCCCGGCTTCTCTCGTCCCACCATGCGGAAGTAGGCCTGCAACCA
>Ga0173483_10000531_pt1 | contig 10897 bp, 9 predicted proteins | sample NitcycUS178409R2_FD_122621 | JGI IMG/M metagenome (GOLD analysis project Ga0173483, IMG submission 122621) | Soil microbial communities from Arlington Agricultural Research Station in Wisconsin, USA - Nitrogen cycling UWRJ-S178-409R-2 (version... | ecosystem: Environmental > Terrestrial > Soil >...
CACGCGACCTGCGCCGGACGACGCCGACGGACGAGGCCGCGGCATGAGCAAGGTCGCCGGCCCCGGCACGGGGATCGCCCCGCCGGCGAACCTCTGGGACGCCGCGGCGGCGCGCGAGCTCCGCGACCTCGACGCCCTCGTGTACCGCTCGAACCTGCTCGGCGCCGACCGCTCCGTCGCCAACCAGGGCGGCGGCAACACCTCTGCAAAGGGTCTCGTGGTCGACCACACGGGTCGGCGGCAGCGCGTGCTGTGGGTCAAGGGCTCGGGCACAGATCTCGCGACGATCACCTCCGCCGGATTCGCCGCACTGCGCCTCGACGAGCTCGAGCCACTGCGGTCGCGCGAGGCGATGGACGACGCCTCGATGGTCGACTACCTCCGGCGCTGCGCCCTGGCACCCGATCAGCCGCGACCGTCGATCGAGACGCTGCTGCACGCCTTCGTCGGCGCGGCCCACGTCGACCACACGCATCCCGACGCGGTGATCGCGCTGACGTCGACTCCGAGCGGACGCGCGCTCGCCGACGAGGCATTCGGCAAGGAAGCGGTCTGGCTCGACTACCAGCGGCCGGGCTTCGACATGTCGAGGCGGATCGCGACGCTGCTCGAGGAGCATCCGGCGGCGCGCGCGGTGCTGCTGGAACGCCACGGCCTCGTGACATGGGGCTCGACGGCCGAGGAGGCCTACGCGAGCACCATCGAGTTCGTCACGAGAGCTGCCGAGGCGGTGGACACCGCCGGAGCCGGCCGGTTCGGCCTCGGCGGCAGGGCGAGCCCGGAGCTCGGGGAGCGCGAGTGCCTCGCCCTCCTGGCGCAGACGCTTCCAGAGCTCCGTGGCTCGCTGCTCGCCGATGTCGACGGCGTGATCCTCGAGATCGACCGCAGCCCCGCCGCCGTCGCGTTCGCCTCGTCGGCACGCGCGGCCGAGGTCAGCCAGGTCGGCGCACCGTGCCCCGACCATCTCATCAACACGAAGCACAAGCCGCTCGCCGTGGCCTTCGACCCCGTCACCGAGGGCGCCGGGGAGCTCGGGGCCGCGCTCCGGCGAGGCGTCGAGGAGTACGGCGCCTGGTACCGCGACTACTACGCGCGAAACCTCGACGACGAGACCCGGCAGTTCCCGATCGATCCGGCCGGCCCGCGGGTCACGCTGATCCCCGGCGTCGGCATCGTCACGAGCGGACTCGACGCCGGCAAGGCGAGGACCACGCGCGACCTCTACCACCGCGCGATCGTCGTGGAGGATGCCGCCGACGCGCTCGGCGGCTTCCGCTCGCTCAGCGAGCAGGAGGCGTTCGCGATCGAGTACTGGCCACTCGAGCGCTACAAGCTCGCGCAGGCACCGCCGCCGAGGCAGCTCTCCGGCCGCATCGCGGTCGTCACGGGCGGCGCGAGCGGCATCGGGCGTGCGACCGCTCGCCTCCTCGGCTCGCGCGGCGCGCATGTCGTCGTCGCCGATCTCAACGGCGACGGGGCCGGCGAGGTCGCGGAGGAACTCGTGGCTGCCAACGGCGCTCGGCGCGCGATCGCCGTCGAGGCCGACGTGACCAGCGAGGACGCCGTGCAGGAGATGATCCGGCGGACCGTGCTCGAGTACGGCGGCGTCGACGTCCTCGTCGCCTCGGCGGGCCTCGCGACGAGCGCCTCGATCACGGAGACGACGCTCGACGACTGGGAGCTGAGCTACGCCGTGCTCGCACGCGGCTACTTCCTGGCCGCACGCGAGACGTTCCGCGTCCTCGTCGCCCAGGGACGCGGAGGGTCGATCGTCTTCGTCGGCTCCAAGAACGCGCTCGTCGCGGGCTCGAATGCCGCGGCGTACTCCTCGGCGAAGGCGGCCGCCCTGCATCTCGGGCGCTGCCTGGCGGAGGAAGGCGGCCCGCACGGCATCCGCGTCAACACCGTCAACCCCGACGCCGTCATCCAGGGCTCGAGCATCTGGTCGTCCGACTGGAAGGCGGAGCGTGCGAGCACGTACGGCGTCAGCGAGGACGAGCTGCAGACCTATTACAAGGGCCGCACGAAGCTCGGCGTGGCGGTGCTGCCGGAGGACGTCGCCGAGGCGATCGCGTTCTTCGTCGGCCCTCGCTCGAACAAATCGACCGGAAATGTCGTCAACGTCGACGGCGGCGTCACCGCCGCGTATCCCCGGTAGTGCGACAGGAGGCGCACACCGTCGTCCGTTCCGTGTCCAAGACTTCCACGCGAAAGGATCGATCCATGCAGAAGCACAGGTGGGCGGTCTTCGCCGCGGCGTTCCTCGTCGCCGGCGTCGCCGTCGCGGCCGCGTTCGCCGGCCCGAACCGCTCGACGGCGGGGAAGACGTTCTACTTCATCCCGAAGGACACGCTCAACCCGTACGAGGTCATCGCAGACCGCGGCGGCAAGATCGCCCTCACGCAACTCGGCGACAAGCAGGTCGTCCAGTCGGGCACCGAGGACACGGCGGCCGCGCAGCAGCCGGCCGTCCAGGCTGCCATCCAGGCCCGCGCGGCCGGCATCGTGATCGCGGGCAACGACCCCGACGCGCTCTGCCCGGCCCTCAAGCAGGCCCAGGCGGCAGGCACGCACGTGATCGCGTTCGACTCGGACGTGAGCTGCCGTGAGCTGTTCATCAACCAGGCCGACACCGAGACGATCGGCCGCAGCCAGGTCAAGCTGCTCGCGAAGCTGATGGGCTACAAGGGCGAGTTCGCGATCCTGTCGGCGGCCTCCACGGCGACGAACCAGAACGCCTGGATCAAGTACATGAAGCTCGAGCTGAAGAAGCCCGCCTACAAGAACATGAAGCTGGTCAAGATCTACTACGGCAACGACAATCCGGCGCAGTCGAGGCAGGCGACCGTCGCGATGCTGCAGGCCTATCCGAACCTCAAGGGCATCGAGTCGCCCACCACGGTCGGCATCTCCTCGGCCGCCCAGTACCTCTCCACCTCGAAGAAGTACAAGAAGAAGATCGTCCTGACGGGCCTCGGCCTGCCCAGCCAGATGAAGAAGTACGTCCACGACGGGACCGTCAAGCAGTTCGCCCTCTGGAACCCGGAGGACCTCGGCTACCTCGCCGGGTACGCGATCTCCGCGCTCTCGGACGGCACGATCAAGGGCAAGGTCGGCGAGACGTTCAAGGCCGGCAAGCTCGGCACCTACAAGATCGTCCTCGGCCCCGACAAGCGTCCGCAGGTGATCCTCGGACCGCCGTACGTGTTCGACATCAAGAACGTCGACAAGTTCAAGTTCTAGGCCCGTTCGGGGGCGCCGCGGCCGCGCGGCGCCCCCGGATGAACACTCCGATCGTGACCACGCCAGAATCAGCGCCCCTCATCACGCTCGAGCACGCGCAGAAGAGCTTCGGCGCGGTGCACGCGCTCGAGGACGGCGAGATCGAGCTCTTCGCCGGCGAGGTGCACGGGCTCGTCGGTGAGAACGGCGCGGGCAAGTCGACGCTCGTCAAGATCCTCGCGGGCGTGCACCGGCCGGACGCCGGCCGGCTCCTCATGAACGGCGAGGACGCGATCTTCGACAACGCGAAGCAGTCGCAGGCGGCGGGGATCGCGATCATCTTCCAGGAGCCGACGCTCTTCCCCGACCTGACGGTCGCCGAGAACATCTTCGTCGGCGCGCAGCCCCTCAAGCGGTTCCGCCGTATCGACAGCCGGCGCATGCGACGTGAGGCGGCCGCTCTGTTCGAACAGCTCGGGGTCAGGCTCGACCCCGATCGGCTTGCCCGCGGGCTTTCCATCGCGGACCAGCAGCTCGTCGAGATCGCCAAGGCGTTGACGACGAACGCCCGGGTGATCGTGATGGACGAGCCGACGGCCGCGCTGACGACCAACGAGGTCGACCGGCTGTTCCGAATAGTCGAGACGCTGCGCGCGGGGGGCAATGCAGTGCTGTTCGTCTCGCACCGGCTCGAGGAGATCTTCGGCATCTGCCAGCGCGTCACCGTCATGCGCGACGGCCGTCACGTCTGGACGAAGCCGATCGGCGAGCTGACCGTCCAGTCGGTGATCCGCGCGATGGTCGGCCGCGACATGGACGCGCTCTTCCCCAAGATCGACAGCCAGCCCGGACCCGTCGTGCTGAAGGTCGACCGGCTGACCCGCGAGGGCGACTTCACCGACGTCTCCTTCGTCGTGCGGAGCGGTGAGATCGTCGCGCTCGCCGGCCTCGTCGGCGCGGGGCGGAGCGAGGTGGCGCGCGCGATCTTCGGCATCGACCGGTGGGACGCCGGCTCGGTCGAGATCGACGGAAGGCCGCTGCCGCCGGCATCGCCGACCGCGGCGATGGCGGCCGGGATCGCGCTCGTCCCCGAAGACCGGCGGCAGCAGGGCCTCGTGATGGACTTCTCGATCGAGCGCAACATCGCCCTTGCGTCGCTCGACACCGTTCGCCGTGGAGGCCTGATCCTCCGCGGCTCGGAGCGCAGCTTCGCCCGTGACTGGGCGCTCCGCCTCCGGCTGAAGTACGGCAGGCTCACGAACCCGGTGTGGACGCTCTCGGGCGGCAACCAGCAGAAGACGGTGCTCGCGAAATGGCTGGGCCGCAAGCCGACGCTCCTGATCGTGGACGAGCCGACGCGCGGCATCGACGTCGGCACCAAGGCCGAGGTCCATCGCCTGCTCTCCGAGCTCGCCGCACAGGGCGTGGCGATCCTCATGATCTCGTCCGAGCTGCCCGAGGTGCTCGGCATGGCCGACCGCATCGTCGTCCTGTTCGAGGGGCGCGTCATGCGCGAGTTCGCGCGCGCCGACGCCGACGAGGACGCGATCATGCACGCCGCGACGGGACTGGTCGACGAGGCCGCGTGACGTCGGTCGCCGAAGAGCAGGGCGTTCTCGAGCGGCGCTCGAGCTCGCACGCCGTCGCCGAGTTCCTCGCGCGCTTCCGCGAGCTCGGGATCGTGCTCGCGCTCGTGATCGTCGTCGGGTCGGCGACGATCGACAACCACCTCTTCCTCAGCGCCGCGAACGTCCAGCAGATCCTCGCGGGCTCGGCGATCATCGCCCTGCTCGCGATCGGCGAGACCGTCGTCATCATCACCCGGAACGTCGATCTCTCGATCGGCTCGATCCTCGGGCTCTCCGCCTACGCGACCGGGGTGCTCTACGTCCACCACCCGGGCATCGCGCTCCCGGTCGTCTTCCTCGTCGCGCTCGCGATCGGCACTGCCTGCGGCGTCGTGAACGGCCTGATCGTGACCGTCGCCCGCGTCCCCAGCCTCGTGGTCACGCTCGGGACGCTGTACATCATCCGCGGCATCGACGGCGCGTGGGCGGGCGGCAACCAGGTCAACGCCTCGATGCTCCCCGACAGCTTCAACAAGATCGGCTACGAGACCGTGCTGGGGATCCCGTACCTCGGCTGGGTCGCGATCATCGCCGTCGTCGCCGCCACCTACGCGATGCGCAGCTTCCGCACGGCCCGCGACTTCTACGCGATCGGGTCGGACCCCGACGCGGCGCGCCTCGCCGGGATCCCGGTCGGCTCGCGCGTCTTTCTCGCCTTCGTGCTGAGCGGCGCGATCGCCGGCGTCACGGGCGCGCTGTGGCTCTCGCTGTACGCGTCGGTCGACGCGATCGCCGGCGTCGGCTACGAGTTCCAGGTGATCGCGGCCGTCGTCGTCGGCGGCGTGGCGATCTTCGGCGGCAGTGGCACCGTGCTCGGGGCGGCGCTCGGGGCGCTCCTGCTCTACACGATCAACAGCGCGCTGGTCGTCGTCAACGTCTCCTCGTTCTGGAGCCTGGCGCTCTCCGGGGGGCTGCTCCTCGCGGCGATCGCCTTCGACCGGCTGATCGCGCTGCGCGTCGCGCCCGCGATGCGCACGCGACGGAGGGCCCGTGCCTGACGTCGAGAGCATCGAGACCGGCTCGGAGACCTCCCCCGGGTGGCGGCGGCTCCTCCGCGGCCTGGTCCGCTGGGAGACGCTGCTCGTCGTCCTCCTGCTCGCCTCGATCGCCTACGGGGCGAGTGTCTCGCCGCACTTCCTCGACTCGATCACGCTGTTCTTCATCGGCTTGAACGTGGGCGAGATCGCGATCATCGCGCTGCCGCTCACGCTGATCATCATCACGGGCGAGATCGACCTTTCCGTCGCCTCGATGCTGGGGCTGACGGGACTGTTCATGGCCGAGCTGTTCGACCACGGCTGGCCGATCTGGCCGGCCATCATCGCCGCCGTCCTCCTGGGCGGGGTCCTCGGCGCGTTCAACGGCTTCCTCATCACTCGGCTCGGGCTGCCGTCGCTCGCCGTGACGATCGGCACGCTGACGCTCTATCGCGGCGTCGCGCAGGGGATCCTCCCCACCGACACGATCAGCGGCTTCCCGCAGGGTCTCGCGAACATCGGCGTCGTCCCGATCCCCCACACGCACATCTCGTACTCCGTCCTGATCTTCCTGGTGCTCGCGGTCGTCTTCGGGATCGTCCTCCACGCGACCCCGCTCGGACGTGCGATCTTCGCGATCGGCGCGAACCAGGAAGCGGCGTTCTACTCGGGCATCCGCGTGAAGCGGATCAAGTTCTGGCTGTTCGTGCTCTCGGGGATGGTGTGCGGTCTCGCAGGCGTCCTCTGGACGCTCCGCTTCGCCTCGGCGCGCTACGACTCCGGCATCGGGCTCGAGCTCTTCGTGGTGACGGTCGTCCTCCTCGGCGGGGTCTCGATCTTCGGCGGCCGCGGCACGATTCTCGGCGTTGTTCTCGCGGTCGCCGTCCTCGGCACGCTCCAGACGGCGATGACAGCCGACCTGATTCCGGCGCAGGACCAGAACATCGTCGTCGGCGGGCTGCTCCTCGCCAGCGTGGTCGTCCCGAACCTGGGGGAGATCTACCGGCGCGCCGGCGGTCGCCTCCGCACGGTCGCGGCGCGACGGCAGGCGGCAACCGCCGCGCAGGAGGAGCCGACGTGAGCCGCGGCGCCGCTCCCCGCGTCGCGGTCTTCGGGATCGGGCTCGCGGCGTACTGGCCACAGTTCGACGGGCTGCGCGAGCGGCTCGCGGGGTATCAGGCCGGCATCGAGCGTCGGATCGAGGAGCTCGGCGCCGACGTCGTCACGGCAGGGCTCGTCGACACCCCGCAGGCCGCGCGGGTCGCCGGGGAGACCCTCGCCTCCGCGAGGCCCGAGCTCCTGCTCGTCTATACGGCGACGTACGCGACCTCGTCGCAGGTTCTCCCCGTCGTCCAGGCTGTCGACGCTCCCGTGGTCGTCCTCAACCTGCAACCGACGCGCACGCTCGACTACGAGGCGATGACCACCGCCGAGTGGCTCGCGAACTGCTCCGCCTGCTGCGTCCCGGAGATCGCCGGCGCGCTGACGCGGGCCGGGATCCGCTACCGCACGCTGACGGGGACGCTGCTCGACGGCGACCCGGCCTGGGACGCTCTCGCCGAGTGGCTCGACGCCGCGCGCGCCGTGCACGACCTTCGCGGGGCGCGCATCGGCTTCCTCGGCCACACGTACCCCGGGATGCTCGACATGTACTCCGACTTCACGCAGGTGCATGCGCAGACCGGCGCGCACGTCGAGGTGCTCGAGATCGACGACCTCGTCTCCCGCGTCGAGTCGGCCGACCCCGCAGCCGTCGAGCGCAAGCGCGACGAGATCCGCGAGGTCTTCGACCTGGCAGAAGCAGGATCCGACCCGATCGCCGCGGAGATCACCCCCGAGGTCTTCGACTGGTCGGCCCGTGTCGCGGTCGGGCTCGACCGGCTCGTCGCCGACTTCGAGCTCGACGGGCTCACGTACTACTACCGCGGCGTTGGTGACAACAGCGCCGAGCGCGTGAGCGCGGGGCTGATCGTCGGCAACTCGCTGCTGACGGCGCGAGGCGTCCCCGCCGCGGGCGAGGGCGACCTCAAGACCGACATCGCGATGCTGCTGCTCGACCGGCTCGGCGCGGGCGGCTCCTACACCGAGTTCTACGCCCTCGACTTCGACGAGGGGTTCGTCCTGATGGGCCACGACGGCCCAGCTCATCTCGCCATCGCCGACGGACGACCGGTTGCCCGGGCGCTCGCGCTGTACCACGGGAAGGCGGGGGCCGGGCTCTCCATCGAGACGAACGTCCGTCTCGGGCCGGTCACGATCCTCGGGCTCACCCAGACCGCGGAGGGCCGGTTGAAGCTCCTCGCGGCGGAGGGCGAGTCCATCGCCGGGCCGACCTTCCGCATCGGCAACACGAACTCGCGCATCCGGTTCGCGAGGGATCCCGCCACGTTCTTCGACGACTGGTGCGCGCACGGTCCGACGCACCACGTCGCGCTCGGGATCGGCCATCAGGTCGGCCGCCTGAGGAAGGTCGCCGACCTGCTCGGTCTCGAGCTGACCGTCGTCGCATGAGCAGCCCGACCGACTAGTGGGGCCGACACGCGTCGCCGCGGTCGACATGGGCGCGACCTCCGTCCGCGTCGCGGTCGTCGACCTCGACGCCGACCGGCCGGAGGTGGTCATCGCGCACAGGTGGCCGCACGCGCCGGAGCTGCGACCCGACGGCTCGCTCCGATGGCGCTGGAACGAGCTGATGGACAACGTTCGCCTCGGGCTCGACCGCGCGCGCGAGCTCGGGCCGCTGGCCTCGATCGGGATCGACGGCTGGGCCGTCGACTACGGCCTCCTCGGCCCCGACGGGCGGCTGCTGTCGGATCCGCACAGCTATCGCAGCCCGCGGACGCACGAGTGGCGTGCGGTCGTGCGGTCGCTCGGCGAAGCCGAGCTCTACCGGCGCACCGGTATCCAGCTCATCCCGATCAACACCATCTTCCAGCTCGCCGCGCACGACCGCGACGAACTCGCCGAGGCCCACCGGCTCGTCATGCTCCCCGAGCTCGTCGCCTACGAGCTCACGGGCCAGTGGACGGGCGAGCGCTCCAACGCAGGCACCACGGGGCTCCTGGACGTCGCAACCGGCGACTGGGCCGGCGACCTCGTCGCCGCGATCGGCGTCGACCCGGGGATCCTGCCGCAACCCGAGCGCGCGGGACGCAAACTCGGCGAGCACGACGGCACGCCGGTGCATCTCGTGGCGGCGCATGACACCGCGTGCGCGTTCGCGGCGAGCCCCCTGAACACGGAGGGGCGCGCCGTCGTCTCGGCGGGAACGTGGTTCGTCGTCGGCGTGGAGCGCGACACGCCGGACACGTCCGAGGCGTCGCGTCTGGGGAACTTCTCGAACGAGGTCGGGGCCTTCGGCGGCTTCCGCTATCTCAAGAACGTCACGGGGCTCTGGCTCCTCGAGCAGTGCGCCGCCCTCTGGGGCGAGGCCGCGCGGACGCTCCTCGAGCTCGCGGCCGATGTGCTAGACGCTCCGACGTTCGATGTGCGCGACGAGCGCTTCCTCGCCCCGGCCCGCATGGACGAGGAGATCCGCGCGGTCACGGGCATGGATGCTCGCACCCCGCATGCCGTCGTCGCCCGGTCGATCGTCGAGTCGGTGGCCGCCGCCGTCGCGGGGGTTGTCGAGGAGCTCCGCCTGCAGCAGCGGGTCGACGAGCTCGCGGTGGTCGGTGGGGGCGCAGCGTCGCAGCTCGTGCGCGAGCGGCTCGCCGCGCACGCGGGTATGCCGGTGGTCGCGGGGCCGACCGAGGCGACCGCGCTCGGAAACGCGCTCGTGCAGGGCGTCGCACTGGGTCGGTTCGACGATCTCTCAGAGGGCCGCCGGTGGGCGCGCGGCGCGCCGAACCTTGTCGAGTAGAAACGGGCTGCGTGGACGAGCGGCGGCTCGTGCAATACCTGCGTGTCGACGTCTCGCGTTCGCTCCGCGGCGGCTCTGCGATCCCGGACAGCGACGTCGCCGCGCGACGCGCGTGTCCAACGCGCATCGCCGGACGACCTCGCGCGTCGTCATCGCGCGCTCTTCCGATCGAGGTACTGGAGGAGCTCGTGCGCGGCGAGCTCGATCTCCTTGTGCCGCCACTCGGCCGCACGGTAGTGGCAGGCGATCAGCCCCATTCGGTGAAGACGGCGGAAGTCGCCGTACACGAACGCATGGCGGGCTTTCGTCTCCTCCGCGGCACCCTCGGTGACGCCGAGGTGCCAGGCCGCGTACTCCTCCCAGGAGTGCGTCTTCAGGAATGCATTCTGCTCGCGCGCCCGCGGCTGAACGTCCTGCCACCGCGAGCGGAGCGCATACTGACGCGCGTCGATCAGCCGCTTCGCGTGCCTTACCGCATCCCTGTTCACCGTGTAGGTCGGCACGCCCGCATTGTCGCCGACCGGCATAGCGCTCGCGCGCGTGTTCACGTACGACAGCGCGGGTGAAGGCCCGGGCGCACATCTGCTACGAAGTCGCCCATGATCGTCGCGCTCCACGTGGCCACGGGCGCCGCCGCCGGCGCTGCGAGTGGATCACGCATCGCGGCGCTCCTCTTGGGGCCGGTGCTCCACCTCGCCGGCGACCGCGTTCCCCACGAGGACTTCCGCTCGCGCCGCCTCGAGATCGGTAGCGGCGTCGCGGGAGTGCTCCTCCTCGCTGCGCGGCGAGGCCCACTCGACCCGGCAACGCTCGGCGGGGCCGCGAGTTCCGCCCCCGACCTCGAGCACGTCCTCCCGTTCCTGCGTCCCGGGGGAAGGAAGGTCTTTCACGACCGTGTCGGCTGGCACCGCGCGGGGCGTTTCCCCGCATACCTGCAACTCCTAATCGCGCTCGCGATTCTCGGCGCACTCATCGCTCCTCGACGCACCAGCCGGCGGTCTCGTGCAACTCCGCGCCGTCCTGCTGGCCGAACACGTGGGCGCCGCTGCAACGGACTTTCGGGGTAGCCACTCGGTCACGGCCGGCTTCACGGCCTTTCCGGGCACGACGACGTCGGCGAGGACCGGGTCGTCGAGGGTGCCTCCGGCCGCGGCATCCGCATCCTCGCTCTCGAGATCCCACAGCGGGAGACGATCGTCCGTGCCCTG
>Ga0173483_10000532_pt1 | contig 10890 bp, 11 predicted proteins | sample NitcycUS178409R2_FD_122621 | JGI IMG/M metagenome (GOLD analysis project Ga0173483, IMG submission 122621) | Soil microbial communities from Arlington Agricultural Research Station in Wisconsin, USA - Nitrogen cycling UWRJ-S178-409R-2 (version... | ecosystem: Environmental > Terrestrial > Soil...
CCGGTATCGATCGGCACGGTATTGCTGGCGGTGAAGCCGCGTGTCCCGACGAGCCAGCCGACGGCGATGAAGCCGAGGCCAGATGGGGCCATAAGAAAACCGATGGACGGGGGAAGCTTGGCCGTCAAGACGACGATCGCGGCGAACAAGACAACGGCCAGCCCCAACATGATGTCCAGGTAGCTGGTTGTGCCGGTCTCTATCCAGCGTAGGGCTTCGGCGATGTCGAGACGGGTTGGCTGGTCGGCTCGGGGCGGTTGCCCAGGCATCCACGGCACTCTTGTTGGCAACACCATCGACGGCGAAGACGACCCCGGCCAGGGCAAGGCCCAGAAGAGCCGCGATTGACCCGAAGAAACCGAGCCAGTGGGGCACGCCATCCGAAACCTCAGGATGTGGAAGAACGCGAGTACGCCGGCCAGGAGGATGGCAGTTCCGCAGAACTGAGCCAGATGGATAGCCACCCAATACCTGCTCGCGGTGTAGTTCATGAAGGTTGCTTCAATCGTCTCGCCACCTCCGGGATGTATATAGAGAACGATCACTGTGCTCACGACCTCACCGATGAGGACAAGCACGGGCGCCAGGCGAAATGACTTCGTATTGATCATGACTTTTCCTCAACTTGCCATAAGTGCCAGGGGCAGCGACATCAGCACGGCAGCCCGCATTTCAGTCGTCAGCCCAGCCAGACGGTCCACACGAAGATCAGGCCGATTCCGAGAGAGTGGGGATCTGGTTCGCGGACGAGAAACCGCTGCTGTCGATGATCCATCACTGCGCAAGATCGCTAGCCTCCTCCCGCTCACATGGTTCGCTTGCGATCACAATCGACCAAACAGCCCGCCTCGAGCTCGAATGTGGGGTCATGTGCGATCACAATCGACGAAACGGCACACGATGCCCGCCGATACGGGGCAAGATCACGGCGTTCGGAAAAGAGGCTTTTCGACGTGGCGTTATGACTCAATCCCCCCGATTAGACGCTCGCGATTGAGCCGCGCTGATAGTGGCAGCGGGGCCGCCTCGCAAGGCTGGGCCGCCACCGCTTGTTGCTATGCAATCCGGTCGGCTGGCCTTGATCATCTCCAATACGGCCACGTCGGTTGCTTGGCGAGGGCTGGACGGTTGGCACTATGTGATCAGCACACTCAACGTGTGACGTCCCAATGAAGCTGGTCACGCCCACACACACAATGGGTTTGTGGCAGCCCGACTTGGTAGGCGAGCAGGACTTTTGCTAGCAGCGGCCCTAACGATCATCTGTATGGTCGCGCTGATCAGCGTTGCAGTCGTCCGTGGATACGCCGCTAGTGGCCAGCAAAGTGTCACCGTCATGACGCGCAATCTCTACCTGGGCGGGGATATCACCCGGCCCATACGTGCGGCCCTTGACCGCTCGGGCGAGGAGGGAGTCGTTGCCCTCGGCCATGCCAACCACCAGCTGCGTGAAATCGTTGATCGCACAGACTTTCGAAGCCGCAGTAGGCTGCTCGCCGACGAAATTACCGCGGCGCGGCCCGATCTGGTCGGTTTGCAGGAGGTCGCGCTCTGGCGCCACGGTCCTCTGCAGCTCGACCACATCGGCAGGACAGACGCGACCGAGGTTGACTATGACTTTCTCGCGATCTTGCTGGCCGATCTCGTAGATCGCGGTGTCCGCTACGAGATCGTCCAGGTCGAGCAGGAGTCCGATGTGGAGGCGCCCGCATTCACCGGCGATCCCTTCGCCGGGACAGCCGGTTCTGCCGAAGACGTACGCCTGACGGATCGCGACGTGATCTTGGTCCGTAGCGGCGCCAGACTCCAGATCGATGGCAGCGGCGGCAGCAATTACACCCAGCGCCTCGACGTCAAGCTCGCAGACACCACATTCCGCTTCGTACGCGGATATGCCTGGGCTGACGTCGCTTTCGGATCTGCTCACCTCCGGTTCATCACAACCCATCTGGAATCGCAGAGCCCCAAGCTGGCCCGTGCTCAGGCCGACGAACTGCTTAGTGGGCTGTCAAACACCAGTCAGTCGACAGTGATTACCTGCGATTGCAACTCCAACCCCGCCAGCCCCGCGGCCCATTCGCCCATTCCGATTGGCTCCGGCGCGGCGTACCGGCTGATCACTAACGATCATGGATTCACCGATATGTGGCTGCAGCAGCCGGGCCGTGCCGGCCCAGGTAACACGGCGTCGCTCGGTGAGCTTGTGAACGACAACTCGGCCCATCTCAGCCGGCGCATAGACCTGGTGCTGGCCAAGGCCGCACCCTCGACGCAGTTGGTCACCAGTGCGGCGGAGGTCACCGGGAATGAGCCCAGCGATCGAGACCCAGTCAGCAAGCTGTGGCCATCCGATCACGCGGGCGTTGTCGTGCAGCTGCAGATTGGCTCATGATCATGCTTGACGCCTTGTCGCCGCAACGGCGCCGCCTCGTGCTTGGTCTCGGTGGGCTCGTGCTGCTACTGATCATGACACTTGCAGTGATCGCCGTTGTCCGGGTCGCGGCCAAGTCGGTTCATCCGGTCCCGCAGGGGGATCCCGGCCCAGTGCTGTTGGTGCCGGGATATGGCGGCAATGGGCAATCGCTCCAGCCGTTAGCCGCTGCCTTGCGCTCGGCCGGCCGCACCGCCGTCATCGTCAAACCAGTTGGCGATGGTACAGATGATCTTCGAAACCAGGCGAAGCATTTGGCAGAGGTTGCTGATCAGGTACGCGAGGATGCCGGGGCCGCATCAGTGGACGTCATTGGCTACTCTGCCGGCGGCGTCGTTGCCCGCTTGTGGGTACGAGATGACGGCGGTGACGAGGTGGCCCGCCGAGTCCTCACTCTCGGCTCGCCACACCACGGAACCAGCCAGGCCGCTCTGGGCGCCGAACTTGCTGGCGGATGTCCGACGGCGTGCGAGCAGCTGGTTCCCAATAGCGACCTGCTGCGCCGCCTGAACGCCGGTGACGAAACGCCGGCCGGGCCGCTGTGGACAACCGTACGGTCGGCCAGCGACCAGGTAGTCACGCCGATCGATTCCGCTGCCTTGTCCGGCGCCCTGAACATCCTGGTCCAAGATGTGTGCCCAGGATCGGCCGCAGCCCACGGCGATCTTCCGAGCAATCCCGTCGTTCTGGCAGTTCTTGGCTCGGTGCTGGGCACCGGCACCCCGCAGGAACCTGCCAATGTCGTTTGCTGAACCTCAGTCGTCGATGTCTTTAGTGCCGAAGTTCGCCCAGGCAGCCAGCGTGAACACAGTCAAATAGCCGAGCTGAACCACAAGCCCACGTGCCACATCGCGCCACAAGATCGGATCTCGGAATAGATCGACGAAGGCTAGCCAGTAGCGAGTGGGCAAGAACGGATGCAGCGCACTGGCAGCATCGAGCCCGAGCAGCACGGTCGAGGCGACGAGCACACCAATCGTGCCTAGCGCAGCGCCAATCGCTGATCTTGTCAACGTTGAAAAGAACAAGGCGATCGCAGCCACGCCAAGCATGCAGATGATCACATACCCAAGAGCCAGTGCAGTTCGCCAGCTGAGTTGCTGCTGGGTCAGCGTCGAGCCGCTCAGACTCACCGTCCCGGTCGCTGGCGCACGTCCCAGCAGCAGGCGCCCCTCGGCGTAGGAGACAGCGGCAACGACGAGAACGGCAAGTAGCACGAACGCAACGACAGTCACCAGCTTGGCGAGCAGCAGATGGGTGCGCCCGACCGGCCGGACCAGCAGGTAGCGCAGCGTGCCGGTCTGACTTTCTCCGGCGATCGCGTCGCCGCCGAGCACAGCGACGGCGATCGGCAGCAGCAGCGGTAGTACCACGCCTAGCGCAGCGAGCGGGAACAGTGTGCCGTCGCTCAGCACTGCCGAAAGGAACGGTGGACCAGTACCAGGTCGGGGAGCAAGATCAGTAACCGCCAGCAAGATCGCGACCAGTGTTGGCAGCGCAACCAGCATCCCGATGATCAACCAGGTCCGCGGCCGGCGGATCATCTTGATCAGCTCGACGACGATCATGCCGGCGCCGCCTCCGCCTCAAGAATGACCTGCTCCAGCGTCCGGCGGTACGGACCGATTTCATCCACAGAGACGCCTTCACCGACGAGATATGCGTTCAGTCCCGCAGGATCCTCCGCCCTGACCAGCAGACGATCACCGACGACGGACACCACTACTACCCCAAGCAAGTCTCGAGTGCGGGCCAGGTCGGGCGTCCGGAGCGAGACCAGGCCAGTGGGTCGGAGCACGGTATCCAGCTGCTCCTGGAGTATCAGCCGCCCGCCACGCAGCACGCCGACGCGGGTACACATCTGCTCGATCTCTGCCAATAAGTGGCTGGAAAGAAAGATCGTCGTCCCATGAGCATTAAGCTCTAGCAGCAGTCGCCGGATCTCCTGAATGCCCTGGGGGTCCAGGCCATTGCTCGGCTCGTCCAAGATCAGCAGCTCGGGTTGGCGCATCAGCGCTGCCGCCAGGCCGAGACGCTGGCGCATCCCTTGGGAGTAAGTGCGGACTGGGCGGCGATCGGCGGGATCCAGCCCGACCTGCTCCAGCGCCATAGCAATGCGGGTCCGGCGCACCTGCCGTCGGCTGCGGTCAGATCCGGTAGCGTCGAGCAGCGCGAGGTTTGCGCTGCCGGAGAGGTGCGGATAGGCCGCGGGACTCTCGACGAGAGAGCCGATGCGCGGCAGTACGTTCCGGCGAGCGGTCGGCATTGGCATTCCAAGCACTTCCGCTTCGCCGGAGGTGGGCAGCACGAGTCCCAGCAGCATGCGCACGGTGGTCGTCTTGCCCGAACCGTTTGCCCCGAGGAAGCCGTACACGTCGCCAGTGCGAACCTCCAAGTCCACGGCATCGACGGCCCGCAGCTCGCCGTATCGCTTGGTCAGGGCTCGAGTCCGGATGACGTGCCCGTTGCTGAGAGCGGCGCCAGTCCTTGTCGCTCCGGTCATTGCCGCTCCAGCAGTTCGGCCGCGGCCTTCTGCAGCGTCTCCGCTGTCACAGTGCCTGCCAACAAGAATGCGCCGCCGCGCCCGCCAGGCGTGATCAACAATTCGACCGGCCCTACCGGCACTAGCGTGCCGACCTCAGTAAGTTGCGCGGTGCCGCGCTCCTGCAACTGTCTGCGCAGCGGCCCCGCAACCTGGCCACGTAGCGGCAGAGCGATCAAGGTAGTCGGGCCACGGCCGTAGATTCCAACAGCGCCCGGGTCTTCGCCATCACGCGAGCTCAGCCCGGCAAGGGAAGCCGGGAGATCGTACGCGGTGAATGCGTTCGCGGCCGCTGCCATGTCGACGGACGGCTCGTATTCGACCCGTACGCCTTCGGCCAGCCTGAAGTGCGTAGCGGTCGTCGGGGGTGTGCCAACCTTGAGCTCACGAAGCGTTGTGGTGAGAACGGGACGCTCATCACCAGCGCCGTAGAACTCCACCTCGAGCGGCAGCCCGCTCACCGGGTCGGCCCAGATATCGACATGGCCGACGGTGGTTGCCTTTTCGTCGGGCGTCAGCCGCAGACCTGCTGCGTCAATGTCCGCGACACGTCGTGTCGGCAGGCGGCTTAGTTCGCTCTCACGCGCGCCCTGTAACAGCGACCGTGCAAAGGTTGGCGGCAATAGGTCTGAGGCATCCGGCAATCTGATCTTGGAGACGGGCGAATATGTTGCAGTTTCGGACTCGAAGACCCAGCGAACCATGCCCCAGCCCTGATGGAAAAAGTCGGTTTCCCCCGTGCTGCGGATTCGATCGACGCGCCAATCATCGGCATTGCGCTACCACACGCGTAGCTGAGTGTTGTCGCCGAGCAGTTGGGCAAGCGTGGCGAATGACTCATTGTCGGGGACTTGCAGCGTCCCCGCCGTCTCGACGAAGCCGGACCATCCGACATTGCTAGATCGCTGGATCTGGGCCGCCAGCTCAGCGGTAGAGATCTCTGAGGGTGTGACCGGTCGGGCACTGATCAGAAGTGGCGTGGCGATGAAGGCAGCGGCGGTCAGGAGGACGACCAGCCAGCGCGCCGACATGGCGCCACTGTAGGTCGGCCGCACCAATGACACGGGAGTGGCACAGAGCCGGCGCCACTAACAGGACTCCGCATCAGTCACTTCGACGTCGCATCACGTACAGCTGATGCGGAGTCGAAGTAACTGATGCGGAGTGGGTAGAGGCCTACCTCTCAGAGACTTCTTCCAGAACCCGTCCAACGACCTCGTTCGGGAGTGCTCGGGCAACATCGGCCTGAGCCACGATGCCGACAAGTTGGTGTCCGTCGATGACCGGCAGGCGGCGTACTTGGTACTTCGCCATGGTCTTGAGGGTTTCTTCGGCCGAATCATCGGCGCCAATCGTCACTGGCTTGCCCTGGGCCAGGTCGGCCGCCCTAACAGAATTGGGGTCCTTGCCCTCGGCGATGCATTTCACGACGATGTCGCGATCAGTGAGCATCCCCTGGAGTCGCTGATCTTCCCCACAGATCGGTAGCGCGCCAACCTCCAGGTCGCGCATCTTCCGGGCGGCTTCGACCAGGGTCTCGGTTGAAGCGACGCACTCTACGCCCTGGGACATCAGTTCTCGAGCTGTTGCCATAGCAGACTCCTCCTTGAGTTCGGGTTCGTGATTTCCTACCCCATGCCACGGGTCACAAACGGCCTCCGGGTCCGGATGCGACTTCTCTCGGCTGACCTTGGAGAGACCGATAAGTGATCACCCGCGGACTGAGCTTCCGGCTTCAGCAAAAAAGATCTTGCGTAGCGCGCAACGAATCCACCGTGGACCGGTGATTCCCGTCACAGACTGTCCATTTGCGTTGCAGCGCACTTTGGCGCTCGGCGACCGCTTCGGTAAAGTACCTCGGGACTCGCGAGCTGGCATTTTAGCCCCGAGATGCGGCCGCACCAGTGTCGTGGACCCAACCGACGCCAGTCGCCCAGGAAACGTTATGACGCAAGTCGCACCACCAAGATCACAACAGAGTTATCGGCATGAGGCGTTCATATGGCGCGATGCTGATGACTACGCGTCCGTCCTGACACCGTTTGTGGAAGAAGGGCTGGCTGCCGGCGAGCCGGTCATGGTCGCGGTAGTACGGCGTCATGCCAACTGGCTGCGGGAGAGCCTGGGGGCCCAGGCCCGTAAGGTGAAATTCGTCGATATGGCCAAGCTGGGCCGTAATCCCGCACGAATCATTCCCGCTTGGCAAAAGTTTGTTGATCAACACTCGGGCTATGGCCGTCCCGTACGCGGCATCGGTGAACCAATTTGGGCTGGGCGGCGTCCCGAAGAAATTGTGGAATGCCAGTTGCATGAGGGCTTGCTGAACCTGGCGGTCGATCCGAAGATTCCGCTCTGGCTGATCTGTCCATACGATCTGCGCGGCCTGGATCCATCCGTCATCAAGGAAGCGCATCGCAGCCACCCGGCCGTCATGGAGGGAGCCCGCTATCAGGGCAACTCCCAATACGGCGGGCGAGCCCACGTCGAGGCAATGTTTGGCGCGGAGCTCCCCGATCTCGGTGCAGAGCCGGCGGAGTACCCATTCACCTCAGAGACTGTCGACGGCGTCTTCAATATCGTGACCCTGGATGCCTACGGCGCGGGGCTCTGGTCGGACAAGGTAACTGATCTTGCCGCCACGTCGCGTCGGCTTGCCTCCTGCAGTCTGCGTCGTGGAGCCACGCAGGGGACACTGCGGATCTGGGACCTGCCGTACGCGCTGATCTGCGAGGTCTGCGACGACACGATGATTGACGACGTGCTGGCTGGCCGGCGCGCGCTCGTCTCCAACGACCGTGATGGACTATCCACCGCAAACCGGAAATGTGATCTTGTGCAGCTGCGTTCCACCGCGTCGGGCACGACGGTGCGTCTTCACATGTGGAAGCAGTGAGCCTCGGCTGAACTTGGCCCGAGGCAGGCCCAGACAAACTTCGTCATTCATACATCGAATCGATAACGATTCGTTGAATGCTCACGCACATGTATTTCTTAGTGGGGGCCTGTGCTCTCAGCATAGAAGGACTCTGCGACATCTCGGCCACGCGCTGATACGTAACTACGCTGAGAAAGGGGACTTCATGCCCAGCAGGAGGGTCCGCCCTGTCGTCCTAACCGTCCTTTTTGCTTCTTTATTGGCTTTCGCTAATTCTGCTGCGGCATACGGTGATGATCCCGAGAAACCTCCGTGCGCTCCCGTGACCCAATTCAGCTCGTTCAACTTTCGCGATCCAACCACGATTGACAACAAATGGAATCCCCTGGTTCCGGGGACGCAGTTGACGCTAAATGGAGAGGCGGACCGGGGCGGGGGGTTATCGCCTCATGAGGTGGTAACCACAGTCACTGACCTAACCAAGGTGGTCGATGGCGTACGTACCGTTGTCATCTTGGAAAAAGACCTCAACGAACGCCAGCTTCAGGAAGCCGAGCTGAACTTTCAAGCACAAGACAATGCCGGGAATATCTGGAATCTTGGCGAGTACCCAGAAGAGTATGAGCACGGCAAGTTCGATGGGGCGCCGGATGTCTGGATCGCCGGGACGTCCGACACCGAGCCGGGCAACTCAATGGTGGGAACCCCGCAGCTTGGATCACCAGAGTATCTCCAGGGTTGGTCGCCCGAGATCGAGTTTTTGGATTGCGCCAAGGTCGCCGAAATGCAGCAAAGGACTTGTGTGCCAGCCGGCTGCTATGAGGACGTAATGGTGACTCATGAGCGGAGTCCACTTGAGCCGGAGAGCGGCTACCAGATCAAGTACTACGCGCCGGGAGTCGGGAATGTCCGGGTCGGCGCCGTGGGCGATCCGGAAGGCGAGACGCTTGTCCTCACCAAGGTTTCCCAGCTGAGTCCAGATGATTTGGCTAAGGCTCGTCAGCAAGCGCTGGAGCTGGAAAAGCGCGCGTACAAGGTGAGCCATGCCTACCGGAATACTCAACCTGCCGATCCACCATCCACTGTGGCAGGGTTCTAGCGGCTGAGTGAGGCTGTCGCTGGTCGGGGTGGCTCAGGGCACATTTGTGCCGATCTTCACCGCGGACTAGGACCTACGCCGGTTGCGGCGTGCTGCGGTCGCCTCGGTCATCGCGGTATAGATCTCGATCAGAGCCCGGCGTTGCCGGGCCGTCAATCCTGGATCATTTGAAATCGCCGCGACGAGCGAGGTGTGCTCATCCGGCTGATCTTCCTCTTGGTGATCATGATCCTCCACGAGGCCATGATCATCATCACTCGTGTGAGGTCGTAGCGCCTCGACCGGAATACCCAGGGTTGCGGCGATCGTGTCAAGGACGTCCGCCGAAGGCGCGCGGAGTCCATGCTCAATCTGAGATAGGTACGGGTTGGAGATGCCGGCCATTGCGGCAACCTGACGCATGGACAGCTCTGCCAACTCGCGTTGCCGGCGAATGATGTCGCCAACCAGATTCCCCGATGACTCCGGCGCTGGATTCATGCCCACCATCCTAGAGAGAACTACTGTGATGCACCTCGCACTAGCTTCGCTAGCCAAGCTAGCGGTTTTCGGCTAACATAGAACACGTTGTACCCAAACCATCCAAGGAGAAAACATCATGGCTACGACTACGAATGCTAAGAAGGGCACCGAGGTCTTGGGCGACTTTACCGAGGGCTTCGGCGATGTCAGCGAGCGCTACCGCGTCGTCAATGAGAAGTTGATCGAGAGCGGCAAGAAGACTGGCAACGCGGTCCTCGACGGCTACGAGAAGGCGATTGCTAGCTACGTCGACTTCCGGCAGCAGGTCGCGGAAGCCACCCAGCTCGACTGGGTGACCACCGTTGTGAAGGCGCAGAACGAGTTCATCAGCGAGGTCAACGCGGCGTACGTCTCCGCTGCTCGTGACGTCCTGAAGTAAGCCTTATGCTCAAGCTGTGACAACACAGCAGTCGACGGATGATCAGCTAAGACTGGGCGAGATCATCCGTCGACAACGAGAGTTAGCCGAGCTGTCAATGCGTCAGGTCGCAGCGATGGCCGGCATCTCCAACCCGTACCTTTCCCAAATCGAACGCGGGCTTCGTGCCCCATCCGAGGCGGTTCTTCGGGCCATCGCCGAGTCCCTTAACGTTTCCGCCGACCTACTCCGCGGCGATCAGCCAGCGGACGGGTCGGCCGAGGTCGTTGAGGCCATCCAATCCGATCCTGACCTGACTGCTTCCCAGCGCCGATCGCTGGTTGAGGCGTACCAGGCACTCCGCCATGTCACCGTCAAACGCCGTAGAGGTCGGAGGACTTGATGAGCGAGGCAGCACGTCCCCAGCCCGGCGCGGACGATGATTGGGACACGATTGACGAGGCCGTCCGCGATGAGTATGCCCAGGTTCTGACAACTGGCGCTAATTTGCTCGATGGCAGCGACCTGATGGGTCGGCTTGACCCGCTGGCCGTGTTCTCTCCCTTGCTTCAGACCAGCCTTTCCGTGGTCTCACATCCCGATAAGGTCGCCGGCGCTCTGGGACGTGCGGCCGGCGAGATGTTGCGCGCAACCACAGCCGCAACCGTTCGTGCTGTCGGGGGCACCCCGTCGTACGCGCCCAAGCATGGCAAGGACCGGCGCTTTACCGACCCGGCATGGAGCGAGAACGCCGGGTACTGGTGGCTGAGAGAGATTTACCACGATTGGGAACAAGCAATCCTTGACATCGTGCGCGACACCGATACGCCGCCAGCCACGAAACAGAAGGCGGAGTTCGCGGTGCAGCTGATGATCGACGCGCTGGCGCCAACTAACTTCGTCCCGGGAAATCCGGCGGTCATCAAGAAGGCGTTGGAGACCGGCGGCTTGTCCTTGGCTAAGGGCGCGCGCAACTTCATCCATGATCTGCGCACCAATCGGGGCGTGCCGCGGCAGGTCGTTCCGGATGCGCACACGGTCGGCAAGGACATGGCGATCACAC
>Ga0173483_10000535_pt1 | contig 10864 bp, 10 predicted proteins | sample NitcycUS178409R2_FD_122621 | JGI IMG/M metagenome (GOLD analysis project Ga0173483, IMG submission 122621) | Soil microbial communities from Arlington Agricultural Research Station in Wisconsin, USA - Nitrogen cycling UWRJ-S178-409R-2 (version... | ecosystem: Environmental > Terrestrial > Soil...
CGCGGCCGACGGGGGATCGTGTGCGCGAGGCGCTCTTCAACCTGCTCGGCCCCGTCGACGGCGCGTCGGTGCTCGACCTCTACGCGGGCTCGGGCGCGCTCGGACTCGAGGCCCTGTCGCGCGGTGCGCGCCGGTGCCTGTTCGCCGAGACCGACGCCGCCGCCTGCCGGGTCATCCGGGCGAATCTCGCGAGCCTCGGGCTCACCGGCGGCCTCGTGGTGCAGCGCGACGCGCTCGCCGTGCTGAGGGACGAGGCGTCGGCCGCTCGCCGCCACGAGCTCGTCCTCCTCGACCCGCCCTACGGGCGCTGGGCCGACGTCGAGGAACCGCTCGGCCGGCTGCTCGCGCCCGTGCTCGCCGACGCGGCCGTCGTCGTCGTCGAGACGGACGCCGCGATCCAGCCGACGCTCCCCTTGTCCCTCCGGACGACCCGGCGGTACGGTTCCGCCCGTCTCACCCTCTTCGACCCATGACCGACCGCGAGCCCATCGTCGCCATCAATCCGGGGACCTTCGACCCCGTCACGCTCGGGCACGTCGACGTGATCAAGCGCGCAGCCGCGATCTTCGACCGGGTGGTCATCGGCGTCGTCCGCGACCCGCACCACAAGCAGACGCTGTTCACCGTCGAGGAGCGCGTCGCCTTCCTCGAGGACGCGCTCGCCGACGTCGGGAACGTCGTCGTCGACGTCTTCAGCCAGCTCGTCGTCGACTTTGCGCGCAAGCACGGCGCCAGGACGATGGTGAAGGGCCTCCGCGTGATCGCCGACTTCGAGTGGGAGTTCCAGATGAACCGGCTCAACCACCTGCTCGCGCCCGAGGTCGAGACGATGTACGTCATGTCGAGCCCCGAGTACGCCTTCGTCTCCTCGAGCGGCGTCAAGGAGATCGCGTCGTTCGGCGGCAGGGTCGAGAGCCTCGTCACCCCCGCAGTCGCCGAGCGCTTCCGCGAGCTCTACCCGAACGGCCGCCCGGGTGCGCCTCTCAGTCCTCAGGACTAGCCAGGCGCGGGGGAACCCATGGTTCCCCCACCGGCCCCTCCGTTCGCGTTCCGCCATCGCCCCCGCTGTCCGGCCTCCCGCCGCAACGGTCGGTGACCGTGCGAGCGGCACGACGATGCGGCACGGCGGTCGTACCTCGGCCGCACACACGCAATCCGGCACCACAAGTACCATCCGGGGCATGGACGTCCTCGTACTCATCGACAAGCTCGACGATCTCGTGCACAACGCGAAGGCGGTGCCGCTGACCGACCAGGTCCGCATCGACCGCGAGGAGATCTACGACATTCTCGACCAGATGCGCGCGACGATCCCCGAGGAGATCAAGCAGGCCCGGTGGATCGTGAAGGAGCGCCAGGAGATGCTCGCGGAGGCGAAGCGCGAATGCGACCGCCTGATCGGCGAGGCCCGCGAGCAGGCGATGCGCGAAGCGTCGCAGACGGAGATCGTCAAGCTGGCCGAGCGCCAGTCACAGGACATCGTCGAAGAGGCGCGGCGGGACGCACGCGAGACGCGTCTCGAGATGGAGGACTGGGCCGACGGGATCCTCTCGACGCTCGAGGTCAACCTCGACAAGTTCCTCGGCGCCGTCCGGCGAGGCCGCGAGCGGCTCCACGAGCGCTCACAGGAGACGGTCGTCGCCGGCATCGGCCCGATCGATCGCGACGGGGCGGTGCCGGAGGTCGAGAGCTACCAGTAGGACGCGAGGCTCCGCCTCGCGTCCGGAGGATCGAGTCGGCGGGGATCCGCCCTCCGGCGGATCCCCGTCCGTTCGTCCGTCAGCCCATCGGAACCTGGACGAGCCGGTAGCCGGCGACGCCGGCCAGCACGGGATCGCCCTGGCGCCAGGCCTTGACGAAGAACTGCACCGCGTACGCGGGCCGGATCTCCGGAAAGTCCTGTTCGGGAGTGACCGTGAGCTGGAGCCAGCCGTCCTGCCCCGTCTTCTGGTCCTGGGCGTTCCGGGTCACGAGCGGCGTGGAGCGCAAGAACACCAGCGCGTCACGGACGACGTAACCGCGCGTGTCCTTCACCTTGATGCGGACGGTGATCGGCTCCGTGCGCGACCGCACGGGGCTCGGCGAGAACTGCGCCTGGTCGACGACGAGCCGCTCGTTCGACGGGACGCTCGTGACCGGGATCGACTTCTCGCCGTTCGGCAGCGTGATCACGCCGGCAGGCCCCGGAGGCGCCTGCGGGCCCTGCACGACGCCGCTCTGCGCCGTCAGCCTGGTCGCTTCGCCCCGCGAGTTCCGCGCGATGACGCGTGCCCTCATCGTCTTGCCGACGTCACCCTCGCGGAGCACGTAGGAGTCGTCGCGGAAGCCCGCCTGCACGATGCAGTTGTTGCCTCCCGTGTCGCAGCGGAGCCAGTTGAACGTGAAGGCGATCGGCTGCTGGCCGTTCCACGTCCCGGGGTTGACGCGGATCGTCTGCCCCTGCGCGGGAGTCCCGCTCAGCGTCGGAGCCTGCACGTTGACCGGGCGTCCGGCGTCAGCTGCCCGGACGAGCGCGGTCGCGTTCGACGCGACGGTCCTCGAACCGTCCGCATTCGATGCGGTCACCCTGACTCGCAGGCGATGATCGACGTCGGCCGTCGCGACGACGTACTTGGTCGTCGTGGCTCCGCCGATCGCGGCGCAGTCGCCTCCGGACGGGAGGCCGCCGCCCCGCGGGCAGCGCACCCACTGATACGCGAAGCTGGTGGGCGAGCCGTTCCACGACCCCTGGCTCGCCGTCAGCTCCGAGCCGACGACGGCGCTGCCGCTGATCCGCGGCTCTGCCGTGTTGTCCGGCGTCGCCGTGGTGACGGCTCCTCCGCCTCCCGGCAGCGCCAGGACGGTCGCGAGCGACGCGAGCGCGGCGGCCGCGAGCGTCCAGGCAACTGTGGTCCTGCGTGTCGTACGCATCGCGCGTCCTTTCCTCGATGGGAGAGACGAGACAGGAGATATCCGCGATCCCAGGCGCCGAACCGCCTGCTTACGGAAGTTTCACCCCGTTTACGGATCCTTCATGCTCCGCTGACAGCCGGCTGACAGGCGGCGGCGACCCGACTACCTTCTTCCCGTGTTCGACTGGACGGCTCGCGCCTGGCTCGCCGAGGCGCACGAGTGGATCGAGCAACGCCTCGGCGGTCTGGGCGCCCGCCGGACGGGCCCGATCGAGCAGCCGCACGTCCGCCCGTGGTCGACGGCCATGCGTGTGCCGACCTCGGCCGGCGACCTCTGGTTCAAGGCGAACGCCCCGCTGCTCCGGTACGAGGCAAGCGTCGTCCAGATCCTCTCGCGAGTGCGTCCAGACCTCGTTCCCGAGCTCGTCGGGGTGGAGCCAGAGCGCGGCTGGATGCTCATGCGCGCCGGCGGTGAGCGGCTGCGCGAGGTCGTCGCGGAGGAGCGCCGGCTCGACCGGTGGCTCGACGTCCTCCCGCTCTACGCCGAGCTCCAGCTCGCCGCCGCGCCCCGGGCCGAGGAGCTGGTCGCGCTCGGCACGCCCGATCTCCGGCTCGCGAGTCTCCCTCGGGTCTACTCGCGCCTCGTCGGCGAGACCGAGGGTCTCGCGCCGGAGCAACGCAATCGCCTGATCGACCGTGCGGCCGATGTCGAAGCGATGTGCCGGGAGCTCGCGGAGCTGGGAGTCCCCGAGACGATCCAGCACAACGACCTCCACGATGGTCAGGTGTTCGTCTCGGGGGATCGCAGTCTCGTGTTCGACTGGGGCGACTCGTGCGTCTCGCATCCCTTCACGACGATGTCCGTCACGCTCGAGGGCCTTCTCGCGTGGGGCCTCGACGACGTCGAGGGGTCGGTCGACACGACGCCGTTCCGCGACGCCTACCTCGAGCCATTCTCGGGTCGCGAGGAGCGCGAGGACCTCGCGCGGGCGATGGCGTCAGCGCTCCGCCTCGGCTGGATCTGCCGCGCCGCCGTGACCCTCCCGCTTGCCCTTGCGCTCGACGGCGCGCCGCGCGATCAGCTGCTCGACCAGGTGCGGACGCAGCTGCGGATGTTCCTCGACGGCACGCCGGCCTGAGCACTCACCGCGTGCCGCTACCCTCGGGCGGATGGCCGGCTTCCCCGTCAGACGACTTCGGCTCCGACCCGGTGAGGAGCACCGTGAGGTCGTCCCCGTCACGCTCGAGCCATTCGTCTTCGGCGGCCAGCAGTACGTGGCCAACCCGTCCGAGGCTCCCGCCGAGCTGGTCGTCCAGCGCGCGACCACGGGCGACGTGTTCGGACTGAACGTCTCGACACAGCTCGAGGGCCCGTGCATGCGCTGTCTCGCCGAGGCCGTCGCCCGGGTGGACGTCGACGCGCAGGAGTACGAGGCCACCGACCCCGGAGCCGACGAGGAGCTCCGCTCGGAGTACGTCTCGGACGGCGAGCTCGACGTCCACGCGTGGGTGCGCGACCAGGTGGCGTTCGCGGTTCCCGACCAGATCCTCTGCCGACCCGATTGCGCGGGCCTCTGCCCGGTCTGCGGCAAGGACCTGAACGTCGAGCCGCACACCCATGATGACGAGGCGGTCGATCCCCGCTGGGCCGCGCTCGAGGCGCTCCGCACGGAGACGGACGGATAGCGCTGCTACGGTGGGCGGGCGCTTCGGCGCTCGCCCATGACGGACTGAACGCGGACACATGCCCCGGCAGCCCTCCACGGAGGCGCTGCGACGTCCCGTCAGGAGGTTTCCGTCGTGCGAGCCCGTCTTTCCGGTGTCTCGAAGTCCCATGGTGCGCAGGTCGTCCTCGAGCAGGCATCGCTCGAGATCGGCCCCGGCGCACGCATCGGTCTCGTCGGGCCGAACGGCGTCGGCAAGTCGACGGTCCTTCGCCTGCTCGCAGGAGAGGAGGCGCCGGACTCGGGTGTCGTGGCGATCGACCCGCCGCACGCGACGGTTGCCCATCTTCCCCAGGAGCCGGAGCGCCGGCCGGGCGAGACGCTGCAGGCCCGCCTCGCGCGCCTGACCGGCGTCGCGGCCGCCGAGCGGGCGGTCGAGCGAGAGGCGAGGGCGCTCGCCGCCGGTGGCGTCGATGCCGCGTCGCGCTACGACGCTGCGCTCACCCGGTTCCTGGCGTTGGGAGGCGGGGATCTCGACGCGCGGGCTGCCACCACGTGTGCTCGGCTCGGGCTCGGCGTCGACCTCGACCGGCCGTTCGATGGGCTGTCTGGCGGTGAGGCGGCGCGCGCCTCGCTCGCTGCAGTCCTCCTCGCGCAGGCCGACCTTCTCCTGCTCGACGAGCCGACGAACGACCTCGACGCAGACGGGCTCGCCCAGCTCGAGGAGTTCGTCGACGGCTTCCGGGGCGCGATCGTCGCCGTGTCCCACGACCGTGCGTTCCTCGACCTGACCGTGCGCCGGATCGCCGAGATCGACCCTCGCTCGCACGCGATCGTCGAGTGGGCTGGCGGTTGGTCGGACTACGCCGCGCGTCGGGACGAGGCGCGCCGCGCTGCGTATGCGCGCTTCGCCGACGTGCAGGGCCGTCGCCGCGAGCTGGCGACTCTTCTGTCGACGAGACGGACGGAGGCGCGGTCGCAGGGCACGGGGCTCGGCGAGAAGTCCGGCGGGGCAGACCGCCGCGGCACGAATGCGCTGCGGACGAAAGTGCGGCAGACAGAGAAGCTGCTCGAACGGAATCCACTCCCCGAGAAGCCGTTCGAGCCGTGGGAGCTCCGGCTCGAGCTCCGGGCCGCGGGACGCCTACCCTCGCCCGTGCTCCGACTCTCCGGCGCCGTTCTCGAGCGCGGTGCGTTCCGTCTGGGGCCGCTCGACCTCGAGCTGCAGCCCGGCGAGCGGCTCGCGATCACCGGGCCGAACGGGTGCGGGAAGACGACGCTGATCCGCGCACTCCTCGGCGAAGTGGGGCTCTCCGCCGGCAGCCTCCAGATCGGTCGCGGCGTCGTCCCAGGCGTGATCGGGCAGGAGCGAGTCTCGTACTCTTCGTCGGAGCCGCTGCTCGACGCGTTCAGAGGTCGAGCCGGCATGCACGCCGTGGACGCGCGGACACTGCTGGCGAAGTTCGGCCTCGGCGCCGCGCACGTCCTGCGCCCGTGCGAGACGCTCTCGCCCGGCGAGCGCACCCGGGCGCACCTCGCGGAGCTGCAGGCGGCAGGCGTCAATCTGCTCGTCCTCGACGAGCCGACGAACCACCTCGACCTCGAGGCGGTCGAGCAGCTCGAGCAGGCGCTCGCGAGCTGGGACGGCGCACTCGTCGTCGTCTCGCACGACCGCCGCTTCCTGGAGGCCGTCGGGCCGACAAGGGCTCTCGCGCTCGGCTAGCAGGTACACTCCCGGCCGCCCATGGCCGTCCCGAAGCGAAAGACCTCGCAGTCCCGCCGCGACAAGCGCCGGGCGCAGCACGCGATCTCCGCACCGCGCGTCTCGACGTGCGAGAACTGCGGCTCGCCGAAGCAGGCGCACCGCGTCTGTCCGACGTGCAACACGTACCGCGGGCGCGAGATCAGGCCGCTGCGGGCGCCCGCGCCGTAGAGCCGAGCTCAATGGCGACCCGCGTCGCGGTCGACGCCCTGGGCGGCGACCACGCGCCCGGCGAGATCCTCGCGGGCGCCGTCGCAGCCGCCTCCGAGACGATCGCCCCGGTCCTCTTCGGCCCGGCCGACCTCGACCCGCACGGGCTCGAGCTGATTGCCTGCGGAGACCGGATCGCGATGCACGAGAAGCCGGCCGAAGCCGTCCGGGCGAAGCCGGATTCGACGCTGGCACGCGCCGTCCGCGCGGTTGGCGACGGCGAGGCCGACGCGGTCGTCTCCGCCGGGAACACGGGAGCGATGCTCGCCGCGTCGCTCCTCCATGTCCGGCGGCTCCCCGGCGTCCTCCGTCCCGGGATCGCCATAGTGATCCCCGGCCGGCGCGGCCCGACGGTGCTCATCGATGCCGGCGCGAACGCGGACGCCCGGCCCGAGCATCTCCTGCAGTTCGCCCACATGGGGACGGTCTTCGCTCAGGAGATGCTCGACGTCCGCGACCCGTCTGTGCGGTTGCTTTCGATCGGCGAGGAGCCCGAGAAGGGCAACCAGCTGACGCTCGACGCGCACGCCCTCCTGGCGCAGGCGGACGGGCTTCGCTTCGAGGGCAACGCGGAGGGCCGCACGCTGTTGGATGGCGACTCCGACGTCGTGGTCTGCGACGGTTTCACGGGGAACGTCGCGCTCAAGACTCTCGAGGGAACGATCCGGAGCGTGCTCGAGGCGCTCCGCACCGAGATCCGCTCGTCCCTCACCGGCCGGCTCGGCGGCCTGCTCGTCCGCCCGGCTGCGCGCGGCTTGCGCTCGCGCCTCGATCCGGACACCTATGGCGGCGGCTACCTCCTCGGTCTCAAGGGTCTCGTCGTGATCGCGCACGGGTCGAGCTCGCACGTCGCGATCGCGAACGCGATCCGCATGGCGGCCCGCGGCGTCGAGCACCGTCTCGTAGAGCGCCTCGCGGAGCGGCTGCCCTCCACCCGCGCCGAGTCGGCGGAGTAACGGCCGTGGCTGCCTGTTAGAGTCGTGCGACTCAATCCACCCGTGCGACAGCGAGGTTCGAACCGTGGCCCTATCCCGCGATGAGGTGTACGAGCGCGTCAAGGTGGCGCTCGTCGACAAGCTCGGCACCGACGAGAGCGCGATCTCGGAGGACGCGGCGTTCCAGGAGGATCTGAACGCCGACTCGCTCGACCTCGTCGAGCTGATCATGGAGCTGGAGGACCAGTTCGGGATCAAGATCCCGGACGAGGACGCCCAGAAGCTGACGACCGTCGGCCAGGCCGTCGACTACGTCGTCCAGCATCAGTGAGTGCAGACTCCTGACGTGCGCGAGGGGGAGGGCCAGGCGCTCGCGCGCCTGATCGACGCCCTTCCCCCCGAGCGCCGGGAGCAGGTCTTCACGCATACGTCGTGGGCGCCCGACCGCGCGTCCTCGTACGAGCGTCTGGAGTTCCTCGGCGACTCCGTGCTCGAGCTCGCGATCGCGCGCGCGCTGTTCGACCGCTTCCCGGACGCGTCCGAGGGTCGGCTGGCGAAGATCCGCGCGCACGTCGTCTCCCGACAGAGCTGCGCCGCCGTCGCGCGCGACCTCGACCTCGGGGCGGTGCTCGTCGCCCGCGCTCAGGACGTTCCCAGCCCAGAGCTGCACCGCATCTCGCTGAGCCGCAATGTCCTCGCCGCCCTGCTCGAGGCGGCCATCGCCGCCGTCTACCTCGAGGCGGGCTACGACGGGGTCGCGCCGGCGATCGTCGAGGCGTTCGACGAGCGGATCGAGTACGCGAGCACCGGGCACGTGGACTCGAAAACGGAGCTCCAGGAGGCTCTCGCCCGGACGGGTCGCGCGGTGCAGTACGAGGTGCTCGACGTCGAGGGCCCGCCGCACGAGCGCCGGTTCGTGTGCGCGGCGCTCATCGACGGCGAGCGGCTGGGGACGGGCAGCGGCTCGACGAAGAAGGCCGCGGAGCAGGAAGCGGCCGCAGAGGCGCTCGCCGCCCTCGGCGTGCACCCCTCCGCCGCCTGAGAGCTCGTTCGACGGTGAGATCCGCCGTCCGTCGCCGCAGTTAGCGTTCGGGCCCGGTGCACCTGCGCTCTATCAAGCTGCGCGGCTTCAAGTCGTTCCCGGACCCGGTCGAGGTGAAGCTCGAGCCCGGGGTCGCGGTCGTCGTCGGCCCGAACGGCTCGGGCAAGTCGAACGTCTCCGATGCAATCGTCTGGGCGGCCGGCTCGCTGACGCCGTCCGAGCTGCGCGCGGAGAAGCCCGACGACGTCCTCTTCGGCGGCTCCGCGACACGTCCCTCCGCCGACCACTGCGAGGTCGAGCTCCTGTTCGACAACGAGGACGGCGGCTTCGGGGCCGAGCTCGACTACTCCGAGATCGCGATCGCGCGAAGGCTCGTGCGCGGGGGCGAGGGCCAGTACCTCGTCAACCGGACGCCGGTCCGTCGCACGGACCTCGTCGAGCTGCTCGCGGACGTCGGCCTGGGCGGTTCGATGCACTCGATCGTGAGCCAGGGGAAGGTCGACGCCGTGCTCGCCTCCAAGCCAGAGGATCGCCGCGCGCTCGTCGAGGAGGCCGCGGGGCTCGGGAAGTTCAAGCGACGCCGCCACCGCGCGGAGCTGAAGCTCGCCCGCGTCGCGGCGCAGGCGGAACGCGCTCGCGACGTGGAGGAGGAGGTTCGCAAGCGCCTGCGGCCGCTGGCGCTGCAGGCGACGGCGGCCGAGCGTGCCGAGAAGCTCGCCGGGGAGATCGCGGCTTTGCGCGCGCGGGTCGCCCGCCTCGACCTCGCCGCCCTCGACGCGCGCCGGGCGGAGGCCGACGAGCGTCGCACCGCCGCCGCGCTCGCGCGTCGCTCGGCGCAGGAGCGACTCCAGTCCGTGCTCGCCGAGCGTGAGAGCGCCGAGGTAGAGCTCTCCGATGCTGCGGGTGCCCGTGAGGCGGCCGTCGGCGCGCTGTACCGGCTCCAGGGCGCCGGCGAGCGGCTCACCGTGCGCGGCGAGTCCGCTGCCGGCCTGAGCGAGCGCCTCCACGAGGATCTCGCCGACGCCGAGCGTGCGGCCGCGACAAGGACCGACGAGGCGCACCGTGCGCTCGAGGACGCATCACGCGCCGCCGCCGCGACCGCACGTGACGCAGCTTCGCGCAGCGGACAGGCGACCGAGCGAGCGCGCCACGCCCAGGCGCTGCTCGCGGCCGCCGAGCGGGCACTCTCGGACGAGGCCGAGCGGCGTCTCGAAGGGGTTCGTCGCGAGCGCGAGGCGGTCGACCGCGGGATGAGCGAGCTCACCGGCGGCCACGGCGACGCGAACCGCAGGCTCGTGGCGCTCGGAGCGGCACGCGAGCGCCTGCAGGCCCGGCACGAGCGCGCCACCGAGCTCGCCCGACGGCTGCGCGGCGAGCACGACGTCGCCCGCGCGCACGCGCGGAGCGGCGGTCCGAGCCCCGCCGAGCTCGAGGAGCGGGCGAACGAGGCACGAGCGCTCGCCCGCGCCGCGTCCGGCGACCGCGACGACCTTGCCGAACGCGCCCGCTCCGCTCGGGAACGCCTGGCGGCGCTCGAGCGCTCGCTCGCTCAGAGGGAGGGAGTGGCACCTGCGGCGCGCACGCTGGCGTCGGAGGGTGAGCGGCTGGCACTCGCGCAGCTCGAGGTCGAGCCGGGGCTCGAGCAGGCGGTGGCGGCCGCGCTGGCGTGGCGCGCGTCGGCCCTCCTCGCCGACGGCGCCGAGAACGCTCTGGCGCTGCTCTCGCGCGCGAGGGAGAGGGGACTCGGCAGCCTCTCGGTCGTGATCGGCGGCGAACGACGCGCGAGCGGCGAGCCGCCGCGGCAGGGTGCCCGTCCGCTCGTCTCGTCGGTCAGCGGCCCGGAGGACGCGATGCGTCTCCTCGACGGCGTCTGGCTGGTCGAACCGGAGGAGCTGAGCGGCGTGCGCTCGGGCGTGGCCGTCACGCGCCAGGGTGACGCCTACGACGCCGACCGGGGCGAGATGTGGTTCGCGGGCGAGACCGGCGAGGCGGTGCTCCTCGAGCTCGACGCCCGCCGGCGGGCACTTGCGGACGAGGCGGACGAGCTCGCGGCGCGGGCGGAGACCTCCGCACGGGAGGCGGACGAGGCGTCGGCGCGCGCTGGAGAGGCCGAGGCGGCGTACGCGGAGGTCGCGCATCTCCGCGGAGCGACGCTCGATCCCGAGCTCCTTGGGCGACTCGCGACCGTCGCCGAGGGGCTCTCCGACGCGACGGCTCGGGCGACGGCGGCGATTTCCCGTGCCCAGGCGCCCGTCGAGGCCCGGCTGGCGGCCTCCGACCGCCGTTCCCGTGAGCTCGGTGACGAGCTGCGGCGGCTTGCAGGGCTCGAGGCCGAGGCCCGTCGGGACGCCGCCGACGCG
>Ga0173483_10000536_pt1 | contig 10859 bp, 11 predicted proteins | sample NitcycUS178409R2_FD_122621 | JGI IMG/M metagenome (GOLD analysis project Ga0173483, IMG submission 122621) | Soil microbial communities from Arlington Agricultural Research Station in Wisconsin, USA - Nitrogen cycling UWRJ-S178-409R-2 (version... | ecosystem: Environmental > Terrestrial > Soil...
CGCTCCGACTCCGATCCGCTTTACGCCGCATACGTCCTGGTTCTAGTTCTCGGTCTTCGCAAGGGCGAGATCCTCGGCCTCGCCTGGGACGCCGTCAATTTCGAGCAGGGCACACTCGTGCCCGACCATCAGCTCCAACGAGTCCGACGATCCCTTCTCTACCGGGAAACGAAGACCGAGGCATCCGATGGCTGGCTCCCCATGCCGGACATCGTCGCCGCGGCACTGAGGATCAGGTGCACACAACAGGACCGTGAACGGGAGGCTGCCGGCGAGATCTGGCAGCAGACGAATGACATGCCGTCGCTGATCTTCACCGGTCGTTACGGCACTCCAATTGATCCCCGCACTCTCAACAGGAAATTTACGGCGCGCTGCGACGCTGCGCGAGTGCGTCGGCTCACTGTTAATGACGCCCGGCACACTTGCGCAACGCTGCTCGTTGACCTCGATGTTCATCCGCGCGTGATCATGCGAATCCTTCGGCATGCAGACCAGGCGGTCACGATGGAGATCTACGCAAATGCCAGTTCGGCTGCCACTCGTGAGGCGTTGCGGCGACTTGGAGACATCCTCCACTGACATGCTGCTGTACTTTGCTGCTGTACTTGCAGCTCAACGGCTCCAGCCCAGAATCCGAATATGTATCTGACCAGGCGTTCTGCTGTCGGGGTGACAGGATTTGAACCTGCGACCTCTTCGTCCCGAACGAAGCGCGCTACCAAGCTGCGCCACACCCCGTACCGCACCGAGCCTCGGAGAGTCTAGCCCATCGCTTTGATGGCCGCTCGCGCCGTTTCTGGCGCCAATTAGGCGGATCGTGGATCGCGACTATGCGGCAGAAGTCTCGATCTTGGAGCTGGTGAGGGTGAGCAGAGTCGCCTCGGGCGGGCAGGCAAAGCGGATCGGCGCGTAAGGAGACGTTCCGACGCCAGCCGAAACGTGCAACCAGGCAGTTCGGCCGTCGGCGCTGTGCTGCGACAGCCCTTTAGCACGCCGGGTGTCCAAGTCGCAGTTGGTGACCAGCGCCCCGTAGAAGGGAACGCAGACCTGGCCGCCGTGGGTATGTCCCGCAATGATCATGTCGTGCCCGTCAACAGTCATAGCGTCGAGCACGCGACGATACGGCGCATGGGTGACACCGATCGCAAGATCAATCTCATCGCGATCAATTGGCCCAGCGACATCGGCGTAACGATCTTGATCAATATGGGCATCGTCGGTCCCACGGAAGCCGATCCGGATTCCCTTGATCTCCAGCGAGGTACGGGTATGGGTGAGGTCGATCCATCCCGCCTCCTTGAAGCCGCGTCCAAGATCTTGCCAAGGTAGCGTGCGTTCGGGCAGCCGTTCGCTCCGGCTCGGACCCAGCAAATAGCGCAGCGGGTTCCGGAACTTCGGCGGGTAATAGTCATTCGCACCCCAGACGTACACCCCTGGCCGATCAAGGAGCCGACCAAAGCTGCCGAGGACGAACGGCACCGCCTCCTGATGCGCCAGGTTGTCACCGGTGTTGATCACCAGATCCGGCTCCAGCGCGCCCAGAGTGGACAACCAGCGCTGCCGCGCCTTGGCATACGGCGTCATGTGGAGATCAGACACATGAAGTACGCGAATCGGCCGGGCACCCATCGGCAGCGCCGGCACCGTGACGCGCCGCAACCGAAAGGCATTGACCTCGTACAGCCCGGCATACGCCAGGCATCCGGCGCCAGCCGCCCCTACGCCGAGGAGGCCTTTGCCGATCAAGGTCAATGTGCCGCGGTTGGCAGACATAAACAGAAGGCTACAAGTCAGGTCTGCTGTCACACTTGAATCCATGTCTGACGCACCGAGCAGCCTCAAAGAGCGCCTCCGCTCTGATCTGACGGAAGCGATCAAAGATCGCGACAAGGTCAGGTCCGGCACCATTCGGATGGTTCTCACCGCGATCACCGAAGCCGAGGTGGCGGGCTCAAAGGCCGTCGAACTTTCTGATCAGCAGGTGCTCGACGTTGTGATCAAGGAAGCCAAGAAGCGCCGTGAGGCTGAAGAGGCATACGCCAACGCCGGACGCGCAGAGCTGGCCGAGAAAGAACATGCCGAATCCGAAGTCTTGGCTGATTACCTGCCCCAGCAGCTGACCCAAGACGAGATTGGCGCCATCGTTGCCGACGCCATCGCTGCCACCGGCGCTGTCGAGTTGGGCATGAAGGGCATGGGCAAGGTGATGGCGCAAGTGACGCCTCAAACCAAGGGCCGAGCCGAAGGCAGTGTGGTCGCGGCCGAGGTCAGGCGTCAGCTGTCGAGTTGAGCTCACCAATCACCGACTTGTCAGCCTCTCAGAGTGCTATAGCCCCTTCGAGATGCTGACAAGTCGGGAGTGTGCGGCAACTACCGCGGACCAGGTGGGAACGGCGGGAATTTCGGCGGCTGCGTGGCTGGAGGCTGCTGCCTCTTCTTTTGCTGCGCCTTCTTCTTAGCGGCCTTTTCCTTCGCAACTACGGCAGGATCGCGTCCGTTGGAGTAGATCGCGTACACCGTGCCGAACTCAGAGATCGATGAACCGGGATTCGGCGACCAGCCCATGAAGTTGAACTTCGGCACTTTGTCGCTGTAGGTGTAGCGCTTCTCGACAGTGAAGCCCATCCGCTCCAGCTTGCGGGTTGCGGCGGAAATGCTCAGACCGTTCAGACTGGGCATCCTCACTTGCTTACCAACTTGGATCTTCCGCGGAGGTTGGTTGAAGCCGGTCTTCGGAATCTGCTGGAAGTACTTCTGCATAACCGGCTTCCAGATCTTCATGCCGGCATCGCCGCTGCCCGAACCTTCGAGATACACGCCCGTCGAGGGCACCCGGTATCCCTTTACGCCTCCACGTCGGTAGTAGCCAGCTCCCTTCTTGACAAACGGCTTCTTAGTGTTGTCGACGGAGATCATGGCGACGCCAGCGATCTCGGGCGTGTAGCCGGAGAACCACACCGCCTCGTTGCTGTTGATCGTTCCGGTCTTGCCGGCGATGTCCCGGCCGTCGTAGATCTTGGCGCGCTTGCCGGTCCCCTTATCGACCACCGACTTCAAGACCTTGTTGACACCATCGGCGACATCCTTGTCGACCACTCGCCGACAGTTGGCGTCGGGTGCGTCAAGATTCTTGCCCGACCGTGTCGTGATCTTGGAAATGACGATCGGATCACAGTGGATGCCGCGGGCTGCAAAGGTTGCGTACGCCTCGGCCATAGAGAGCGGGCTTACCTCGACGGTGCCCAAAGTAAAGGACGGCTTGTTCTGATACCACTTGACTATGTCTAGCGGTGGCTGGCCGATGCGTGCCCCGACCTTGACGCCCGTCCTCTCGGCCATCTTGGTGACTCGGCACATGCCCGTCGCCAACTCCAGCTGAATGAAGTAGGTGTTCACCGACCACTGAGCGGCCTCCATCATGCCGATGGTCTTGCTGTGCCCGACTGAGTTCTTGACAACCCAGTGCTCCCAGATCCGCTCACGGCCTTGACATGAGGAATACCGCCGGCCGGTGAAGTTGAAGGGCGACTTGGCGTGGAACTTCTTGCTGATAGGAATGCCCTTTTCCAGGGCTGCGGCAATCGTGAATACCTTGAAGGTCGAGCCGGCCTGGTATCCCTGGATGCCACCCATCGCCGGATCGGCAGCCAAATTCCAGTAAGTCTGGCCCTTCCTGGCATCGTTGCCCATCACGGGCCTGCTCTGTGCCATGGCGATGATCAAGCCGGTACCCGGCTGAATCATGTTCATGGTCGAAATCAGCGGGTCACGAGGTCCGACAACCGAGCTGACCTTGCGCTGGGCCAGGTCCTGAGTCTTCGGATCAATTGCAGTCTGGATGATCAATCCACCGCGGTTGATCATGTTCTCGCGTTCTTCGGTGTCCTTGCCCAAGCTAGGTGTGTTGAGCAGGGTGCGCCGTACGTAGTCGCACAAGAATGGATACCGCGTGCCAACACAGCCGTTTCGGGTACCCTTCACCAGCTTCTGGTCGAAGCCGACCTTCTTCGCCTCCCGTGCCTGATCGACCGAAATCAACTTGAGCTCGGCCATCCGGTTCAACACCACGTCGCGACGGTCCAGTGCCGCGCTGGGATTGTGTACCGGGTTGTTCGCGTCTGGGTTCTGCACCAGTCCAGCCAGCATTGCCGCCTGAGACAAGGTGAGCTTAGAGGCCTTCGTAGAGAAGTAGTGGCGAGCCGCAGCTTCGGCGCCGTAGGCACCCTCGCCGTAGTAGGCGATGTTGAGGTAGCGCTCGAGGATCTGGTCCTTGGTGAACTTCTTCTCCATCGCAATCGCATACCGCAGCTCGCGAATCTTTCGTTCTACCGTTGGCGCCTGCGCCTCACGTACGCACTCACTGTCGCCCTTGGCCTGGCACGACTCGATCTGCACCATCTTGACGTACTGCTGGGTAATTGAAGATCCACCCTGAGTGATACCGCCGTCGGTGGAGTTGCGCACCAGGGCACGCATCGTGCCCTTGAAGTCCAACGCGCCATGCTCATAGAAGCGGTGATCCTCGATGGCGATCTGCGCCTGCCGCATGATCGGTGCAATGTCCTTCAAACTCACCGGGATCCGGTTCTCGTCGTAGAAGTACGCGAGTGTCTTGCCGTTGCCCATCAACACCTTGCTGCGCGTCGCTGGCGCAGGTGTGGAAAGCTCGGCAGGCAGACTCTCCAGCTCGGCGGCTGCCGCGTTGCTGGTCACCCCCGCCATACCGGCGAACGGGATGAACAGCCCTGCGACCAAGACACCGGCCAGGACACTGACAACGAGGAACATGACAAGCGAGTACGCGAGGCTCCCCATGCGCTTCGGCGTAAACGGCACGGACATAAGCCTAAGGGAGCGACCCACCCCTTCTGAGTCACGTACTGATACCAAATCTTGACCTCGGAGCGGATTTGGTTGAATTGTCAAGCAACCAAAGGTCACAAAACGGCAAACATCGGGATACGAGTCTGGTCATCTCGAAGATGCCGTGCGTAGCGTGTCATACCGCCGTGCCAGATGGGCCGGGGAAATGCCCGGTACGGCGAAGTTCACGAGGGGGAGATGCAGCGTGCCTGCAGTGCAACGTGAAGACTGGACCATGCGCGCCAAGTGCCGGGGGATGGAAGATGCCCTCTTTCCGGAGGCGTCCGATCAAAAGCGTGCCCGACTGGTGTGCTCGGGGTGCCCAGTGCGCTACGAGTGCCTGGCCGAGGCTCTGGACAACCGCATCGAATGGGGTGTTTGGGGCGGCATGACCGAACGCGAGCGGCGTTTGCTGCTTCGTCAACGGAGTGATGTCACCTCATGGAGGTCTGTGCTCCTTGGCAAGTCCAACCAACAGACCGCAACCCAAGCGAAGTCCTCGGGCTCTCAGTCCTTGTCTGCCAGAAGGTAGCCGACTCGGCGGAGTGCCGCCAGGTCTGTTACGTCGGTCGGCAGGGACTGAACCTGGGTCTGCGCCACAGTTGGGCGCGCTGAGGCAAAGCGGTCAATCTGGCGACTTTCGGTTGCGATGAGTCGCATCAGATTGGCGTGACGTCGTAGCGCCTCGATCTCCAGTGCAGCTGAGGTGTCAGCAAGATCCTCAGCGACCGCGAGTGCTCGTTCCGGCGAGAGCGCCAGCGCGCTGCTGTGTACCCGGTTGATCACCATGCCCGAGATCGGCATGCCTTCCTCGGTGAGCCGATCAACGAAGTAGGCGGCCTCGCGAAGCGCGTCATGCTGTGGAGTGGCGACGACCAAGAAGGTGCTGTGCCGTGACGACAGCAACTGGAACGTCGCTGTAGCCCGTTGCCGGAAGCCACCAAAGAGTGCTTCGAACGCGCGGACGAATGTCTTGACGTCGTTGATGATCTGGGCGCCGAGGATCTTGGTGATCACTGCAGACATCATGCTGAAACCGGCACTCATCAGCCGTAGCGGTCCCCGGGCCGGCGGCATCAACAAGCGCAGAAACCGCCCATCGAGCAGTGAGCTCAGATGCTCGGGGGCCTCTAGGAAGTCCAATGCCGAGCGTGCCGGGGGAGTGTCCACCACAATAAGATCCCAGGTGCCGTGGGCCTCAGCCTCGCTGTGCAGCTGGCCGAGCTTCTCCATAGCCATGTACTCCTGAGTTCCGGAAAACTCCGAGGACAAGGCCACGTAGAACTGGTTCTGCAAGATCGCTTCTGCCTTCTCCGGTGTGGAATGGGCGATCACCACGTCGTCGAAGGTGCCTTTCATGTCGAGCATCATTGCGTCCAAGCTGCCGCCGGCCGTGGTGTCGATCACGGGTACCGGTCGAGGCGTGTTGTCCAGCTCGGCTACGCCCAGGGATTGGGCCAACCGGCGGGCCGGATCGATCGTCAGGACGACCACCTTGCGGCCCGCTTCGGCGGCGCGCAGCGCAATCGCGGCGGAGGTCGTGGTCTTGCCGACCCCGCCCGAGCCGCAGCAAATGATGATCTTGGTGTCCCGGTCGCCGATGATCTTGTCGATGTCGAGGAAGGGCACTGCCAAGCGGGCCTGTGGCAGCTCCGGCCGCGCTTTTCTCTGGCCTAGGTCGGTCACGCTGCCTCCAGGTTCATCTGATCGGTCAGCTGCTCCGCGATTGCGAAAATGGCCCCTTCATCGATGCCTCCATGATCAAGAGAGATCTGCACAAGGGGAACGCCAAGGGCCGTCAAGCGGTCATGGCGTTGCTGCTCTTGTAGCGTACGGGCAGCCTCGATCCCGAACTCTGAGGCCAATGCTTGGTTTTGCTTGATCGTCAGGCCGGGGACCTTCAAGATCACTGAGCCGGCCGCTGCCGCCTGCAGCTGATTGTGGCTGAGGGGAGTTGGCGTCACCATGTTTTCGATCACCGTGCCGATTCGGATTTGCGTGGGCCGCAGCGCGGCCACGGCTTCCTCGGTTTCGGTGACCGGCATGTCCTCGAGCAGCGTGACCACATGCACGGTCGTAGTCGCCGACCGCAACAGTCGCATGATCGAATCGGCCTGGTTACGGATCGGTCCGACCTTGGCTAGCCCAGCAACGGCTGCGTGCACGTTGAGAAACTGTCCGATCCGACCCGTCGGCGGGGCGTCAAGAACGACGGCATCGTACGCGTTGGACCGATTTTTGATCTTGCGCCGGACTGCCTCGTACACCTTGCCAGTGAGCAGTACGTCGCGCAGCCCGGGTGCGATTGAGGTAGCGAAGTCGACGGCTCCAAAGCGATCGAGAGCCTTGCCGGCGATGCTGAGGTGATAGAAGGTGTCGAGGTATTCCATCAAGGCGTCCTCGGCATCGATCGCCAGGCCGTAGACGGTGCCGCCTGCTGGCGTACGGCTGACGCGGCGTTCTTCAGCACCGGTCAGCGGTGGTACGTCGAACAGCTCGGAGATGCCTTGCCGACCCTCCACCTCGCAAACCAGTACGCGGCGGCCGCTGGTAGCAAGAGCGCAGCCGAGAGCTCCGGCAACGGTGGTCTTGCCCGTACCGCCCTTTCCACTGACGATGTGCAAGGTGTGCCGGGGACTCACGACACGCCTGCGATGGTGATGCCGGCGTGTGTCTTGTAGCGCCTGTTGATGGCAATGAGATTGGCGGCGAGGGCCTCGACCTGGCCGGCATTGCGGAGTCGGCCGGCATAGATGCCGCGCGCACCTGGGATCGCGGAGGCAAGCTCGCAGACCACTCCGACCGCTTCACGGTCCTCACCCAGAACGAGCACATCGTCGTCGAAGTGATCGATGGTCGGATCATCGAGCAGCACGGCGCTGACGTGGTGGAAAGCGGCGATCACGCTGGATTGCGGGAGCAGCTGCTGTGCTTCCTCGGCTGCGGAGCCGGCAGGTATCCGCAGCGGGAAGGGTCCCTGCTTGTCGAAGCCCAGCGGATTGACGCAGTCGATCACAATCTTTCCGGCGAGCTCTACGGTCAGGGAGGCCAGCAAGGCGGCGTGACCGTCATAGGGCACCGTGACAATGACCAGTTCGGCGGCGGCAGCGTCGGAGTTGCTGCCGCCGGCGATCCGACCAGAGCCTTCCAACTGCGCGTACTCGGCTGCGATCTTTTCGGCTCGTTCCGCCGACCGGCTGCCAATTACAACTTCGTGCCCGGCCGCAGCAAATCGTCGAGCCAGACCACGGCCCTGAGGGCCGGTCCCGCCGAGGATTCCGATCTTCACGCGGATGTCCGGCGGCGGTTGACGGGATGAGGCGGCGTGGCGAGCTGCCGCGCTGCCTGCATGGTCACGCGCTCGATAGTACTGACGGTGCCCCAGCGGGAATTGTCAGTGGCTCCCGCGAGGATGTGCTTTATGACCTCTACACCTGACACGAATGCCCAGCGCGGCTCGGCAGCCACGCGCCCTCACATCAGCGTCGGCGAGGTGGTGCTGGACACCGATGACCCGCCGCGCCTAGCCGAGTTTTATACCGACTTGCTTGGCTGGCGGATCGAGGAGACCGAGGAGGATTGGATCACCATTGGTGGTGATTCCGGCACGAGAATCGCATTCCAACTGGCTATGAATCACAAGCCGCCGACGTGGCCCGACAATGCAGTGCCGCAACAGTTCCATCTCGATCTCCACGTAGACGACTTGAACGATGCCGCTGCATACGCCGAGTCCATCGGTGCTCGCCGAGCTGCCAATGGTGACCATGCGCCCAACTTCATCGTCTTCCTGGATCCGAGCGGCCACCCGTTCTGTTTGTGTGCATAGCAGCTGTTCCCGGCCTCTAGAGTGTGGGCTTATGACCAAGTGGGAGTACGTAACAGTGCCGCTGTTGGTGCACGCAACCAAGCAGATCCTGGACAACTGGGGGCAGGACGGGTGGGAGCTGGTCCAGGTGGTGCCGGGACCGACGCCTGAAAACCTGGTCGCCTACCTCAAGCGCCCGACGCCTGCTCCTGGAGCTGGCGCGTGACCCTGCCGTCGCGACGGTTGGCTGATCTTGGACTGAGCCTGCCGACGCTCGCACCACCCCTGGCGGCATACGTCCCGGCCGTGCGGTTCGAGGATCTCGTGTATACCGCTGGCCAGCTGCCACTGGTGAATGGGAAGCTCCGGGCCGTGGGCAAGGTCGGTGTCGAGGTATCAGTCGAGGACGCGACCGATTGTGCTCAGATTGCAGCGCTCAACGGACTGTCGGCAGTGGTTGACTTGGCCGGCGAGCTTGATGCGATTACGCGGATTATCAAGGTGACGGTGTACGTGGCGAGTGGGGCGGGGTTCACCGATCAGCCGCTGATTGCCGACGGTGCAAGTCGGCTGTTAGGTGACATCTTTGGCCAGGCCGGTCACCATGCGCGTAGCGCGGTTGGTGTCGCGGTGCTACCGCTTGACGCGCCGGTCGAGGTGGACCTTGTAGTTGCGGTCGGCTGGACGCCGACCTTTGAGCCCCTGTAGAACGCTCTGCGCCGAGTAGAACGATGCCGTATGCCGTCGCACTCCTACGACGTGTTACGTCGGCTGAGGCCAGAGGTGCCGGCCGGCATGGTGGAACGGGCGGTGCGGTGGACGCGAGATTCGGTACCGAGTGTGGCCGCTCCAGCGGCTAGCGTGATCTTGCTGCGCGACAGTGGACACGGGCTCGAGACCTATTTATTGCATCGCCACGCGCTCATGCCCTTCGCCGCTTCCATGGTGGTGTTTCCCGGTGGCCGCGTAGACCCGAGAGATTCTGTAAGCGGTCTCGATCCGATTCGTCGCTGTGCGGTCCGTGAGACCGCTGAGGAGACTGGTGTCGTGTTAGACGAGGCCGCTTTGCTTCCCTGGGCGCGCTGGATCACTCCGGAGATCGAGCCTCGTCGCTATGACACCTGGTTCTTCGTGGCGGCCATGCCTGGAGATCAAGAGGCCGTTGACATCTCGGGCGAGACGGATCTTGCGGAATGGTCGGCTCCTCGTAAGGCGCTGACTGACGAACGCTCCGGATTGATCAAGATGCTGCCGCCGACGATGTCGATCTTGATAGAAGTTGCTGATTTTGCGACGGTTGCCGAGGTGATCAACCACGCGACTGACCGGCAGATCGAACCGGTGCTGCCCCGGTTGGTGGAGACCGGCAGCGGTTGGCAGTTCCGTTATCCGCAAACGCACTCTCCGGAGACGTCGTCGTGACGTCTGCAGAGAGTTCGGTAGGCGAGTCTTACATCCAGCTAATTCGTGCGCCCAACCGAGGCCCAATGACCCTGGATGGAACCAACACCTGGGTGATCACCGATGCTGATCAGGGTGCCTTGGTCGTTGACCCAGGGCCCGCGATCGAGTCCCATCTGGAAGCTGTTTTGGCCGCTTGTCGGCTACGACTAGTCATGATCATTCTGACTCACCGGCATCTTGATCACTCCGAAGGGGCCGCGAGGCTGGCCGAACGAGCTGGCTGCGGCGTACGCGCTGCCGATCCGCAGTTCCGCGTCGGTACCGATGGGCTCGACGGGGGAGAGCGACTCGCGCTGGGTGCGATAGCGGTTGAGGTGCACCAGACGCCGGGCCACACCAGCGACTCGCGTTCGCTTTTGTTGTCCGGTCCCGATCAGGTCAATCGGCTGATCACCGGTGACATGGTCTTGGGCCGCGGCACAACGGTGATCACCTATCCCGACGGCGACCTTGCGGCGTACTTTGACTCGCTCAATCTCCTCCAGCGGCTGGTCACTGCCCGGAACGTCATCGAGCTGCTTCCAGGTCACGGGCCGGTCGTCACCGATCCGGCCGCATGGCTGTCCTTCTATCACCGACACCGGCTCGAGCGGCTCGATCAAGTGCGAGCCGCGGTCGCGGCGGGGGACCGTACCGCCAGCGAGGTCGTCACCAGGGTGTACGCCGATGTGGACCGCAGTCTGTGGCCAGCAGCCGAGCAGTCGGTTCGGGCGCAACTGGA
>Ga0173483_10000538_pt1 | contig 10854 bp, 14 predicted proteins | sample NitcycUS178409R2_FD_122621 | JGI IMG/M metagenome (GOLD analysis project Ga0173483, IMG submission 122621) | Soil microbial communities from Arlington Agricultural Research Station in Wisconsin, USA - Nitrogen cycling UWRJ-S178-409R-2 (version... | ecosystem: Environmental > Terrestrial > Soil...
AGCGAGCGCCACTCGTCGTTCGAGAGCCAGGCCAGCAGCATGCTCGTCGAGCCGTTCTCGCCGCGCACCGACAGCCTGAGCCTCCGCGTCTGTGTGTCCCAGTCGGCCCGCTCGTAGATCCCGGGCTCGCGCTCGAGCCAGCGTCCGTGGGTCGCGGCGATGTCCTCGACGCTAGGGGCGAAGATGTCGAACACGAACCGGCCGCGCGGGAGCAGCAGGTCGTATACGGCTCGCAGCGAGCGCAGCCGCGATTCGTCGTCCAGCAGGTGCAGGTACGAGCGAAACGGACAGGTGACGAGCGCCACCCGCTCCTCGACCGGCGGGACCTCCAACTCGCCGAGCCGCAGGTCGAGTCGGTCCGCGACTCCCGCGAGCTCCGCGCGCTCTTGGCAGACCTCGAGCATCCCGGGTGACGAGTCGATGCCGATCACGCGCAAGCCTGCCGCAGCCGTGGGAATGGCGATCCGGCCGGTGCCGATGCCGAGCTCGATCACAGGCGAGTCCACCCGCAGCGCCTCGTCCACGTAGAACTGGACGTCCTCGGTGACACTGACGCTCCACGGGTCGTAGAGCCGCGCGATCGAGTCGTACAGGCTCACACCGGCCTGCGCGTGACCCACACGTACTCCCTGGATTGGTCGTCGAAGGGCCGCCGGTCGAAGCCACCGTAGAGCGCCTCGACCTCCAGGCCGGCCACGTCGATCAGCCCGAGCCACTCGTTCTTCGTCGCCCACCACAGCGACGAGATGCCGCCGCCCTCGAGCGTGATGTCGATCCGGTTCTCCCCGACGGCGTAGTTCAGCGAGTGTGGGACGGGCGTATCCTGGTGCCCACCGTCGAGCCTCGCCGCGATCGCGTGGTCGAACGCGAACGCGTTCCACGCGAAGCGCCCGCCTGGCCGCAGCGAAGCGGCGACGCGCTCGAAGACCCGTCGGCGGTCGGCCCAGGTCGGTAGGTGCAGCAGGCCCCGGAACGGGCAGTAGACGAGCCCCGCAGGGTGGTCCAGCTCGAGGTCGCGCATGTCGCCCTCGCGGAGCTCGAGCTCGACTCCAGCCGCCGCGGCCCGCTCGCGCGCCTGCGCCAGCATCGCCGGAGACGTGTCGATCCCGAGCACGGCGCGGCCGGTCGCCTCGGCGACCGGGATCGCCACGCGCCCGCTGCCCACAGCCAGCTCGACCAGCGGGCCGTCCGTCTCGCGGGCGAGCTCGACGTAGAACGGAACGTCCTCCGTCATCTCGGCCGACCACTCGTCGTAGCGGTCGGCGAAGCCCTCGTCCCAGCTCATTCTTCGATGCTATGTTGCGAAGCGATGGCGGTCACGCGCAGCTTCTCGTTTAGGCGGCCCCGGCTCGAGGCCGGGGCGCCGGCGCGCTAACCCGCCGACTTCTCGCACCTCTCGAGCCGGGGCCCGAGCCCCGCCGACCCGACCCCGACGAGAGGAGGACGAGATGAGCGATACAGTCGCCCGCGTGGACTGGCAGGAGTACGAAGGCCAAGCGCAGAGCGCGATCGCGGCCGCCACGGACGCGACCGCGCTCGACGAGGCGCGCGTCCGCTACCTCGGCCGTAAGAGCGATCTCGCGCAGGCGCTGCGGGGTGTCCGCGACCGCGAGACCGGCATCACGCTCAACACGCTGCGAGCGACGCTCGAGGCCGCGCTCGACTCGCGCCGCGAGGAGCTCGACCGCGCCGAGCTCGACCGCGCGCTCACCGAGGAGGTCGTCGACGTCACGCTCCCGGGCGAGGAGCTGCCGCTCGGGCACCTGCATCCGATCACGCAGGCGCGCCGCCAGATCGAGGACGCGTTCCTCGGCCTCGGCTACGAGATCCGCGAGGACCGCGAGGTCGAGACCACCGAGTACAACTTCGACAAGCTCGCCTTCGACCCGTGGCACCCGGCGCGCTCGCACCGGGCGACGTTCTTCTTCGACGAGAACCGGTTGCTGCGCACGGAGACCTCGCCGAGCCAGATCCACGCGCTCGAGGAGCGCGAGCCGCCCATCTACATGGTCTCGATCGGACGCTGCTACCGCCGCGACGCCGTCGACGCGACGCACTACCCGATCTTCCACCAGTTCGAGGGCCTCGCCGTCGACCGCGGCCTCACGCTCGCCGACCTGAAGGGGACGCTGCTACACGTGATGCGCGCGATCTTCGGGCCGGACCGGCGCGTGCGCTTCCGCACGCACTACTTCCCGTTCACGGAGCCCTCGATGGAGCCCGACGTCTCGTGTGGGATCTGCGGCGGCTCGGGCTGCCGAACCTGCCGCTACTCCGGCTGGATCGAGATGGGCGGCTCCGGGATGGTCGACCCGCGCGTGTTCGAGAACGTCGGCGTCGACCCCGAGCAGTGGAGCGGCTTCGCCTTCGGCTGCGGGATCGAGCGCGTGGCGCAGCTGAAGTACGACTTCCCCGACATCCGGGCGCTCTGGGAGGGGGACCTCCGGGTCCTGACGCAGTTCTGATGCGCGTTCCCGTTTCGTGGCTGAGGGACTACGTCCCGGTCGAGATGCCGCTGCCGGAGCTGGCGGAGCGGCTGTCGATCTCGAGCGCCGAAGTGGAGGGAATCGAGCGACGCGGCGTTCCCGACGAGGACGGCAACCTCGGGCTCTTCCGCGTCGGGCGCGTGCTCGAGGCGGCGAAGCACCCGAACGCCGACCGGCTGCAGCTGTGCCAGGTCGACGTGGGGGAGGGCGGGCCGCGGCAGATCGTGTGCGGTGCGTGGAACTTCGGCGCGGGCGCGACGGTGGCGGTCGCGCTACCCGGCGCCCGCCTGCCGGGCGGGCTGCAGCTCGAGCAGCGCAAGGTGCGTGGCGAGCTCTCCGACGGGATGATCCTCGCCGAGGACGAGGTCGAGCTCGGCACCGACCACGCCGGGATCATGGTGCTCGCGGAGGCCGAGCCGGGGACGCCGCTCTCGGATGTGCTGCCGCTCGTCGAGGACGTGCTGCTGGTCGAGTCGACGGGCAACCGGCCCGACCTACTGTCCGTCTACGGCATCGCCCGCGAGGTCGCGGCGCTCTACGAGCTCGAGTTGCAGCCATGGCCGGGGACAGATACTGGAACGCGTAGCGTTCCGGAAGGACACGTCGAGATCGAGGTTCTGGACTTCGAGCGCTGCCCGCGCTACATCGGCCGCGTCTTTCGCGACGTGCAGATCGGGCCGGCTCCGGTCTGGCTGCGGGCGAGGCTCACGAACGCCGGCATGCGCCCGATCTCCAACGTCGTCGACGTGACGAACTACGTGATGCTGGCGCTCGGAAACCCGCTGCACGCCTTCGATCTCGCGAAGCTCCACGGCGGGCGGATCGTCGTGCGCCTCGCCGAGCCGGGCGAAACGATCCGAACGCTCGACGGCGTCGAGCGCAAGCTCGAGCCGGACGACCTGATGATCGCCGACGCCGACCGCTCGGTCGCGCTCGCCGGGATCATGGGCGGCGAGGAGACGGAGATCGGCGAGGGCACGACCGAGGTCCTGCTCGAGGCCGCGAACTTCGAGCCGACGGGGATCTTCCGCTCGTCCGAGCGCCTGCGCCTGCGCACCGAGGGCTCGAACCGCTGGGAGAAGGGAGTCGACCCGTACCTCGCGGAGCCCGCGGCGCAGCTGGCGACCGAGCTGATCGTCCAGACAGCGGGCGCCACCTGGGCGGGCCACGTCGACGTCCAGGACGGCCTGCCGGAACGGCCGGTGATCCGCTTCCGACCAGAGCGCGCCGACGAGCTGATCGGCCTCTCAACGCCGCCGGACGACCAGCTCTCCTGGCTCGAGCGGCTCGGGTTCGAATCCCCGGGCGACGAGGTGGTAACGCCGACCTGGCGCGCGCGCGACGTGACCCGCGAGGTCGACGTCGTCGAGGAGGTCGCCCGCGAGCGGATGGAGGCGGTGCCGTTCACGCTCCCGCTGCGGCGCGAGATGTTCGGCGCGCTCACGCCCGTGCAACGGCTACGGCGCAGCATCGAGAACCTGCTCGTCGGGCTCGGCCTCACCGAGACCTACACGCCTTCGCTCCGCCACGGCGACGCGAACCCGCAGGCCTGGAGCCTTCCGGAGCCGATCTCGGCCGAGTTCGTGGTGCTGCGGACGAGCCTGCTGCCGAGCCTGGTCGAGGCGGCCGGCCGCAACGTCGAGCTCGGCGCCGAGCGCGTGGGGCTGTTCGAGATCGCCCGCGCCTACCTCCCGAACGGGGAGCTTCCGACCGAGGAGACGCGCGTCGCGGCGATCGTCGACGGCGGCTGGCGCCGCGCAAAGGGAATCGTCGACACGCTTTACGCGGCGCTGAAGACGGAGCCCGCCTTCGCGCGTGCCGAGCACGACCTGCTGCATCCCGGCAAGTCGGCCGCGACGGCCGCCGGAGTCGTCGGCGAGCTGCACCCGGCCGTCCTCGACGGCGTCTGGGGCGTCTTCGAGCTCGATCTCGCCAAGCTGCTCGAGGTCGCGCGCGACGAGGTCCGCTACGCGGACGTCGTCTCGTTCCCCGCTGTGCGGCAGGACCTCGCCTTCACCGTCCCGGAGGATGTGCCCGCAGCGAACCTCGTCGCCGCCGCCCGGGAGGCCGCCGGCGAGGAGCTGCGCGACATGCGGCCGTTCGACGTCTACCACGGAGAGCAGGTGGGGGACGGGCGGAAGTCGATCGCGTTCGCGGTCAACTTCCAGTCTTCGAAGCGCACGCTGACCGACGAGGACGCGGCCGAGCTGCGCGAGCGCATCGTGGCGGCCCTTTCTGACCGGTTCGGCGCGGAGCTGCGCGCCTAGAGCATCTCGGGCGCGACCCGCGCGGCGAGCGCCGCCAGCACCTTGCTCTGAATCTCCGGCTGGTCCTTCAGCAGCCGGCGGAACGAGCGGTCGACGATCACCAGCGCTCGCACGGGCGTGGTCGCCGTGACGGTCGCCGTCCGCGGCGTGTCCGACACCAGTGCGATCTCGCCGAAGAAGTCACCGGCGGAGAGCTGGTTGATCGTGCGGCCGTCCTTCGTGACGTCGGCCTCGCCCTCGAGCAGGACGAAGAACTCGCGTCCGCGGTCGCCCTCGCGGGTCATCTCCTTGCCCTCCCGTAGGTCGATCTCGTCGGCGAGGTGCGCGATCTCCTGCAGCTCGCGCTTCGAGCAATTCGCGAACAGCGGCGCGTGCTTGATCAACTCGACCTTCTCGTCCCGGTGGAGCACGGGAAGAGTCTAAGCCTCTCGCGACAACCGGCAAACCGAATTGACGTCTTATGAGGTATAGCTGGCGTGAAGTCGATTTCGAGGAGGGTCTAACCGTGCCGTCGTTTCGTCCCCTGTTGCTGCTTCCACTCGTGCTTGCAGCCGTGCTGGTGCCCGGCTCGGCCAACTCTGCCGCCAAAGGCATCGCGCTGACCGCGACCGTCGGACCGGGCTTCACGATCAGGCTCGTCGATGCCAACAACAACCCCGTGAGGCAGCTCGACGCAGGCGACTACTCGATCACGATCAAGAACCTCTCGCCAACCCAGGAGCACAACTTCCACCTGACCGGGCCCGGGTTCAGCAGGGCCTCGGCCTTCGACAACGTCACGGTCACGTGGGACGTGACGCTCGTGAACGGCACCTACAACTTCAAGTGCGACGCCCACCCGACGATTATGAAGGGCTCGTTCCACGTCGGCCCGCTGCCGCCGGCCCCGAAGAAGCTGAACGGCAAGGTCGGCCCGAAGGTGACGATCTCGATCAAGACGGCTTCTGGCGCGGCGGTGAAGACCTTGAAGGCGGGCAGCTACAAGGTCGCCGTCAGGGACGCGACCAAGAAGGACAACTTCCACCTGACCGGCCCGGGCGTGAACAAGAAGACGGGCGTCAAGTTCCGCGGCGCGGTCACCTGGACGCTGAAGCTGAAGGCCGGCAAGCACACGGTCCGCTCCGACGCGCACAAGAAGCTGCGCCGGACGTTCATGGTCACGCCGGCGACGTAGTCGCAGTCAGTCGTCAGTCGCGGTCGACGAGGGAGAACGGGCCGAAGCGCGCCTTCTCCGTCCCCTCGCGGCCGCGGCGCATGATCAGGCGCATCGTCGCGCCGATCCCGCCCGCGACGACGAACCCGACCCCGAGGGCCGCGGCCGTGGCGATCGGCAGCTTGTCCTTCAGGATCGTGTTGACGTCCATGCCGGCGCGCAGGTCGTCCACGGCGCCGGCCAGCCGCTCGCGCTCCGCCTCGATGTCCAGCCGGACCTGCTCCGGCGTGCGTCCGTTAGCTCCGGCCATTGCTCTTCAGCGCCTCCGTGGTCAGCTTCGCTTCCGTGATCGCCTGCTCCGGGACCGGCGGCGTCCCCTTGTTGATCAGACGCATTCCCAGCAGCCCGAGGATCGCCGCGACCAGTAGCACGCCGGCGGTCACGATCAGCAGCGACGCCCACCAGGGCAGCGCCGTCGCGATCCCTGCCGCGATCGTGGCGAGGGCGAAGCCAAGCCCGAACAGCAGGAAGAGCGCCGCGCCGAGCGCGAGGCCGATCCCGATCCCGAGCTGAGAGGCCTTCCGCTTGAGCTCGAGCGCCGCGAGCTCCATCTCGAGGCGCACCAGCGCGCTCGCGTGCTCGGCGACGCTCTTGGCGCTCGTGCCGAGAGCGGGCGAGTCGTGCTCAGTCTCTGGGGTGTGCATGACCTCTCCAGTCGATGACCTTCGCGAGCACGATCCCTGCGACGAGCGCCGCGCCGACGATGACCACGGGCGGCGGACCGCCTCGCTGCTTCTTCTTGGACTTCGGCTTCTTCTTCGACGTGGGCTTCGGGGGCGGGCTCGGCGCCGGCGCTGCCCGCGTCTCCGTCGGCTCCGACTCGGCGACCGGTGTCTCTACGGCGGGGGCGGGCGGCGGAGCAGCAGCCGCGGGCTCCGGGTTCCTCGGCTCACTCTTCGTCGGCGCCTTGTTCGACGCCGCCCCGTTGTTCTTCGCACGGGCCTTGACCAGACTCGGCTTCAGCTTGCGCAGGAAGGCCGCGTCGTCGCGCAGCTCTTCCGAGAGCCATTCGCCGATGCCGTCCCCGCGGGCCGCGGCACGGTCGGCCAGCTCCAGCAGACGGGTGGCTCCGCGCTCGACGAGCTGGTCGCCCTTCATCACTTCTTCTTCACCGGGGGTGACTCGCCCGTCGCGACCCGCCAGATCCCCGAGGCAGCGCGCCGCGCGGCCATCGTCGCGCCCGCTGCCAGCCCCGCGTAGAGGCCGGTCCAGAGCAGCTTCCGCAGCATGCCGGGGTGGTTGCCTGACGGTGACTCGGCCAAACCTGAGGGCTACTGTAACGCCGTGGACACCCCGGCTGCTAAGGCGCTCGCTTGCGACGCCGACCAAGAGGCCGGGCCGGCTTTGCCGGCGCGGCCGTCTAACACACGCCTGGGATGCGCAAAGAGATGCCCATTCACGCCGGCCTGACAAGAAGGCGCTCGCTTGCGACGCCGACCAAGGAGGCCGGGCCGGCTTTGCCGGCGTGGCCGTCTAACGCACGCCTGGGATGCGTAAAGAGACGCCCATTCACGTCACCCTGACGAAGACAGAGCGGCAGCGGTTGATCGCCAGCGTCGTGTCTCGTAGGCGTATCGGGAGCCAGTTGGAGCTCGCGGAAGCGCTTGCGAAAGCGGGTTGCCGTGTCACACAGGCGACCGTCTCGCGCGACATCCGCGAGTTGCGGCTCGAAAAGACGAGCGACGCGCTGGGCCGGCCGAGGTACGTGCTTCCCGGCCGCGCCCGCCAAACCGACCCGCGCGACGCCCTGAACGGCGTGCTGCGTCAGTTCGGCGTCCGGGCCAGCGCGGCGCAGAACATCGTGGTGGTGCAGTCCGAGCTCGGCTCGGCGCCGGCAATCGCGCGGGCGCTCGACCGGCTCGAGCATCCCAAGATCGTCGGCACGCTCGCGGGCGACGACACGTGCCTCGTGATCACCGGCGGCCCCGGCGACGCGCACAGCGTCGCGCGCGAGCTCACGAAGGTGATCGGCTAGGCCCCGGCGCGGGGCGCGTCGTACTCGTTGAGCCGCTCGGCCTCGTCCCGCCCGATCGTGAGGCGGACGCTGCCCTCGACGATCTCCTGCACGAGCTCGGACGGGACGTAGCGCGGCTTGCCGAGGAGCCCGGTCGCGACGCTGAGCCCGTCGAAGACGTCGAGCTCCGTGTCGCCGAGTACCTCCTCGACGGTGCCGAGCTTGCTCCCGTCGCTGCCGACTACCTCCCAGCCCCGATCGACGACGAACCAGGAGACGGGGTCCGGCACGGCGCTAGACCGGGCCGCCGCCGCTGTACCAGACCGGCCCTTGCGTGTAGACCGGCTTGGTGTCGGAGAGCGCCCAGAGGATTCGGAGCGTGCCGCGGATGCTCTCGGAGTCGAGCCGCTCGAAGCAGCGGTGCGTCATCATGGACGAGGCGCCGTAGCCGAAGCGGCGCGCGGCGCGGAACCGAAACGCGGTCCGGTCGGGGACGCGCGACGGGTTCAACGGCGCGAGCAGCAGCGCGCCACGCTCGAGGTAGTCCGTGGAGACGAGCTCGACCTCGGCGTAGGCGTCGCTCCAGTCGTCGGGTAACCCGCCGACCAGGCCCTGCCACTGCCCTGCGAGGCTCCTCTCGGGTGCTCCCGTCGCGGAGGCTTCCTGCTCGATGCGAACGGCGTCGATCGTGCCGGCGAACCCCTCGGCGTCGAGGCGGGCCAGCAGCCTCCGCACGAGGTTCGGCGACGGGCCGCCGCCGCGCCGGGCGACCTCGAAGCTGACGAAGCTCCCGTAGCGCCCCGGATTGGCCGGCCCGAGCAGCGCGGCGGCGCGTTCCGCCTTGGAGCGATCGCTCACGATCAGCCGCAACCGCGCCGACCCCCAGCCTTCCGGCAGGGACTCCTCGGTCACCCGCCACTGATCGACGAGAGTCATCGGGCTGAGCATAGACTCAAGGTCGTGGCGAAGGTCGAAGCCAAGCGGGGTCTGTCCGAGGAGCGGCTGCGCGAGTTCCTGCGGGAGATGCTGCTGATCAGGCGGTTCGAGGAGAAGGTCGAGGAGCGCTTCCGCGCCGGCGAGCTGCCGGGGTTCCTCCATGTCGCGATCGGCCAGGAGGCGGTTGCAGTCGGCGTCTGCCAGGCGATGGAGGACGGCGACGTCTTCGCCTCGACCCACCGCGCGCACGGGCACACGCTCGCGCGCGGGACGCACCCGAACGCGGTGATGGCGGAGCTGTACGGGAAGCTCGAGGGCTGCTCGCACGGCTACGGCGGCTCGATGCACCTCTACGACGTCGAGCGCGGGAACCTCGGCGCAAACGCGGTCGTCGGCGGCGGCCTGCCGGCGATGACGGGCGCGGCGCTCGCGTTCAAGCTGCGCGGCGAGCCGCGCGTCGCGGTCGCCTTCTTCGGCGACGGCGCGACGAACATCGGCACCTTCCACGAGTCGCTCAACCTCGCTCAGCTGTGGCAGGTACCGGCGGTGTTCGTGCTCGAGGACAACCACTGGGCCGAGTCGACTCCGGAGACCCAGCACTCGCCGATCCGGGATCTGAGCAAGCGCGCCGAGGCCTTCGGGATGAAGGTGATGAAGGCCGACGGCCAGGACGTCGAGGAGGTGCACCGCGTGGCTCAGCGGGCGCTGAAGCACGCGCGCGACGGCAAGGGCCCCGTCTTCCTGCACGTCGAGACCGAGCGCCTCGTCGGCCACTACATCGGCGATCCGCAGGTCTACCGCGACAAGGAGGAGCTGCACCGGCTGCAGGAGACGCGAGACCCGATCACGCTGCTGCGCGAGAAGCTCGGGATCTCCGACGAGGAGTTCGAGGCTGACGACCAAGAGGTGCAGGAGATCGTCGAAGCATCCGTCGAGTTCGCCAAGGCCGGCACCGATCCCAAGCCAGAGGACGCGCTGAAGAACATCTATGCGTAGGGCCTCAGATGCCTGAGCTGAGCTACCGCGAGGCGGTTCGCGACGCGCTCGCGACCGCGATGCGCAAGGACGACGACGTCTTCATCATGGGCGAGGACATCGCGGAGATGGGCGGCTCGATGGGCGTCACGCAGGGAATGCTCGACGAGTTCGGCGCCGAGCGCGTCCGCAACACCCCGATCTCCGAGATCGCGATCGTCGGCGCGGGGATCGGCGCCGCGATGCAGGGGATGCGGCCGGTGGTCGAGGTCATGTACGAGGACTTCCTGACGGTCTCGATGGAGCAGATCGTCAACCAGGCGGCCAAGCACCGGTACATGTCCGGTGGGCAGCTGAAGGTGCCGCTGACCATCCGCACCCAGGGCGGCGCGGGCTGGTCGCCGGGCGCGCAGCACGCGCAGCAGGTCGAGGCCTGGTTCGTCCATGTGCCGGGGCTGAAGGTCGTCTTCGCCTCGACGCCGACCGACGTGCGAGGCCTGCTCTGGTCAGCGATCTACGACGACAACCCGGTCCTCTTCTTCGAGCACCGCACGCTCTACGGGCTGAAGGAGGAAGTGCCGGACGATCTCGAGCCGATCGCGATCGGCCAGAGCCGGGTGCACCGCGAGGGCTCCGACGTCACCGTGGTCGCCACCGGCCGGCTCGTGCACGAGGCGCTGAAGGCGGCGGATGAGGCGGAGTCGGAGGGCGTCTCGGTCGAGGTCTGGGACCCGCGCACGCTGCAGCCGCTCGATGTGGACGGGCTCGTGGCGTCGGTCAAGAAGACGAACCGCGTCGTCGTCGCGCACGAGGCGGTCACGCGGATGGGCTTCGGCGCCGAGATCGCGGCCGTCGTGCAGGAGCAGGCGTTCGACTGGCTCGACGCACCGGTCGAGCGCGTGGGCGCGAAGTTCGCGCCGCTGCCGTTCGCGCCGGTGATGGAGGAGTACGTCGTCCCGCACGCCGCCGACGTGCTCGCGGCGATCAAGCGGACGGTGGCCAGAAATGGCGCCTGACCTTTTC
>Ga0173483_10000540_pt1 | contig 10840 bp, 11 predicted proteins | sample NitcycUS178409R2_FD_122621 | JGI IMG/M metagenome (GOLD analysis project Ga0173483, IMG submission 122621) | Soil microbial communities from Arlington Agricultural Research Station in Wisconsin, USA - Nitrogen cycling UWRJ-S178-409R-2 (version... | ecosystem: Environmental > Terrestrial > Soil...
AGCGGCGCCGGCGCCAGAGTCGGCCGAAGCGCCCGCGCACGTTCGCCCGGTACTCCGTCCCGCCCTTCGGGTCGCGCTCGGGCAGCTGCGCGGCCGCGGCCGCGTCGATTGTCAGCGTCACGCGGCGCTCGGCGATGCGCGCGACCTCCGGGGCGTCGACGAAGCGCGGCCCCGCGGGCGTGTCGATGACGAGACCGTCGAAGATGTGCTCGCGGACGTTCTCGAGCGCTTCTCTGACCCGGCCGATCTCGTGCCCGTCGGCGGTCCACACCGGCGTGCCGCGCTGCACGACCTGGAAGGAGACCGCCTGTCCGTCGTCGTCGCTCAAGCCGTGATGACCGCGGTCGCGATGGTCGCGGCGACGAGGACGAGCGAGAGGGCGATGACGCCGCGCTCGGCGGCGTCCGACGTCGGGAACTCCGCCCGGCTGAGGCCGATGGCGGCGAGGACGACGGCCCAGCCCGCGAGCAGCGCGCCGCAGATGTAGAACGCGGTCTTCGAGGGCTCGGCCGCCTCGGCGGCCAGGACGAGCAGCGCGGGGACCATCGCCGGTGAACGCTACCTGGCGCGGCCGCCGGCGGGGGTCGGCGGCGACCCGTAGCGGCTCTCGGTCGCCTCGACCTGGCCGTGGTAGTGGCTCCCCAGGTCGGGATGGCCGTAAGGGCGCTCCGCCGGGCGGTCGAGGGCCATGAACGACAGCTGCGCGACCGCCTGGCCGGGCCAGAGGACGATCGGCACCCGCGCGAGGTTCGTGATCTCGAGCGTCAGCGTGCCCTGGAAGCCCGGATCGACGAACCCGGCCGTCGCGTGGACGATCAGGCCGAGGCGCCCGATCGAGCTCTTGCCCTCGATGCGGCAGACGATGTCGTCGGGCAGCTCGACCCACTCCTCGGTGCGCCCGAGGACGAACTCGCCCGGGTGGATCACGAACGAGTCCCCGGCCGCGACCTCGACGTGCTCCGTCAGGTTCCGGGGCGGGTCGGCGAGGTCGATCGCGGTCGCGCGGTGGTTGTGGAAGACGCGAAACGAGCGCCCGAGCTTCACGTCGATGCTCGCGGGCTGGAGCATCGCCGGGTCCCACGGGTCGATGCGCATGTGGCCCTCGGCCACGAGCCGCCGGATCGTGCCGTCGGAGAGCACGGAGGAGACCGCCATGGCGGCAGTCTGTCAGGCGTGGTCCGCGCGCCGCGCGCGGGCGACGACGGTGCGCGTGCGCGCCGGGGAGGGCGGCGCGGGCTCGCCGTGGGGCCCGCGGCGCGGGGACCGCGGCAGCGGGCGGCGCGGATGCCGCGGCGCGCGGCGCAGGCCGCCGTCGTCGTCGGTGTGCTGCTCGGCGTCGTCGGGCGTCGAGCGCACGGCCCACCACACGATCCCGAGCAGCGCGAGGATCGGGATCTTGAGGACGAGCATGAGGTAGATGAACGCCCAGTCCACGCGCCGCATGCTATCCCCGCGGACGCGCATCCGCACGCGTCTTTGGCGCGTCAGCCGCGCAGGGCGAGCGCGGGGGCCTCGAAGGCCGTCATCCGCCGCAGCGCGATGACGCGGTCGAAGACCTCGTCGGCGGTCAGGACGGCGACGCGCTCGGTCCCGAACGCCTCGACGTTGTACGAGGCGAGCGCGGTGCCGTAGGCCATCGCCGTCGCGAGCACGTCGAGCGTCGGCTCCTCGGCTCCGCTGGCGGCGACGTAGCCGACGAGGCCGCCCGCGAACGTGTCACCGGCGCCGGTCGGGTCGACGACGCGCGCCAGCGGATAGGCGGGCACCGCGAAGAAGCCCTCGGGCGTGTACAGCGCGGCGCCGTACTTGCCCTGCTTGGCGACCACGGCCTTCAGCCCCCAGCCGAGCAGCTCCTCCGCCGCCGCGGGCGTGTTCGGCGCGCCCGTGAGCTGCTCGAGCTCCTCGTCGTTGAGGAGCAGGCAGTCGACCGAGCGGATCGTGCGTTCGAGGGCCTGGCGGGCGATGTTGATCCACAGGTTCATCGAGTCCATGGCCACGAAGCGCGCGGCGGTGCACTGGCGGCGCACGTCGAGCTGGAGCTCGGGCTGGATGTTGGCCAGGAAGACGACTTCGGCCTCCTGCGCGGCGGCCGACAGCTTCGGCTCGAAGTGCTCGAAGACGTTGAGCTCGGTCGTCAGCGTCTCGCGGCGATTGAGGTTGTCGTGGTACTCGCCGGCCCAGAAGAACGTCCGGCCGCCGGGCACCCGCTCGACGTCGTCGACCAGCGTCCCCCGCGCGCGCAGGACCTCCATGTCCTGCGGGGCGAAGTCGTCGCCGACCGGCCCGACGACGCGGACCTCGTCGAAGAACGACGCGGCGAGCGCGAAGTGCGTCGCGGCGCCGCCGAGCATGCGCTCGCGGGCGCCGAACGGCGTGCGCACGGCGTCGTACGCGATCGATCCGACGACGGTGACGGCCATGGCGGCGCGGCGAGGCTACCGGCTGGATGGCCCGAGTCGCCGCCGAGCGCCGCCAGTGTCCCTTGGTGTTCGGCTTGCGGGAAGATGCAGGCGCGATCGCATTCGGCCTGCGTCTCAGCCCCTGGGGCGATCTGCTCGACCTCGTCTGTCGGTCGTTAACGTCGGCGGAGGGCCGGCTGGAGGACCTGCTCGCCGTAGCTGGTGTCGGCGGGGTTGAGGTTGACGCCGGGCTGGACGATCTCGTCGATGCGGTCGAGCACCGCGGCGTTGAGCACGACATCAGCGGCGGGAAGCTGACCGTCGAGTTGCTCCATGGTCCGCGGTCCGACGATCGCCGAGGTCACGGCGGGGTGGTTGACGACGAAGGCGATCGCCAGCTCGATGAGCGACACGTCGGCGTCGTCGGCGACCTTCGCGAGTTGCTCGACCGCTCCGAGCTTGCCCTGGTTCTCCGGCAGCGACATGTCGAAGCGCGCGACGAGCCGCTGACGCGCCGGCGACGTCGGCGTTGCGTCGGCGGTCCAGCGGCCCGACAGCCAGCCGCCGGCCAGCGGGCTGTAGGTGAGGGTGCCCATGCCGTGGCGCTGAGCGGTCGGCAGGACGTCGAGCTCGATGCCCCGAACCAGCAGCGAGTACGGCGGCTGCTCGCTGCGGAACCGCTCCAGGCGCTGCTCGCGCGCCGCCCATTGCGCCTCGACGATCTCCCCGGCCGAGAACGAGGACGAGCCGATGTAGCGGACCTTTCCCTGCTGCACGAGATCGGTCAGCGCGCCGAGCGTCTCATCGATGTCGGTGTTCGGATCGGGGCGGTGCATCTGGTAGAGGTCGATCCACTCGGTCCCCAGCCGCCGCAGCGAGTTCTCGACCTCGGCGACGATCCACCGGCGCGAGACACCGCGGCGGTTGGGGTCCTCGCCCATCGGACCCCAGAACTTCGTGGCCAGCACGATGTCGTCGCGGCGGCCTCTGAGCGCCTTCCCAACGATCTCCTCCGACTCGCCGGCGGAGTAGATGTCGGCGGTGTCGATGAAATTGATCCCGGCGTCGAGCGCGCGGTGGATGATGCGGATCGAGTCGTCGTGGTCGGTGTTCCCCCAGGCGCCGAACATCATCGTGCCGAGGCAGAGCTTTGAGACCTGGACGCCTGTGCGTCCAAGTGGGCGGTACTCCATGGTTGCTCCTGTCCTCGCGTTTCGATCGGTGGCCGGGCTAGGCGTTGTCGACGACCTTCGGGTACGTGTCCATGCTGAGCTGCTCGGGGTCGGGCCCGCCGCGCACGCCGGTGTCCAGGGCATCGATCGCCGCGACCTCCTCGGCCTCCAGCGCGAAGTCGAAGACCCCGAAGTTCTCCGCGATGCGGTGCGGCTTGACCGACTTCGGGATCGCACCGAACCCATGCTCGATGTGCCAGCGCAGGACGGTCTGCGCCGGGGTCTTGCCGTACTTGGCAGCGAGCTCGGTGATGACCGGATCGGTCAGCGGGCCGCGGGACTCATCGGCGCCGGGCACGTAGACGAGGACGCCGCCGAGTGGCGACCACGCCTGGGTAACGATGCCCAGCTCGGCGTGCGCCTCGCGCAGCGCGGCCTGCGTGAAGTACGGGTGCAGCTCGACCTGGTTGATCGCCGGCACGACGTCGGTGCGGTCGGTCAGCCGCCGGAGGTGCTGCGAGCTGAAGTTCGAGACGCCGATCGCGCGCGCCCGGCCGTCGCCGAGGAACGTCTCGGCGGCCTTGTAGGCGGCGATCGTGTCCTCGAAGTGCGTCGGCACCGGCTGGTGCAGCAGGTAGAGGTCGACGTGGTCGAGGCCGAGCCGGCGGAGGCTCGCCTCGAAGCCGACCTGCGCGGCGTCGTAGCCGTAGTCGCTGATCCACAGCTTGGTGGTAACGAAGATCTCCTCGCGGGGGACGCCGGAGCGGCGGATGCCCTCGCCGACTTCGCGCTCGTTGTCGTAGGCGGCGGCGGTGTCGATCAGCCGGTAGCCGTCACGCAGCGCGGTCTCGACGGCGGTGAGCGTCTCCTCGGGCGGGCTCTGGAAGACGCCCAGGCCGATGGCCGGCATCTCGACGTCGTCGTTCAGCTTCAGGGCAGGGGGCGTTGCAGGCGTCATCATCGCTGTGTCCTCTCGTGTTGGGTTGTTGCGGTGCGCCGCCGCACGGTGCGACGCGGCGACCGAGATGCTCAGCGCTCGCGGGTTTCGCCGCCCAGACGCTCCTCGGTCGGCTCGGGCGTTGCCGTCCAGCTCGCCAGCAGATTCAGCGCCTGCTGCGAGGCGGAGCCGGCTTCGGCGGCGTAGAGCGCCAAGCGCAGCCCGTCGTCGGCGTCGAGTGTCAGGGTCTCGTAGCTGAGCTCCAACTCGCCGACAACCGGGTGGTGCAGGCGCTTGGTGCCTGTCCGGTGGAAGCGCACGTTGTGCGCCGCCCAGCGGACCCGGAACTCGTCGCTGCGGGTCGACAGCTCGCCGATGAGGTCCTGGAGGTTGCGGTCGTAGGGATTGCGGCCTGCCTGCGAGCGCAACGTCGCCACGAGCTCCGAGGCCAGCCGCTCCCAGTCGGGGTAGAAGTCGGGAGCCGCCGGGTCCAGGAAAGTGAACCGCGCGGTGTTGGCCGGCTGCTCGGAACTCTCGAACACCGGCGCATACACCGCGCGGCCAAGCGCGTTGGCCGCCAGGAGGTCGCCGTGGACGCTGCTGACGATCGCCGGCGCTTCGATCTGGTCGAGCAGGCGCTGCACCACCGGCCGGATTCGCGTCCTGGCCGGCCGCGAGGGCTTCGGCGCGACCGGGCTCGCCGCGCGGGCCAAGTCAAGGAGATGCACGCGCTCGGCGTCATCGAGCTGAAGTGCCCGCGCCAGCGCTTCGAGCACGAGCTCCGAGACGCCGCTGACCTGGCCGCGCTCCAGGCGCCGGTAGTAGTCCGCGCTGACGCCGGCCAGCGCCGCGACCTCCTCCCGGCGGAGGCCGAGCACCCGCCGCTTGCCGTAGCTGGGCAGGCCGGCCTGCTCGGGCGTGATCTTCGCCCGTCGCGTGGCGAGGAACTCGGCGATGTCCTTGGTGGCGTTCATGGGTGTTCTCCCCGGCTGGGTGGCTGGGAGCCGGACCTCCGGGAGGTCGTGAACCGGACGGTAGACCGTGTGCGCTGTCGTTGAGGGGCCCTGTTGGTCCCCCTCTCACCGGGCCCCTCACACCCCGTGAACCGGGGGCATAGTGGTCGGGCGATGCAGCGGGCGGGAGGCCCAGACCGACGGGCACGCTCCAGTCGCACACCCATCGACCTTCTTGAAGGAGATCGCGTGAGCACCGAGTCCCACCCTGGGGGCGTCGACGAGCTCGGCGCTCTCGCTCAGCGATGGCTCCGCGGGACTATGGGGATCCGGCAATCGCGGCGTGGTGAACGGTTTCGCGGCGTGCCCGAGGGCGGCCTCGACTGTTCCTCGCGTCCCCTCGACCGCGTCGTTCCACTCGCCATCACCCGTGCGACGTCGGAGTGCGTAGGCCGAGAAGGTCGCCTTCGGCGTCGAACGCGACCGGAGGGCAGTCCAGCGAGCGCGAGCGCCGCAAGCGGATCGGTTTGCCGGGGGTCTCGGGTGTGAAGCGCGGGAGGTGTTGTCGAACGTCGCGTCTGTGCTTCGACGTAGGCGGGCCGTGGTCGGCAGCGGCCATCCCTCCATGGGCCCGGGCACGGAGCGTGGCCCGGTGGCCGGTAGGGTTGGGGTGCGGCTCAGCCTGCGGTCGGCGCGGCCTCGGCCGCGACGGCGGCATCCTCTGTGACGGCGTCTCCCGCGCGCACCGGCGCCGGCATGAGCGCTGCGCCCGCGAGGACGAGGACGAACCCGGCGGTGCGGGCGATGACCTCGAGCGCGTCTCGCCCCATCGGATCGCTGAAGACCAGGACGCCGGCCAGGATGGTCGACATATTGGCCGCCACCGAGGTCACCGCGATCACCGCGACCCCCTCGCCGACCTGGAGGCTGCGCGCCGAGGCGAAGAAGGAGAAGACCGCGGCCGACAGGGCGAGGGCTACCCACGGGAGCCCCGCGACGACATCGCCGGAGATCGCCTTGATCGCGACGTCCGAGACCCCGAACCCGAGTCCCGCGGCGGCGCCGAGGAGCACGCCGCGTTGAAGGCGCGCTCGGTCGAAGCGGCCGGAGAAGACCAAGAGCAGCCCGAGGCAGACGGCCGCGCCCTCGAACAGGATCATGGCCGCGATCGAGTAGTTCGCGCTTCCCCCGGCTCGCGTGTGGCCGGTCACCCCGAGCAGGGCGAGCGCTCCGGCGACCAGGCTCACGCCCACCCACTGGCGGCGACCGAGGCTGAAGCCGAAGTAGCGCTCGGCGAGCACCGCGAGCAGGACGAAACCGCCCGAGAGCACGGCCTGGGCAAGCGACAACGGGAGCAGCGAGAGCGCTGCCACGTGGGCGAGGAACGCCACCACGGCGATCGCCCAGCCGATCGTCCACCACTTCGAGCGAAAGAGCTCCACGGCGCTGTGCAGCAGGTGGCGCGCGTCGACGTCGGGTGCGGCGAGGGCCCCACGTTGCTTGAAGAGGAAGCTCAGGTTCGTGCCCAGCGCGGAGAGCACCGCGGCGAGCAGTCCGAGCATGAAGGCAAGCGATAGACCGCTGATCTCAGCACCGACTGCGGCGAGGTACGCGCGGCGCACCGTACCCCTGCGCCCCCTCGACGACAAGCCCGTCGTCTGCCTTGCCTCGCGAGCCCGCGCGCTCTAGCGTCGAGGGGCCGATGAAGCTGCCCTCGCCCCGCCGGCTTCGCAACAGCAGCGCGCTCGAGGCGGTGGCGCGCGAGTTTCGGCGGGCGCGCGGTAGCGACCGCGATGAGATCCTCGCGGCACAGCGAGCGCTGCGGCGAGCCGAGAAGTTCTACGACCGCGCCGTGGCGCGCGCGCAGCGCGATGTGGCGATCGCGCGGGCGCCCGAGCCGATCGCCGCCTACGGTCACCGGGTGGTCCTCTACGACGACCGCCTGAGTACGCTGGGCGCGACCCATGAGCTCGTGCCCGCGGTGCGCGCAAGCGTCCACGAGTCGCCGCACCGACCCGGACGCGTCGAGCTCGCGATCGAGGGGCCCGGCTGGCGCGAAGCCGTGGAAGCCGGCCGCGAAGACGACGAGGCGCTGCGCCGGCTCGCCCGTGCGATCGAGCGCGCCGCTCGGGATGCGGAATCAGTGCAGACGGCGCGCCAGCCGGAGACCGCTGCCGCCGAGGGAAGGCTCGCCGCGGCCCGCGTCGAGCGCCTCGGGATCGAGGACGTGAAGCCGCTCCTCGAGCGGCTGACGCAGCTCACCGACGAGGGTGAGCGAGTCCTCGACATGGCGCCCGGCATCTCGACCGGCCACGACGGGGTGCTCGTCGTCACGGACCGACGGCTGCTGTTCGTCGGGCTGCGGCACAAGCTCCTGCTTCCCTACGACCGGATCGCGTCCGCGACGGCGAGCGGGAGATGGTTCCGCGCGAACCTGATCCTCTCCACCGCAAGCGGAAAGACCGTCGTGGGCGGCTTGGATCCCTCGCACGCGACGGAGATCGCCGCGTTCGCTCGTCGTCGCATCGCCGAGGAGTCGGCGACCGCCTAATCTGCGCCCGCGTCGAGGCGGGAGAGCACACGGCCAGTGGAGCGCGAGAGGCGGCTTCGTGTCCTCGTCGGAACCCACGAGACCGCGGGACGGCGTTGACCGGAGATACCGATCGGCGAAGGCTGCGGAGAACCGGATACTTCGGTGCGTGGGAGCGCGTGCGTGAACTCTGCGGTCGCTGGAATCCGTGTCGTGCCGGCGAACGAGGCGAGTTGCGAGGACCTGCAGGCGATCTTCGGCACGCGCGGGCAGGCGTCCAGGTGTCAATGCCAGCGATACAAGCTGCAACCGAGAGAGTCGTTCGCCTCGTTTCCCGTTGAGGAGCGCGCCCATCGGCTGCGCCAGCAGACGGAGTGCGGTCATCCGGCGTCGGAGACGACCAGCGGCCTGGTCGCCTACGTCGACGAGGAGCCCGCCGGCTGGTGCGCGGTCGAGCCCCGCACCGCGTATACGGGTCTGGTGCGCAACAACCGCGTTCCGTGGCTGAACCGAGCCGAGGACAAGGCCGACGACAGCGTCTGGGCGGTCACCTGCCTCTTCGCTCGGGCCGGTTTCCGGCGACGCGGCATCAGCCGTGCGCTGGTCCGTGCGGCCGTCGACTTCGCGCGGGAGCGCGGCGCCCGAGCCATCGAGGGCTACCCGATGACCACGACGGAGGTCATCTCCGAGGAGCTCCACGTCGGCACTCGCGGCGTCTTTGCCGCGGCCGGCTTCACCGAGGTCAGCCGGCCCACGCTTCGCCGTGTCGTCATGCGGATCGACTTTCGGGTCAGCCCGCCACGCCGGTAGCTTCCCGATCATGCGGGCGATCCAGCAGGAGCGGTTCGGCGGTCCCGAGGTGCTCGAGCTCGTCGAGCTGCCGGACCCCGTAGCCGCCGAGGGACAGGTCCTCGTCCGCGTCGCGCGCTCGGGGATGAACTTCGCCGACACCCACCAGCGCCGCAACGACTACCTCGCGCCGCAGGAGCTGCCGCTCGTCCCCGGCAGCGAGGTCGCGGGGATCCGCGACGACACGGGCGAGCGCGTCGTCGCGCTCTGCGGCACCGGCGGCTACGCCGAGCTCGCCGTCGCCCCCGAGGCGCTCACGTTCCCGATCCCCGACGGCGTCGACGACGGCACCGCGCTCGCCCTCGTGGTCCAGGGCCTCACCGCCTGGCACCTGTACCGGACGAGCGCCCGCGTCGAGCCCGGCGAGAGCGTGGTCGTCCACGCGGCCGCCGGCGGCGTCGGCTCGCTCGCCGTGCAGCTCGGAAAGCCGCTGGGCGCGGGGCGCATCATCGCCACCGCCTCGACGCCGGAGAAGCGCGCGCTCGCGCTCGAGCTCGGCGCCGACGAGGCCACGGACGCCGACCCCGAGGGCCTGCGCGCACGTCTCGTCGAGGCCAACCTCGGGCGCAGGGTCGACGTCGTCCTCGAGATGGCGGGCGGCCGGGTCTTCGAGGAGTCGCTCGGCGCGCTGGCGCCGTTCGGGCGACTCGTCGCCTACGGGATCGCCTCGGGCGAGGCCAACGAGGTCGACACGGGCCGGCTCATGCGCGGCTCGCGCGCGGTCGTCGGCTTCTGGCTCGTGCACTGCATGGGCCAGCCCGCGATGGTCGACGAGGCGCTCACCGACCTGTTCGGGCGCGCGGCCGACGGGACGCTACGCGCCGTCGTCGGCGCGACCTATCCGCTCGCCGAGGCGGGCCGCGCGCAGGTCGACATCGCCGAGCGGCGGACGACCGGCAAGGTCCTGCTCGATCCCACCGCGTAGGCGCGCCCTATGCTCAGGCTTCGTGACCGCGTTCGCCGACCTCGGGCTGTCCGAATCCTCGCTCCTGGCCCTCCAGGACGTTGGCTACGAGCAACCCAGCCCGATCCAGGAGCAGGCGATCCCCTCGCTGCTCGAGGGACGCGACGTCATCGGGCAGGCGCAGACGGGCTCGGGCAAGACAGCGGCCTTCGGCCTGCCGATCCTCGAGCACGTCGATCCCGAGGAGCACGAGGTCCAGGCGCTCGTGCTCACGCCGACGCGGGAGCTCTGCATCCAGGTCACCCAGGCGATCCGCGCGTACGGCCAGCGCAAGGGCGTCGACGTCGTCGCGGTCTTCGGCGGCGCCCCGATCCGGTCCCAGCAGGCGCAGCTGCGCGCCGGCGGCCAGGTCGTCGTCGGGACGGTCGGGCGCGTGCTCGATCTGATCCAGCGCGCGTCGCTGATCCTGCACTCCTGCCGCTTCGTCGTTCTCGACGAGGCCGACGAGATGCTCGACCTCGGCTTCCTCGAGGACGTCGAGCGGATCCTCGCGCTGACGCCCAACAGCCGCCAGACCGCGCTCTTCAGCGCGACGATGCCGCCGCCGATCCGCGCGCTCGCCGACCGCTACCTCTACGACCCCGTCCACATCAAGGTGCGCTCGGCCACGCTGACGGTCGACAGCGTCGAGCAGTTCGCCGTCGACGTGCGCCCCAACGAGAAGGCCGACAAGCTCGTCGACGTCCTGCGCGCGGAGCGCCCGGAGCAGGCGCTCGTCTTCGTGCGCACGAAGATCCGCTGCGACCAGCTCTATCGCCGCCTGCGCGACCGCGGGCTCAACGTACGCGCGCTGCACGGCGACATGACCCAGGGCCAGCGCGACGGCGTCATGCTCGCGTTCAAGGGTGGTCGCGTGCCGATCCTCGTGGCCACCGACGTCGCCGCCCGCGGCCTGGACATCCTGACGGTCAGCCACGTGATCAACTTCGACGTCCCGATCAGCCCCGACGTCTACGTGCACCGCATCGGGCGGACCGGGCGCGTGGGGCGCTCGGGGCGGGCGCTCACGTTCGTCGAGCCCCGGCAGCGCCGCGAG
>Ga0173483_10000541_pt1 | contig 10838 bp, 12 predicted proteins | sample NitcycUS178409R2_FD_122621 | JGI IMG/M metagenome (GOLD analysis project Ga0173483, IMG submission 122621) | Soil microbial communities from Arlington Agricultural Research Station in Wisconsin, USA - Nitrogen cycling UWRJ-S178-409R-2 (version... | ecosystem: Environmental > Terrestrial > Soil...
CTTTGCGTTGTCAGCGATCGTCGAGGCCGAGTACGCAACGCTTGATGCGATGCTGGCACGTGAGAACGCCGCACAGCTTGCGGCGAGCTCCTCCTAGGCGCGCTCGGCAGCGGTAGCGGCCTGAGCGACTGCGGAGCGCCGCCGCGTTCGGCTCGTCAGGACGCCCCGCGTACCGTAGAAAGGAACGATCCAGGGCCGCTGTCGAGCGGCCCTGGATGAATGCGGCCGTCCTACAGCTTGCTGGCGGCGAGCCCGTCGATCGTAAGTTCGACGGTGTCGGTCGGTGCGGCAACGATGACATCGTGATGCTCGAAGGGAGGGCATGAGATGGCCACCACGACCACGAAGATCGGGTTCGTCGGCCTCGGGCACATGGGCGGAAACATGGCCGCCCGGTTCCTCGCCGCCGGATACACCGTCTACGGCGAATCGCGCGAACGCGGCCACGCCGACAAGCTCGTCCACGAAGGGCTGCAGTGGCGCGATACGCCGCGCGAAATCGCCGAAGCCTCCGACGTCCTGATCACGTCGCTTCCCGACGACGACGTACTCGAAAGCGTGGCGTCGGGGCACGATGGGGTACTCGCCGGCCTCGCCGAGCCGAAGGTCTGGATCGACATGAGCACGGTCAGCCCTCGCGCGAGCCGTGAGCTCGCGGAGCGCGTCCGTCCGCTTGGAGCCGCGATGCTCGATGCGCCGGTGTCGGGAAGCGTTCCCCAGGTGCAAGCAGGAACGCTGACGATCATGGTCGGTGGGGACGAGCAAGCGTACGCGCGCGTCGAGCCGATCCTGCACGAGCTCGGCACGCCGACGCGCATCGGCGAGAACGGCCAGGGGCTGGTGCTCAAGCTCGCCATCAACATCAGCCTCGCCGTGCAGATGCTCGCCTTCGCCGAGGGCCTGGTCCTGGCCGAACGCTCCGGCGTCGACCGCAAGCTCGCGGTCGACGTCATGACGCAGAGCCCGATCGGCTCGCCGATGCTGAAGGCGCGGGCCGAGCTTGCCCTCGACCTCCCAGAGGCGGCCTGGTTCGACGTCAGCTTGATGCAGAAAGACGTGGCGCTCGCACTCGACACAGGCCGGGAGCTGCACGTCCCGCTGCCGTCCGCCGCGACCGCCGATCAGCTGCTCACGCTGGCGCGGGCGCTCGGGTACGAACGACGCGACATCGCAGCGCTCTTCGAGGTACTCGAACGCCTGACAAGCAAGGCGAGTCGACCGCCGGTGTGACCGACGTGCCTCACGGCGCCCACTCGAGCAATCCCGTTCGATGAGTTCTGTGCAAACCGTCTGGCAGGAAGCCGCAGCCACGCTCCGGCCTCGTCGGGATAGCGCGGACGGTCCACTTCCGCCGCTGCTGCTCACCCTCACCGTCGTAACCGGACTCGTCGACGCAACGAGCTACTTGAAGCTCGGCCATGTCTTCGTCGCGAACATGACCGGCAACGTCGTCTTTCTCGGCTTCGGCATCGCCGGAGCCGGCGGCATCTCGGTCTGGGCATCGCTGACGGCGATCGGCTCATTTCTCGTCGGAGGCGTCGTCGGCGGCCGGATCGGCGCCCACTGGACGAGCGACCGCGTTCACCACCTCGCCGTCACCACGGGTACCGAGCTTCTGCTGGTCGCTGCCGCGCTCGCGGTCGCGGTCCTCTCGCCTCATCACATCGGAACCGCAAGCCGCTACGCCGTCATCGTCCTGCTGGCCATCGCCATGGGCGTTCAGAACACCGCCGCGAGAAAGCTGGCCGTCCCCGATCTCACCACGACGGTGCTGACCATGACCTTGACCGGTCTCGCAGCCGATGGGGCGCTGGCCGGCGGGCACGGGTCGAAGGTCGGCCGGCGCGCACTCTCCGTCGCTGCGATGCTGCTCGGCGCCTTGATCGGTGGGCTGCTCGTCTTGAAGGTCGACAGCCCCGCGCCTCTTGCTCTGGCCACCGGGCTCTTGGCGATTGTCTCCCTCCTCAGCTACCGAGCATCTCGCCCGTCGGCCCACACGAATTGAAAGATGAGACCGCCCATCGGGGCTTCTCCGGCCGATAGAAACCCCTGTTACCAGCGGTTCTGAGAGAGCCGACGCCCGGACTCGAACCGGGGACCCCTTCATTACGAGAGAACTCGAGGCCTCGGGCGGGGTCTGTCGGCGGGTGGCGGGAAGTGGCTTAGGAAGCGGGATCGCGAGTCGTTCAGGTACTCGAACACCGCTTCGCCCCATGAGCCTGTTTCGGGGCGTTAGGGCACGGATTGGGCACGCCTCGGTGTAGGCTCAGCCTCGCCGTCCGGCCCCAGGCGGATAGGAGGATCGAATGGCAGGGTTTCTGTTCAGCTCGAGACGGTCGACGGTGCGCCGGCCGAGCCGCCGACGTTTGCGACGGCGGTGCCGAACTGGTCGCTAGGGGATGTAATCCCGCTCGGCCGTAGGGCGCTGCGCGTCATCGGGAAACGAGACGACGACGCCGACCAACCGCCGGTCTTGATTGTGGAGAGGCGTCCTACAGACTCCTTGGACAGGTGCTCGGGGGCCGCGAATTGCATCTCGCTCCGAGTCGAGCAGCGAGACGTTGTTGTGCAAAGCCGTGCAATTCGTGGCTTCGGTAGCCCGCCGTCTTGATCATCTCGCGCCGCGTCTTACTAGCGCGCTAGAGCGGCTCGTAACTCGCGAATCTCCTTCGACAGGAAGGTAGGTGCATCGGAGATCTAGACGCAGCACGTCACTAGCTCTTGGGCTCCTGAGATTAACTCGAGAGAGGAGAAGGCACGATGAGCAAGGGCAAATTCGCTGTTGCCGCGGTGATCGTCGCCATTGGCGTAGCAACCGCTGCGGCATACGTTTCGACAAGCGGCGCTTCGAACCGTGCCAAGCCGGTAAGGATCGAGGTCTTCGCGCCCGAGCGGGGCGCCAACGCCGGCGCCAACGGATTCGGCTGGTTCGTCGACATGGAAGTCGACTTCCTACGGATGAATCTCCAACAGGCCGGATTCAGCGGTCTACAACTGACCGGGCCGGGAGTGCACAACAACGTTCCGCCGTTCCCCGGCGTGTTCTCGACCGGCCGGGACGACCGTCTGCCCGGCCTGGTGGTGCTCACGTCCACGACCAATGACGTGCTTCCGGGCTTCTCCGGCCCAGGGACCAACCTGGCCAACCTGTTCAATCTCACCGGCATTACCAATCGGGACGACAAAGAGACCGAGCTTTGGGATACCTGGATCGTGGGTGCGGCCATCGCCGGTAAGGATGTCGATACCACGCTTACGGTCGCGGTCGTCGACGACCTCAATCACGACGGCGTCTTCAATGATGCGCCGAATGTGGTCCCCGATCTGAACAACGACGGGCGCATCGACGCTCGGGACCTCGAGCTCCTGGGAGTCGCGTCCAACATCGTCACCGTGCCGTTCCGGATCAACGGCGCCCCTCCCACACCCTGATGTGACGCGAAGGCGCGCCGTCTCCGATGGGGCGCGCCTTCGCTTTCTGTCGGCGTGGCTGCCGGCCGACGAAGGAGCGCTGGCGCGCCTATCACGGTGGCGACGACCCTCGACGCCCCGGCTGAGCTCGTCTTCTACTGCCCCCTGCGCTGAGCGCGAGTTCGGCGGCGACTGAATGCCGCCTTGGATCAAGCCGGCTCGCTTGCGAATCAGATCCGGCGCTTGTGGCCGCCCTCGGCCTGCTCGCTCGGGACGACCACGAAGCTGTCACATCGGATCAAGGGGCTGAACCCCGGCAACTCGTGGCCAGGCGCAAGCAGAAGTCGTCGCGGCTCCCTCTGAGCCTCTTCGTAGACGCACCGCGGGAGCGTAATGACCTCAGCGCATCCGCTCCGTCCGCACTCGCAAGCGATTTCGACAACCGAACCGACGTCTGCAGACTGGTCGCCCTCGCGCATGTATCTGCTCCTCTCCGTCTCGCCCGTTCACGTCACGGTCAAGTGGACTAGCTGACGGTTTCAGACGGGTAGCAAAGGAACTGCAGCCCTCCCCGGCGCTGCAACGCGACTCGGCCCGCGCTCAGGCTACGCCGCGTTCCCGCCCGCCGCCTAGTCGCTCTTTCGGCCATGGCCTTTTGGCGTCTGCGCCGCCTCTCTGTACCTGGCGCCGGTGGGGCGATCAGCCGTTCCGACGCGGCATGGCGCTCAGCCTTCCCGCTGCTCGAGCGCGAGGCCGACGAAGAGCATCCAGATCGCGAGCATCGCGCTGAGCACGCAGCGGATGGTCACCAGCGTCGACAGGGTTATGTAGGTAGACCAGCGCGATCGGCATCAGCTCGATGCCGAGCGCCTCTCGGCCCTGCCCCGGGATCACGAGCACCGCCGAGGCGGCGAACGTCGTCGCGAGTAGCCCGAGCATGATCTCGGCCCGGCGGCGAAGCACCGGGTCGTCGCCCACTGCTCGCAGATGGATGGAGACCACGACGAACACGAGACCGAGTAGCGCAGCGCTCGCGCTGACCAGCGCGACGCCGAAGTCGCGCCAGGCAGCAGGGTCATAGGCCGCATCCATCTCCGGAATATGCCTTATCGCGGACGCTGTAATGCCGTACGAGCGGCCGGCCCTGCAAGGTCGACGCCCCTCCTCCCCCGGGGCCGGACAGGCGCAAAGCAAAGTCTCGAGCGCCGCTGGGCGCGGACTACTTCTTCACCGGCACGAAGAACTCAACGTGACCGCACTCCTCGCATACGAACATCGCCATCTCTTCGCCGCCGGTCAAGAGTTCGCCGAAATCACCGAGGATGAACCCCCAGGCCCGAGTGCCTTCGTGGAAGTCCTTGCTGCCGGCGAAGATCAACCGGCCATCGCAGCGCGTGCAGCTCGCGTCCTCGTCCGACTCCCCGCTGTCATCTGCCGCTTGTTCCTGTTCGGCGTCCTCCGTCATGCTGAATACCGACTCTACGCCGCGCCATGATCAGCCGACGCGTTCTGCTCGTCCTCCTCGTCGCCGCCATTGCTGCCGCGCCGGCAAGCAGCTTCCCGGGCCGCAACGTCGCGCCCAGACAACAAGTGAAACCAGGGCCTCAGCTAGGAAGACCGTAGGCTCCGCTGTCGTGAGTAAGCAGTTCAGATCCTCGGCTCACACAAACTGGGTGCGACTCCGCGGGTCGGCGGCCGCCGCGATCCTGGCAGCCCTGCTGGTCGGTGTCGCGGGAGCATCCGGCGAGGCTGTTCCGGGTTCGGGCCGGATCGTCTTCATCACCAACCCGTACTGCAAGAGCGAGTACAGCGACTGCGGCCGGGGCGAAGTCGCCTCCGTCCGGCCGGACGGGACGGGACTGAAGACGCTGACCCACAACCGGGTGACCGAGTCGACGCCGGTCTGGTCGCCGAGCGGCGGGCAGATCGCCTTCTCCCGCCCGCAGGGAGGCGGGCAGGTCTGGCTGATGGATGCCGACGGCCACAACCAGCGCCAGCTGACACATCTCCCGCGCGACCATTTCTTCGGTGACCTCGACTGGGCGCCGAGTGGCCGGACCCTCGTGATCAAGGCCTTCACTGCGACCGACCCGCCGACGAACATCGAGCTCTGGCTGGTGGACGTCTCGAGCAGGAAGGCCAAGCGGCTGACCCACACGCCGCTGGATGAGGCCGCCCCAGCCTGGTCACCGAACGGCCGCTGGATCGCCTATTTCACCGAGGGCCGCCGGCGTCCCTACCGGATCAGGCGCCTGACGATCTCCACGGGAAAGGTGGTGGAACTGACCGCCGGTCGCAGCGCTGCTGCGTGGCCGTCCTGGTCGCCCGACAGTCGGCAGATCGCCTTCACCATGGCCGGGCGGATCGGGATCATGGACGCCAACGGAAGCCATCGCCGCCTGCTGAGGGTGAACGGCGCGCGGCCGCACTGGTCGCCGGACGGCCGCTGGATCGTCTACAGCCTCAACGCCGACCTGTACCGCGTTCGGCCGGACGGCAGGGGGCGCTTCCAGATCACCCATCGCGCGAACCGGCGGGTGGTCGACGACCAGCCCGACTGGTAACCGCGCCGAGGCGCTCTCTCCGTAGACGTCCACCTACGGGCGAACCTTGTCGTAGATCCTCCTCGGCAGCGGAAGAGCACTGGAGAGCGTAAAGGATCATCACCGGCATCCTTGTTGCGACCACTGAACGTGCCGCGCCAGTAGTCATGTTGTTCCAAGCAGCTGCGCTGAGAAACGAACGGATGGCGCTACTCGAACGGAATACGGCTGATGGTCTCGGGCGTAAGTACGCTCGCCCACGCGAACGGTTGCCGGTGGAGGTCGTCCGCAAGCAGCGGGTGGCGAGAGAGCGCAAGACGCTCCGCGAATAAGCCGCGAGCGGCGCGCACCTTTCGTGCGCGCCGCTCACATGCCAATCAGCGCAGCGACTTGAAGGCGGCGCGCATCTCGCTCGCGAAGATCTCGGGCTCCTCCCACGCCGCAAAATGCCCGCCCTTCTCGGCCTCGTTGAAGTAGACGAGGTTGTGGTAGGCGTGCTTCACCCAGTGACGCGGTGCCTGGAAGAGCTCGTCCGGGAACACCGTGTAGGCGACCGGGAGCTTGACGTGCGGGGGCGGATCCTTGAGCGAGGCTTTCCCAGCTCGTCCGGTCTCCCAGTAGAGCCGCGAGGTGGACGCGCCGCTGCTCGTCAGCCAGTAGAGCGTGATGTTGTCGAGGACGGCGTCCCGCGTGAGGCCGCCTGAAGGCTCCCCGTCCAGGAACGCGCGCGAGATCTTCTCGTAGCTGTCGGCGTCGTGGTCCAGCATCCAGGCCGCGAGACCAACCGGTGAGTCCAGGAGCGAGTAACCGATCGTCTGCGGGTGCTCGCCCATCTCGGCGATGTAGCCGCGCATGAAGATCCCGACGACCTTGCCGAGCTCCTCCCGGTCGTCGTGAGAGAACGCGAGCCGGAGGTTGAGCGCGGCCATCAGGAGCTCCTTCGGGACCGCGTCGAGGAAGTTGAAGTGGACGCCGAGCAGCCCATCCGGAGCCTGGCGGCCCATCGCGTCGGTGACGCCGGCGCCCTGATCGCCGCCCTGCGCGACGTAGCGGGTGTAGCCGAGGCGGCCCATCAGCTCCGCCCAGGCCGCCCCGATGCGGCCGGAATCCCAACCGGGCTCGGTCGGCTCGGCCGAGAAGCCGTAGCCGGGGATGGACGGGATGACGACGTCGAACGCGTCCTCCGCGTCGCCGCCATGCGCGGTCGGGTCGGTGAGTGGCTCGATCACGCCGAGCATCTCGATCACCGAGCCGGGCCAGCCGTGCGTGATGATCAGCGGCAGCGCGTCCTCGTGCTTCGAGCGCACGTGGATGAAGTGGATCTCGAGCCCGTCGATCTCGCTGGTGAACTGCGGCAGCGCGTTCAGCCGCTCCTCGAGCCGGCCGAAGTCGTAGTCGGTCGTCCAGTACTTCGCGATTGCCCGCAGTGTTGCTCGCTGGATGCCCTGCGACCAGTCGTCGACGAGCTCCTCGCTGGGCCAGCGCGTCGACTCGATGCGCCGGCGCAGGTCGTCGATCTGATCGTCCGGAATTTCGATCTGGAAGGGCTGGATCTCGGTGGCTGTCTCGACGGTGCTACTCATGAGGACCTCCGTTGTTGGTAGGTGCGGTTCCGGCTGACCTCCTCTCCGGTCGGGGGACCCTACGCCTACCGATGGACCCAAACAACAGGTGTTACGAGATCGACCCCGGCAGCCTTCGGGTGACATTCCCGCACGCTGGCCCAGGCGAGTAGTGGAACTGCGAACACGAGCGAGCTTGTAATCGCACAAGCTGCTATGCCGCTCTGGGTAGCGTCTCGGCGTGGCTCATGACACCTCGTGGAAGCGGCTCCGCCTCTACACAGACAGGCTTTGCCTCCGCGCGCCCACTCCACGTGACGCGGAAGCTCTGTACGACCTGTTCGCGGACGCCGAGGTCATGCAGGGGTTAGGCAAAGAGCCCGTCTCAGTGGTCGAGGACGTCCGAGCCATGATCGAGGAAGGGATGATCGGCGGTTGGAGAACCGATGGGCTCGGTGCCTTCATTCTTGTGACCACTGGGACCGACCGGCAGGTGGTCGGCCAAGCTGGTCTCATGATCTTCGACACGCGCAACTGGACGCCCTCGACCTGGGCAACCGCGGGAAGTCATGCTCAGCCCGAGCTTGGCTGGGCCTTGCGACCCGCCCACTGGGGAAACGGATATGCGACCGAGGCAGCCGCAGGGATCCGGAAGTGGGCATATGAGCGTCGATCCATCGGCCAGCTTGTCTCTCTGATCTCGCCAGACAACGTTCGCTCCCAGCGTGTCGCGCAGAGACTCGGTGCGACGCCGACAGAGACCGTCACGCCCGCAGATTCGAAGCGGAAGACGGTCGTCTGGAGACATCCGCCTGCCGTCTGATCCGGGACGCTCGGGTGACTTTCCGGAACACTGGCCCACCCCAGGACCGAGTACCCTCGATGGCCGACGATGCCGAAGAACGTGAGAGCGCGGGGTGACCGAAGCAGCGCCGGTGATGACTGATCCTGTCTCGTGGTTGCAGATCGAGCAAGGGTGGAACGTGATCACCGCGGATGGCGTCATCGTTGGCATGGTCGCGCAGGTTGAAGGCGATAAGCAGAGCGACATCTTTGACGGCCTCGCGGTCGAGTCCAAGCAACCCACGCAGATTCGCTACGTGCCGGGCGAGCAGGTCGCGGCGATCTATCCGGGCGAGGTGACCTTGAAGATCGCGTCCGCGGGCATCGGTGCGCTCGAGCCGTTTCAAGCCCCGCCTCCCGAGACGAAATGGCTTCCGGGGAAGGTGCCTCTCACGACTCGGATGTCGAACTGGCTGCGGGGACGACGCTAGAGCACCTTTCGGCGCGTCGCGTCAGCCCTCTGGTGACATTCCCGCACGCTGGCCCACATCAGAGAGCTGCAGCTCGCCCACCCTCTCGCTGGCGACATGCGCTCGCCGATCTGGTGCGCTTACCGACCCGCGCGCTCGATACCGAGGCGGCGCAGCGAACCTTCGACTTCGGGGACACGCGCTCGTATCCGCTCGAAATTCTGACCAGAGAGTGACAGGAGTCGCATCGGCGTACGCGCCACCACCGTGGCCGTCCGCTGCCCGGTCAGCAGAAGTCCAATCTCGCCGAACGTGTCGCCAGGGCCGAGGGCTTGGGTCGCTTCGTCTCCGTCGTCCAAGACTTCGGCCGTTCCCTCTTCGATGAAGTAGATCGCGGTTCCGTAATCGTCGACCGTGATGACCGTGGCGCCCGCCTCGACCTCGACCTCGCTCATCGCGGCGGTGAGTTCGTCCAACTCCTCGGTAGGCAGGTCGGCGAAGTCCGGAAATCGCGCGATCCAACTCGCATCCACGACAGGCATCGTGCCACAGGAAGAGGCACCTGAAAGGCAGGTCGTGACGCCTTGTTGCTCGTACCCCGAATCTCCGGACAATCGGTGCCGCGCCTCTCCGGGTGACATTCCTGCACGCTGGCCAACCCACGCCAGCTGCGGCGAACACAACAGTTCAGCCGACCAGCGGCAGCTCATCGTCGGGCGGAACGTTCCGGACCGTGCTGCGCGAGAAGCGCGGGCTTGGCTGCGGTGTTTCTCGCGAGGAGATAGCGACTGCTTGCTCTGAAGACCGTGGCGCGCGCGAAGGAGCCCGCTCGGGACGTTCGGCTTCAATCAGTTTCGAGAACGCTCTCCAACTCTTTCCGGTCGCCCGCGCGTAGGCCTTTGGGAACGCAGCCCGGAGCTCTAGGGCGTTGCGTCGGTAACGCTCCGCGATCTCGCCCGTCGCAAAGATCGCCTCGGGAGGAAGCTCGTCTCCGTGCTCCTTGGCGAGTTCGCGGAGTCGCTCGATCGCGACCTCGGCGTCCTGATGAAGGCCGAGAATGTCCTGCAGCGCAACAACCCGACTCGTGAGCGGTCGGGACCGTCCCTGGTAGACCTCGGCCAGGAACTCGAGCGCATAGCGGAACCGCTTCGCCCGAATCCGCACCCGATGGTAGTCGGCCGCAGGCGAGTCGGCCTCGATCTGATCGGCAGCTTTGCGCAGGGCGCGAAAGCGGGCTTCGATCAGGTCCGGTGCCACTGCCCGCGCCGGCATCGACGCGGGGCCGGTGCGACGTCCGCGCGCCGAGCGCAAGAGGCGGCCGAAACGGCCGACGAAGAGCTCGTAACGGCGCGAGTCGAAGGCGGTCAGCATCGTTTCCCGAGCATCGGAACGCTTCGCCTCCAACAGCGAACGCAGCGAAGCGAGCGGCTCGTGGTCTATCTCGGGGAGTTGCAGGAACCAGGCATCGAGCTGCTCCAGCTGAACGTCGAGGTCGCGGACGGCGCCGAGCATGTGCCCGACCCACCTGAGATCATCCTCAAGCTTTGCCGCGGAGGGCGGGAGGACGTCCGCAAAGAGCGAGAGCGCAGCCCTCAGGCGACGACTAGCAACGCGCATGTCGTGTAACTCCTCGGGGTCATCCCCCAGCCGTGTTCCTGGCTCGCGAGCCAGAAGGGCCGTGAACTGACGGCGCAGCACCGCAAGCGCAACCCGCCCGATCGGCGCGTCTCCCTCGATCGTGGTCGCGCCGAACGCTTGCGGGATGACCTCCAGGCCAACCGTCAGTGCCCCTGTCTCGTATTTCGTCAGCTGTGCAGGTTGAAGCCGGCAGGCCGCCCGGAACTGCTCAACGAACGGCTCGAGTGCCGACACCGCGGCTTCAGGAACCTCGATCTCTACCCGGTGCAGCCGGGTCGCCGCACCGCCCGCCCCTGGGCGGATGGCTGTCTCGTCAAGGGCAATCTCACCGGGAGGAAGATCACCGAACTGAACTGAAAAACGGCGGCGGCGGGTGCGGACCTCGAACAGCGGGCGCAGCTTCTTCTTGCCGGCCACCGCGTTGATACGTC
>Ga0173483_10000542_pt1 | contig 10833 bp, 11 predicted proteins | sample NitcycUS178409R2_FD_122621 | JGI IMG/M metagenome (GOLD analysis project Ga0173483, IMG submission 122621) | Soil microbial communities from Arlington Agricultural Research Station in Wisconsin, USA - Nitrogen cycling UWRJ-S178-409R-2 (version... | ecosystem: Environmental > Terrestrial > Soil...
CGAGCGAGACCACCGTCACCGGCATCCGGTCGGCGGCGTGCTCGTAGACGCGCTCGTCGAGGCCCTCGTAACGCCCGCAGGCGAAGGCCAGCCACGGCTCGTCGGCGAGCGAGCGCGCCAGCGCCTGACTGAACGGCACCCCACCCGGCCCGGGAACCACGAGGTGCGGCACCGCCGCCTCGCCCCCGGGCCCGGTCGCGACGACCGCCTCGAGCGCCTCGGCCCAGGGCTCGGGCTTCATCACCATGCCGGCTCCGCCGCCGAAGGGGCTGTCGTCGACGGTGCGGTGGCGGTCGTGGGCGAAGTCGCGCAGGTCGTGCACGCGCACGTCGAGGATGCCGTCGCGCCGCGCCTTGCCGATGAGCGACAGGTCGAGGGGCGCGAGGTACTCCGGGAAGATCGAGACGACGTCGACGCGCACCGGGGTCACACCCCGAGGTCGAGCAGCCCGGGCGGTGCGTCGACGACCACCCGGCCGGCCTCGAGGTCGACCTCGGGCACGAGCGCGGCCACGAACGGCACCTGGGCCTCGCGGCCGTCGGGCAGCAGGATCACCAGGCGGTCCTGGGCGGCGCCCAGCTCGAGCCCGCCGACCTCGCCCAGCACGGTGCCCGCGGGGTCGACGACCGCCAGGCCGCGCAGCTGCTCCTCGGTGAAGACGTCGTCCTCGTCGGCGGCGGGCAGCACGTCGGCAGCGTCGACGACCAGGCGGGTGCCGCGCAGCGACTCGGCGCCGGTGCGGTCGGGGATCTCCTCGAACCCGACGAGCCAGACCCCGTTGTGCACCCGGGTGGACCGCACCGTCAGCGCGCGCGGCACCCCGGTGCCCGAGGTGGCCTCGGTGTCGATGACCGTGCCGACGACGAGGCGGCGCTCGGGCTCGTCGGTGTGCAGCTGCACGGTCACCTCGCCGAGCAGCCCGTGCGGCTTGCCGATCCGGGCGATCACGGTGCTCTGGCTCACGGGGACATCCTGTCGTGGAACGCCGGGGGTGGAACGCAGTGGGTGGGACGACGACGGGGTGTGCCGGGAGTCTCCTCCGGGCACACCCCGCCGTCGTGCTGGTCGAGTCAGCGGACCCGATCGGTGTCGACGATGTCGATGCGGATCTGGCGACCGCCGGCGAGCGCACCCATGACGGTGCGCAGCGCGCTGGCGGTACGACCGGAGCGGCCGATGACGCGGCCGAGGTCGTCGGGGTGCACTCGCACCTCGAGCACCTCACCACGGCGCTGGTCCTTGCGGCGGACCTGAACCTCGTCCTTGTTGTCGACGATGCCCGTCACGAGGTGCTCGAGAGCCTCCTCGAGCATGGTCAGGCCTTCTCGCCGTCGGTGGCCTCGGCCGCGGGGGCCTCGGCCTCGACGGCCGGGGTCTCCTCGGCGGGGGCCTCGGCAGCAGGAGCCTCAGCGGCGGGCGCCTCGACGGCCGGCTCGGCCTTCTTGGCGGCGCGCTTGCGCGGCGTGGTGGCGCCGGTGCCGTCGTCGCCGGTCTTGCCGGCGGCGGCGAGGGCGGCCTCGTAGAGGTCCTTCTTGGAGGTCTTGGGGGCCTTGACCCGCAGGGTGCCCTCGGTGCCGGGCTCGCCCTTGTACTTCTGCCAGTCACCGGTGATCTTCAGCAGCGCGGCGACGGCCTCGGTCGGCTGGGCGCCGTTGCCGAGCCAGTACTGCGCACGCTCGCTGTCGATCTGGATGACCGAGGGCTCCTCGGTGGGGTGGTACTTGCCGATCTCCTCGATCGCACGGCCATCGCGCTTGGTGCGCGAGTCCATGACGACGACGCGGTAGAACGGTGCACGGATCTTGCCCATGCGCTTCAGTCGGATCTTGACGGCCACGGTGGTGGTCACTCCACTTCATCTGGTGAGCGCGGCGAGACCGCGCACGGATCGCGCGGGGTGCCGGATGCTCCGGTGTAGGCGTCCGGTCCGGCGGGCACGACGTGCTCCGACCGGACGGGTACAGCCGTCCATTCTGCCAGAACTCCGCGCCGGGCCCGACCACGGACCGCCGGGGCACGAGGTCAGCGGTTGTGCCAGGCGTCCGGTGAGTCGGCCTTGGCGCGCACCGCTGCCGGCAGGTCGCCGCTGAGCACGTCGGCGAGGCTGGTGTCGTCGAGCACCTCGCGCAGGGCCACCCGCACCGCGACCCACACGGTCGGCAGGTGCTGGGCCACTCCCTCGTAGCTCGTCTCGTGCGGGCGCAGCCCGCGCACCTCGGCGAGCGGCCCGTCGACGGCCCGGAAGACGTCACCGAGGCTGACCTGCGATGCCGGTCGCGCCAGCGTGTAGCCGCCGCGGGCACCGCGGGTGCTCACCACGAGCTCGGCGCCGCGCAGGTCGGCCACGATCGCCTCGAGGAACTTGCGGGGCAGGTCCTGGCGCTGGGCGAGGGTCTCGACGCTGAGCGGCCCGGCGGCCTCGGCCTGGGCCTGCGCGAGCGTGAGCATCGCCCGGACGGCGTACTCGGTGCGCGCGGAGATGTCCACGCGCCCCAGTGTGGCGCAGCCCTGACCCGGTGGGGCACACCGCGTGACCGGGCCGGCCCCTGAAGCACCGCGGCCGGCGCGCGCGGTGTCCGCTGCGGGCGCCGACGGACGGACAAAGGGCCGACCTACGGTCGCCATCGCGCGGGGGAAACCGCCTCAAGGGGCCGGTTGTCCGTCCGTGGAGGCAGTGCTGGACCCACCATGGCGACTACGCCGCCGCCCACGGCGCGGTGCTGGTCGTGATCGCAGCGACTACCGCGCCGTATCCGGCGCCTGACCCCGAGCCGAACGAACCGGTTCCGAGCAGATCCGCCGGCGCCCAGCCTCGACGCTCACGCGACGGGCACGGGCTCGCGTCAGATGGCGAGCGCCGGCTCCGCGTCGGTGGCATCGGCGGGGCGCACGGCCCGTGCGAAGACGGTCTCCCCGGGCTCGAAGTGCAGCCGGTCGGCTTCCGCGCGGGTCACCTGGGCGGCGAACCGCTCTCCCGAGTCGGCCCGCAGCTCCACGCGCACCTCGAAGCCGAGCCGCACGACCCGCTCGACGACGGCCCCGACGACCCCCGGCGACCCGGCGACGCGGGCGTCGACGGCCAGCGCCGCCACCCGGTCACGATCGAGCACGATGTCGTGCGGCCGCACCAGCTGGCCGCCGAGCCGGGCGACCGAGCCGAGGAAGGACATCACGAACTCGTTCGCCGGCCTCTCGTAGAGCGACACCGGGTCGCCGACCTGCTCGATGCGGCCCTTGTTGAGCACGGCGATGCGGTCCGCGACGTCGAGCGCCTCCTCCTGGTCGTGGGTGACCAGCACGGTCGTCACGTGCACCTCGTCGTGCAGGCGCCGCAGCCAGTGCCGCAGGTCGGCGCGCACCTTGGCGTCCAGGGCCCCGAACGGCTCGTCGAGCAGCAGCACCTGCGGGTCGACGGCGAGGGCTCGGGCGAGCGCCATCCGCTGCCGCTGGCCGCCGGAGAGCTGCGCCGGGTACCGGTGCTGGAACCCGTCGAGACCGACGATCTCGAGCAGCTCGTCGACCTTGCGCCGGACCTCGGCCTTGGGGCGCTTGCGGATGGTCAGGCCGAAGGCGACGTTGTCGCGTACCGTCATGTGCTTGAAGGCGGCGTAGTGCTGGAAGACGAACCCGATGCCGCGCTTCTGCGGCGGCTCCCGGGTGACGTCGACCCCGCCGATCGAGACCACCCCGGAGTCCAGGCCCTCGAGGCCCGCGATGGCACGCAGCAGGGTGGACTTGCCCGAGCCGCTGGGCCCGAGCAGCGCGGTGAGCGACCCCGAGGGGATCTCGAGGCCGACGTCGTCGAGCGCGACGAAGTCGCCGTAGTTCTTGCGGGCGTTCGAGACGGTGATCATCGGGTGCTCCTCTTGCGGTCGAGCAGGGTCATCAGCAGCAGGGTCGCGACGGCCAGGCCCATCAGGACGGTGGCCGCGGCGTACGCCCCGTAGGTGTTGTGGTCGTCGATGTAGCGCGAGTGGACGAGCAGGGTCAGCGTCTGCGACACCCCGGGGAAGCCGGACGACACCATGATCACGGCCCCGAACTCGCCGAGGGCCCGGGCCACGGTGAGCACGACGCCGTAGGTCAGGCCCCACCGGATGGCCGGGATGGTGATCCGCCAGAAGGTCTGCCAGCCGGAGGCACCGAGGGTCGAGGCCGCCTGTTCCTGCTCGGTGCCGATCTCGTGCAGCACCGGCTCGACCTCGCGCACGACGAACGGCAGCGTCACGAACAGGGTCGCGAGCACCATGCCCGGCAGGCCGAAGATGACCTTGACGCCGGTGGAGCCCTCCAGCCCCCCGAACCACCCGGACGCGCCCCACAGCATGATCAGCGAGACACCGACCACGATCGGGGAGACGGCGAACGGCAGGTCGACCACGGCCTGGATGAGGCCGCGCCCGGGCACCCGCCAGCGCACCAGCGCGATCGCCGTGACGACGCCGAAGACGACGTTGAGCGGCACGACGATCGCCACGATGGTCAGCGACAGGTTGAGCGCCGCGATGGCCGCCGGGGTGCGGATCGAATCCATGAAGGTGTCGAGCCCCGGCTCGAAGGTGCGGTAGAGGATGACGAGGATCGGCAGCGCGAGCAGGCCGAGGACGTAGGCGAGCGCGATGACGCGCAGGGTCAGCCGGGAGCCACGGGTCGTCGTCATGAGCTGCGCTCCTCACGGCGCTGGGCGCGGCTGCCCCACAGCCGCAGCGCGAAGAGCGTGACGAACGAGATGGTCAACAGCACCACGGAGACCGCCGCGGCGTTGGCCGGCCGGTCGATCTCGATCTGCTGCTGGATGTACTGCGACACCACCTGCGTCTCGCGCGGGATGTTCCCGCCGATGAGCACGACCGAGCCGTACTCCCCCACCGCCCGGGCGAAGGCCAGCCCTGCGCCGCTGATGATCGACGGCCCCAGGGTGGGCAGCACGACGAGCCGGAAGGTGGTGGCGTTCGACGCCCCGAGGGATGCCGCGGCCTCCTCCACGTCACGGTCGAGCTCGATGAGCACCGGCTGCACCGAGCGGACGACGAAGGGCAGCGTGACGAAGGCCAGGGCGACGGCCAGACCCCAGCGAGTGGCGTTGAGGTGCACCCCGACCGGGCTGTTCGGGCCGTACAGGGAGAGCAGCACGATGCTCGCCACGATGGTCGGCAGCGCGAAGGGGAGGTCGATGAGGGCGTTGACGTAGCGCTTGCCGGGGAACTCGTCACGCACGAGCACCCAGGCGATGAGCGTTCCCATGACGGCGTTGAGCAGTGCGACGCCGACGGACACGACCAGGGTGGTCCAGATGGCGGCCACCGCGACCGGCGAGGTCACGGCATCCCAGAACCCTGCGAGCCCCTCGTCCAGGGAGTGGACGGTCAGTGCCGCCAGCGGGAGCAGGACGATGACGCTGAGCCACAGCCCGACAACCCCGACCCCGAGGGCGCGACCGGGCGCGAGCCGGGGCCGGCGCCCCGCCCGGGTGGGAGGGGCGCCGGCCCGCGGGCCGGACGTCGGCGCGGTCTCGACGAGACCGTCGCGTTGTCGGGTGGTGGTCGTCATGGCTCCTACTGGGTGGCCGAGTCGTAGATCTTGGCGATGTCGCCGGTGTCCTTCTTAAACAGCGTGGAGTCGACCTCTTTCCAGCCGCCGAGGTCGGCGATGGTCCAGAGCTTCTCGGGCTGCGGGAAGTCCTTGGCGTACTTCGCCGCGACCGTGGGGTCGACCGGCCGGAAGCCCGCCTGCGCCCACAGCTCCTGGGCGGCCGGCGTGAACAGGTAGTCGTTGAAGGCCTTGGCCTGCGCGGCGCCCTTGCCCTTGGTGACCACGGCGGCGGGGTTCTCGATCTTGAAGGTCTGCGGCGGCGTGACGTGCTCGACGGGGTCACCGTTGCCCTCGATGAACTTCGCCTCGTTCTCGTAGCTGAGCAGCACGTCACCCGATCCCTGGAGGAACGCCTCGGTGGCCTCGCGGCCCGACTTCGGCTGGATCTTGACGTGGTCGCTCACCAGCGAGTCGATGTAGGCCAGCCCCGCGTCCTTGTCGACGCCGCCGTTGCTCTTGGTGGCGTAGGGGGCGAGCAGGTTCCACTTCGCCGAGCCCGAGCTGAACGGGTTGGGGGTGACCACCTCGAGACCGGGCTGGAGCAGGTCGTCCCAGTCCTTGACGCCCTTGGGGTTGCCCTTGCGCACCACGATGGTCACGACCGAGCCGAACGGGATGCCCTTGTACTCGTTGGCGTTCCAGCTCGCGTCGACCAGCCCGGCATCGACGAGGCGGGTGATGTCCGGCTCGACCGAGAAGTTGACGAAGTCCGCCTCGGCACCGGCCTCGACCTTGCGCGACTGGTCACCGGACGCGCCGTAGCTCTGCTGGAACTGCACGCCCTTGCCGGCGTCGGTGGCCTGGAAGGCCGGGATGAGCTTGTCGTAGCCCGGCTTCGGCACCGCGTAGGCGAACAGGTTGACGGTGCTGGTGCCGGCCGCCGGCTCGGCGGCCGCAGCGGCCCCGACGGCGTCGCTCGAGCCGCCGCCGGCACAGGCCGTCATCACCAACGACGCGGCGGCGGCGACGGCGGCGAAAGTGTGGCGACGGGTGATCATGGCGGTGGCATCTCCTGTGGTGTGGCCCGGGTGGGCAGTTGCGCCCGCAGGGGCGCATTCCTATGCGATGACTGGGAGTTTGGTATAGCCCCACGTTATCTGTCGAATAACACTCGATTATGTCTCGCGATGTGAGAGAGCCCCTGACACCTGGTGGGACGGCCCTGACCGAGGCGGGCGGTTGCGCTCAGGCGACCGGGCGCCCGCGCAGGACGACGAGAGACGGGCTGGCCAGCGCGGCGAGGTCCTCGCGGGGGTCCTCGGCGTAGACGACCAGGTCGGCCTCCTCGCCCTCCTCGAGCCCGGGCCAGCCGAGCCAGGTGCGCGCTCCCCAGCACGCGGCGGAGAGCGCCTCGGTCGTCGTGAAACCTGCGTGCGCGAGGTGGGCCACCTCGGTGGCGACCAGCCCGTGCGGCAGCGAGCCACCGGCATCCGTGCCGACGTAGACCGGGATTCCGGCGTCGCGGGCGTCGGCGATCGTCGCGTACCGCCGCCCGTGCAGGTCGATCATGTGCTCGTAGTAGGTGGGGAACTTCTCGCGGGCCGGTTCGGCGATCTGCGGGAAGGTGCTGATGTTGACCAGGGTCGGGACGATGGCGATACCCCGGGCCGCGAAGGACGCGATGGTGTCCGGCTCGAGGCCGCAGGCGTGCTCCACGCAGTCGGTTCCGGCGGCGGCGAGGTCGCGCAGCGACTCCTCGCCGAAGCAGTGCGCGGTCACCCGAGCGCCCTCCTCGTGCGCGGCCGCAACAGCCTCGGCGAGCACGTCCGCGGGCCAGCAGGGTGAGAGGTCACCGGTGTCGCGGTCGATCCAGTCGCCGACCAGCTTGACCCACCCGTCGCCGGCGCGCGCCTCGAGCCGCACCTGCTCGACGAGCTGCTCGGGCTCGACCTCCCAGGCGAAGTTGCGGATGTAGCGCCGGGTTCGGGCGATGTGCCGGCCGGCCCGCACCAGGCGGGGCAGGTCGTCACGGGCCTGCACCCAACGAGTGTCGGCCGGCGACCCGGCGTCGCGCAGCAGCAGCGCCCCGGCGTCGCGGTCGGCCAGCGCCTGCTCCTCGGCCGTCGCGTGGTCCACGGCACCGTGGGCGCCCAGGCCGATGTGGCTGTGCGCGTCGACCAGACCGGGCAGCACCCAACCCGGCACGGTGGTGACGTCGTGGTCGCCGGTCGGGGCGCCATACGTGATGCGACCCCCGACCACCCACGCCTGCGGGCGCACGTCGTCGGGACCGACGAGGACGGGACCGGTGAGGTGCAGCACCTGAGCCATGGCCCGACCCTAGCCGTGCGCCGTGGGCTGTCGCGGTCAGCCGTCCACGTGGCCGAGGGTGTAGCGCCTGTCCTGCCAGACCACGACGCGGCCCGACTCGTCTCCATCCCGGCGTCGGTGGCGAAGGGTGCATCGGCGCCGACCACCTTTCGGGTCGAGCATCCCGGGCGACTCCCCCGGACAGGGCTCAGCCGGCCGGCAGCAGGCGCAGCACCCGGCGCAGCGTCTCGGTGACGACCTCGGGCGCCTCGCTGTGAACCCAGTGGCCGACGCCCTTGACGACCACGGGTCGCGCCCGCGGGAACAGGGCGCGCATCTGCTCGGTGTCGGCGTCCCTGACGTAGCTGGAGTCGCCGCCGACGAGCCACACGACCGGGCCGTCGTAGGGTGCGGCGCCGGTGTCCGGGAAGTCGGCGATCTGCGAGTCGGGGCCCCGGGCGGCATCCCGGGCGAACAGGTCGAGGTTGGCCTGCCACGACCAGGTCGTGCCGTTCCGCCGCAGGTTCTGCAGCAGGAAGCCGCGAACCCCGGCGTCGGGCTCGACCGCGGCGAACCGCTCCTCGGCGTCGGCGCGGCCGACCAGCTCGTCGAGCGGCAGGGCCAGCATCGCCTCGATGTAGTGCACGAACCGGTCGAGGTCGCCGTAGTCCTTGGGTGCGATGTCGACGACGACCAGGCTGCGCACCAGCTCGGGGTGGGTCAGCGTGGTCACCATGGCGACCTTGCCGCCGAGCGAGTGCCCGACGAGCACCCAGGGCTCCCCCGGCGCGACGGCCTCGAGGGTGGCGGCGACCTGGGTGGCATACGCCTCGTAGGAGAACTCCTGCGTCCACGGCGAGCGGCCGTGGTCGGGCAGGTCGACGAGCAGGCATCGGGCGCCCGTGCCGTCCGGGCCCGTGAGCGACCTGGCGATCTGGGTCCAGTTGCGGCCCTGACCGAACAGCCCGTGCAGGAACGCGACCCGCGGCCCGGCGGTGCCGAGGGGCATCGTGTGCAGGCCGGGCCCCCGCGCGGAGGTCACTGCCCGAGGAACTTCTCGAAGCCCTTCGGCAGCTGCGCCGGGTCGATGGCGGCCGGCTCGACGGCGCCGGGAGCACCCGTCTCGCCGAACCCCCCGAACGACCCACCCGCCGGGGATGCCGGGCGCTGGCTCGCCGCCCGCTCCTCGGCCGCCCGCTTGGCCGGGTTGCCGGACTTGGACTTCTTGCGCTGCGGCACCTGCTGGCGGCCGCGCTTGCCGGGGCCCGAACCCCCGCCGGGCATGCCCGGCATCCCGGGCATGCCGCCGCCCTTGGCCATCTGCTTCATCATCTTCTGCGCCTCGCCGAAGCGCTCGAGCAGCTGGTTGACCTCGGAGGTGCTCGTGCCCGAGCCCTTGGCGATGCGCGCACGGCGCGAGCCGTTGATCTGCTTGGGGTGGTTGCGCTCGAACGGGGTCATCGAGAAGACCATCGCCTCGACCCGGTCGAACTCCTTCTCGTCGAACGCGTCGAGCTGGGCGCGCATCTGGCCCATGCCGGGCATCATGCCCAGGATCGACTTCAGCGAGCCCATCTTCTTGATGGCCGCCATCTGCTGGAGGAAGTCGTCGAAGGTGAAGTCCTCGGCCGCGAGGAACTTGCGCTCCATCTCGGCGGCGTGGTCGCGGTCGAACGCCTTCTCGGCCTGCTCGATCAGGGTGAGCACGTCGCCCATGTCGAGGATGCGCGACGCCATCCGGTCGGGGTGGAAGACCTCGAAGTCCTTCACGCCCTCGCCCGTGCTGGCGAACATGATCGGGCGGCCGGTGACCGAGGCGACCGAGAGCGCGGCCCCACCGCGCGCGTCGCCGTCGAGCTTGGTGAGCACGACGCCGGTGACGTCGACGCCCTCCTGGAAGGCGTGGGCGGTCTCGACGGCGGCCTGGCCGATCATCGCGTCGATGACGAACAGCACCTCGTCGGGCTGGATCGCGGCGCGGATGTCGGCGGCCTGCTGCATCAGGTCGGTGTCGATGGCGAGGCGACCGGCGGTGTCGACGATGACGACGTCGTGCTGGGCGCGGCGGGCCTGCTCGATGCCGGCGCGCGAGACGGCGACGGGGTCGCCGTGGCTGCGGGTGCCCTCACCGGTCTCGGTGACCACGTCGTGGCCGAAGACGTTGCCCCGCTCGGGAGCGAACACCGGGACCCCGGCGCGCTCACCGACCACCTCGAGCTGGGTGACGGCGTTGGGGCGCTGGAGGTCGGCGGCGACGAGGAGCGGGGTGTGGCCCTGGTCCTTGAGCCACCGCCCGAGCTTGCCGGCCAGCGTCGTCTTGCCCGACCCCTGGAGGCCGGCGAGCATGATGACGGTCGGCGGCTGCTTCGCGAACCGGATGCTGCGCGTCTCACCACCGAGGATGCCGACGAGCTCCTCGTTGACGATCTTGACGACCTGCTGGGCCGGGTTGAGCGCCTCGCTGACCTCGGCTCCGAGGGCGCGCTCGCGGACGGAGTGGGTGAACTCCTTGACGACCGGCAGGGCGACGTCGGCGTCGAGCAGCGCCAGACGGATGTCGCGGATCGTCTTGTTGACGTCGGACTCCGAGAGCCTCCCCTTGGTGCGGAGGTTCTTGAAGGTCTCGGTCAGGCGGTCGGAGAGGCTGTTGAACACCGGTCAAGGCTAACCGGGCCGGGAGGCTCTTCCCGCCGCGGCTCACGGCGGGCCCTGCACGGCATCCGCTCAGATGCCGTCGCAGGTGTCGATGACCAGGCTCACGGCCTGCGCGACGCGGGCCGGCGGCAGCGGGAGCCCGTCGGCCCCGGTGAGGTAGAAGGTGTCGAGCGTCTGCCCGGCATACGTCGCGATGTGCGCCGAGCGCACCGACACCCCGGCGCCCGCGAAGGCCGCGCCGAGCTCGTGGAGCAGCCCCGGGCGGTCCTGGGCGCGCACCTCGAGCACGGTGGCATCGCTGCTCGCGCCCGGCACGACGAGCGCGCGGGCCTGCCC
>Ga0173483_10000543_pt1 | contig 10827 bp, 10 predicted proteins | sample NitcycUS178409R2_FD_122621 | JGI IMG/M metagenome (GOLD analysis project Ga0173483, IMG submission 122621) | Soil microbial communities from Arlington Agricultural Research Station in Wisconsin, USA - Nitrogen cycling UWRJ-S178-409R-2 (version... | ecosystem: Environmental > Terrestrial > Soil...
AAGGTGCCGACGGCACACCGCAGGTCCAGAACTTCGATCCGGTCCAGCTGTACCAGGGCGATACCAAGGTCTCCGACCCTCTCGGGATCTCGGTCGGGCTCGTCGATTTCGGGGAATACACACTCGTCATCGCCAAGCGCGACCCCGGGCAGGGCATCGTCTGGGCGGCGTTCCTGTCCCTCATCTCCGGGATCACCATCACCTTCTATCGGCCGCGACGTCGGATCTGGGCTCGCCTGGCATCCGACGGCCAGCTCGGCCTTGTCTTCCGGGCCGATCGCTACGTCGACGTCGAGCGGGAGTTCGGCGCGCTGCTGGACGATCTCGTGGCTGTCCGCCGTCCCGCCACGGCCTAGTCCCGCGGGGCGTACCGTCGCGGTGTGACGACGCTCCATGACCTCCATCGAGCGCTCTTTCCGGCCGCTCGCGTGGTCGGCGGCGACGAGCACCTCCCGACGGAGCGCGGGGATCGGGAGGTCGGCTGGGTCCGCGTTCTCAAGCCACGCGTGCCGGCATTCGACGCGCTCGAGAACGGCGACCTTGCGATCATCCCGGCGCCCGCTCTCGCGGTCGTCGCGCCCGGTCCATCGCAGATCCACGATCTCGTCGTTGCACTGGCCCGCGCCCGGGTACCAGCTGTCCTCCTCGTCGAGGGCGAGGCGGGAAACGACACGCTCGCAGCGCTCGGCGAGGCCGCGACGACGGCCGGGCTGACGGCCCTGCACCTGGAGCACGCCGACCCGGTCGCCCTCGAACGGAGCGTGATCGGCTTCCTGGTCAACCGTCGAGCCGAGTTGGACCGACGCGCCGCCGACCTCGAGACGCAGCTCGCGAGGTTCGCGCTCCTTGGTCGCGGGCTGGACATGCAGGCGGCGACCATCGGGGCGTTCCTGGGCCGCGCCGTCGTCATCGAGGGTCGCCGGGGCGACCCGATCGCGATCCATGCCCCGGCCGATCTGCCGGCGGCCGCAGCCGCCGTCGCAGGCTATCTGGCCCGCCCGACGGGCGCCGGAGCGCTCCGGGTCGACATCCCTGCACCGGCCGGCGAATCGGGCGCGGGTGGGCGGCTGATCCTGCTCGGCGACGAGCCGCCCAACGAGCTCGATCGCATCGCCGCGGAACGCGTGGCGGCACTGCTCGCCCTCGAGCTGGCACGGGACGAAGCGATCCGCCAGGCCCGTGAGGAGACACGGCGCGGCGACCCGCTGCCGGCCGACGGGCCGCCCTGGGTGGTGATGCTCGCCACGCAACGATCCGCTGAGGGACCGGACGACATCGCGGCCCGTGAGGAGACGCGCGCCGAGCTGCGGCTCCTGATGTCTTCGCGCCGTCTGCTCCTGCGGGGCAGTTCGGAAAGCCTCGAGCTGCGCCTGGTGGCGGCAGCCCCCGAGGACGACCCCGATGGCCTCGGGACCGCCGACCGCCTGGCCACGTTCCTCGACCGGACCGTTGCGGTGAGCCGGCCGTTCCATGAGCCGGGCGCCCGGCCAGCCGCCGAAGCCGCGGCCAGAGCCACGCTCGAAGCCGCGGAACAGCTCCCAGCTCCGCCTCGCGTCGTGCGGGCGTCGCGGCTCGCGGCATACCTGCTGCTCGGCAACGTCCGAAACCTCCCCGACGGCGTCCGCCAGGCTCGCGAACTGCTCGCGCCGATCCTGGTCGGCCGCGAGGATGCACAGCGCGAACGGATCGACACCCTGGCCGCCGTGCTGTCCTCGCCGAGCCTCGCCGAGGCGGCCGCTCGGCTCGGCGTGCACCGCAACACGATCGCGTACCGCGTCCAGCGGCTCGAGGCACGCGGCGATTGGGACCTGTCGGACCCGGACCTCCGCGTCGCCCTGATGCTCGCCGTGAGGGTCATGCAAAATGCACAAGACTCGGAACCGGCACCGGTACTGAACCGCAACCCGGTCTCCTGATACCGTGTCCTCCCGAGGTGCATGAGGCCCGTTTTGGTGCGGGTTGCACAAGCGGACGGAGGACGACCATCGCGATGACCACCCTCGAGCGGATCCCCAGCGGAGTCGCCGCACCGACCACGACCGTTTCCGAGGTCCTGTCGCTGGCCCGGGAGGCCGGCGTCCTGATCGTCGACCTGCGCTTCGTCGACCTGCCGGGGCAGGCGCAGCACTTCAGCATCCCGGTCAAGGACCTGGGCGAAGACCTGTTCATCGACGGCATCGGCTTCGATGGCTCGAGCATCCGTGGCTTCCAGCACATCCACGAGTCGGACATGCTGCTCATGCCCGATCCGACCACCGCATACGTCGACCCGACGCTCGACATCCCGACGCTGATCCTGAGCTGCGACGTGGTCGAACCGGGCAGCCGCGAGCCGTACAGCCGCGACCCGCGCTACGTCGCGCGGAAGGCCGAGCGGTACCTCGCCGAGAGCGGCATCGCGACGACGTCCTTCTGGGGTCCCGAGGTCGAGTTCTACATCTTCGACTCCCTTCGGTTCGACACCGCCGGCCACAGGTCGATGTACGAGATCGATTCCGACGAGGGCATCTGGAACTCGGGTCGCAACGGGACGTCGAACCTCGCCCACCGGCCGCGCCCGAAGGAGGGCTACTTCCCGGTCCCGCCGATGGACACCCTCCAGGACCTGCGCAGCAGGATGGTCCTCGCCCTCCAGGCGTCAGGCATCGACGTCGAGGTCCAGCACCACGAGGTCGGTGGCCCGGGTCAGGCCGAGATCGACATCCGCTACGGGACCCTGGTCGAGACGGCTGACAAGGTCCTTCGCTACAAGTACATCGTCAAGCAGGTCGCCCACGAGGCTGGCAAGGTCGCGACGTTCATGCCGAAGCCGCTCTACGGGGACAACGGCTCGGGCATGCATACGCACCAGAGCCTGTGGAAGGACGGTACGAACCTCTTCTACGACGAGAAGGGCTACGCGCTCCTGAGTGACACGGCGCGCTGGTACATCGGCGGTCTCCTGCGGCACGCCAAGGCGGTCCTGGCCTTCGCCGCGCCGACGACCAACTCGTATCGCCGGCTCGTCCCGGGCTATGAGGCACCGATCAATCTCGTCTACTCGCAGCGAAACCGCTCGGCGTGCATCCGCATCCCGACGTACTTCACGACCCCTGGCGCGCGGCGCCTCGAATTCCGCTCGCCCGATCCGACGTGCAACCCGTACCTGTCGTTCAGCGCCCAGCTCCTCGCCGGGCTCGACGGGATCATCAACAAGATCGAGCCGCCCACGCCGGTCGACGCCGACATCTACGAGCTCAGTGCCGAGGAGAAGGCCGGCATCGACGGGACCCCGGGTTCGCTCGAGGAGGCGCTTGACGCGCTCGAGGCCGACCAGGAGTTCCTGTATCGCGGCGATGTCTTCACCAAGGACGTCGTCGATGCCTGGCTCGACTTCAAGCGGGCCGGCGCGAAGGAGGTCCAGCTCCGACCGCACCCGTACGAGTTCTATCTCTATAGCGAGATGTAGCGCCCGCTCGCCGAACCGAGCTGCGCCCGGCCGCGACAGCGGCCGGGCGTATCCTTGCGTCCACCCGTCCCGCAGGCTCCACAGCCCGTCCAGGAGGATCCGTTGACCGTCGCCACCCGCCCCGAGACCGCAGCTGACGCCACCGCCAAGATCGAGGCCGCGAAGTCGAGCGGCATCCGGTTCATCCAGCTCCAGTTCACCGACATCATCGGCCACGTCAAGGCCGTCACGATCCCGATCCACCAGCTCGAGGGCTCGGTCAAGCACGGGACGTGGTTCGACGGATCGTCGATCGAAGGGTTCACCCGGATCGCCGAGTCGGACCAGTACCTGATGCCCGACATGGACACGTTCTCCGAGATCCCGTGGCAGCCGGCTTCGGGACCGCGGGGCACGGCCCGGGTCATCTGCGACGTCTTCACGCCCAACGGCGAGCCATTCGTCGGTGACCCGCGTCGGGTGCTGCGCCGCCAGGTCGAGCGGGCGCAGAAGCTCGGCTACATCGTCAACACCGGACCGGAGCTCGAGTTCTTCCTGTTCCGGCGTGGCGAGGACGGCGCGATCGAGCCGCTGCCCCACGACCAGGCCGGCTACTTCGACTTCTCGACCGACCTGGCGCAGGAGATCCGGCAGGACATGGTCGACGCCCTCGAGGCGTTCGGCATCAGGGTCGAGGCCGCCCACCACGAGGTGGCGGTCGGCCAGCACGAGATCGACTTCGAATACTCGGATGCGCTGCGGACCGCCGACAACGCGATCACCTTCAAGTTCGCCCTGAAGGCGATCGCCCAGCAGCATGGGCTGTACGCGACGTTCATGCCGAAGCCGATCCACGGGATCAACGGCTCGGGGATGCACACGCATCAGTCGCTGTACTCGATAGCCGACAACCGGAATGCCTTCGCCGACGCGAGCAATCCGTACGGACTGTCGGACGTGGCCCGCTCGTATATGGCCGGGATCCTCGCCCACGCCCGCGGCATGATCGCGGTGCTGGCGCCGCTCGTGAACTCGTACAAGCGGCTGGTGCCGGGCTACGAGGCGCCGACGTATCTGACCTGGGGTCGAACCAATCGGTCCGCGCTCATCCGCGTGCCGATGGTGTCGCCCGGCAAGTCGGTCGAGGGGACGCGCTGCGAGGTCCGCTGCCCGGATCCGTCGTCCAACACGTACCTCGCCTTCGCGGCGATGATCGCGGCCGGTCTCGACGGCGTGGAGAAGGGCATGACCCTGGCAGAGCCGGTCGAGGAGTCACTGTTCGAGATGGACGCGTCCCGGATCGCCGAGAAGGGCATCCGCGAGCTGCCCGGCACGCTCGGCGAGGCGCTCGACGAGCTCGAGCGCGACGAAGTGATCCGCGAGGCCCTCGGCGAGCACATCTTCGATCACTATGTCGACGCGAAGCGCTCGGAGTGGGACGAGTATCGAACGCAGGTGTCCGACTGGGAGGTCGAGCGCTACCTCGACGAGTTCTAGTCGACTACTAGGCGACTTCTAAGGGAGGGCCAAGCTTGCCACCGTCTCCGCTCCTCGGGACCGGCCTCTTCATCCTCGCGGCCGTGGTGTGGGTCGTGTGCGCGATCTACGCCTACCGCCTGGCCCCCGGCTACGGCAGAGGCGCGTGGCCGTGGGCGATCCTCGCGATCATCTTCGGCCCATTCGCCCTCTTCGCCCTCGTCCTGCTGCCGAAGCGCCCGGCGAAGCCCGGCCACGGCCGGCAGCACGACGACCCGCAGGCAGCCCTCTACGAGAGACCGCGCAAGCGCTGACCCACCTCGGTTGATGGACATCCGGCCGGGTCGATCGCTCGGCCTGCTGTCGGCCGCCCATGCGGTGAACCACGCGTTCGCCGTGCTCCTCCCGCTGATCTTCCTCGCGATCATCGACGAGTTCGGCGCGAGCGTGCAGGACGTCGCCTTCCTGGCCGCATTCGGGTCGCTCGCCGCGGGCCTCGTGCAGCTCAGCTACGCCGAGCTCACCCGCCACGTCTCGCGGCGACGCCTGCTCGGACTCGGCGGCCTGCTCTTCGGCGGCGGCTTCGCCGCGATGTCCCTGGCGTCGAGCTTCCCGACCTTCGCACTCCCGACGATCACGGCGCGCATCGGCAGCTCTCCGCAACATCCAGTCGGGAACGGCCTGCTGGCCGAGCAGTACCCGCCGGAACGACGCGGGTTCGCGATCAGTGCCCACATCGCCGGTGGGAACGTCGGGACGGTCCTGGTCGCGATCGTGGGAGTCCCACTGCTGGCGCTGATCGGGTGGCGCGGCACATCGATCCTGTTCGGCGTGGCCGCGATGGTGATCGCGCTGGCCATCCTGGCGCTCGTCCGCGAGCGAGGGACCGACCGCGCGGCGGCTCGTGCAGGTGGCAGCAGCATCGACGGGTTGCGCCGCGTCCTCGCCGATCGCGACCTGCGCTGGGTGTTCCTGACCTCGATCCTGGGCGGCGGCGGGCGCGGGCTGGGCGTCGTCAACCTGTTCGCGCTGATCTATCTGACGCGGGTCATCGGCCTCGACGAGGGCACGTCCGGCCTCATGTACGGGGCGCTCATCGTGTTCAGCGTGCCGATGCCGCTCCTGGCGGGCTGGCTGTCGGACCGATTCGGTCGGAAGCCGCTGATCATCGCCGCATACCTGGGCGGGGCCGTCGGGTTCGGGCTGTTCATCTTCGGAGGCTCCTCGCTCGTCTGGCTGTGGGCGGGCATCGTCGTGATGGGCCTGTTCTCGTTCGCCGAGTCCCCGCAGCTCCAGGCCCTCTTGGCGGACATCACCCCGCCGGAGAACCGTGACGCGTCGTATGCGCTGTACTTCACGCTCGCGTTCGGTGTCGGGTCGTTGTGGACCGCGGTCTACGGCACCGTGATCGAGCAGCTCGGCGAGCCCGTCGGCGTCCCGGTGGTGTTCGGGATCATGGCCCTGTCATTCCTGCTCGCGGCCCTCGCGACGCTGCCGATCCGGACCGAGCGCGCCGAGCGCTCGCCCGATGCCGACCGGGCGGAGGCGCTCGAGGCCTAGGGCATACTCCGCGGCGTGGACGCCAGGATCCTGCTCGTCGAGGATGACCCGTCGATCCGGGAGGTCACGGCCATCGGCCTGGGCAACGCCGGGTTCACGGTCGAGACCGCGGACGACGGCCGTGACGGCCTCGGGCGGTTCACACGAGCTGACCCGCCCTTCGACCTGGTCCTGCTGGACGTGATGCTGCCGCGCATGGACGGCCTCGAGCTCGCGCGCGAGATCCGCCGGACGTCGACCGTGCCCATCGTCATGCTCACGGCGCGTGCCGACACCATCGATGTCGTGGTCGGGCTCGAGGCCGGCGCCGACGACTACGTGCGCAAGCCGTTCGAGGTGCCCGAGCTCGTCGCGCGCGTGCGTGCCGCCCTCCGGCGGGGCTCGGGCGCGCGACGGGACGACGGCGCCCCCACGGCCGCCGACGAGACCCCGCTCCGGCTGGGCCCGCTCGTGATCGACCTGGCCGGCCGGAGCGTCACGCGCGACGGCAGCTCCGAGGAGATCCCGCTGACCCGCACCGAGTTCGACCTGCTCGTCGACCTGGCCCGGCATCCCGGCCAGGTGCTCGGTCGCGACACGTTGCTCGACCGGATCTGGGGCTACGACTACCTCGGCGATTCGCGCCTGGTCGACGTCGCGATCGGACGGCTGCGTGCCAAGATCGAAGCCGATCCAGGTGCGCCCGAATTGATCCTCACGGTCCGCGGCGCGGGCTACAAGGCCGCACGCTAGGAGGGGAGCATGCGCTGGCCGCGAGGCGTCCGAGCCCGATTGGCCGGTGCCCTCGTCCTTCTCGTGGCGGTGACGGCGATCGCACTGGGCGTGACGACCACCGTCTTCGTCGAGGCACGCCTTCGGCAGCAGGCGCTGGCCGACGCCGCCGCGCAGGCGACGTTCGATCTCACGGTCACCGTCCCGGGCCGGCAGCTGCCCGACGAGCCGAGCGTCGACGACGTCATCCGGAGCGGCCTCACCGACACCTTCCGGCGACGCAACGTCGAGTCGGTCATCGACCTCGGGGCGGGCGAGAGCGTGAAGTCGAACGACGACCTGTCCGACCTGCTCGAGCGATTGCCACCCGACGTCCCGGCCCGAGTGGGTCGTGGCGAGCTCGCCTACGCGTGGCTCGACGTCGCCGGCCGGCCCTCGCTGGTCGTCGGCGGCCTCGCGCCCGGCGGCGACCTGGCGGTGTACTTCGTCCGGGACGTGGCCGACATCGACACGGCCGTGGGCCAGCTCCGGGCCGTGCTCCTGGGCGGCACGATCGTGCTGGTGATCGTGGCCATCCTCCTCGCCCGCTGGCTCGCCCGCGGGATCCTCTCGCCGATCGAGGAGGCGGGCCAGACCGCCGAACGCATCGAGCGCGGCGACCTCCTCGCGCGCGTCCCCGTCACGTCGCGCGACGAGTTCGGGATCTGGGCCGACCGGTTCAACCGCATGACCGACACGCTGGCCGAATCGATCCGGCGGTTGGAGGCGGCCCAGAGCCAGAACCGACGGTTCGTGGCCGATGTCTCCCACGAGCTCCGAACGCCGCTCACCGCACTGGTGGCCGAGGCGTCGATCCTCCGGGAGCACGTCGACGAGATGCCACCGGAGACGCGGCGGACGGCCGAGCTCCTCGTGGACGACGTCGGGCGGCTGCGGGACCTGGTCGAAGAGCTCATGGAGCTGTCGCGGTTCGACGCCGACGCCGAGCGGATGGCACTCGAGCAGGTCGACCTCGGGAAGCTCATCGAGAGCGTCCGCGTCACCCGCTCGCCGAAGGCCACCTTCGCGCCGCCGGCGAAGCCGGTGATCATCGACGCCGACCCGCGCCGGCTGGAACGTATCCTCGGCAACTTCCTCGACAACGCCCGGGAGCACGCGGCCGATTCGGATGTCCAGATCCAGCTGGACACGACGAGTGCCGACGAGATCGTCATCGCTGTCCTGGATCGCGGCCCCGGAGTGCCAGAGGACCGGCTCGACATGATCTTCGACCGCTTCACGAAGGTCGATCCGTCACGGTCCGGCGGCAGCTCCGGGCTCGGGCTGGCGATCGCCGCCGAGCACGCCGCGTTGATGGGCGGCTATCTGCAGGCGATGAATCGCGACGGCGGAGGTCTTCGGCTCGAACTGGTCCTGCCCAAGGACGTTGCCGGACCGTTACCTTCGGGCGATGCGCCTGCGACATAGCGGAGCGACGCTCACGTCCTGATCACCACATCAGGAGCCCATCCGCGATGATCGCGCCCCGCCACCGCCTCCTCGTCCCGGCGCTCGCCGGTCTGCTCGTCGTCTCCGCCGCCTGCACCAGCTCGGGTGGGCTCGGCCAGGTTCCGACGGTCCCGCCGACGACTGCCCCGTCCATCCAGCCCGGGCCGTCCGACGAGACGCCGTCGATCCCGCCGTCCCCGTCGACGTCGCCGACGGGATCGCCGTCTGCCTCGCCCTCGACACCACCCTCGGCATCACCGAGCGGCGCGCCGTCACCGTCGACGCCGGTCGAGACGATGATCGTTCGCGCCTACTACGTCCTCGACGGCGCCGCGGGGGTCGAAGGCCTTGTGCCGACCCTGCGGGTCGTGCCGAAGACCTCCGGGGTGGCACGTGCCGCGATGACCGCACTGCTCGACCCGGAGCAGGTGCTCGACCAGTACGGCCAGCTGTCGACGGCCATCCCGTCCGGCTCGAAGCTGCTCGGGATCTCCATCAAGAACGGTGTCGCGACCGTCGACATGTCGAGCGAGTTCGAGTCGGGCGGTGGCAGCGCCTCCGCCAAGTTCCGGCTCGGGCAGGTCGCCTACACCCTGACCCAGTTCTCCACCGTCCGGGCCGTCCTGTTCCAGGTCGAGGGCCGCACGGTCACGACGTTCGGCTCCGAGGGCATCGTGCTCGACGGCCCGCAGTCGCGGAAGGACTTCGAGGACCAGCTGCCGTCGATCTTCGTGGACCGCCCGGCGTTCGGTGCCGCCGCCAACAACCCTGCCCGGATCGCGGGCAACAGCAACGTGTTCGAGGCGACCTTCCGGATCGCGCTGCTCGACAGCTCGCGGAAGGTCCTCGTCGACCAGCGGGCGATGGCCACATGCGGCACCGGGTGCCGTGGCACCTTCGACGTCACCCTGCAGTACGACGTCCCGAAGGGGCAGTGGGGCACCCTGCGCACGTACTTCGGATCCGCCGTCGATGGCAGCCCGGAGGACATCCGCGACTATCCGGTCTGGCTGACCCCGAACTAGATCAGGGCCTGGGGACCGGGCCCGATCGGACGGCTCTGGCCGTTCGGTCGGGCTCTTTGCTATCATCCGCAGGCTCTGTCAAACGAGCACCTCGGTCGGGGCGTGGCGCAGCCTGGTAGCGCGCATCGTTCGGGACGATGAAGTCGGAGGTTCAAATCCTCTCGCCCCGACCAGACTGTCCATCCATTCACGTAGCTGACGCTCGGCCACGTCCGGACGGTCATCAGGCACCTAGGGCTTGCATTCGCGGGTGCATCGTGGAATACTGAACCGTATGGTTCAGTATACGGGCGACGTGCTCGATGCCTCCTTCGCCGCGCTCTCCGACGCCACCCGACGTGGCGTCCTGGAGCAGCTCGGACATACCGACGCTTCCATCACGGATCTGGCCCAGACATTCCACATGACGCTCACGGGCATGCGGAAGCACGTCGGCGTCTTGGAACAGGCGGGGCTCGTCACCACGGAGAAGGTCGGGCGCGTGCGGATCTGCAACCTCGGGCCGCGCCGACTGGAGGAAGAGGCGGCATGGATCGAGAGGTCCCGCAGGCTCTGGGACGCACGATTCGACGAGCTGGACACGGTTGTCGAGGAACTGAAGCGGAAGGAGAAGATCGATGGACGCGACAAGGGAGAGTGAACTTGCCCCCATGACGAACCGCACGACGGTGGAGCGGAGATCCGATCGTGAGCTCGTCGTCACGCGAATGTTCGACGGCCCGGCCCGCATCGTGTTCGAGGCGTGGACCAAGCCCGAGCTCTTCAGGCGTTGGTGGGTGCCGAAGTCGATGGGCATGTCCCTGCGTTCCTGTGAGATGGATGCTCGTGTCGGGGGCAAGTACCGTCTCGAGTTCGAACCCGATGCCGTGGCGTTCTTCGGCACGTACCTCGAAGTCACACCGCACTCGCGCCTCGTCTGGACCAATGAGGAGATCGACGAGGGCTCCGTCACGACGGTGACGTTCGAGGAAACAGGCGGCAAGACGTTGCTGGTCATGCACGAGCTGTATCCCTCGAAGGAAGCTTCCGACGCCGCCGGCGGAGCGTCGGATGCGATGGGAGAGGCGTTCGAGCAACTGGACGAGCTGCTCGTCACCCTGGGCGCGAGCGTGGGACGGCCATGACCGCGCCCAAGGCCGC
>Ga0173483_10000544_pt1 | contig 10824 bp, 11 predicted proteins | sample NitcycUS178409R2_FD_122621 | JGI IMG/M metagenome (GOLD analysis project Ga0173483, IMG submission 122621) | Soil microbial communities from Arlington Agricultural Research Station in Wisconsin, USA - Nitrogen cycling UWRJ-S178-409R-2 (version... | ecosystem: Environmental > Terrestrial > Soil...
CAGAAGCATATGGCGCCCAGGGAATCAAGGTACAGTCAGCAGAAGAATTAGAAAAGGCAATCAAATCTGCACTCAAAACTGAAGTAGCCACTGTGATTGACATTCCAATTGATCCAGAGGAAGACGTTTACCCCTTTGTAGCGCCGGGTACGGGTCTCAAAGATATGGTTACGGGAGCGTGACATTGAAACTATGTCTGCCGCCACGGCAACTACTACTATAGCGAAGGGAAAGGTTATGCCTTTGTATATATTATCTGCTCTAGTAGAGGACAAGCCGGGAGTGTTATTTAGAGTAACAAACCTTTTTAGAGCTCGAAACTTTAACATTGAAAGTATAACAGTAGGATCCACTGAACAAGCAGATCTGTCGAGGATGACAATTACTACAAAAAGTGATGAAAAGACATTAGATCAGCTTGTGAAACAGCTTAGAAAACTGATTGATGTAGTCGAGGTGAAGGTACTTGATACAGGCAATACGGTTTATCGTGAACTTGCATTAATCAAAATGAGAGCCGACGATCCAACTACGCGCATGGAAATAACAAACTTTGCATCCATATTTCGAGCAAATATACTTGACATAGGAAAAGAGACTATTATTGTAGAACTTACAGGGACACCTGATAAAATAGATGCATTTAAAAATCTAGTAGATCATTATGGAATCACGCAATTGGCAAGAACAGGTGTTTCAGCCCTCCCCAGAGGTGTAGAAGTTTAATTGTTAGATTACAGTGAAAAAGTAAGAATTTTTGACACGACTTTAAGAGATGGAGAACAGACACCGGGAATATCAATTACTCCTGAACAAAAGGTCCAGATTGCCATTAAACTTGATGATTTGGGTGTTGATGCAATCGAAGCTGGTTTTCCTATCGTTTCTCAAGGCGAAATGGAAGCAATTAAAACTATATCTGCACAAGGGTTAAATGCTGAAATTTATGGCCTAGCGCGTACGGTCGAGACGGATATTGATGCTGCAATAAATTGCGGATTAAAGTTTATCCACGTCTTCATCGCGACCTCTGATATTCACATGCAATACAAATTAAAGATGAATCGCCAGCAGGTCCTTGAAAAAGCAGTATGGGCCGTTGACTATGCAAAGAAACATGGGATGCGGGTCGAATTTTCAGCGGAAGATGCTACGAGGTCAGATCGCAAGTTTATGATAGAGGTTTTCAAGGCAGTTGCTGGCGCTGGCGCTGATAGGTTGGATATTCCTGATACGGTGGGCTACGCCACTCCGCAATATATTGGCGAACTGGTCAAAGATGTGAAGGAAGCAACAAAAAAAGTTGCAATCAGTATGCATTGCCACGATGACTTTGGCCTGGCTGTAGCTAACACAATTTCTGGGATAAATGCAGGAGCTTCTTGTGGCCATGTGACAATAAATGGTTTAGGAGAAAGAGCAGGAAACGCATCTCTTGAGGAGTTTGTGATGGCACTCCAATGTCTATACAATCGGAGACATACATTAAAACAAAGTTGCTCTATGAAACGTCAAAGTTTATTTCCAACGTAATGGGAATAGTCGTCCAACCAAATAAAGCAATAACAGGTGAAAACGCATTTGGCCATGAATCCGGAATTCATACCCATGGTATAATAAACAACCCACTTACGTACGAGCCAATCAGTCCAGAACTAGTCGGAAGGAAAAGGTGGCTTCAAGCTGGCAAGCATGCCGGTGCTCATGGTATCAATGCAATGTTAGAAGACTACGGGATCAAACCTGAGAAAGAACAGTTACGGGATATTGTGGAAAAACAAAAAAAACTTGCGGATAAAGGAAAATCTATAACAACTGCAGACCTTTTATCAATAGCTGGTGACGTGATGCATAATAGCAAGTTTGAAGAAAAATTCAAACTATGCGATTGTCATATTATAACAGGAATGAATATCATACCAACCGCTGTAGTTAGACTAAACACTGATGGTAAAGATCTCATTGCATCAGAAATAGGTGTGGGTCCTGTGGATGCAGCATTAAAAGCCATACAGAAGATAGCAGGAGAAATGGCAAATATCAAGATCCGTGAGTATAGGTTAGACTCTATCGCTGGAGGATCGGATGCTTTGGCTGAAGTTTCGGTAAAGGTGGAAGACAAAACCGGCAACGTTGTTTCTGCAAGAAATGCTGGAGAAGATGTAGTAGTTGCTTCAGTTCAGGCTATGATGGATGCTATTAACAAAACAATGCTAAGAAAAATCATATACTCTCATAACTAGGTTATACGTTATTTAAAATGTTATTTTGATTGACACGCTATAACATTGCACTAGTTATTGGCGATGGTATTGGTCCTGAATTAACCACATCAGCAAAAACAATCTTGGAATTAATAAATGATAATTCAAAAACCAAATTCACGATAAAAGAGGTTAATGCAGGTGATGATGCACTTGCCAAATTTGGTAAGGCCCTTCCAGACTTTAGCATAGATTTAATTAAAAAATCCGAAGCATGCTTAAAGGGCCCTGTTGGGGAAAGTGCCGCTGATGTAATTATTGTTTTAAGGCGTTTATTCGATCTGTATGCAAATATTAGACCTGCAAAATCCTATCCTAACATTAAGAATTTATCTGATAACGTAGATTTGGTAATAGTAAGGGAAAATACCGAAGATGTATATTTAGGCTGGGAATTCAATATTGACGAAAATACAGTCATTGCACTCCGGCTGACATCAGAAAGATCATCAAGAAGAATAGCAGAATATGCGTTCAAAACTGCTACGTTACGGGATAAAAAGAGGAAAGTTGTAGCAGTCCATAAAGCTAATGTCCTGCGCAAAGGGGATGGACTATTTGCAAAGACTTGTAGGTTAACCGCTGAACAATATCCTGACATAGAATATAGCGAACTGTATGTTGATGCTTGTGCTATGAACCTAATCAGGAAGCCCGAAGATTTTGATATTATTTTGACAACGAATCTTTTTGGAGACATATTGTCGGATGAGGCAGCACAGGTAGTAGGAGGTCTTGGCATGGCGCCAGCAGCTAATGTCGGTAATAATTTCGCACTGTTTGAACCAGTTCACGGGTCTGCATTTGACATAGCCGGAAAAAACATTGCAAACCCATCGTCAATTTTATTATCTACAAAAATGATGCTTGAATGGCTAGCAGATAAATATAATGACGATGACCTCTTCAACGAGGGCCGACGTATAGAAGATGCTATAAATAGTTTATTTAGACAAAATAAAAAAACTAAAGATATTGGAGGAACGCTTTCAACAACGGATTTTACAAAGCTGATCACTATTTCCATGTATTAATGAGGCCGGGGGCGTTACTTTTGCTCTTTTCTCCTATTGCTTCTTCTCGCAGGCAGAAAGGCATGAAACCAAGAGCAATAATCATATCTTTTGTGTCCTTTCAGATGAGATAATCAATTACCTTTTGCCTTGTTTATAGAGTTAGGATTATCTGCAAGGAATGGTTGGTTATCGTAGATTTATGCTTGTGAATATAACTGTTGGTATTTTTTACAGTTTGATTAGCATCATTGCAAGAATCTTGCGGGAGGGCTATCTCTTGCTTGCTAGTGTGATCTTACTAACATAAAGCACTTGCTCTATAGAAAGCAGCACCTGTTAAAATTGGAATCAAATAGATTTCTAGAAATAACTGTTGGCTATTTGTTTTCTACCGCTTCACAAAATTCAGTTAAAACTCCATTTAGGGATTTTGGATGGATAAAGGTAACCTTTCTGCCGTACGAACCAGAGCGTAACTGGCCAAGTATTCTCATTCCGTTCGCTGAGGCTCTAGAAATATCTTTTTCTATATCATCTGCAGTAATTGCAATGTGGTGTATTCCTTCCCCACGTTCCTCTAGGAATTTTTTGATGGGGCTGTCATCAGCCGTAGGCTCCATCAATTCGACCCTAGTATCTTCTAACTCTAGCATTGCGACTCTAACTTTTTCACTCGAAACTACCTCGATTTCCAAGCGATCAACTTTCAGGATCTTTTGGTAATTTTTTAGTGCCTCGTCAACATTATTGACGGCTATAGCAATGTGGTCTACACGCATTTCATCTCACTCTAAGATTGGCGATTTTCTATTACTAAATCTGGTTATATAATTATACCGGATGATTTAGCATTCGACAAACATTAGTATTTGCACTATATAGCGGATATTCGAAAGGCAGAACCCATCTGGATCACCGTCATTCACATCGCTGCAAAGGTTAGTTCAAGGATTGCATCCACGAAAGGCGTTATTCGCTCATCCTAGCATTTCAATCTTTAAAGTGCTATTTGACAGAAGTATCAACACTGTCTCAAAGTTCGGTAAACTACCAATGGCCTAGCTGAGAGACTCATGTAACTAGTATTACAATAAGTTTTTACCCCGTTATGTTCAAAATCATTATGAATTTGTTCTGTTCCTTCTAGCCCTGCAAAATCGTTTAAACTATTTTAGAAACTAAGTGCCAATTTTAATCTGTTCTGGCGTTAGATCCTAAATAGAGGTAAGAAATATTCTTCCTCTCTATCCCAATCACTCATCTCTATGACCTTAATTTTGTACTATGCAAGACTGTGCCCCTATGTTGAATTCTCTTCCAGTATTTGAAGAGCAATACCAAGTTTAGGTACTCAATATTTTTTCCTCTGCTTCCTTCAGTGTATTGACTCTAATTGGCCAATTAAAATCTCTGTTCCATGGTTGACTAAATAATACCCCAACTCTTGGAAAGACAATGTCAATCAAATTGACTGGAGCATCATCTATTAAGACATCAAATGGGTATTCTGCTTTCGGAGTATTGTCATATACAAAAACAAGATCGTCACAATAAATATCATGATAATCAAGCCATTTCGCAACATGTGTAACAGTTGATCTCTCTCTTTTAGTAATAATAGAAATTCTATATCCCCGACGGTGGATTCTTTTTATCGTTTGGCTTTGCATCGGTTCGGTAGGAGGAACATTTTGCCACCTATTTTGCCAGACCTTATTGAAGATTTCAGAAATTTCATCTGGCAAAATAGGGAGGGTTTTGCCAATATCCCACGCAGTTATTTCATTTTTAGTTATATTCGTATGCCTCTTCTTGTTGTATTCATCTGTCCATACTATCATTGTATCTGCAAGGACTGAATCAAAATCAATTGCAACAGTTTTAGTTGATCGACTGTTAGACATCAATTAAATACCATGGTTTAACTTTGTCAACCTCTCTTAAATGAGGCCTTTGGAAATGTAATTTTAATAGGATGCCTAAATGCAGAGTGGATCATGACCAATTCACCTTTGTTTAGTCTGACAATATTCATTTTTGTATCTATCGATGATATTGTAAGCAGTAGATGACAATTCCGACAAGCCAACTTTGGCAGTTACATATAGTCCTGTACTCTCATGCAAAGCATAACCTACTGTACTTTTGAACTGTTGTGCGGAGAATAAAATAGTGCCTCTAGATCTCCCTGCATTCAACGTCTTCATTATCTGTTCTGTTATGATATTAATTCTACCGGCTGAGTTAGATTTTGATAAGAATCTGTTAATTTCATCTATGAAAATTAACAAGTACTTAGGCCTTTGTCTCTTGCGATTATCAGCAGCAGGCGCGCTGTTGTCCTCATTTCCATGGGTCGTCTCTACTATTGCAGAATACATTTCATCAATACTTTTCATAACGCCTCCTATGACAAACGCTTGTTCTTCTGATGTGGATAACATTGCTATGTCGACTACGAAAACATCACCTGATTTTACCTGATTGATCTCCTTTCTAAGGTATGTGCTTGTTACTTTTTTATCAATAAACAAAGATGACTTTCTGAAGAGATGTACATGCCCTTGAAAATGCAAGATGGAAGATCTATGTGTGATTACTTCCTCAGGATAACCTGTGAAGTTAAATAGATCCGTCCAAGTCTTTACTACTACTACGACTACTACTTCATCCCCTCTGCTAGAGGCAGCCGTATTTTTGATAGGCCAAGATTCATAGATGTAATTTACGATTGAAGATATATTATAGTGAAGATAGTATGTTTGTAAAAATAAGAGTTCTAGCCTGTCATAGACGTCCTTCAATTCATAAGAATAGGTCTTTGAATTCTCAGAGATGTATATTGAATTATGCGAGCGCTCGACAGCAACAAAGTCAAAGGGTTTAACAGTTATATCATCAGCAAGGGCAAACCAGAAACTATCTAGAGTATTTGGATATCCACCTGATACGATGGTCCTTCCAATTTCTATATTATTTTGGGTCATGCATAGATCAGTTTTGTTCGGATTTGCGTTAGGGATCGAATTATCTTTTTGGTTTGTCTGCCGCTGCCGTTCTGCTCCATTCTCTACTCAATGCCACTTCCCATATGTCTAAAAAAGCTATCGTTCATGTATCTTCTAAGGGAACATGAAATTTAAATGAGATTGTTTACTCTTATTACAGGTTCCCTCAGCTTAGGTGTCAGTCCTTTTGCATGTATTTACTTTTTTACACCTGTGCAATTAATCTATTTTAAAACTGCATCGCCAGTTCCGTTTGTTTCTATGTCATAAGCTTCTGTAATATCAGACACAAATATCTTGCCTGAAGCAGATGAGGTTTTACGGAAGACATTTAGTATTTCATGGACAATTGACTTTACCAAGGAATCTGCAACTACTACTTCGATCTTTGTCCTAGATGAGAATTCAGGAACCCTTCTCATTATTCCTCTACCAGCTTCCACTGGTTCTAGATCTGTCCTACCTCTGCCCTTGACATCATAAAATGTCATGCCTCCAACGTTGTGCTTATGGAGAATTTCATTAACTTTCAAGATGTGCTCGTGGGTGACCAAAAAATCTAGTCTTTTCATGTCTGAATTTTTGGATAAGAATATATAATAAGTTTGAGGAATTTGCATTTCAAGATTTATGTTCAACTGTACAGATGAGCGTAGACATCTTTGCAACTAGAATACTTTAGGGCTATGTTCACAGTTTTCTTCAACATATGGCAATCTATATGCCTAAGTGTCCCATTGGGTTATCAAAAAGATATCCTTGGTTCATACCTTCCAAATACTCTTTCAAAAGTACTACTTATCTCACCTAGTGTGACGTAGCTCTTTACAGCGTGGATGATGTGCTGCATCAGGTTTTCGTCAGTATTTTCGGCAGCCTTTTGCAATGCGTTCAATGCCTGCTCAACTTTTATCTTGTCGCGAGAGCTCTTAAAATCCTTTAACCTAGAAATCTGCCTTTCTTCGATCTTCATATCCATTGCATTCAGTGCGGGACCAGCATCATTTGGATCCTGAAATTTGTTGACGCCTACTATGATGCGCTTGTTTTCATCAATTTCCTTTTTTAAGTCATATGCATTTTTCCTGATCTCATCTTGAAAAAACCCTTTCTCTACAGCCGATAATGCACCACCCATCCTTTCAATCTTTTTTAGATATTTTTCAACTTCCTCCTCGATCCTATTTGTTAGATACTCTACATAGTATGAACCGGCCATCGGGTCAACGGTTTTAGCAAGGCCAGTTTCGGTAGCAATCATCTGTTGAGTCCTAAGGGCAATTTTTACCGAGTCCTCTGTAGGTAGCGCGAGAGCTTCATCTCTAGAATTAGTATGCAATGACTGACACCCACCTAATACCGCGGAGAGGGCCTCTATTGTAACTCTCACAATGTTGTTATCAACTTGCTGGGCAGTTAACGACTCGCCGCTAGTCTGCACGTGGAACCTAAGATGCCACGATTTTGCATTCTTAGCATGGAATTTGTCTCTCATTATTTTAGCATAAATTCGTCTAGCTGCTCTGAACTTGGCTATCTCTTCAAAAAACTCCATTGTGCAACAAAAGAAAAAGGATAATCTTGGGGCAAAGTCATCTACTTTTAATCCCCGCTCAATACACGTTTCGATATATTCTATTGCGTTGGCAAAAGTAAATGCTAATTCCTGAATGGCATTGCATCCAGCTTCGCGCATGTGATATCCAGAGATACTTATAGGATACCACTGTGGGGCATACGTTGAGCAATACTGTATCATATCTCCAATGAGCCTCATTGATGGCTTGGGGGGATAAATGTACGTATTTCTTGCAATGTATTCCTTCAGTATGTCATTTTGGGTTGTCCCTCTGATTTCTGTTGGTGAAACACCTTGTGATTCTGCCACGCTAATGTATAGCGAAAGCAACGTCGAAGCAGTCGAATTAATTGTCATAGACGTACTGACTTTGTTCAGCGGTATATTTTCAAAACAAGTCATCATATCTTTGATAGAACTAATTGCCACTCCTGTCCTCCCTACCTCACCCTCGGATTGAGGGTCATCTGAGTCACGCCCTGTCTGTGTAGGCAAGTCAAAGGCCAAAGATAGTCCTGTCTGTCCATGTTCTAGTAAAAATTTGAATCTCTTGTTAGTTTCTTCCGCGCTTCCAAATCCACTATACTGACGCATAGTCCATAAACGCTCGCGATACATGTTTTGGTACAGGCCGCGAGTATAAGGAAACTTGCCTGGCTCTTCTTCATTTGCATCAAATTTTGATAGGTCCTTCCTTTTGTAAACTCTTTTTACTGGTAATTTTGAATCCGTCTTGATGGTGTCTGTTGGCATAATATCTATCTCTCTCCCCTCTTCCTATCTATTTTCACTCCAATATTACCGCAGCCAATTTTTCAGCAGCCTGATAGGGATCTATTTTTTTACTTGTCAACTCGTCAATAAAAAGAAAATATTTATCATTTTCATTAAGCATAGATATAGCCTTCTGGACGATCATATTTAAGACCATGTCTCTTAGTTCTAACTCAAGCATTTTTCTTTCTTTCTCTTTGTAATTACTACTTCTTACCCTTAGTAACTTATCAATAGACGTTGCTAACTCTCTAGTTCCTTTGCCTGTCTTTGCTGATACTTTTAAAACAACAGGCTTTCGTTCAGTTTCTCCTATTAAATCTAAAACAGAGTTAAAGAGGGCCATGGCCCCATCGAGATCTGATTTGTTAATAATATACAAATCTCCAATTTCAGTCAAGCCAGCTTTGACCGCTTGAATATTGTCACCTGTATTTGGAGTAAACACCACTGCAGTTAAATTGACAATCTTTGAAATCTCTACTTCAACTTGGCCTGCTCCAACACTTTCAACTAGGACAAGATCATATCCTGCTGCATCTAATATCCTAATTACATTCCTAAGAGATTTTGAAACCCCTCCAAGTGCACCTCTAGATGCAATACTTCTCATAAAAACCTTGTCGTCGTCAATAGCATTTTGCATCCTGACTCTGTCCCCTAAAATTGCACCGCCTGTAATCGGACTAGTTGGATCCACTGCAATAACCGCAACCCTGTATCCCAAAGCTTGGAAATTGGGAACCAACTTCCCTATGAGTGAGCTCTTGCCGGCTCCTCCTGAGCCTGTAAATCCTACTATTTTAGCATTACCTGTTTTACTAAATATCTCGCTTATTATTCTGTGTGAATCATGTTCGTCATTATCAATTATGGAGATCGCTTTTGCCAACGAGCGCCTTTCCCCTTCTAGGATGCCTTTGACTATAGGTAACATGTTTATCCGGTAACATTTGGTCAATATTAAATACTTCTTAAGTATATTGAAGGAAGGAAACAGTCATCATATAAATACTGTGCCAACCTAAATTGTATGTAGTGACGCTTTGAGGTGGAATAAAGGTTTTAAACCTGAGGTGTAAATTATCGGTAAATGTCAGTACAGGAGCAGCACGATCCGCAGCAGCAAAAAAGAATTAGAGTTCTTGTCTCAAAGTTAGGATTGGATGGTCATGACAGAGGAGCTCTTGTAATATGCCGGGCATTAAGAGATGCAGGTATGGAAGTTATCTATTCTGGGCTATTCTGTACACCCGAACAAGTTGCAAAGATAGCAATTGACGAAGACGTTGATGCAATTGCTATGAGCTTGCTAAATGGTGCTCATCTGGTATTATTTCCAAAGGTGGCACGATTGCTAAAGGAAAACGGAGTAAATGATATTTTGCTTGTGGGTGGCGGCATAATTCCTGAAAGCGATAAGAAGATCTTGGAAAAAGAAGGAATTACTGGAAATTTTGGTCCGGGGACTCCGCTATCTACTATAATTAATCATATTTCAGAAAACGTAAAAAAACTGGGGTAGAAACTTCAGCTTGCCATTAGATTTGCCGATGCCGAACGTATAACTACCAAAGATTCCTATTTATTCATGCCATCAGATTACCAAGCCACAAGGCGATAAAATTATCACACTAAAATTGTCATAAACCATAGATAGTAAATTAGCTATAGGACAAAACGCTTCGGCTTGAACATCGTCAAATACCTGATTACAGAATCTACGAACTTATGTTAGTAGGTGTAGATCTGAAACTAATGATGACGATGGCGGTACTTCATTTCTTCTGAACATCTCATAATGTGTTGCCGTTTCACCAACTGTCAAAAAGCAGACATTTAATCTATCATCTATCTTCATTACCTTCTGATACAGCTCAAAGCCATTCATTTTCGGCATCTCCATATCTATAATCGCCAAATCATACAATCCCGCTTTAAAATTTGATAAGGCTAAATCTGGTTCATTATAAATATCAACGATAAAACCATAATTCTCTAGACCTATCTTATATGTCAAAGTAATGTCAGGTTCGTCATCGACTACCATGATGGTCTTATTGTCATGTCTATGAGATTCTATATCTAAAGGAGGCGACAATAATATTGCAAATTAGCAAACTGGTTGTTTAGTTGATAAACATTGTGACTACAATGTGCGACATTGTCCCACTAATCTTCGA
>Ga0173483_10000549_pt1 | contig 10785 bp, 7 predicted proteins | sample NitcycUS178409R2_FD_122621 | JGI IMG/M metagenome (GOLD analysis project Ga0173483, IMG submission 122621) | Soil microbial communities from Arlington Agricultural Research Station in Wisconsin, USA - Nitrogen cycling UWRJ-S178-409R-2 (version... | ecosystem: Environmental > Terrestrial > Soil >...
ACGAACAGCGTGGAGGACGTCGCAGGGTTCACGCTCCTGCAGCGGATCGTTCCCGACGTCGCACTCAGCCGCGCGCTCGGCCTGGTCTGGGGAGCGGCGATGGGCGCCGTTGGGGTGGGTTCGATCGTCGCGCCCGCAGTCGTCGCCCTGGTGGGGCCGCGCACGGCCTTCGCCGTCGTTGGCGCGATCCTCCCTGTTGTCACGCTCCTGTCCTGGCGGGGGCTGCAGAAGATCGACCGCCAGGTCACGGGGCCGACGGACGAGCTCGAGGTCGTCTCCGAGGTTCCGCTCTTCGAGCCGCTCTCGCTGGTCGCCAAGGAGCACCTCGCCTCGAAGTTGACCAGGCTGCACGTCGAGCCGGGCGAGGTGATCGTGCGCGCGGGCGAGACCGGCGACCGCTTCTACATCGTCGGCGAGGGCGAGCTCGAGATCACGAACGGCGCCTGCGGCAGCTGCCACGGCGGCGACTTCTTCGGCGAGATCGCACTGCTGCGCGACGTGCCGCGCACCGCGACTGTCCGCGCCACCTCGCCCTCGGAGCTCTACGCCCTCGACCGCGACGACTTCCTCGCAGCCGTCACGCACTCGGCCGTCCGCGCGGCGGGCGAGGCCGTCGCCGAGGAGCGTCTCAGCGCCGGGCTGGCGGTTCCTCACTGAGCTCGGCCGCGTAGAGCTCGTACGGCAGCCGCTCAAGCTCGCGATACCTCGGCTCCGGGACGGTGAAGAAGCGCGGCAGCGCCTTCTCGCCTAGCCACGGAAGCTGCTCGACGACCTTGCGCGCCGCCGCCCGGTCGCCGCCGAGCGCGACGTGCTCGATCCGCGCGCGGTGCGGCTCGAGAACGGTGCCCGCGGTGCCCGCCGCGGCTTCGATCAGCGCTCGCGCCTGCTCCTCGCGCCGCCGCCTGAAGCGGCCCGACGACGAGCCGCCCTTCTTGTGGCGGCCCTTGACGAAGCGCGAGCCGACCTTCGACACGACCAGCCGCTCGCCGTCGAAGAGGCCGACCGCGAAGCCGCCGAGCCGTACGAGCACCGCCGCCACGACGTGGTCGCGCGCGAGCTCCTCGATCAGCGGCCCGAGCTCGATGTGTTCGTACACGCGCGCGTGCGCGAGGCCGAACGGCGGGCGGACGGTGATCGTCTCGTCCGCGGTCTCGATTCGCACTGCGCCGTCGGCGTAGGTCGTCCGGCCGGGCCGGCCCTGGAGCGGCTCGAGCCGCTTGCGCACGTTCTCGCGACCGACGTAGCGCGGCATGCGCGCACACTAGGCTCGCGGCCGTGACCACGGCCACCATCGCAGTCGACGTCGCGCGCCAGCACCGACGCGGGCGCACCTACGTCGCCCTCGCCGCGATCGCCTGGTCGACGGCCGGGCTCTTCCAGCGCGAGCTGACGGTCGACCTCGCGACGCAGCTCGCCGGCCGCGCCTTCTTCGCCGTCCTCGCGATCCTCGCGTACGTCGCCGTGGCCGAGCGCGGCCGCGTCGTCAGAGGGTTTCTGGCGATCGGCCGCGCCGGGCTCGTGCTGGCCGCGCTGATGGCGATTTCGTCGGGCGCCTTCATCGCCGCGCTGAACTACACCTCTGTCGCGAACGTCCTCTTCCTGCAGGCGCTGGCACCGGTGCTGGCGGCCGCATTTGGCACGTTCGTCGGTGAGCCCGTTGCGAGACGGACGTGGGTCGCGATAGCGATCGCTGTCGCCGGCGTCGCGCTGATGGTCGGCGGCCCGAGCCACCCCGGCGTCGCCGGCTTCACGCTCTCGCTGCTGATGTCGGTCTCGTTCGCCGCGACGATCGTGATCACGCGCCACCAGCGGCAGGTCTCGATGGCGCCGGCGACGTGCCTCTCGCAGGTGCTCGTGTTCGTGTGCGCGGCGCCGTTCGCGTCGGCGAGCTCGATCGGCCGCGAGGATCTCGCGCTGCTCGCGGGCCTCGGGGTCACGCAGATCGGCCTCGGCCTGATCTTCCTCTCGATCGGCGCACGCCTGATCCCGGCCGCCGAGGTCGCCCTGATCACGCTCCTCGAGATCGTCCTCGGCCCGCTGTGGGTGTGGCTCGCCCTGGGCGAGCGCCCGGGCACGACAACGCTCGTCGGAGGCGCAATCGTCCTCGGCGCGGTCGTAATCCAGACGATTGGCGAGCCCGAGGAGCCCTCCGTCCCACCGCCGTGAAGGAAAAAGAAAGGGCGGCCCGTCGGCCGCCCCGTACTTTGCGCGTCCCGTCCGTCTCTGCGGCCCAGGCGTCCGGTCGCGCAGACCCATACTGCGACGGCTCGATCTTCCGTGCCTCCCCTTGAAGGGGGATATCTCAAGGCAACAAGAAGCGGGGCCGCCGCCCGGCCCCGCTTCAAGTCTCCCGTGAGAGAGCCGCAGTAGATCTCCAGGCCTCGCCGCATGGAGGCCCTTCGTGTCTCCGAGGTCGCCCCCGCCGCATCGGGGCGCGCTCTCGGTTGCACGAGGAGTATCGGGTGGCGGTGGCTGGTTGATCCATCACCCTTCTACGGTTGACTGCCGCACTTGACTTGGCTAAGCCGCCACGCCTCGACGAACCTGTCCCTTGGTGATGCGACCGTCGCAGACGCGGCAGCGTCGCGGAGACGGTAGTCGACGAGCCCGGTCCTAGAGGGATAGCGGGATCGTGGGTTAGGAGGGGAGGGAGCGGAAAACGCCGCGAAAGGTGGACAATCCGCGTGCTAACGCTGGATTTAAGCTCGCTGGCTGCGGCGCTGTCGGCGTCGGCATCGTCCACGACAACACGGCCGACGAGGTCGACCGTCTGTTGAGCGTGCTCGAGACCGTCTAGGTCTGTTGAGGCGCCGGCCGCGCCGCCCAGCGCGTGGTCGCGCTGGCGCGTGCGTAGCTGCGGGCGGCCTGCTCGTCGAGCGTCAGCATGACCGGGCCGTGGACGATCAGGCCCTCGTCCGCCCGCTCCTTGAGCAGGTCGGAGAGGAAGCCCTCGACGAGCCACTCGCGGCCAGCGACGACGGAAGCGCGCAGCCTGATCCGGACGAGGCGCTCGTCGAGGTCGTTGACCTCTTCGATCCACGGTCGTCTCGCGAAGGTCGTCGGCCCCTCGGGCAGGATCCGCTGCACCGCCCGGACGAGATTCTCGCCGCTCTCGCGGTCGGTGACGAAGAGCTCGATCGCCAGCTCCTTCAGGCCTTCGGGCAGCACGCGGACGGCAGGGATCTGTGAGTTCGAGACCTGAATCGTCTCGCCGTCGAGTGTGCGCAGCTTCGTCCGGCGCAGGGAGACATCCTCAACAACACCCTGCAGCTCGAGCGTCGGGATCGCGATCGTGTCTCCGACCGCGTACCAGCGCTCGACGAACATCATCGTCCCGGCGATCACGTCCATCAGCACGCGCTGGATCGCAAAGCCCGCGAGGATGATGACGAACGAGGCGCCCGCGAGCGTGGTGAGCTTGTTGAGGCCTCCGGTCAGCTGCGCGGCCGACAGGACGATCGCAACCGCGAAGGCGGCGTAGGCGATCGCGGCGCGGATCACCGCGACCGTGGTCTCCCGCCGTTTCACGTTTGCGATCCGGACGTCGACGGTCGCGGCGGCGGCCTCCGTGTGCCGGTCGTGCCAGGAGAGCACCTTGCGGGCAACGTAAGCCGCGCTCCGGGAGATCAGCCAGGCAGCGGCGAACAGACACGCGACGGTGAGCAGATGCAGCGCGTCAAGCATCGTTTCGTCAAGCTAGCCGACGCGCTCACACCCATCGCATGGCTGTCTCCACATTCTTACTTCCCCTTAACGTTGGCCGAACGCGACTACTCCGGGACGCCTCTGACCACCAAGCTCGGCACGAAGCCGGCGCCGATGTGCTCGCTATGGCCCCAAGCGAAGCCGGATCTGGCTAGCCGGCTCAGCGGCCGGCGCCCCCGACCCGCAGCCTCGGGCGCCCTTACGCTTCTTCGGAAATGCCCGCGAGGTTTTGCAGGCGGCGCTCAATGAACCGGGCCAGCGAGATCTCCATCGTCTGGAGAAGGCCCCGCAGAGTCGTTCCGAAGGCGACGTTGAAAAGGGTAAGAACCGCAACGACCCAAACCGCGAAGAAAATCACCGGAGCGATTAAGGATGCGAAATGATCAGACAGCCCGTTCGCGGATCCTCGGAAGCGTCAGAAAGACTAAGAGCGCGAAGACTATGACGCTTGCGTATAGAGCACCTTTTGCGTATAGAGCACCTTTCGTCGTGGTGTGTGCATAGCCCTGAGCGCGTGCGTGAAGGAGTGCCCGCTGGTCCGCGCGTTCCGTATGAAGTAACCCAAGCTCCTCGCGCAGCACGCTCAAGTCATCCTCTGCTTCGCCGCGGACCGCCGCACGTGCGCGAGCGAGAACTTCGGAGACGGAACCCTCAGTAAAAGCTTCGGGGTCTCCCCTTGTGAGATCCATGAGTTCGGCCTGAGCTTCAAGAGAGTCGCGCAAGAGGATGAAATCGTCTTCGGACACATCACCTTGCTAGAGCGGAAAGTGTTGTACACGCTCGCGTGGGCACGCGGTCTGCGCGGGCGCCCGATCGACGATCTCCGCGCTCGCTTTAAGTCCGCCTCGAGCGCCGCCGCCCTTGTCACCTCCTGCCCGGAACGGGTCGAGGGTCAGCGCCACGTCTGGCGCGGCGAGCTCGAGCAAGCTCGAACAGTGTTGATGCCAGAGCTCACTCGCGCCGACGAACAAGGGAAACCAAGCTCGTACGCCCTGCTGCGCCTGCACCTGTGCGAGCTCGAGCTGCGCGCGGGCGAGTGGGAGGCGGCGGGACGCCTGCTCGACGAGTGGGGCGAGCCGTCCGAGCGGGAGCTGCTGCTGGCCGATGTACGAGCGCTGCCGCGCGCTCCATGCCGCAGACCTCGGCCTTGCGGACGAGGCCGCGCGCCTGGCGAGCGACGCGATCGAGCGCTCGGAGGCGAGCGGCGTCGGCTGGGACCTGCTCGAGTCGTTAAGAGCGCGCGGGATCACGGCTCTGCTCGCGCACGATCCGGAGCGGGCGGCCGACAGCCTGCGCGCCGTCTGGGAGCACACGCTGCGAGAAGGCGTCGACGAGCCCGGTGTCTTCCCGGTCGCTCCCGAGCTCGTGGAAGCGCTCGTCGAGCTCGGCGAGCTCGAAGAAGCGGCCGCGGTGACGGCTCGGCTGAGGGAGCTTTCCGAAAAGCAGGAGCACCCGTGGGGCCTCGCCACCGCGAAGCGCTGCGCCGCGCTCGTCGAGCTGCGCGAGCCTGGCGGCTACGACGCGGCCGCCCGCGAGCTCGCGGACGCAGCCGACGCCTATGGAGCGCTCGGCCTGCGGTTCGACCGGGCGAGGTCGCTGCGCAGCCTCGGGCGGGCCGAGCGGCGGCTGAAGAAGTGGGCCGCGGCGCGCCGGTCACTCGAGCAAGCCGCTCAGGCCTTCGACGAGCAGGGCTCGACGGGTTGGGCCGAGGAGGTGCGCGCGGAGCTCGATCGCGTGGGCGGACGGCGGCCACAGCGCGACAGCGAGCTGACCCCCGCCGAGCGGCGCGTGGTCGAGCTGGCGGCGACCGGCGCCTCCAACAAGGAGATCGCGCAGGCGCTGTTCGTCAGCGTGCACACCGTCGAGACCCACCTGACGCATGCGTACGCCAAGCTCGGCGTCCGGTCGCGCGGGCAGCTCGCGGGTCGCCTCGCTTCCTAAGGCCCTGCGCGCAAAATAGGCAGAGCCGCGCGAAAACATCAGGGGTTTCCGCGATTTCATCGGGGGCGAACCGGCAGTAGCGTCGTGACATGGCCGAGTTCCTGGCCGAGTTCTACCTCTCGCCGTCAGACCGCGAGGCCGCCCAGGTCGGCGCCGACCGCGCCCGACTCGCGGCCGAGGAGCTCGCTCTGCGCGGCACACCGGTCCGGTACCTGAGCTCGATCTTCCTTCCCGAAGACGAGACGTGTTTCCACCTGTACGAGGCGAGCTCGGCAGAGGCCATCCGGGAGGTCGCGCAACGCGCGGAGCTCTCGTTCGAGCGCGTGCTCGAGGCGATCCCGAACAGAGAGGAGTGACCCACATGACCGAGGCACCGTCCGAAGAGACCAGGCGCTACAGCAGGAGCGGCTTCCTCAAGCGCACGGGAGCAGGAGCGGGAGCGCTGGCGCTGTCCGGCGGCGGCGCGGCGGCGATCCTCGCGCCTCCGGCGGCGCGGAGCTCGACTGTCTCGACCAGCCCAACGACCTTTGGGCGGATCTTCGAAAAGCTGCCGCCGTTCGCCCCAGCGACCGACGCGGTCAGGCACGCGCTCCGGGAACTCGGCGCCAAGGGCGGCCCACTCGACGCCAAGGACGACCTGGCCAAGGGGCCGGTGCTGCTGATCACCGATCCCTCGCTCAGCGTGAACAACCCGAACAACCCGAGCCACACGGCCGGGACGACGTTCTTCGGCCAGTTCGTCGACCACGACATCACCTTCGACACGACCTCGCCGTTGGGCGTGCCGACCGAGCCAAGCGAGGCGCCGAACTCGCGGACGCCCTCGCTTGACCTCGACTCGGTCTATGGCCACGGCCCGGTGGCGAGCTCCCAGCTCTACGACCCCGCCGACCGGGCGAAGCTCCGGATCGAGTCGGGCGGTCAGTTCGAGGATCTCGCCAGGACGAGCGACAACACCGCGATCATCCCCGACCCCAGAAACGACGAGAACCTGGTGATCGCCGGCCTGCAGTGCGCGTTCATCCGGTTCCACAACAACGCCGTCGACTGGGCGCGTGACCACGGATTCGGTGGGATGGCGGCCTTCGCCGAGGCGCGACGGCTGACGACCTGGCACTACCACTGGCTCGTCCTCCACGAATTCCTGCCCCTGATCGTCGGCCAGAAGACGGTCGACGACGTCCTCCGGAAGCGCCGCTTCTACCGGCCGCGCCTGGGACAGGCGTTCATGCCGGTCGAGTTCCAGGCGGCGGCCTACCGGTTCGGGCACAGCATGGTGCGCCCCTCCTACCGGGCGAACCTGGCGGGGGACAACGGCAACCCGTTCTTCGCGATGGTCTTCGACCCGGCCGCGGAAGGACAGTCGGACCCTGTCGACCTGCGCGGAGGGGCGCGAGCTGCGCGCCGGTTCATCGGCTGGCAGACCTTCTTCAACTTCGGCGACGGCAACGTCAAGCCGAACAAGCTGATCGACACGAGGATCTCGACGCCGCTCTTCGACCTCCCTCTCGGCGCGATCGCGAGCCACGACCAGCCGCAGGTGCTGCCGCAACGGAACCTCCTGCGGCAGCTCACCTGGAGCCTGCCCTCGGGGCAGCGCGTCGCGAAGGCGATGCACGTGCCCGCGCTCAGCGAGGAGGAGCTGGGCAGCGACCTGGACGAGTACCGCTCGGCGCGCCACGGCTACGACCTCAAGAAGAGCACGCCGCTCTGGTTCTACGTGCTCAGGGAGGCCGAGGTGAGGGCGGACGGGCTGACGCTCGGCCCCGTCGGCGGCCGGATCGTGGCCGAGGTGCTCGTCGGCCTGATCGAAAGCGACCCGGGCTCGTTCCTCGTGCAGGAGCCGCGCTGGAGGCCGACCCTGACCTCGGCCGGCGCCGGCTTCCGGATGGTCGACTTCCTGAGGTTCGCGGGCGTCGACCCGGCCAGCAGGGGGCAGTAATACGATCGCCCGATGCGAGGGCGGCCGGCGCGGATCGAGCGACTTCCGCAGCAGTACTTCGGCGGGCTGCTCGCTCGAGTGACCGAGCACGCAGGGCTCGACGGCGAGCCGCTCGTCGACCTCGGGCGCGGGAACCCGGAGACCGGGCCGCCCGCACACGTCGTGGCCGCGCTGGACGAGGCGGCCGGGCTGGAGATCGCCCACGGCTACGCGCCGTTCCGCAGCCTGCCGGAGCTGCGCGCGGCGTTGGTTGAGCGATACCGGTCCGTCTACGGCGTCGAGCTCGATCCCGACGCCGAGGTGGGCGTCGTGCCGGGGACGAAGACGGCGATCGTCGAGTTGTCCCTCGCGCTCGCCGAGGAGGGGCAGACAGTCGTGCTGCCCGACCCCTTCTACCCGGACTACCCTTCCGGGCCCGCGCTCGCGGGGGCCGCGATCGCGTACGTGCCGCTCGATCCCGGGAACGGGTGGCCGCCGGACTTCTCGCGGGCGCCGGCTGAGAACGTCGCGGCCGTTTACCTGAACTACCCGTCCAACCCGGCCGCCGTCACGGTGCCTGACGGGGCCTTCGAGGAAGCGGTCGCTTACGCGGAAACGACGGGCGCGGCGATCGTGCACGACTTCGCCTACGGCGACCTCGTCTTCGATGGGCGCTCTCCGCGCAGCTTCCTCGCAACCCCCGGTGCGAAGGAGGTCGGGGTCGAGATGTTCTCGATGTCCAAGTCCTACGGCATGGCGGGCTGGCGAGTCGGGTTCGTCGTCGGCAACGCGGAAATCGTCGAGCGGATCAACCTGCTCAACGACCACTGCCGCGTCGGGATCTTCCGGCCGATCCAGGAGGCCTGCATCGCGGCGCTGACCGGGCCGCAGGACTCCATCGCCGAGCGCCGCGACACCTACCAGCGCAGGCGCGACCGCGTGCTCGAGGTGCTCGAACCGCTGCTCGGGCCGATCACCTGCGAGGGCACGTTCTACGTCTGGCTGAAGCTCCCAGAGGGCGTGACCTTCGAGAGCCTGCTCAGTGAGCATCGCGTCGTGGTCGCGCCCGGCGACGGGTTCGGCCCGAGCGGCGTAGGACACGCGCGGCTCAGCCTTGCCGTGAACGACGAGACGCTGGAGCTCGGGCTCGAGCGCCTCGCTTCGGCGCTCGATCGCTAGCCGGTGCTTTTCACCGCTCCGCGACGGCGTTAGCGTTTGCACTACGAGTAAATACCTGGAAAACCTGCGGCTTCTTTCGGAGAACCTGTCCGCGCAGCTCGAGGGCGGCGCGGCGGCGGCGCTTCGCCGCAAGTACCCCTGTCTCGGTCGCGCCCTCTACCCACTGCTCCTCGCGTGCGTAGCAGCCCTCTACATCGGGACTGCCAAGCTCGGGATCCAGCTGCCCGTGGCGCACGGCATCGTCACGCCGGTCTGGGCTCCGACGGGCATTGCCCTCGCGGCGCTCGTGCTCTTCGGGCCGAGCCTCTGGCCTGCCGTCGCGATCGGGGCGCTCGTCGCCAACGCGACCAGCGGTGCCTCCGTCCCAGTCGCCGCCGGAATCGCGGTCGGGAACACCCTCGAGGCCGTCGTCGGCGCGGCGCTCCTGCGACGCGTCGATTTCCGACCGAGCCTCGACCGCGTCCGCGACGTGGCCGCCCTCGTCGTCCTCGCTGCCGGGGCGAGCACCGCGATCGCCGCCACGAACGGCGTCACCGTGCTGTGGGTCTCCGGGAATCTGTCCGATTCCTACGCCTCCAGCTGGTTCCTCTGGTGGAGCGGCGACGCGATGGGCGACCTGGTAGCGGCGCCGCTGTTGCTGGTCTGGTTGTCAGCGCCGTTCTGGAAGCCGCGCGTGGCCGAGATCGTGGAAGGAATTGCGCTCCTGGGGGTGCTCGCCGGCCTCAGTTGGTTCGTGTTCCTGCACGGCTACTGGCATTACCCCCACCTGCTCTTCCCGCTCCTCGTCTGGGCCTCGTTGCGCTTCTATCAGCGGGGAGCCGTCACGAGCAGCTTCGTCGTGGCGGCCTTCGCGATTGCGGGCGCGATCAACGGCTCGACGCCGCTCGGCGGCAGCAGCACGACCGAGGTGGTGCAGATCGAGGAAGGGCTGCTCGCGGCGGTGCTCGTCAGCCTCCTCATCCTCGGCGCAGTCCTCTCGGAGCGCACCGCAGCCGAACGCACGCTCGAGCACGAGCGCGAGATCTTCGCCGAGGCGCAGGCGGTCGCGCACATCGGCAGTTGGGAGTGGAACATCGCCGCGGACCGCATCAGCTGGTCCGAGGAGCTCTTCCGCCTCTACGCACAGGAGCGGGCACCGGAGATGTCGTCCGCCTGGTATCTCGAGCAGATCCACCCGGAGGACCGTCGACGGATCGAGCGGCGGATCTTGCGCGCGCTCGGCGATACCGCACCGTTCAGCTTCGAGCACAGGGTCATCGGGGACAACGGGACACCGCGCTGGATCCAGGTGCAAGGCCATGTCGTCGTCGATGCCGCCGGCGATCCCGTGCGGATGGTCGGAACCGCGCAGGACATCACCGAGACGAAGCGTCTGCATGAGCTTCGCGAGAACATCCTGGCCAGCGTCTCGCACGAGCTGCGCACGCCGTTGACCTCGATCATCGGATTCGCACAGACCCTGCGCGAGCGCGGCGCCGACCTCGACGAGGCAACGCGCACGGAGATGGTCAGGAATCTCGTCGAACAGGCGATCAGACTCCAGCTCCTGCTGTCGGATCTGCTCGATCTCGACCGGATGAGGCACGGCCTGCTCCCGCCGAGCTTTCGTCCCACGGACGTCGGCGCGCTCGTCGCGAACGTGGCTGCCCGTCAGGCAGAACAGGGGCGCCAGATCGGCGTCCACGCCGAGCCGGTCGTCGCCGACGTCGATGCGGCGAAGGTCGAACGGATCGTCGAGAACCTGCTCGCGAACGCGGTCAAGCACACGCCGCCCGGAACGGATGTGATCGCCCGCGTCGAACGGGGCCACGGTTTCGTGATGATCGCCGTCGACGACCGTGGGCTCGGCGTCCAGGAGGAGGAACGGGAGGCGGTCTTCGAGCTCTTCACCCGCGGCTATTCGCACGACGGCGTCCCTGGAGCCGGGATCGGGCTCTCCCTCGTCGCGCAGTTCGCTGCCGTCCACGGAGGCCGCGCCTGGATCGAGGACCACCCCGGCGGCGGCGCCTCGTTCAGGGTTCGGCTGCCCTTGCACCAGG
>Ga0173483_10000552_pt1 | contig 10766 bp, 10 predicted proteins | sample NitcycUS178409R2_FD_122621 | JGI IMG/M metagenome (GOLD analysis project Ga0173483, IMG submission 122621) | Soil microbial communities from Arlington Agricultural Research Station in Wisconsin, USA - Nitrogen cycling UWRJ-S178-409R-2 (version... | ecosystem: Environmental > Terrestrial > Soil...
TCCCTCTCCCGGCGCATCTTTCTTGATAAAATTTTAATAAACAATATATAATTGATAAAAAGCGAACAAGGTAATTGCATTAGCCATAGGAAATATTTCTAATTTTGATCGGTTTTTTGTTGTAGAGTAATTTCATCAGTAAGAAAAAAAGATATTGTAATAAAGGATCTACAACTAGATAATACATCAGTCATGACTAAATTATAGAACCGTTATGATCTATTCTACAAGGCGATCCATTAGGTGTTTATAAAAAAGTTATATTGTCTTACAGTTCTTCATCCATTTCCTCAAATGCAGTGGCCTTAGAAACTTCATGCAAACGCATTGCTACTGTACTATCATATTCTTTTTTGGTAATGATCCCTTTATCGTCCAGTATTTCAACAAGTGTATTAAGACGAGTACTGATCTCTTCAGAAGAAGTTAATTCTTTTCCTGTTATTTTCTTACCCATGTTTGGACCTTCAATATTATTGTCATGTTGAGAGTGCCTTCTTTTTGAATACATATGTATGTAAGTTTTAAGTTGACCGCATATTATATGTGTGATGTGTAATTACAATATGTATTAAGCTCCAATTTAAACTTCATTATAGAAACCCATTTTTGTTATAGATATGGACTGTCCTGTACTACGGTTACAAAGATATTTATGACAATTTGTAATCCAAGTCGTAATATTAGAGGCGATATTATAATATTTGACTGATACTATTTCATATGACATTCTTATTATCGGCTCTGGTATAGCAGGACTACGAGCGGCTATTGCAGCTGCTGCTGTTAACAAAAATCTGAATATAGCCTTAATTTCAAAGGTACAGGTCATGCGCTCCCATTCGGTTTCCGCTGAAGGTGGAACTGCTGCAGTTCTATTTGAGGAAGAAGGAGATAATCTGGAATCTCATATCTATGATACCATAAAAGGTAGTGACTTTCTCGCAGATCAGGATGTTGTAGAACGACTTGTGTCAAATATGCCTTATGAAATCTACCAGTTAGATCATTGGGGAATGCCATGGTCAAGGACAGAGAGCGGTAGAATCGACCAACGCTGGTTCGGGGGTTACTCTTTTCCAAGGGCAACCTATGCACAAGACAAGGTTGGATTTTTCGAGATGCAGACACTATATGATACATGCCTCAAATACGATGATAATATCCACTTTTACAATGAATGGTTTTGTACTGCCATTCTTAGTGACGAAAATAACTTTCGTGGTGTTACTGCCATTGAGATGAAGAGTGGAAACTTTGTTAAATTCAGAGCACCTGCAGGAATAATTTGCACTGGTGGTGCGGGAAGGATTTACAGTTTTTCCACATATGCTTATTCTTCAACTCCTGATGGCTTGGACATGGCATATCGTGCAGGACTTGCTTTGAAGGATATGGAGTTTGTTCAGTTCCATCCTACGGGTATTTTGCCATCTGGTATATTGATTACAGAAGGAGCTAGAGGAGAAGGTGGTTATCTAATTAACAATCAAGGAGAGAGATTTATGAAGAAATATGCTCCTAAAACCCTAGAACTCGCTTCAAGGGATGTAGTTTCTCGTGCTATGATGAGAGAGATCCAGGAGGGGCGAGGATTTAAACATGAATCAGGTGTAGATTGCTTGAAGATAGATTTGACTCATCTTGGAGCAGAGCGCATACGGGAGCATTTGGGAGGCATAAGAGAAATCGGAATCAAGTTCTCTGGTATTGATATAATTAATGAACCAATTGAAATTAGACCGGTGTGTCATTATATGATGGGTGGAATCCATACCAATATTGATGGCGCTACGGAAATGAATGGACTATGGGCGGCAGGTGAGGCTGCTTGTAATAGTACACATGGTGCCAATCGCTTGGGTGCGAACTCTACTGGTGAATGTCTTGTATGGGGAACAATCACAGGCAAGCTAGCGGCACAATATGCTATAAACCACAAGAGCCCTTTGGCAATTCCAGAACGCCAGATCATCGAAGAAGAAAAAAGGATTTATGATAGAATATTTAGAGGAAAAGGTGAAGTAAACCCGTACGAAGTCAGAAAAGAACTGACAGATACTATGGATGCCAAAGCACACGTATTTAGAAATGAACAGGGACTACTGGAGGGTTTGAACAAAGTAAGAGACTTAAAAGCATTGGCGTGGAAGCATGTAGACGATCAGGAAAAAGAGTACAATACCAATTACATAAATGTCATGGAGATAGATTCAATGCTGAGGACAGCAGAGATAGTATTGGTTGGAGCTTTGAACCGTCATGAATCAAGAGGAGCGCATGCAAGGGCTGACTATCTAAATCGAGATGATGTCAATTTCTTGAAGCACACTCTAGCCTACTATACAATAGAAGGACCAAAGATGGCATGGCATCCCGTAACTTTAACACGCTATGCACCAGTGGAGAGAAAATATTAATGGAGATATCAAAAGAAAGAAACAATAATGATCGAGATAACCGCGAAGGACTAAAAGGATGGCTAAATCCATCTAGGTACGGTTGGGAACGATTATCCTATTGGCTACAGCGACTAACTGGAGTCTTCTTGATAGTATACTTCATAGGTCATGTGTATGAAACGAGCTCGCTAACACGTGGTCTCGATGCATGGAATGCAATGTTACAACTTACTCAAACACCATGGGGACACCTTTTTTTGATACTGGTAATTGGAACGAGTACTTTTCATTCTTCAAACGGTATCAGATTGATATTTACACATGCCGGTAAAGGACTTGGTAGGCCTGGAAGACCGGATTATCCTTATGATGCTATCTCACTTAATTATCGTCAGAGGTCTGGAATATGGGTCGCATTAATATTGGCGGCAGTAGCGATGTTATATGGCACTAGTGTACTATTCGGTGGAAAATAGAAGAGAAGGAGAGTACTGAGAAAAGAAATATGACGCTTAGAGAAAGTCAAATAATGAAAATACACTATATAACTGGCCTGGCAGCGTTATTTGTAGTAGCTGTACACATCATAATGCGCCTGATAATGCCGTTTAATACGAGTCTAGAGTATGGGAACGTTATTGCAAATTATCATAATATTCTATACGCAATACTTCTTGAGTCAATACTTATACTTATTGCACTTCATGGCTTTAACGGTGTGAGAATAATATTGATTGAATTACGACAGAACAAGCACTGGGAAAACGGTGTTACTATATTTACTATAATTGCAATGATAACCATCGTTGCATATGGCACTAGAACAATAATCATGGCTAATGGACTTGGGTTTGAATAAAATGGATAAACCAATTGACAAGATTGGTATGTTAGGAAAGAAAAATAGAATAGATGATAAAAAGAATGATGAGACGATTCCTGAAAAGATACTCTTAAAAGTATTTCGAGCAGGAGGCAGGGTGAGAGATTTCGCGCATTTTGATAGATTTGAAGTACCAGTACAACGGTGGACAACAGTGCTTGACGCACTTCTTTATGCAAAGAGCTATCAGGATAGTAGCATTGGGATAAGATACTCTTGCAGAATGGCATCATGCGGCTCGTGTGGAATGAAAATTAATGGAATTCCTAGACTTGCTTGCTATACAAAGATTTCAGAACTGGCAGGTAGTACAATCACCTGTGAGCCGCTCCTAAACTTTCCCCATATACGCGACCTTGTAACAGACTTTTCACAATTCTTTAAGCACCATAAAGAAATGCAGCCTTATATCCATAATAAAAATGCAGATATTAAAGATACGAGGAAATTATCAGAATTCAAACAAAGTCCAGAAGATGTTGATAAATATCTGCAATTTTCTAATTGCATCAAATGTGGTCTATGTTATTCCGCCTGTCCCACTGTCGCTACAGATACAAAATTCCCTGGCCCTCAGGCATTGTCACAGGTATACAGATACTATGCTGACACAAGGGATGATGCTATTAAAGAGCGTCTGGATATTGTAGATGAAAGACACGGTATTTGGAGATGCCACTTCGCTGGCTCTTGTAGTGTAGTATGCCCGAAAGGTATAGATCCTGCGCTGGGAATTCAACTACTAAGAGGATATATGATGGGTTTTTCAAAGAATGAAAAGAAAATAGCTGAATTAATGGATCGATTATCTGAGGAATGAAAGGATTATTCAGGTAATTTTAAACTCGTACCCTAATCTAGTTCCATAAATATCATTGTTATAGAGCGGTACATCTTTAATGAAAATTCAACAACAGGAAGTAATACAAGACTAAAGCAATGAATTGCTTTGCTTAAAGTTTTGTCTTTCCTTTCAAGAACCTTTGCTTTATTTACAATCATTGTAGTTTACCAACAGTAAAATATCTGATCATTAACAGGTCTGTTCGATTATTCTTCCCTTAAATTGATTATTAATGAGAAATTGATAATGCGATCAGCAAAGATGGAAGAAATTTTGCATATAGTTTAATTATTTTGTTTGCGGGATAAATATCAGAGGTTAGATGATGCTAATAACATCATTAGCAATTAAGCAGGCATTTCTTATAGCATATTTAACTGGATTTTTGTGGCTACGTAGAAATCCGATGTCTATGGTCTTTACTGCCATAAGCCCCTTTTCACTATTATTTGTTTTATTTGTGGTTAGTAATGGCCATTACGTCCAATTTGCTATTGCTGGCAGTCTTGTTATGGCATTAGTAGGCTATGGACTTGCACTTGGACAGGACATTTCATTTTACAAGACAGAATATAAAATCCAGGACATTTTTGTTGCTTCACCCGTTTCTCCACTTACGTACATGGCAGGATTGGCTCTATCAGAACTTTTGTTTGGTTTGCCTGCTTTAATTGTGCTTACGCTACTTGCTATATACTTTGGAAGTTCAATAATAAATGCACCTATTCTATTATCAAATATTGTCCTAACCTGGGGATCGATGTCCTCTCTGGGTTTTTTTTTGTCTTCGCATATGCTACATATGCGAAATGCTACACAATTAATTTCATTTGTAAACGTAGTCCTTGCAGTTATACCTCCCGTTTATTATTCAATAGAACGTTTACCTTTAGTCTTACAGTATCTTAGTTACCTAATACCAACTACACATGCCTCTCTTATATTGCAATATACTATGGGATTTCCAGTACCAAAAAACTGGTCGATCACTCTAGGCGTTGGGGTACAGATTATATATCTGGTAGGATTTGTAGTTTTAGCAAAAACCAAGGCTATCTGGAGAGAGAGATGATAATATGTTTACTAAATGAAATAACGATAAGTGTATTGATTGTACGATAAACAAAATCTCAATAATAGTCTGAAAGCTAACCCTTCAGGCACAATTTAAATATTATATCAACTATCGAACTTCGTCTTAGAAAGACCAAAAAATAGCCCAAATAACAAGTTAATATCTTGAGCTAGAAAAAATATTTTATTAGCTTTAATAGCAACAGGAAAAAATCAACTTGAGGCAGTCTCTGCAAAGGAGCAATTAGCTATATATTATTTATTACTTTCTTTTGAAGAACAATAAAATACAAGTTCTTATTTAATACAATAGTTAGCTATTTCTTCATGTTAGTGACTACCGATAAGATCTAGGGATTTATCGGTTAAGAAATTATATTTTCCTATTTTTGAATGTTCCGTTTTTTCCTTGTGAACTTCTACATCTGAATGAAAAACAAATGTGGCACTACATTCATGGCATATCCATATCATCTTTAAGTCATCATTATGCATGGCTTTACTTGGTTGAAATTCATATGATTTAAAAGATAGGCAACCATATCATATTCATTTTATTTGAATTCTATTTGCATAAAGAATTATTATTTCATTATTCTGTATAATACATACATTTGTAAATTGTATTATAAAAAACTTATATCAAATTACACTAGAATACTTCTGCTTTCTGCCATTTAAGTCTGGAGATAGTATTGATATGGTCTTCCAATAGCCTAATTTGTTATACTTCAAGGAAAGATCTTCAAACAGATCAAGTTGGCTCGACGAATAATAATTTTTAACAAAAATCACGACCAGGACATAGTTCTCCAATCGACCGATCAAAATTGTTTTTCACTTTCTTTAGATGATGATAAGTTGCAACTAGAACTGATGCCATCATCTTTTTGAACTTAACTTTGATAATGAAAATTATTTAGCTACAACTTAAGGTTTATTCAACAGGAATTTTTTCAACAATTCGCTCCTTTTTGTAGAGGATTTTTTCCAGAATACATGTTATCAATTTTAGTATCCAAACTGTTATTATAATAATAACGTTTTGACTTTTATTTGACATACTTTTCTTATCTTCTTGTTCGTTTATATATATCCGCCATCGCTTTGCTGCAAGTTTTGATGTATATTTGTCCGACAACTGGAGTTATGTGATAAATTCTCAATAATACATAATTTAAGGGCTTGGCCCATGTTATATCTTTGTATCGAATGATGTATTTTCGCCTCAATGGATTATTTGACCACATAAAAAAATGAATACAAATACAGCAGTCTGATTTACTAGTTTGTGTAATTGGAGTGAAAGGAATGTGTAACTGGTCCTATCCTATTTCATCCTTTATCAAACGACATTTAACACTTTTTCGATTTAGTAATATCAGACGCTAAGTTAACAGAATCTTATATTCTGTCACTTATAAGTAATGTAGTAAAAATGAATGCTAAAATAAAGCCAGTAATTGCACAAAGAGCGTATTTAATGAATGAATAACCTTGCTGTAACTCAAGTTTTATATATATTATTTTTTAGTTGATCTTTTGTTTTTTTAAGTGAAGACAGTATGGCATCAGCCTTATGTTCGGTTTCCAGCCATTCCTGCTCCGGAACGGAATCCATTACAATACCTGCTCCAGATTGAATATATGCCTTATTCTTATTAATAAATAGGGATCTAATGGTAATAGCAAAATCGCATGATCCATTGAATGAAAAGTAACCTAATGCACCTGCATAGGATTCTCGAAGGTCAGGCTCCAATTCATCAATTATTTCCATTGCGCGTATTTTTGGAGCACCAGATACAGTTCCAGCAGGAAATACTGCTTTAAATGCATCGTATGAATCGTATTTATTATTAAGATATCCACTAACATGCGATACAATATGTTGAACATGGCTAAATCTTTTGACAGTCATTAGATCGCTAACTCTAATTGTGCCATAATTGCATACTCTTCCTAGATCGTTGCGCGCTAAATCAACCAGCATCGTATGTTCTGCAATTTCCTTTTCGTCGTTAAGCAAATCTTTCTGTGATTCCTTATTCCGCTTTTCATCATTTACTATAGGTCTCGTTCCTGCAATAGGGAAAGTTTCCACATTGTCCTTTGTGGTACGAAGAAGCATTTCTGGGCTAGAGCCTATAATACACATATCCGTCATCTTCATCAAATACATATAAGGAGATGGATTGACTTCTCTCAAAGTCTTATACACTGACAAAAAATCACCCTCTACATTAAATTTCATTTTCTTTGATAAAACTACTTGGAAAATGTCACCATCATAGATGTACTTTTTCGATCTATTGACCATTCTGATAAATTGGCTCCTGCTTATATTGTTCTTTGGGGTTGAATAGGAGAACTTCGTACTGGTGTTATTCTTATAGGTTTTTTTAACCAGCTGTTCTATATCCGCTAGGCGAGACTTTTTACCAATATGAAAGTAATAGGCTTGATTTTCTATATGATTGTAAAGTATGCCATCTGTGTAAATTCCAAATTCTAATAATGGAGCAAGGTTTTTACCTTTTCTTTTAACAGGTAGATGTTCCCAAAATCTTATCGCATCATAGCTAATATAGCCCACTGCACCGCCTACATATCTGAAACGGTTTTCACTTATTTTAGGTACAATCTTTCTCAGTTGGGAAAGGGGTTCCGTGGATCTGAATTCTTGAATTATTTTATTTTTGCGATCAAAAGTTCTAAAGTTCTCTGAATCACAAGTAACAATAATTTCCGGATCAAATCCAACAATCGACATTTCAGAAAGTTCTTTTGGACCCACAAGAGATTCTAAAATGAAAACTTTATCGTAGAGTTTGTAGATCTTTGTGAAAAGATCAAAAGGGCCCCCATCAGTATTCAATCTTTGTATGTGAAATAAATTATTTTTAGCAGATGATGAGAGGCCAAATATATTCACCCCAATAGCTGTCTTCTTTATTATTTAATTCTCAAATTTAAGCATTGTGTTATGTACAAAAGTTTGCTAAATATGTCGTATTTTCGAAAATCAGATAGAAATGCTATCCGCTAAAGATGGAAGTAACTTCAGCTAATAGAAAATAAGGGAAAATATTTCCAACCACAATGTTTTGTAGATATTTATACGATTAAGATTATACTGGATCTTTAGACATTGTATTTGATTATGTTTTTATTTTGTATGAAATGAGGTGAGATCCCGACTTTCTCCATCGGTAGCTGAAATACATTTTCAGCAATTTTATATCTTTGGTTATTTATATCCATGTATAGAGTTTGCAAATGATAATATCACCTTGCAGCTCGCTCCTGTAACTGTATTGTTTTGTGACGTAGAAACTGATTATGACGGCTAGTATTATCATATTTGCTCCAGATTATAATTACGAATTCTAATCAAAATTTGGCTCTCTACTGTTAAAATGTTTGCGAATAGGATCAATAATTTTGTTAATGTAAGTAGCAGTAGCATTTTTTAAATCTATTGGATGTATTTTCTTTTCTATAAAATCTCGCTCAACATCACCGTAATTTGTATATGTTATATTACCGCCGTACTTTGATGCCCGTTCGATAACAAATTCGGCAAACTGATGAAAGACAATATATCTGATTAGCTCAAATATAGGATTGTTTTGTATGATACCAACAGGACAAAAGGCCTTATTTATCTTGTCTCTGATCGTTTTTTCATCATCATGAATTATAATTCCACTTGTGGGACTTGTCTTGCTCATTTTACTTGATATCTTTGCATCTTCTGATAGTCCTGATTTGATAGGTTCTGAAAGACCGGGAAGTAGATGATGATGAACAGAAACTGGAATCTTCCAGCCCAGTTTTGGAAATATTTCTCTAACCAGCATGTGGATTTTTCTCTGGTCCATTCCTGCATGAACAATATCTAAATTTAATGCGTTAATATCGACAGACTGCATTATAGGATAAAGTAACTGTGAAAAGTCAAGGTTATCTTTCTCACTTCTACCCATAATAGTCAGTGAACGCATTATCCTTGATAAAGTCATATGTTTGCTAAAACGTACAAAATTCTCCCAGTAACAACTACCTGTATTATCATAAAGTTCACTGCCGACCTTTATGTGAACACCAGGACAGAAAAACTTGAACGCCTCGGAATAATAATTTGAAATCCTTTTAATTTTATCCCAGTCTCCACCCAATTTGTTATTAATGTACGTATGCCAATCAGCCAAAAAAACAGTACAATCAAGTCGAGCAGTAATAAAATCATTAATCTTAAAACCTGTTAAAATAAGGCTACCAATGTGTAATTTACCGGAAACCTCAAGACCGATATAATGTTTTGGATGGGCTACAGTTTCCAAGAGGCCTTCCAATTCATCTCTAGTAACTACCTCTTCTATAGGGTCTCTTATAATAAGATCCAATCGTTCCGTTAGATCCATTTTATAAGAAAAGTAGATAATGCCTATTAATTGTTGTCTGCGCTATAATAAATATAACTTGTTTGTTTTTCATAGATAGTTGGCAGCGTCATCATCAACATCAACAACTACTATAATATATTGCAAGGATCAAAAGAAACTCTCGCCTGCGTCAATAAATGCCTACGTTGCAGCAGTTAGACATTTTTACGAGATGAATAATATCGATCTCAAATGGAAAAAGATAAACAGTTTCAAAGGTGAGCTCTACAATGTGGTAGAACACAGGCCATACACAAGACAAGAGATTTCCCTTTTACTGCAAAAAGCAGAACCTAGAAACCGCGCTATAATCCTCCTGAAGACGACAAAGAATCTAAGGAGCCTGATTATGATGATGATAACTCAGATAAAGGAGGAGAAAAGAAACAAGAACAGGAAACCAGACAAATAACAATAAATCAAGTTTTTGATCATTGTTGCCACACATTTTGATTTCTTGCAGTCGTATATTTAAAAGAAGTTTATCATTCAGTTATCAAGCTTTAAGAAATCTACATGTGGGGCTACAATTACGTTTTGATAGGAATGTATGGTTGGAGACCACAGAATATGAATTTCCCACGAAACGGCTTTTTTTGGAAAGCCAAACGACCTCAATCACATTAGAATGACTTTCCAAAACAATTTTTCATCATTATGTACAGCTAATTGCTGCCCTGTTATGCCAATCATAGAAATTTTGAATATAAAACACTTTGCAAAAAAATGCCAAAAAAAAGCTTTTTTTCACTGAAATTTTTATCATATTTTTCCGGAAAAATTTGTTATCAGTTGTAGAATCTTATCACTAAACTATATTCTTATTACGGATAGTGTTTTATTATTACGACCTAATCTAGGATTGAGACTGTTCTCATTATCTCCTATGTAATAATAAAGAACCAATGATTGTGATAGCAATGAAATAAGACATATACCGCCTCTTCATTGTAATCTTTTTTCGCTCAAGGATTATAAAATGATCTATAATATCATTTGAAATAACTTTATTAGAATATTTAAATTCATGTGTACTGTAAAACAACTACAAATCTATATAAAATTAAACTTGCTGTATATCTATTGTTTTTATTTAAAATAGAAATATGTAATCA
>Ga0173483_10000554_pt1 | contig 10736 bp, 10 predicted proteins | sample NitcycUS178409R2_FD_122621 | JGI IMG/M metagenome (GOLD analysis project Ga0173483, IMG submission 122621) | Soil microbial communities from Arlington Agricultural Research Station in Wisconsin, USA - Nitrogen cycling UWRJ-S178-409R-2 (version... | ecosystem: Environmental > Terrestrial > Soil...
CAAATTGCCTATGAAACCGGGCTGCGCGCGGTCGAGATCGTCGAACAGGACCTGAAACCGTCGGACATTCTTACGCGCAAGGCGTTCGAGAACGCGATCGTTGCAAATTCGGCGATCGGCGGATCGACCAACGCTCCCGTTCACATAAACGCCATCGCACGGCATGTAGGCGTGAATCTGTCGATCGAGGATTGGGAGAAGATCGGCTACGACGTGCCGCTCCTGGTGAACATGCAGCCGGCCGGTGAGTATCTTGGCGAGGAATATTATCGTGCCGGCGGCCTGCCGGCGGTCATGCACGAATTGCTCAAGGTCAAGCGCATCCACCCCGACGCTTTGACGATCAACGGCAAAACGATGGGCGAGAACGTGAGACAGACGCAGAGCACCAATGCCGACGTGATCAAGCCTTATCGCTCTCCCATGAAGAGAAAAGCCGGGTTCAAGGTGCTGAAGGGCAATCTGTTCGACTCCGCAATCATGAAGACCAGTGTTATCTCGGACGAGTTTCGCAAGCGCTATCTATCCAACCCGAAGGACAAGGATGCTTTCGAAGGCCCTGCCGTCGTGTTCGAGGGGCCGGAGGACTATCACCACCGCATCGACGATCCGTCGTTGAAGATCGACGAGCACACGCTGCTGTTCGTCCGGGGCGTCGGCCCGGTCGGCTATCCGGGCGCGGCGGAAGTCGTCAACATGCAGCCGCCGGCGGCCCTGATCAAAAAGGGCATCACCTCACTGCCCTGCATCGGCGACGGGCGGCAGTCAGGCACATCCGGTTCGCCGTCGATCCTAAATGCGTCGCCGGAGGCAGCCGCGAACGGCGGGCTCGCCCTGCTGAAAACCGGCGACCGCGTTCGCATCGACCTGCGCAAGGGGACTGCCGACATATTGACCTCGAAAGCGGAGCTGGCCCGGCGGCGCAAGGCACTGCAGAGGCGCGGCGGCTTCCGCTATCCGGCAAGCCAGACGCCCTGGCAGGAAATTCAGCGCTCCATGGTCGACCAACTGGCGGACGGCATGGTGCTGAAGCCCGCCGTGAAGTATCAGCGCGTCGCCCAGAACGGCGTCGCGCGCGACAACCATTGAGGGGCATTGTTTCCGTGAGCAACAGATTGAAAGGAAAGCTGGCGTTGGTCACCGCCGCCGGCCAGGGTATCGGCCGCGCCATCGCCGAGGCCTTCATTGCGGAAGGCGCGAAGGTCATCGCAACCGATGTTGCGACTGACAAGCTTGACGGCCTGAAAGCCGCGAAAGCCACCAAGCTCGATGTCCTGTCGAGCGACGCGGTTGATGCCTTTGCTACTTCGATCGATAGGGAATTCGGCGCACTCGATGTACTCGCCAACGTTGCTGGCTATGTGCACCAGGGCACGGTGCTGGAGTGTTCGGAGAAAGACTGGGATTTTTCTTTCGACCTCAATGTCAAATCCATGCACCGCACCATCAAGGCGTTCTTGCCTGCAATGCTGAAGAACGGCGGCGGCTCGATCATCAATATGTCGTCGGGCGTCTCTTCAATCAAAGGCCTGCCCAACCGTTATGCCTACGGCGCGACCAAAGCAGCAGTGATCGGCCTCACCAAAGCCGTCGCTGCGGATTTCATCACCAAAGGCATCCGCTGCAACGCCATTTGCCCGGGAACGATCGTGTCACCCTCTTTCGAGGAACGCGTGCAGGCGGTCGCGAAGCAAACGGGGACTCCGCTCGATCAGGTGCGAAAGAATTTCATTGCGCGCCAACCGATGGCGCGTCTCGGAACAGCCGAGGAAGTCGCGGCGCTTGCCGTTTTCCTCGCGTCGGATGAGTCGAGCTACATCACCGGCCAACCGCATCTGGTCGACGGGGGTTTGGCCCTTTAGGGGCGCCTGCACCAACCGCCTGACCCACTACTATTAAGTCGGGCTTGCATTTCGGAGGGCGAAAGAACGATGATTTGGTCCGCGAGATAGTCCAGCCGCCGCCCGCAAGGATGGCGCTGAAAACAAAGAAGAATGTGTAGGCCGCCGTTCCGGCCTGGGAGGAGTGAATGGCTTCGGTCGCGATCCGCGACGTACGCAAGGCTTTCGGTGCGACAAGCGTTATCCATGGCGTCGATATTTCGATCGGCGACGGCGAATTCGTCGTCCTGGTCGGTCCGTCGGGCTGCGGCAAATCGACCTTGCTGCGCATGATCGCCGGTCTCGAGAACATTACCGCGGGTGAGATTCGCATCGGTGAGCGTGTGGTCAACCACGTGCCGCCGAAGGAACGCGACGTTGCCATGGTCTTCCAGAACTACGCGCTCTATCCGCACATGACGGTCGCCGATAACATGGCGTTCTCCATGAAACTGCGCGGCGCGCCAAAAAACGAGATCGATGAGCGCGTCAATCGGGCTGCCGCGATCCTCGGCCTCTCGCAGCTGCTGCAACGTTTCCCGCGACAGCTGTCGGGCGGGCAGCGGCAACGCGTCGCGATGGGCCGCGCCATCGTTCGCGACCCGCAGGTCTTTCTCTTCGACGAGCCGCTGTCCAACCTCGATGCCAAGCTGCGCGTGCAGATGCGCACGGAAATCAAGGAGCTGCACCAGCGGTTGAAGACAACAACAATCTACGTCACGCATGACCAGATCGAGGCGATGACCATGGCCGACAAGATCGTGGTCATGCACGACGGTCTGGTGGAGCAGATCGGCGCGCCGCTCGATCTCTATGACCGCCCGGACAATCTGTTCGTTGCCGGCTTCATCGGCTCCCCGGCAACGAACATGCTCAATGGACATATCCGCGCCAACGGCAGCGTCGCCTTCGAGGGACCGGCGGGAGTCAAGTTTGCGCTCGGTACCGCGCCCTCGGGCAGCGACGGAAGACCTGCAGTCTTCGGCGTGCGGCCCGAGCATTTTGCTCTAGCCGATGACGGCGCCGAAGCCGAAGTGCAGGTAGTGGAGCCCACCGGCTCGGAGCTTCAAGTCGTCGCCAAGCTTGGCGGCAGCGACATCATCGCGGTGTTCCGCGAGCGCCACCAATTCAAGCCGGGCGACAAGATCCGGCTCAAGCCAGACCCGCGCCTCGTCCATCTATTCGACGAACAATCCGGGAAACGAATGACCAGCTAGGAACCAACGGAGGAACGACCATGGACATGTTAACTCGCCGCGCTTTGGTAAAAGGCGGCACAGCGCTCACCGCAGCCGGCGCTTTGACCGGCCCCGCGCTGCTCGATTGGGCGAAGGCCTGGGCGCAGAGCGCGCCCTGGAAGCCGGAGAAAGGCGCCAAGCTCTCGATGCTGCGCTGGAAATATTTCGTGCAAGCGGAAGACGACGCTTTCGTGAAGCTCATCCAGGCCTTCACGCAGGCCACCGGCGTTCCGGTCGAGATTTCGCGCGAGTCGTATGAGGACGTGCAGCCGAAGGCGTCGGTTGCCGCCAATACAGGCACCGGACCGGACCTGTTCTGGGGTCTCTATTCGTTGCCGCATCTCTTTCCGCAGAAGTGCCTCGATGTCACAGACGTTGCCGACTATCTCGGCAAGGCGCATGGCGGCTGGGTCGACAGTGCGATCAAATACGGCAAGGGCACCGGCTCGAAATGGATCGATATTCCGGTCTGCTATTCGGGCGCGCTGATCAATTACCGGCTCGAAGCGTCGAAGAAGGCCGGCTTCTCGAAATTCCCGACCACGACCGGCGAATTTCTTGAATACGCCAAGGCGATGAAGGCGCAGAACACACCCGGCGGTTTCGCGCTTGGCCATGCGTCGGGCGACGGCAACACCTGGGTGCACTGGTGCCTGTGGACTCATAACGGCCAGGTCGTCGACAAGAACGACAAGGTGATCATCAACTCGCCGGAGACGGTCAAGGCGCTCGAATTCGCCAAGAACCTCTACGGCTACATGATCCCGGGCACGGCCTCGTGGAATGACGCCTCCAACAACAAGGCGTTTCTTGCGAAGGAAATCCACTGGACCAATAACGGCATCTCGATCTATGTCGCGGCGCAAAATAATGCGAAGGACGTGGCAGCGGACATGGATCACGCCTACTTCCCGATCGGTCCGGCCGGCAAGCCGACCGAGCTGCATCTGATGTATCCGATCCTGGCGATGACCTACACGAAGTATCCGCAGGCCTGTAAGGCGCTGATGGCCTTCATGCTCGATGCCAACAACTTCAACCCGTGGATCCAGTCGGCCAAGGGCTATCTCACGCACTGCCTCAATGAGTACGACAAGAACCCGATCTGGACGGCCGATCCGAAGACCACGCCCTATCGTGACGTCTCCAAGCGCTCACTCACCGCGGGTGGCCTTGGCTCGGTCGGCGAGAAGGCAGCCACCGCGATCGCGGATTTCGTCGTGCTCGACATGTTCGCCAATTTCTGCACCGGCCGTGAAGACACCAAGGGCGCCATCGCCGTCGCCGAGCGGCAGTTGCGCCGCATCTACCGATAACGCCGGCGCCGGCGGGAGGCACGAGCGCCTTCCGCCGGCTTTTCATTTCGCTCCAGGACCGCAATGGCCATCGCTCTCGACCACGGCCGGACTCGCCAGGCGCCACACGCCGTAACCGCGTGGGATCGCCTCAAGACCAACAAGCAGTGGCTCGGCGCGTGGTTCATGTTGCCGGCCGCGGCGTTCCTCATTCTGTTCCTCGCCTATCCGCTCGGCCTCGGCATCTGGCTCTCGTTCACCGACGCGCGGCTCGGACGGGGCGGCATCTTTGTGGGGACCGAAAACTACGAATACCTCTGGGACGATTCGATATTCTGGCTCTCGGTCTTCAACACGCTGCTCTACACGACCGTGGCCAGTGCCATAAAATTCGCCGTCGGACTCTATCTTGCCCTGTTGCTGAACGAACGGCTGCCCTTCAAGGCAATCATCCGCGCGGTCGTGCTGGTGCCCTTCATCGTGCCGACCGTGCTCTCGGCGATCGCCTTCTGGTGGCTGTTCGATCCGCAGTTCTCGATCATCTCGTGGTCGCTGAAGAGGATGGGCCTGATCACGGCGAACATCGACTTCCTCGGCGACGTCTGGAATGCGCGCTGGTCGGTGATCTTCGCCAATATCTGGCGCGGCGTGCCGTTCGTCGCCATCACCTTGCTTGCCGGTCTGCAGACCGTGTCGCCGTCGCTCTACGAGGCGGCGACCATCGACGGCGCGAGCACCTGGCAGCGCTTCCGCTACATCACCTATCCGCTACTGACGCCGATCATCGCCGTCGTCATGACTTTCTCGGTGCTGTTCACCTTCACCGACTTCCAGCTCATCTGGGTGATGACGCGCGGCGGGCCGGTCAACGCCACGCATCTGATGGCGACGTTCTCCTACCAGCGCGCGATCATGAGCGGCTATCTCGGGGAGGGCGCCGCCATCTCCACCGCGATGATCCCGTTCCTGCTGGCTGCGATCATGGTGTCGTGGTTCGGCCTGCAGCGGCGAAAATGGCAACAGGGCGAAAGCAATGACTGACGTCCTCGCCGGCAAGGTCGCCAATCCGAAAGCCGTGCTCACCGGCTCGGTGCCCCTTGCCGACGAAACCGAAGGCATGAGCTATCTGCAATCGCTGCCGCGGCGGCTGGTGACGCTCTACCTGCCTCTCTCGCTCATCATGCTGGTGCTGTTGTTCCCGTTCTACTGGATGGCGCTCACGGCGGTGAAGCCGGACGAGCAGCTGCTCGATATGGACACCTACAGCCCGTTCTGGACCTGGACGCCGACGCTCAAGCACATCAACAAGCTGCTGTTCGAGACGCAGTATCCGGTCTGGCTGTGGAACACGATGTTGGTCGCGGTCTGCGCGACGCTGATCTCGATCATCGCCAGCGTGCTGGCGGCCTATGCGATCGTGCGGCTGCGCTACAAGGGCGCGCAGTGGGTCGGCGGCGCGATCTTCCTCGCCTATCTGGTGCCGCCGTCGATCCTGTTCATCCCGCTCTCGACCGTGGTCTTTCAATATGGCCTGTTCGACACGCCTTTTGCGCTGATCCTGACCTACCCGACCATCCTGATCCCGTTCTCGACCTGGCTGCTGATGGGCTACTTCAAGACCATCCCTTTTGAGCTCGAGGAATGCGCGCTGATCGACGGTGCCAGCCGCTGGCAGATCCTGATGAAGATCGTGCTGCCGCTGGCGGTGCCGGGGCTGATCTCCGCCTTCATTTTCTGCTTCACGCTGTGCTGGAACGAATTCATCTACGCGCTGACATTTATTTCGTCGACGCAATACAAAACCGTGCCCGTTGCGATCGTGACCGCGCTGGTTGACGGCGACGTCTACCGCTGGGGCTCGCTGATGGCGGGCGCGATGATCGGCTCTCTGCCGCTCGTCATCCTCTACGCGTTCTTTGTCGAGCACTACGTCTCGGCCATGACCGGTGCGGTAAAGGAGTAGGGTACCGCGCGCGGATGCGGTAACCGGTGCGGCATCTGACGCGAAATCTGTTGCGCCGCCTTGCTGGCGAGCAAATAGTTATTGTCGTAATCGAGCATTCAAAAAGACGCGTTAGATAAATTTCACAGCCGACGGCCGATGGCTCTTGTTCAAATAGCTGCATCATAGTTTGAGCGGCGGAGGAGCAAACTCAGCGCAACACGGCACGATCAGCATGGCGGCAACCAGCGACGGAGGAATGTCATGAGTGTTTTTGGCAGCATAATGAGCGCGATATTCGGCCACGGTTCAGCACAAGCGAGCACATCACCGACAGCGGCCCCGCCAAGCGCGCCACCGCCGCAAACGGTGGATGTGGCGGAAATCGTCGATAAGGCCGCGGCTGCCAAAGGCGAAAAGCTCGCGTGGCGGACCTCGATCGTTGACTTGATGAAGGCCCTCGACCTCGACAGCAGCCAGTCTGCACGCAAGCAGCTTGCCACCGAACTCAAGTACACCGGCAACATGAGCGACTCTGCCGCCATGAACGTCTGGCTGCACAAGCAGATCATGCAGAAACTTGCCGCCAACGGCGGAAAGTTGCCGAGCGATATCAAGGCGGCTTGAACCACGCTACCGGCGACGAGCGGGTGGAACGCGGACCGCAAACGACAGTTGAGATATCGGCTGGGTTCAAAGGAGACCGGCAATGGGACTTCTCGATATTCTGAATGGAATGCAAAACGGTCCGCGTGGACAGACCACGCCCGCTCCCGCCGGCAGCGGTGGAATGTCGCCGATCGCGATGGCCCTGCTCGGCCTCGTCGCCTACAAGGCGATCAAGCATCTGAGCCCTGACCAACAACCGAATGCCGTGCCCGCCAATCGCGGTCCATCGACCGCGGACACCCCTTCCGGTGGCGGCCTCGGCGGAATGCTCGGTCCGCTGGGCGGCCTCCTCGCGGGCGGCGGCGCCGGCAGCGTGCTGAGCGGCGGCCTGAACGACCTGCTCAAGCAATTCCAGCAGGGCGGTCAGAGCGATGTCGTTCAATCCTGGATTGGCACGGGCCCGAACAAGCAAATTTCACCTGACGTTCTGTCGAAGGTGCTCAGCCCTGATCAGATCCGGACGCTCAGCGCTCACACCGGGATGTCGCGCGACCAGTTGATCGCAGCGCTGAGCCAGCAGTTGCCGGATCTGGTCAACCAGCTAACACCGGATGGCCGCATTCCGACGGAGCGCGAGGCGTCACGCTTGATTTAGTCACCGTGCTTTGCGGAAAACTGTAATGGAAGTCTGACGGAGTCAGGCATGGGCATTCTGTGGATCATTCTCATCGGCTTCGTCGCGGGCATGATCGCCCGGTATCTCACTCCCGGCCCGAATAATCCTTCCGGGTTTATTCTCACGGTCGTTCTCGGCATCGCGGGATCGTTTCTTGCGACGTTCCTCGGTCAGGCGGTCGGCTGGTATCGCGCCGACCAGGGAGCCGGGTTCATCGGCGCCACCGTCGGCGCCATTCTGGTTCTGTTTATCTGGAATCGACTCGTCGCACGCGGCGTCATTTCTGATCCCGGCTCACGAAGCTGACTTTACTATCAGCGAGGGATGTCGATTCCGCGGTGCCTGGCGGAGAGGGAGGGATTCGAACCCCCGATACCCTTGCGAGTATGCCGCATTTCGAGTGCGGTGCTTTCAACCACTCAGCCACCTCTCCGGAGCCCGAAACCGGCCATTTAACGGCCCGGAACGGACGGCGCTATGTACCCAAGCGCGCCAAGACAGACAAGGGTCGCAGGGCGTATATTGCCACTAACGGACAGCACCACCAGCCTGGCCATGAATAACGTAACGGTCCTCAATCCCGTCCGCAAACAACTGCCCGCCATATTCTTCACCCTGACCCTGGTCGCGGCGCTGACGGCGATATTGTTCTTTCTCGTGTGGGAGATCGGGCTTGCGCACGGTTCGATCGTCTACCTGATCCCGGTCGTGATCGCGGCGACGCGCTGGGGAATTGTGCCGGCGCTTGTTGCCGCTGTTTGCGGCGTTTTCGCCTCGGCCTATTTCTTTTATCCGCCGGCCTACAGCTTCCGCGTCAAGGATCCGCAGGAGGTTATCGATCTGATCCTGTTCATTTTCGTTGCCGTCGCGGTGAGTCAGCTTGCCAATCGCCTCAAACGCCAATTGGAGATGGCCCGGCAGCGGGAAATCGATCTGCGCGACCTCTATGCTTTCTCCCGCCGGCTGGCCGTCGCCTTCGATGTGTCGGATATCCATGCGGCCATCGAGGATCATCTCGCCAGCATCATGCAGCGTAACGTGGTTCTGTTTGCGAGTGCCCGCGAAGCATCCGACAGCAGTGGCCGGCGCGCCGGCATGACGGTGCCGGAGCGGGTTCTCACCGAAGTCGTCGAGGTCGCCTCGGGCCGCCATGATGCCGTCGGCGGCGCGATCGTCACCGCCGAAAGTGGCGAAATCTGGCTTGTTCGCGCGGTGTCGCCGAAGAGCCTCGAATTCGGGGTGATCGCGATCAATCTCGGCCACGAGTCGAAAGAGCGCTCGGATGAATTGCGGATCCGGGTCGACGCAGTGCTGGCCGACGCGACCGCGACGCTGGAACGCCTCGGTGTCGCGCACGCCATCAGCGAAGCGCGCATGCGCTCGCAAACGGATCAGCTGCGCGAAGCCCTCATCGGATCGGTCAGCCACGAGTTGCGCACGCCGCTCGCCTCGATCCTTGGTGCCGCCACTGTGCTGAGTGCGGCGCCTGCGTTGCGCCAGGAAAAGAAACTGACGGCGCTCGTACACGACGTGCGTGACGAAGCGGAACGCCTCAACAACGACATCCAGAATCTGCTGGACGCCACGCGCATCAGCAGCGACGGCATCAAGCCGCATGTCGAGTGGGCGGACCCCGGCGACATCATAAACTCAGCGGTCGAGCGTTGCCGCCATCGTCTTGCTGACCGGCGCATCGTTATTGACGTGCCGCCGGATCTGCCGCTGATTCATGTCGATCCGATTCTAATTCAGCAGGCGCTGGTGCAGATTTTCGACAACGCTGTGAAATATTCAGAATCCGGATCGCAAATAAAAGTTGCGGTGCGAACGCAGGACGGCCGGTTGAACATCAACGTCACTGACAATGGCGCCGGATTGACGACCACCGAAGCGGCAAAAATCTGGGACCGTTTTGCGCGTGGTGAGCGGCATGCCGCGACCACCAGCGGCTCCGGTCTGGGCCTCTGGATCGCGAGCGCCTTCATCGGCGCCAATGACGGCAAGGTTAGCGCCACCAGCGAGGGTCCTGGACTGGGCACTACCCTTTCGATCGAACTACCGGTGTCGCAAGACGCCCTGCCCCAACTGGAAAGTGGTGCCGATGAGTGAGCCCGCCCCCATCGTCCTCGTTGTCGACGACGAGATCCAAATTCGCCGGTTCCTGCGAACCGGATTCGAGCTCAACGGATTCGTCGTCCATGAGGCGGGTACCGGCGCCGAGGCGATCCGCACAGCGACGCTGCGGCCAATTGATCTTGCGATCGTCGATCTCGGTCTGCCGGACATGGACGGCGCCGACGTGGTCGAGCGCATCCGCTCGTGGTCGAGCGTGCCGATTATCGTATTGTCGGTTCGTTCGACCGAGGCACAAAAAGTACACCTGCTCGAACTCGGCGCCGACGATTACGTGGTCAAGCCGTTCGGGATGGCGGAGCTGCTCGCGCGCGTGCGGGTGGCGCTCAGGAGACAAATGCGCGCGGTGTCTGGTGAGCCCACCGTCAAGGCCGGGCCGCTTACGATCGATCTCGCTGCCCGCGCGGTCCTGCTGAACGACAAGCGGTTAACGCTGACGCCGAAGGAATATCGCTTGCTCCAGGTGCTCGCGCAGCATGCGGGCAACGTCGTCACCCACCAGCACCTGCTCAAGGAGGTCTGGGGGTCGATCCACGTTCACGACACGCATTATCTTCGCATCTTCGTTCGCAAGCTGCGCCAGAAGATCGAGCCGCATCCGGACACCCCGAAGATTCTCGTCACTGAACTGGGCGTAGGATATCGCCTTGTGCAGTCCGGCGCCGAAGGCGAAGCAGGCGCGTGGTCCGAGAGCACGCAGGCCAAGAGCGAATCCTAGGGTAATCGACGCCGGGCCCGGCCCTGGAATTAACGCTGTTCCCGGCGAAGCGCGCTTTCTTGACAGGACACGCTTTTCCCCGCCATAAACATGGCGCGCGGGCCCTTGGGTCCGCGTGCTTGTTCGAGGGCTCAATAAGCCCTTAAAAACAAACAACAAACCGACTGAAAGAAGCCGGTCCGGAACGGGTCCGAGCACCGGGATCGAACACGAGGACGAAAGATGTTCGCAGTCATAAAGGCCGG
>Ga0173483_10000555_pt1 | contig 10727 bp, 7 predicted proteins | sample NitcycUS178409R2_FD_122621 | JGI IMG/M metagenome (GOLD analysis project Ga0173483, IMG submission 122621) | Soil microbial communities from Arlington Agricultural Research Station in Wisconsin, USA - Nitrogen cycling UWRJ-S178-409R-2 (version... | ecosystem: Environmental > Terrestrial > Soil >...
GAGGTAGCGATCGACCTCCCACGCCGAGACCTGGGTCCGGTACTCGTCCCACTCCTCGGTCTTGGCCTCGATGAAGCGCTCGAGGACATGGTCACCCAGCGCATCGCGGATGACCTCGTCGTGCGACAGCTCATCCAGGGCCTCGCGCAACGTGCCGGGCAGCTGCCGGATCTTGCGGCTCTCGAGCTTCGCGGCGTCGAGGTGGTAGAGGTTTTCCTCGACCGGGTCGGGCGGGGTGAGCTTGCGATCGACCCCGTCCAGGCCGGCCGCCAGCATCGCCGCGAAGGCGAGGTACGGGTTGGTGGAGGGGTCCGGGCAGCGCAGCTCGATGCGCGTCGAGTTGTCGGAGCCCTTGCTGATCTGCGGGATTCGGATGAGCGCTGAGCGGTTGATCCGCGCCCAGCCGATGTAGACGGGCGCCTCGTAACCGGGGACGAGTCGCTTGTACGAGTTCACCAGCGGCGCGAGGATGGCGATCATCCCCCGCGCGTGCTCGAGCGTGCCGGCGATGTAGGAGCGGGCCACCCCGGAGAGACCATAGGGATCCTTCGGGTCGCTGAACGCGTTGCGGTCCTTCTTGACGTCCCACAGCGACTGGTGGGTGTGCATCCCGGAGCCGTTGATGCCGAAGAACGGCTTGGGCATGAAGGTGGCGTAGAGGCCCTTCGACGCCGCGACCGCCTTGAGGGTCGTCTTGAAGGTGACGGCGTTGTCGGCGGTGCGCAGCGCATCGGCATACTCGAAGTCGATCTCGTGCTGGCCGGTCGCGACCTCGTGGTGCGCCGTCTCGACCTTGATCCCGAAGTCCTCGAGCGCGTTCATCATCTCCTTGCGGACGTTGGTCCCGAGGTCCTCGGAGAGGTCGAAGTAACCCGCCGCGTCGTGCGGCAATGGCTCGACTGCGCCGTTCTCACGACGCAGCAGGAAGAACTCGAGCTCCGGCCCCGTGTTGAGCACGTAGCCGAGCTTGCTTGCACGCTCGAGCTGGCGCTTCAGCACGCCGCGGGGGTCGCCGGCGAACGGGTCGCCGTTCGGTGTGAAGACATCGCAGATGACGCGCGCCGATCCGGTGGGCAGCTTCTCCTTGCCATCCGGCCCGAGGCCAGGCTCCCAGGGGATCGCGGAGAAGGTATCGAGATCGGGGACGAGGAACATGTCCGACTCGGCGATCCGGGCGAAGCCCTCGATGCTCGAGCCGTCGAACCACTTGCCGTGCTCGACCGCCTCCTCCAGCTGATGCATTGGGACCTGGACCGACTTCACCGCTCCGACGATGTCGGTGAACTGCAGGCTGACGAAGTTCAGGTTGCGCTGCTCCGCCGTCTTCAGGGCAGCCGCAAGTTTGGGGTTGGCCACGTGGGACCTCCGAGAAGAGGGAACTGGTTAGGCCATAACCGTAGCCGCGAAGGGGTCGCAACGGGGCGGGCAGTCGACAGCTTGTGGACGGCGGCCTTGGGCACGTTGCACAACCGGCCCCGGGCCGGCAGCGTCTGAGTCCCCCTCCGCCTCGCGCAGCAGGCGGAGGGCATCGTCGGGCCGGCGTGGATCGATGCCGAGCTCCGCACGAGCCACCCGCAGCCGGTACAGCACGGTATTCCGGTGCACCCCGAGGCTCCGGGCAGCAGGGGCGATCCGGCCGTTGGCCCGCGCGACTGCGAGGAGCGTGTCGCGGAGCGAATCACCCGTCGACGGCGGAAGCCGAGCCGGTGGACGAGCGCGCTCCGGCTCGCCCGGCCGCTGCCGCAGAGCGCGCAGCGTTACGGCGAGCGCGTCGAGTGCGACCTCGTCGACGCGGGCAAACGGCAGGTCATCGAACAGCCACACCGCTCCGTCGGCGCCGGCCGGGCGCTCCATGATCCATAGCCCGTCGCGGGTGCGCCGAGAACCGACCGCCGCTCCGGCGCCACGCTCATGCAGGAGGCGCGCATGGGCCGCAGCGAACCGGGTGGCGAGCGCCCTGCCCGCCGGCCGCGGGTTGAGGGCGATGAGGCGCCCGCCGGCACTGACCGCAACCCCACGCCGCAGCCGCGCTGCCACCACGCCGGCCGGCGCACCGGCCTGCGGATCCGCGAGCGCCGCTTCGGCCCCCGCGAGACGCAGGTCGCGCGCGAGCGCCGCAAGCCGATCCGCCTCGGCCTCGAGATAGGCGCCGCTGGCGGCGACGAGGCTCACCACCGTGCCAGCCCCAACAAGGATCGGGAGATCGTCGCCGCCGCGCTCGAAGGTGGGCGGCTCCGGACCGACGATCCAGACGCCCGACGGCGCCATGCCCGCATCAGCGAGCGCGGCGATGAGGTCGTCCAGTGAGGCACCGGCCAGAAGGGCGGCGTCGGCGACGAGGAGCTGGCCATCGTCGACGGACGGAAGGTGCGGAGGCGCCGCGCGGGTCGCAGCAGTCCCACGCACCGGTCGTTGGAGACGCTCCACCGAGCCGGAGACCTGCCGCGCCTCCGGATCGACGGCGCGCCAGACGTCGAGAAGGCTCGTCACCGCGCGGGTGCCGACCCGGCGGTCGCCCGGGTCGCGGCCATCAATCGGTTCGCGCGGCCGCCTGGAGGTCGGCGACGATGTCCTCGGCGTCCTCCAGGCCGATCGAGATGCGCACCGTGCCGGGGCCCATCCCGGCGGTGGCGAGGGCGGCATCGGTCAGCTGGCGGTGGCTCGAGCTTGCCGGGTGGCTGACGAGGGTCTCGACGCTGCCGAGGCTGGTCGCATGGACCGCCACCCGCACGCGGTCGAGGAAGCGCTCGCCGTGGGGACGGCCCCCCTCGAGCTCGATCGCGACCATTCCGCCGGCCATGCCGTCGCGAAGGACGCGGCAGGCGAGCTCGTGCTGCGGATGCGAGGCGAGGCCCGGGTAGCGCACCGCCGCGATGCCGGGCGCTCGCTCCAGGGCCGTCGCGACGGCCAGCGCGTTCGACGAATGCCGCTCCATGCGCAGTGCGAGAGTCTTGAGCCCGCGCAGCGCGAGGAACGCCTCCCACGGCGACCCGTTGCCCCCGACGTTGATCAGGATCTTGCGGGCTGCCGTGACGCGCTCGCTCGGGCCGATGATGGCCCCGCCCATGAGGTCGGAGTGCCCGCCGACGTACTTCGTCGTCGAATGGACGACGATGTCGGCACCCCACGCCAACGGATTCGCCAGGGCCGGGGAGGCGAACGTGTTGTCCACCGCCACCACCACGCCACGCTCGTGGGCCAGCTCCGCCAGTGTCGCCACGTCGGCCATCGCCGTGGTCGGATTGGTGATCGTCTCGAGCCAGAGGAGCTTCGTCCGCGGCGTCATGGCGGCGACGACGGCATCGCTGTCGGTCGTGTCGACCATCCGGTGACCGATGCCCGAGCGCGCGAGGACGGCATGTGCCAGGCCCAGGGTCCCGCCGTACAGGGCGCTCGGCATGAGAAGCTCGTCGCCGGACTGCAGGATCGAGAGGATGACCGCGTGGATCGCCGCCATCCCCGACGCCGTCGACAGCGCCATCTCCGCACCCTCGAGCTCCGCGAGCGCACCCTCGAGCGCCTCGTGGGTGGGGTTCGAGTACCTCGTGTACGAGTGTCCGGGGCGGCCGAACTCGAGGAGGTCGCCGAGCTCGGCGGCGTCGCTGACCTCGAACGTGCTCGTGGCGTAGATCGGCACATTGACCGGCGGCTGCGGCGCGTCGGGCACGCGACCGGCGGCCTTGATCGCCCGCGTGGAGAAGCCCGGCATGGGTCGTGAGTCTACCAGCGCGTTGGCGCGGACCCCCGCCGAGCCGCTAGGATTCGCCGTCGATGCGCTTCCTCCGAACCCGCCCCGCTCTGTTCGGGCTGGCCGGGCTCGTGGTGGTGGCCGTCGCGCTCGGGATCGGCGTCGCCGTCATGAACGCCACCCCCGAGCCGACGCCGACGCCCAGACCCACCGCAAGTCCGTCGCCGACGCCCTCACCCACCCCCTCCCCGTCTCCGTCGCCGACGCCCTCACCGACGCCCTCCCCCACCCCGGCGGCGGTGTGCCCCTTCAACGGCGAGCCGTTGGCGGACCCGGCTCTTGCCGAGAGGGTGCCGATCCTCGTCCAGATCGAGAACAACCCGATCGCCCGTCCGCCATCGGGCCTCAACAGAGCTGACATGGTGTTCGAGGCCACGGTGGAAGGCGACACGACGCGCTTCAGCGCGATCTTCATGTGTGACGAGAAGGTTGGCGCTGCCGTCGGGCCGGTGCGCTCGGCGCGCTACTTCAACATCGACTACTGGCAGCAGATGCATGTCCTCACCCTGCACTTCGGTGGGGCCGGGCAGGTGCTCGCCCGCTTCGAGCGCAATGGGATGCCGTTCGCGAACGGGCTGACCAACGGATGGGGCTTCTTCTATCGCGCTGGGCCGTGGGGTGCGCCCCACAACGTCTTCCTCGACGTCGACGCCGCGCGCGCCGAGATCGAGAACGGCGTGCTGACCGAGCGCGCATCCCGCACGGGCGAGGCCCGTGCCCCGCTCGTCTTCGACCCGGACGCGGATCCGCCGTCGGGCCGAAGCGTCGAATCCGTCGGGATCCAGACCACGAGCTTCTGGCGCTTTGGGTGGCACTGGGATGGCGACGAGCACGCCTGGAAGCGGACCGACGGTGGCGCGCCGAATTCGGACGCCACGACCGGGACGCAGATCAGCGCCAACACGGTCCTCGTCCAGATCGTCGACGAGGACGTCCTTCCCGGTGAGCTCGACCCCGGCGGCTTCCCGCGCCGATTCCAGCATCTCGTCGGCGAGGGGCAGGGGCTGCTCTACCTCGACGGGCAGGGATTCAACGTGCGCTGGTCACGTCCCGACGCGGCATCCGTGACGACGTGGACCTACACGAACAGCGGCAACCCCGTGATCCTTCCGCCGGGGAAGGTCTGGTGGGAGGTCGTTCCGGTCGGAACCGTGATCTCAGAGGACTGACTGGCGGAACGCCGTTCGTTAGTGGTCGGGGTTCGGCCGCTCCCGCTCCCCGGTCGAGCTCGGCGAGAGGAATGCGTCCATCGCGCGCCGGATCTGATGGTCGGGGTCGAACGAGCGGCTTGCCGACACGATCTGCTCCCGAACGACCTGGGGATCGGCCTCCGCATCATCGACCTCGGGCCGGGCCGCGGGCCGCGGCTCGGGGGGGACGATGGGACCGAGCTCGACGGCGATAGCGCGGTCCTCGAGTGGCGCCATCCCGCCGTTCAGACCGCTCGACGCCGAGGCTGGCTCCCCCATCGTCGGCACCAGTGTCGGCGTGGTTTCGGGGGCAGGCGCGGGGGACGGCTCCGTAGCCTGGGCTGGGGGTGGTGTGGCGGGCGCGGCCTGGACGGCGGCGACCGGCTGCTCGGCCTCGACGACCGAGCGTCGTGCCAGCAGAGGAGGACGGGGCCGCGGGTTGCCACTGATCTGGTTCTTGCCGAGCTTCTTGGCCTGGTACATCGCCCGGTCGGCGGCTGCGATCAACTCCTCGGCGCCCATCCCGTCCTCAGGGTGCGAGACGAGCCCGATGCTCACGCTGGTGATCGGCTCGTCGCCGCCCCCGAGCGTTGCACCCAGATCCTCCGCTCCGGCGCGGATCTTCTCGGCGACGACGAACGCGCCGACGATGTCGGTCTCGGGCAGGAGCACAACGAACTCATCGCCGCCATAGCGGTAGGCGCTGTCGACCGTGCGGATCGAGCCCTGGACGACTGCGCCGATCGCGCGGAGCACCTCGTCGCCGCGCAGGTGGCCGCCGGTGTCATTGATCACCTTCAGGCCGTCGAGGTCCATCATCAGCACGCAGAAGCCCCGGTCGCTGCGCCGCGTCCTCGAGACCTCCTGCTCCAACGTGACGAACAGTTGCGACCGATTGAAGAGGCCGGTGAGTGGATCGGTGCGCCAGAGGTCGATGACCCCCTGCATCGCACGCCGCTGGCGCGCCGCGTAGGCGACCGCGACGAAGGCGAGGAGCCACGTTGCCACAAGGCCCACGGAGAGCCGCAGCGCGTCCTCTGGACCATAGGTCGAGAGATTCGGGTCGACGAGGAGGACGATCGCGAAGGCGACCGTCGCAAGGCCGGCGGCCGCGAGGCCGGCGCGCGGTCCGTATGCGAGAGCGGCGGAGACCGACACGAGCGCGAAGAGCATCGCGAACGGGGACGAGGCGTAACCGGTGAGCGCCAGCAGCCCGCCGATGAGCGCGATCGCGACGACGAGCTCCGCCAGGTGCACCCACCGACCCCGGATGGATCCGGGGATGAGCTCGTGGAAGATGACGACGGCAAGGACGGCAGCGCCGCCGAGCAGGAAGATCGGCGCCTGGTCGGTCGCGAACGAGCCGCTGATGCCGACGCCCAGGAGGACGATCGTGATCGTCAGCCACCAGACGACGCGCAGGGTCGCATCCGCGCCGGAGCTGCCGACAGCGGTGCCTTCGCTCCGCGGCCGCAGCTCGTGGAGCGCGGTCGATTCACCCGTGCCCAGGGTTGATGGGACGCCGCGTCCGGCAAGCATGATGCCCACGAGCAGGAGACCCGCCAGCAGGGCGGTCACGGCGATGATGGTCAGCTCCAGTGGCACAGGTCCCTCGTCCCCCGGGTCCGCGAGTGGGTGGGCGCGCCGCAACGCTGTCGGCCCGGCAAGTATGGGGGGCGCGGGAGAGGTGGCGCAAACGTACTAACCCATCCGTACTACCCACGTCGTGCCAGGACGCACCACCGGAGCCGGTTTCGATCCTTTGCTACACTCGGCGCCCCCGATGACCGAGTCGCTGGAGGCCGTCGGCAACGGCCTGCGACCGCGCCGGCCGTGGCTCGCGGCGGTCCTCTCATTCCTCTACCCGGGCCTGGGGCAGGCGTACGCGGGGCGGCCGCGGCTTGCCCTGATTCTTGCCATCCCGGTCACGCTCCTCTTCCTCGTAGGCGTCGGCCTCGTCACCGGCGCGATCACCGGGCTGCGCAACAACCTGTTCGCGAGCGACTTCCTCGTTGCGGTGCTCCTCATCAACGTGGTGCTCCTCGCGTGGCGCTTGATCGCGATCGCCGACGCGGGGCTCGTGCCATGGTCCGGCATCCACGGCCACGATCGGCGCACGTCGGTCATGGTCGTGGCCGCGCTCCTCGTTCTCGCGGTCGCGATGCATACCTATGTCGGGATGGTCGTCGTCCAGCTCAACGACACGCTTGGCCAGGTCTTCTCCCCGATCGGGGGCGAGATCGGACAGCCGGGGGGCGGGGGCGGCGGACAGGGGCCGACCGTTCCCGTGAACGAGCCGGAATATCGCTGGGACGGCACCGAGCGCATCAATGTCCTCCTGGTCGGCACTGACGCTGCGCCGGGCCGGGAGGCAGCGCTCACCGACGTCATCCTGCTCATCAGCGTCGATCCGGTAGCCCACACCGCGGTCATGATCTCGGTGCCGCGCGACACGGGGTACGTCCCGATGCCGGACACGACGCTCTACGCCGACGGCCTCTTCCCCGACAAGGTCAACGCGATCTACGCCCGCGCCGCAGAGGACCCGGCGACGTGGTGCCCCGACCTCACCGACCAAGCCGCGGCCTGCGGGGTCCGCAGCCTCGAACGCTCGGTGGGCCTCTATCTCGGCGTCCCGATCCACTACTACGCCCTCGTCGACATGGCCGGCTTCGCCGAGATGATCGACGCAATGGGCGGCGTCGACCTCTGCCTTCCCGGCAAGCTCGTCGACCCGCAGTTCGACGGCAGCCTCGGCAACGACGGCTCAGACACGCCGCTCGAGCTGCCGGCGGGCTGCCGGCACTATGACGGCATCGATGCGCTGGCCTACGCCCGCAGCCGGAAGGGGTGGATCGAGATGGCGGATGGCAGCCGCATACCGCAGACCGACTTCGACCGCAGCGAGCGCCAGCAGAAGGTCCTTCTCGCGATGCGGTTCGAGCTCGCGGAGGCGGACACGCTGTTCGAGCTGCCCGGGCTCCTGCGCGCCATCGGCCGCACGGTGACGACCGACTTCCCGCGCAACCAGGCCGGCGACCTCTCGAGCCTCCTGCCGCTCGTCGCCGGCGATGACATCGAGCGGGTCGTGCTCGGCTACCCCGACTACGTCGACCTCCCGACGAACCCTGACGTGAACTACCTGCTCATCCCGAAGCGCGACGCAATCCGAGACGAGATGGCGCGGATCTTCGGCGAGGATCAGCTCACCGGTTGGTACCTGGCGACCGAGGATGCCCTTCCGACCGACGCCAACTCCGCCGCAGGCACCGGCACCCCCTAGTCGACCCTGGCGAGCAGGATCGCGAGCACGCCGAACGCGGCCGACACCGCGGTCAGCAGCAGCATCGCGTCGCGCTGCCCCATCCCCAGGTTGAGGAGCTGGTGGTGGATGTGGCCCATGTCGGCCTGGAATACGGATCCGCCGCGGGCCTTCCGCCGCACGATCGCGAAGAGCGTGTCGGCGATCGGCACGGCAAGAGCGACGATCGGTACCCAAGGGGAGGCAGGGTTGAGGCCGTCCTGGGTGATCGAGACGGCGACCGCGGCCACGACGAACCCGAGGAACATCGATCCGGTGTCGCCCATGATGATCTCCGCCGGGTGGAGGTTGTAGGCGAGGAACCCGAAGGCCGCCCCCGCGCACGCGGCACTCACGATGAGCGCCGAGTCGACGCCGTCCCCGGCCGCGACCACGACGAACGCACCGAGCACGGTCAGCACGACGCCGGAGGCGAGGCCATCGAGCCCGTCGATGAGGTTCACGGCGTTGATGACCGCCACGATCCACAGCACGGTCAGCGGCAGGGAGAGGGCTCCGACGTCAACCGTGCCCCACGGGAACTGGAGCAGCTCGATCCGGAGCCCGAGCAGCCATGCCAGCGCAGCGGCACCCGTCTGGGCGGCGAGCTTGACGCGGGCGCGCATCCCGTTGAGGTCGTCGACGATCCCGACCATTGCGAGGAAGGCGACTCCGGCCAGGATCGCCGGGACGCGGTTCGGCTCGAGGTCGCCGGCCGATCGGAAGTCCGGGGCCACGAACGCCGCCGCAGCGATGGCGAGCCCGAAGGCCAGGATCATCGCCACCCCGCCGACGCGTGGAATTGGCGACGTGTGGATCTTCCGGGGGTCTGGATGGTCGAGGAAGCCGCGGTCGATGGCGATGAGGCGGACCACCGGCGTGGCCGCGAGCCCGACGACGAGCGCAACCGCGAACGTGAGGGCGGTCAGCATCGGGCGGCGGCGATCATCGGCGGCAATTATGGGGTGGAAGGATGGTCGGGGCGGCCGGATTCGAACCGGCGGCCTCCTGCTCCCAAAGCAGGCGATCTGCCAGACTGATCTACGCCCCGCGTGGAGATCCTACCTCGTCACCAGGCGCCCGACGACGGCGAGGTAGTGCGCCTTCTGGGCCTCCCAGTCGTAGGCGGCCGCCTGGCGGCGTGCCTCGAGGCCCATGGCTGTCGTGCCCTCCGGGTCGTCTACGAGGGACTCGATGGCCCGCGCCAGTGCGTACGGGTCGCTCCCGGGGACGAAGCGGAGCGCCGCGTCGGTGAAGTGGTGGCGGAACGTGGCGAGGTCGGTGGCGACGGTCGGCACACCCATGGCGGCGTACTCGAGGAGCTTCGTGCTCAGGGAGTACTGGAGGTAGGGCTCGGGCAGCGATGGCACGAGGCCGATGTCGGCGTCGGCGATGAGCCGTGGCAGGTCGTCCATCGGGACGCGGCCGTGGAGGGTGACCCGGTTCCGGATGCCGGTTCGATCGATCGCCGCCTCGATCTGCGATCGATATGGCCCGTCGCCGTACACGTCCAGCTGCCAGTCGATGCTCTCTCGCAGGCGGGCAAGGCCATCGATGGCGACGTCGAGGCCGTAGATGCGCTGGAGGTTCGAGTGGTGGGCGAGGCGCAGGCAGCCATCGCGCATGAAGGCCCGGCGAGGATGGCGCGATGGGTCGAAGAGCCGGCCGTCCGCGCTGTTCATGACGACGCTGATCCGGTCTGGCGCGACGCCTCGCGCGATCGAGAGCTGACGGAGCGGCTCGTGGACGGTGATGAGCTCGTCGGCGATCGCGGCAGAGGCGCGCGTGGCGATGGTGACGAGCGGGAGGAGCGGACGCAGCAGGGGATGCGCGAAGCGATCACGGAAGAACTCGGGCATGTCCTCGTGCAGGTCGAGGAGCAGGGGCACGCCGCCGAGCTTCTCGGGCAACGCGGCGAAGTCTAGGAAGTCGGGGACCGTCGCGACCTGGACGAGGTCGTAGCGACGGGTCCGATGCTCCCGTGCGAGGGTCCATGCGGCCATGGCGGTGAATGCCACGTACTCGGCCATGTGGCCTGCGAACCCGACGAACGCGCGATCGACCGGCAGCCGGATGACGCGTCGGGCGCCATCGTCCTGGCGTGCGGCCTCGCCTGGCTGGCGCAGGGCGATGATGTCGACCTCGTATCCGGCGTCGAGAAGAGCGTCGCTCTGACGCCGGACGCGCGGGTCGCCGGGGACGATGGCGTGGACGACGATCGCCACGCGACGCCCATCAGTCATGACGCCTTGACCTCGTCCCACAGCACGTCCTTCTCCGCGAGCGACAGCGATCCGAGATCGACGCCGCGTTCGGCGGCCAGGGCTTCGACGCGGCGATAGCGGTCGACCCAGCGATGGTTGGCCGTGCGCAACGCCTCCTCGGGATCGAGCTTCATCCAGCGCGACAGGTTGACGAGGGCGAAGAGCAGGTCGCCGATCTCGTGCAGCCGTTCTTCATCGGTCGCGGCCTCGCGGAGCTCTTCCAA
>Ga0173483_10000556_pt1 | contig 10726 bp, 10 predicted proteins | sample NitcycUS178409R2_FD_122621 | JGI IMG/M metagenome (GOLD analysis project Ga0173483, IMG submission 122621) | Soil microbial communities from Arlington Agricultural Research Station in Wisconsin, USA - Nitrogen cycling UWRJ-S178-409R-2 (version... | ecosystem: Environmental > Terrestrial > Soil...
CATCGCCTGGCCTTCCAGGATTGCGCGCTGCACGCCTTCCGGCTGTATCGCCGCCGAAACGATAACAGACGCCGCTGCAAAGGCGGCGGGCATATCGGCGACCGGAGCCGCCATGCGGATCACATCCATTGTTCCAGTGGACAAGGCGAGGTCCCAAAGCTCGCCGGTGTAGCGTGTACGGCCGCGATCTTCGCCGACGAAGACGCAAAGAAAATCCTTCAAGCCCATTTCCTTGAGCCGCTTCACCGCTTTGACGACGACGTGATGACCTTTTCGGCGCAAGATGCGTCCGGTGATCAAAATAACTTTCGTCTCGCGCTTGACGCCCCATGCGCTTCGTATTGCCTCGATGCGTTCGCGCGAGACTTTGTCAGGATCGAAACGGTCGAGATCAATGCTGCAAGACACAACGGCGATTTTGCTCCAGGCCGTGCCGTAGCGATCGTTGATCAGTTGTGCGATTTGCTCACTTGAGGCGATGACATGATCGGCACGCGCCATGATGCTGTTATAAAAGCGCTTGAAAATGTTCTGCTCACGAAAACCTTTATAGCAACTGGTCACAAGCGGTATTCCGCACAACCGCGCCGCGATAAATGCACTCCATGCGCCTGCGCGCCCAAAAGCGTGAATCACACGACACTGGCGATCCCGCGCCATTCGCGTCAACTTGATCGCGTTCCGCAGCATTAGCAGCGGATTGTTGCTCGAGACATCGAGTGGGACAAATTCGCCGCCGGCCGTCGTTACGTCGGCGACCAGGCGACCAGCGCGCGACACGACTATGGTGCGAAAGCCGGCGCTCGCAAGAATGCGCACGAGTTCGACCGCGCCTGCGTCGGCAGCGCCCCCGTCGAGAGTAGGAACAACGATGAGCACGGTGATCGCGCCGAGCGCGGTCTCAACTTTTCGCGCAACAACGTGCGATTGCACGCTCGCTTCGGGGATTGGTGCGGGCAAACTCGACATGACATCCGTTCGTGTTTAGCGGTGAGGTATAGACTTCACCAGCAACCTGGGCAACGGCTGCACATTGCCACGATGACGGTCCTCCTGCGAAAGTAATCCATGAACGAACCGCGTTTCACATCCATTACGGTCGGGTCCGATAAGGACAGTCGACCGATAGCTGTTTGCGAGCGAAAAGGCACGAATCCCGGGCTTTTTTGGCTGGGTGGCTTTAAATCCGACATGAAGGGCACAAAAGCGGAGGCGCTCGATCGTTGGGCCGAAAAAGAAGGCCGCGCCTGTTTACGGTTTGATTATTCCGGCCACGGAGAGTCAGGCGGCTCGTTCACTGAGGGAACGATTAGCCGGTGGCTCGAGGAAAGTCTGGCGGTCTATTTGCACTTTGCACGCGGGCCGCAGTTGGTCATCGGGTCGTCAATGGGAGGTTGGCTGGCACTGTTGCTGGCCAGAGCCGTGGGGGCTAACAACGTCGCGGCGCCAATTGCGGGCATGGTGCTGATCGCCCCGGCAGTCGACTTCACTGAAGAATTGATGTGGAAGCAGTTTTCCGACGCGACCAAACTCGAGATCCAAGAAAAAGGAAAATGGCTGCGTCCCTCGGAGTACGGTGATGAACCTTACCCGATTACGCGCAGTCTCATTGAAGACGGCAGAAGTCACCTATTGCTGGGCGGGCTGATAGAAACTGGCTGTCCGGTGCATATTCTGCAGGGCGTACAGGACCCCGATGTGCCCTGGCGGCACGCGGTTGAGCTGGTGTCCCGGTTTTCCCGCGACGATGTCGTGCTGACGTTGATCAAGGATGGCGATCACCGCCTGTCGCGGCCGGAGGACATTGATCGACTTATTGCGGCGGTCCAGGAATTTTAGGCAAGCGCCGAGACCCACTCGTCCCGAACCGTGGGGTCGGTGTCAGTGTGCTTCTTTCGAAGTTCCGCGAAACGCTGACGCGGCAATAGTTGTGATAACGCCCACACTGCAGCTCCTCGCACCAGCGGTGACGGATCGTCAAGCAACCGTTCAGCTTCGGCGCTGAGGGCCATGTCGCCTGAGTTGCCAATTGCGATCAGGACGTTTCGAACAAACCGGTCGCGGCCTGTTCGCTTGATCGACGTCTTGGAAAATAACGTCCGGAATTGCGCATCATCGAGGCGAACGAGATCGGCGAGACGCGGCGCGCGCAAGGCGTCGCGCGCTGCAAGCTTGGCCTCGCATCCCTGGCTCGCAAACTTGTTCCACGGGCAGATCGCAAGACAGTCGTCGCAGCCGAAGATGCGGTTGCCTATTCCGGGACGCAGTTCGCGGGGGATAGGCCCTTTGTGCTCGATGGTGAGGTAGGAAATGCACCGTCGTGCGTCGAGCTTGTACGGCGCAGGGAAAGCCGCAGTTGGGCAAATATCGAGGCATGCCCGGCAACTGCCGCAGCTGTCCGGTTCCGCGGGATCGGCCGGCAAATCGAGCGTTGTGAAGATCGAGCCGAGAAACAGCCAGGAGCCGAATTGGCGCGAGACCAGGTTCGTGTGCTTGCCCTGCCATCCGAGTCCGGCATGGGCAGCAAGCGGCTTCTCCATGACGGCCGCAGTGTCGACGAATACTTTCACGTCTCCGCCGGCGTTGGCGGTAAGCCAGCGCGCGAGGTTCTTGAGTTTGGATTTGATCAGCTCGTGATAGTCGTCGCCTTGCGCGTAGACCGAGATCGCTGCGCGATCAGTGGCTTTCAAGATCGCGAGCGGATCATCATCTGGCCCGTAATTCAGCCCCAGCATGATGATCGAGCGGACTTCCGGCCACATGGTAAGCGGCGAAGTCCGCCGGTCGGCGCTCGCTGCCAGCCAGGTCATGTCGCCATGTGCGCCGCCGGCGATATAGTCTTCGAGACGCAATTTGAGTTCTGGTGCGGCATCCGGCTTCACGACGCCGAACGCGTTGAAGCCACACACACGGGCCTCCTCGGCGAGGGCAGACTTGATCGCGGCCGGATCGTTCAAAAGTCGAGGTCGGCGTAGCTTTTCGACGGCGGCAGGCCCGCGAGCGTATCGGCGAGGATCGCGCGAAACGACGGACGCGACTTTACGCGCGTGTACCAGTTCTTTGTCGCTTCGTCTTCGTTCCACGGCACTTCGCCCAAATAGTCTGCAGCTGAAAGATGCGCTGCCGCTGCCAGGTCAGCCAGACTGAGCCGGTCGCCTGCAAGCCAGTCGCGCGTGCGGACGAGCCAACCAATATAGGCCAGATGATAGCGGATATTGTGACGCGCGGCGCGCAGCGCATCGGTATCGGGCGGTCCGCCGCCCTGTTCCTGCGTCATGTGGCGCTTGAAGGCGCGTTCGTGCACAAGCGGACCGCTGACCTCGGCGTAAAACTTGTCGTTGAACCAGTTTGCAAGCCTCCGCACTTCGATCCGGCGCCCTGCCAGATCAGGCAGCAGGCGATCCTGTCCGCTCTGGGGGTGAGTTTCCTCGATATATTCCGCGATCACTGCTGCCCCCGGAATTGGCGGCTGTCCTTCGGTAACGACCACCGGCAGTTCTCCGGCTGGGTTGAGCAGCAGAAATTCTTCCCTGCGCTCCCAGAACCGCTCTTCCACAAGGCGGGTGGCAATACCGTACTCACCGAAAATCAGGCGCACGTAACGCGAACGGGGGCAGAGCGGGTGATGAAACAGCGTCAGCATTAGCGCTCGGTCTGGAACGGGCCGGTGGGAATCAACGCCGCACTATAGAAAGGCAGGCGGCGCAAATCGCCATAAAAATTTTCACCTTTTTTCGTTGCCAGTCATCCCGCTTTACGCCAAAAGCGCTGGCCGTATCAGCGCTCGCAGACCACATCCGAATTCCCGGAGCAGTTCATGCATATCGACTTTATCAAGGCAGCTGTGCTCGGTATCGTCGAGGGCCTGACCGAATACCTTCCAGTGTCCTCCACTGGCCATCTGCTCTTGATCGAGCATTTGTTCGGCTGGGGCGACGATGCGTTTGGAAAATCGTTTGCAATTCTAATCCAACTCGGCGCCATTCTCGCACTGCTTTCGATTTATTTCGGCCGGCTCTGGGCGCTGGCCAAGGCGATGTTCACGCAGTGGGAAGCGGCACGCTTCGTCATCGGGGTGCTCCTTGCGTTCTTGCCGGCAGCGGTGGTCGGGGCGCTCGCCTATCGTGTCATCAAATCATACCTGTTTGACGTGCACGTTGTGTGCATTTCACTTATCATCGGCGGTGTTATCCTGCTTTGGGTTGATCGCATGAACCTGAAGGCGCGCTACTACGATGCGACAGCCTTTACGTTGCCGATGTATATCGGCATCGGAATTATCCAGTGCATCTCGATGATCCCAGGCGTGTCGCGCGCGGGAGCTACCATTGTGGGTGCCATGCTATTCGGTGCCGATCGCCGTTCGGCTGCGGAATTCTCGTTCTGGCTCGCAATGCCGACGATGGTCGGCGCATTTGCGTATGAGGTTTTCAAGAGTCGGGGAGATCTTGCCGTTGGCGGAAATATTGCGGTGACCGCTGTCGGCTTCATTTTCTCGTTTGTCTTCGGATGGATCGTCGTCAAGACGTTCCTCGGTTACGTACAGCGACACAGCTTTGCGCTGTTTGCGTGGTGGCGCATTCTCGTAGGCGGCACCGGCTTGTTTGCACTCTATATTTTGTAGAGCAAGCGTCAGGCGACGCGGCTGCGGAACTGACCGGTCTTACGAAACCGCCACAAATAGGACGGCACTATTGCTTCGATTGTCTCCGGCTCGATGCCGAGACCCTGCAGCGTACGCAGCTCGGCCTTTGCTGCGTTGGACACGACATTGTCAACGCGGAGCAATTCCACCTGGTCCGGAGTCAGCGGCGGTTTGGGAAAATACTGCAGAATCGTGGCCTGCATCTTCGCAAGGAAGAAGGGTAAAGGCACCAGCAGTCGTTTGCGCTCGATTGTCCGGAGCACGAATTGCATAAGCTCTTTGAACGTCCGAATGTCGGGTCCGCCAAGTTCGTAAATCGTGCCCGGGCGCGCGGCGCCGTCAACCGCATCGGCAATCGCCCGCGCAACGTCGCCGACGAATACCGGCTGAAAGCGTGTCAGACCTCCGCCGATAAGCGGTAGCGCCGGCGACAGCCGCGCAAGCGCAGCAAAACGATTGAAGAAATCATCCTCCGGCCCAAACAAGATCGACGGACGCATGATGGAAGCCGATGGTTGCGCCGCCAGTACCAGTCTTTCCGCATCGGCTTTGGTGCGCGCATAGGCGCTCGGCGAATTGGCATCGGCGCCAATCGCCGACACATGCACCAGTCGGGCTCCGTGCGCACTTGCCGCCAACGCGACCTGCTCCGCGCCGTAGGTCTGCACCGCCTGGAAACGCTGGCGGCCGCGCTCGAACAAAATTCCTACGAGATTGACGAGTACCTGCGCATCGCGGGCGGCCGCCTCAACCGAAGCGGCGTGACGCAAATTGGCCTGCACAGCATGGATCTGCCCCACGCGACCCAGCGGCTGCAGATATCCGGCAAGTTCAGGCCGGCGAACTGCCACCCGTATGCGATAATGGCGCTTGGCCAGAGCGCGGACCACGTGACGGCCGAGAAATCCCGATCCGCCGTAGATGGTGACGAGGGTGTCGTATGGGCTGCGTGCGCTCATGCCGCTCTCGATTTTCGCGCGGAGATGCCTGGAAACCGGCCAATACAGGATCGCCCGAGGGCTGTACAGAACCGGAAAAGCCGTTCATTGACAAGCCGGAAGTGGCTCCGTATCTGGTCGCAACGAGCCCAGGTGGCGGAATTGGTAGACGCACTAGTTTCAGGTACTAGCGGTGAAAGCCGTGGAGGTTCGAGTCCTCTCCTGGGCACCAACGTCCCGAGCCGGAGAGTCCAATGACCATCCGCCTGCATCGCGGCGACCTTCCCAGCCTTTCCGGTTACAAGGGGTCGGTGGCCATCGACACCGAAGCAATGGGTCTTGATCCCAATCGCGACCGACTGTGCGTCGTTCAGATGTCCCCAGGTGATGGATCTGCCGATGTGGTTCAGATCGGCGCTGGGCAGCACAAGGCGCCGAATATCGAGAAGCTGCTGGCCGACAAATCGATTCTCAAAATCTTTCACTTTGCGCGTTTCGATATGGGCATTCTCGCAAAGACTTTCGGAGTGATGGCCGAGCCGGTCTATTGCACGAAGATCGCATCACGACTCGCCCGCACCTATACCGACAAGCATGGCCTCAAGGACCTTGCGCGCGAAGTGCTTGGAATCGATGTGTCCAAGCAGCAGCAGTTATCCGACTGGGGCGCCGAAGAACTTAGTGACGCGCAAGTGGCCTATGCCGCAACCGACGTCCTGCATCTGCATGCCTTGAAAGAAAAGCTAGGCGTCATGCTTGCACGTGAAAGTCGCACCGATTTGGCGGCGGCCTGTTTCCGTTTCCTGCCCGACCGCGCGCGGCTCGATCTCGCCGGCTGGGCGGCCGAGGATATTTTTTCTCATTCGTCATAAGTTGTTGTATTCTAGCGCTAATTGGTTAACGGGAGCGCGGCTGGTTGCCGCGTCGGAGCCATATTCAGGCGGCATCTTGTTTGGGGGCAGATGATGGTTTCCGGGAATTCTTTTGGGTGCAGACGGATGCCGGACTTGGCATGAACCGTGTGATTACAGCTCAGTCAGAGCCCAACGCGACGCGCGCTTATTGGACCATGAGCCGCGGCAATGCCGAGCGTGCTTTTCTCGCTGCGCGCCGTCATAGCCGATTGGTGCGCGTCCTGCGGGTCGCAGTGCCCGCTGTCGTGTCTGTCGCGCTGATAGTTGTCATATTGATAACGTACCTCAATCCACTCCGCATGCTCGCCAAGTTGCCGATCAACATCGACAATCTGGTGGTGTCCGGGACAAAGGTAACAATGGAGCAACCGCGCCTGTCAGGATTTACGCGCGATGCGCGCGCTTACGAGCTGACAGCCGATACTGCGGCGCAAGATATGACAAGACCCGACATCGTCGAATTACGCAACATCCGCGCCAAAGTCGAAATGCAAGACAAGAGCACGATGGAGCTTAACGCGGCCACCGGACTCTATGATGCGAAGGCGGAAACACTCAGGCTCGATCGCGACATTGTTCTTAATTCTTCGACTGGATATCAGGGGCGTCTGAGCGAGGCGCTGGTCGACATACGCAAAGGGAACGTCGTCTCCGAGCATCCGGTCGAGGTGAGACTGCTTCAGGGCACGCTCAACGCCAACCGGCTGGATATTATCGATTCCGGGGAAGTCATCCGATTCCACGGTGGTGTCGTCATGGACATGACGTTGAATCATCCGGAGCAATCGAAAGCGGGCGAGCAACGATGATGCAGAGGCCCGGATTCATTTTCGCGCTCGCGATCGGACTTTTGTCGTGCGGTTCGGTTGCGCGCGCCCAGACAACGTCGCAAGGGCCACCCAATGCCTTGCAGGGCTTTTCGCAGAATCGCGATCAGCCGGTCCACATCGAGGCGGCGACGCTGGAAGTCCGCGACAAGCAGAAAGAAGCGACCTTCAGCGGCGATGTACGGGTGAAGCAGGGCGACACCGGTCTGCGCTGTAAGTCGCTGGTGGTGTTCTACGAGCAAAGCGGTCAGCCAACAGACGCAAGCAAAACCCTTCAGGCTGCCAGTCCGGGGCCAGGCGGCGAGCAGCGCATCAAGCGCCTTGAGGCACGTGGTGGCGTCGTTGTTACGCAGAAAGATCAGACCGCGACCGGCGAGCTCGGCATTTTCGATATGAAAGCCAACACCGTGACGCTTACCGGCAATCCCGTGATTATGACTCAAGGGCAGAACGTTTTGCGGGGCGGAAAACTAGTGGTCGATTTGACGAGCGGCGTGTCGCGGGTCGAAGCGGGAAAGAGTGGACAAGGCGTCCAGATGTTGGTTCAGCCAAGTGCATCCGTGCCTGATTCAAAAGGTGGAAGCGCCGACGGACCAGCACCGCGCCCCATTCCCGTGCGACCGTTCAATTGAATTCTTGCATGAATGCGGTCATTCAGGCGCAGCGACGGGAATCAGATAAGGTCGCAGGCTCACCGCCTGCAGAAATACGTCTAGATTCATCCCGGCGCGAGGTAGCCCAGTGAATTTTTTCTCACTGTTTAGGCGTAAGTCCTCGCCTGCCCGCCGGACGATGACTCCGGTCGAAGCGCGGGCGCGCCAGGCAGCGATTGCCAATGCGCAGGCGGATGTCGCGCATCAGACACATCGAAGTCCGCCGCAGACTCGCCCGCGCCACGACGGCGAGAGCCGGCCGGCTGCACGCCACGCCTATCTTGCCGCGCACGGAGTCGAAAAAAGTTTTGGCGGTCGGATGGTCGTCAAAGGTGTCACCCTATACGTCAGGCGCGGCGAAGCGGTGGGCCTGCTCGGACCGAACGGTGCCGGCAAAACGACCGTGTTCTACATGATCACCGGCCTGATCAACGCTGATCGCGGCCGGATCGAGCTTGATGGGTTCGATGTCACGGCGCTGCCGATGTATCAGCGTGCCCGGCTTGGTATAGGCTATCTGCCGCAGGAAGCCTCGATATTTCGCGGTCTCAATGTGGAAGACAATATTCGTTCTGTCCTCGAAGTCGTCGAGCCGGATCGCCGGCGGCGCGAGGCGGATCTCGATGCGCTGCTTGAGGAATTCAACATCGCACGTTTGCGTAAGACGCCGACGATTGCCCTGTCGGGCGGCGAGCGACGGCGTGTCGAAATCGCGCGCGCACTGGCGACTCGCCCGAGTTATATGCTCCTTGACGAGCCTTTTGCTGGCATTGATCCAATTGCCGTCGGCGACATTCAGGCGCTGGTGCGCCACCTGACGAATCGGGGGATCGGCGTGCTGATCACCGACCACAATGTGCGGGAAACGTTGGGACTTACTGATCGGGCCTATATCATCTATTCTGGAGAGGTGCTGATGGAAGGCCGCGCCGACGATATTGTGAACAACCCTGACGTCCGGCGTCTTTATCTCGGCGAGGAATTTCGGCTCTAGCTGGTGGCGCGCAAAAGTTAATGCGCACAAGAAGTGTGCAATGCCTGCCTGCTAAATCACATACCGCGGCACGCGTGTAGCTGGTATAAACAAGCAAGAATCGGACCAGCTTTCTGCCGGGACATCTGAATGGCTTTGTCGCAAAGGCTGGAAATTCGCCAGTCGCAAGGGCTGGTGATGACGCCGCAGCTGATGCAGGCCATCAAGCTGTTGCAATTGTCCAGTCTCGATCTCGCTGCCTATGTGGAAGGTGAGCTCGAGCGCAATCCGTTGCTCGAGCGCGCCGGCGAAGACGAGCCTGGTTCAGCTGGCGACACGCAGGCACCAGCACCCGAAAGCGACGACAATTCCGGTGGGGCTGACTGGATCAACGCCGAGCTCGAGACAAGTCGAAGTTCTATCGAACAGGGGCTCGGCACCGAACTCGAAAACGTATTCCCAGACGATAGTGGATACAAGAACGCTACTGGTGGCGATTTGCGGCCTGGCGCCTATTCCGAATGGTCGGGCGTAGGATCGGCAGTTGGCGAAGACTATAATCTCGAAGCGTTCGTGTCCGCCGAAACGACACTTGCCGATCATCTCGCTGAGCAGATGGCGTTGGCCATTTCCAATCCAGCGGGCCGTATGATTGGTCAGTACTTGATCGATATGGTCGATGAAGCGGGCTATCTCGCGGGCGATCTCGACACGGTTGCCGAAAAACTCGGCGCGCAGCGCAGCGACGTCGAGCTCGTGCTTGCGGTTTTGCAGACGTTCGATCCGCCCGGCGTCTGCGCGCGGAGTTTAACCGAATGTCTCGCGATCCAACTCAAGGATCGGAACCGCTATGACCCGGCGATGCAGGCTTTGGTGGAACATCTGGATCTTGTCGCCAAGCGCGATCTTGCCGGCCTCCGTCGGCTGTGCGGCGTCACGGAAGAGGATCTTGCCGACATGATCGCCGAGATTCGCATGCTCAATCCAAAGCCAGGTTTGACGTTCGGCTCGACCATGGTGCAGCCGATCGTCCCCGACGTGTTCGTGCGCCCGGCGTCCGATGGCACGTGGCAGGTCGAGCTCAATTCGGACACACTTCCGAAAATCCTGATCAACCAGCGTTATTACGCGCAGGTTTCGGGCACCACGCGCAATGAAAAAGAAAAAGCTTATCTCGCGGATTGCATGCAAACGGCAACCTGGTTAGTGCGTGCGCTCGATCAACGCGCAAAGACAATTCTGAAGGTGTCGAGCGAAATTGTGCGTCAGCAGGACGAATTTTTCGCAAAAGGTGTTCAATATTTGCGCCCGCTTAACCTGAAGGCTGTAGCCGACGCCATAAGCATGCACGAATCGACAGTTTCCCGAGTGACCGCAAACAAATACATGGCGACCAGTCGAGGAATCTTTGAATTGAAATATTTCTTTACCTCTGCGATTTCCGCATCGGACGGCGGCGAGGCTCATTCGGCTGAAGCTGTCCGGCATCGCATTCGTCAGTTGATCGACGATGAAAGTACCGAGAACGTGTTGTCGGACGATACGATCGTGGAAAAACTACGTGATGCCGGAATCGACATCGCGCGGCGCACGGTTGCAAAGTACCGTGAAGCAATGCGCATTCCGTCTTCAGTCCAGCGCCGCCGCGAAAAACAGGCCACCGGCGCCTGAAAACATACCCTTCCAAGGCATTGACGCGTGGAACACTTCTACGCTGAAATCTCTTATGCCTGCCTAGAGGCAGCGTCACGAGTCCCAATGGAGGCAAACAATGCC
>Ga0173483_10000557_pt1 | contig 10720 bp, 12 predicted proteins | sample NitcycUS178409R2_FD_122621 | JGI IMG/M metagenome (GOLD analysis project Ga0173483, IMG submission 122621) | Soil microbial communities from Arlington Agricultural Research Station in Wisconsin, USA - Nitrogen cycling UWRJ-S178-409R-2 (version... | ecosystem: Environmental > Terrestrial > Soil...
ACGGTTTCGGGGGCCTGCGGGCTGCGAGAACCGTGCCCAAGTCGCACGAGGTCGCGGTCGGCGGGGTGGGCCCAGGTGGCGAGCAGGTCGGGGCTGGTGACCGGCACGCCCCGCTCGCCGCGCAGGTGGGTCTCGGTGACCAGCCGGCACAGCGCGGCCCAGCCGACCCCGGGGGCGGTGCCGCCACCCCGGCCCCGGGCCAGCACGGTGACCCGGGGCCGCCGGGGGTCGACGATCGCTCCACCGCGCGCCGGGGTGCGTGACCGCGGACGCGGGCGACCGGCATCCGGGCCGTGGCCCGCCCCGCCCACCGCACCGAGTGCGAGCGGCTCGACGGCGAGGTCGACGCCGAGCACCGGCGCGATGCCGGCCCGGCCGCACGCCGTGGCGAACCGGACCGCGCCGTAGAGCCCGTCACGGTCGGTGAGAGCGAGGGCGCCCTGGCCGTGGTCGGCGGCCCGCTCGACGAGGTCTTCGGGCATCGAGGCGCCGTAGCGCATCGAGAACCCCGAGGCGACGTGGAGGTGGGCGAACCCGTGCATCGCGCCCTCAGGCCGAGCGGACGGGGACCAGCCGCCGCGGCCGGTGCACCGACGGCACGCCGAGGCGGCCCGCGGCGAGGTCGACGAAGGTCTCGGCGTCGCGCAGCAGGTCGTCGGCCTCGCGGGCGGTGACCCGCACCAGCCCGGTCTCGACCCCGACCCGCTGCCCGGTGGCGGCGGCGAACCGCTGCGCCCACTCGGTGAGCTCGGGGGCGACCCGGGCGGTGAGCGCCCAGACGTCGTGCGGGCCGTCGCCGCCGGAGGCGAGCCCGGCGCCGGGCCGGGCGGCCGAGCGGGCGGAGACGATCGCGGCCCCGGCCCGCAGCGCCGCCAGCGAGGCGGCGAGGTAGCGCGCGGAGGCGGCCGAGGCGGCATACCCGCTGGTGAGCGACTCGCGGGAGCGGTCGAGGAGGTCGAGGGTGGTGGCGGCGTGGCTCATGGGGGTCTCCTCGGTGGTCATCCAACAGGTCAGTCGTGGGCTCGCAGCAGGAGCCAGTGGTCGTCGTCTCGGCCGAGGTCGAACACCCCGGCCGTCCCCGACGGTGGGCAGGCCTCGACCCGCCAGACCCGGCGCTGCGGGCTCGGCAGGCCGGGCCCGGTGGGCTGGTCGCCGACCTCGCGCCACCAGGCCCGGCGCTCCTGCCACGAGTCGAGCACCGCGCACACGGTGTAGCGCCGGCCGCGCCAGACGAAGTCGCGCGGGCCGTCGACGGCGGTCTCGGCACCGCGGACGACGACGGGGTCGTGGTGACGACGCGTCACGGGCACCTCCGATGGGCAGGACGAGGTCGCCGACCGGCCCCTTGGAGGAAGCCGTCGAGCGAGGACCACGTGCGTGGCGTTGGGTGTCGAACACCTGTTCGACTACGCCACTGTAACCCCGAGTCCCGACACCACGTCAAGCCCGTTCAGCGCGCCGTCCACGACACGCCGGGAGCCTCGAAGCGGTCGCGTGGTCGGGTCCCTGAAGTGACCCATTGGTCGATGTGGGGACACAACTTCCGGGCGGGGACGATGCCGGGTACGGCGCGGGCTACCGCGCAGTACTGGTCGTGATCGCAGCGTCCACCAGGCGGTAGCTCGCGCTCCAGGCGACCCGGCTCCGGCGATGGTCCCGAGTTGGGTGCTCAGGTGGTTGCTCGGGCAGCCAGCTGAGCACCCAACTCGACCTGTTGGTCGATGTGGGTACGCCGGGTGTGGTGAGACGGTCCGGTCAGGGTTCGCGCGGTGAGATCTCGCCCATCGGGCCGAAGCCGGTGACCTCCTCGGCGTCGACGTAGATGATCTGCGGGCGGGCCGAGACGATGTCGGGCATCTCCTGCATGAACCGCGCCACGTGGTCCTGGGCCAGGTGCTCGCCGCCGGCCGCGGCATCGCGGAAGCCCTCTATGCACACGAAGGTGTTCGGCTCGGTGAGGCTGCGCGAGAACTCGAAGAAGACACACCCGGGCTCGGCGCTGACCGCCTGCGCATACGACGACGACAGCTCGCGGAACGCGTCGAGCCGGTCCTCGCGGATGGGGAACTTCACGGTGATGAGGATCATCTGCTGCTCCTGGGGGACGGTGGGGCGTCAGGGCACGAGGATGGCACGCCCGCGGACGGCCGGGGTCGAGGTCGCTGACGGCCTGCTGGAAGTCGTCGATCGTCCTGACGTCGACGTTCTCGCCGTCACCGACGCGCTCGGCGCCACCACGGGCCGGCCGTCACTACGCTGGATCCATGACCCCGGAGCCGGGTGACAACGCACCGTCGCGCGACCTGTCCGAGCACGCCGGTGTGCGCTCGGTCATGGACACCCTGGCCCTGCACCACATGACGCCCGAGGTGCGCCACCTGCCGCTGGCCGTGCGCACCGCGAAGGCCGCCGCCGAGGCGCTCGGCGTCACGCCCGCGGAGATCGCGAACAGCCTGGTCTTCGTCTCGACGACCCACGACGGCGACGTGCAGCCGCTGCTCGTCCTCGCCTCCGGTGGCCACCGGGTCGACACCGACAAGGTGGCCGCCCTCGCCGGTTTCGCGAGCGTCGAGCAGGCCGACCCGGACTTCGTGCGCGAGCACACCGGCTTCGCGATCGGCGGGGTCGCCCCGGTCGGCCACCCCACGCACCTGCGCACCATCATCGACGTCACCCTCGGCCGCTACGCCACGGTCTGGGCCGCCGCCGGGCACAGCCACTCGGTGTTCGCGACGACCTACGACGAGCTGATCCGGATCACCGGCGGCCAGCCGATGGACGTCGCCTGAGAGCGGATGCCGTGCCGCTTGGCCGGTCGGTTGGTCGCCGGCGCACCCCGGTGTCGCCACCCGGCGCTAGCGTGCGCACATGGCCACGCACTGGACCCTGGGATGCGACGCCGGCGACCCGCAGCGGATCGCGGCATTCTGGGCGCAGGCCCTGCGCTACGTGCCCGAACCGGGCTTCGACGGCCCCGACAACGCCTCGATCGTCGACCCCGAGGGTCGCGGCCCGGCGATCGGCTTCCTGCGGGTGCCCGAGGGCAAGACCGCCAAGAACCGCATGCACATCGACATCCGGGTGGCCGGGGAGCCGCCGTGGGACCCCGTCGAGCGTGACCGGCTCGTGCACGAACGGGTGGCCGAGCTGGTGGCCGCGGGGGCGACCCGGGTGCGCGAGGAGCTCTACGACGGCGAGCTCGGCCACGTGGTCATGCTCGATCCCGAGGGCAACGAGTTCTGCGTCGCCTGACCCGACCCCGTCACTCGCGTGGGGGTGGTCAGTGGGTCAGGAGACGGCGGCCCTGACGAGCGCGACGACCTGCTTCTCGACCGTGGGGCTCCACTTCAGCATCGCGTACGACGTCGGCCAGAAGTCGCCGTCGTCGAGGTTCGCGGCGTCCTGGAAACCCAGCGTCGAGAACCGGTACTTGAACTTGCCGGAGTCCTGGAAGAACACGACGACCTTGCCCTCGGCGTTGGCCCAGGCCGGCATGCCGTACCAGGTCTTCGGCTCGAGCTCGGGGGCGTTGGCCGAGATGGCCACGTGGACCCGCTCGGCCAGCGCCCGGTCGTCCGGGGCCATCTTGGCGATGGCCTCGAGCAGTGCCTCCTGGCCGTCGGCCTTCTTGGCACCCTTCTTGCCCTCGGCGCGCAGCTCGGCGGCGCGCTCCTTCATCGCGGCGCGCTCCTGCGCGCTGAACCCGTCACCCTCGGTCTTCGTGGCCGTCATGGTCGTCTCCCTTCGACGCCGGCCGGCTCGTGCCGACCTCTCGCTGAAGGCTAGGGCGCACCCGGGGTGCGTGCTTCTCGATTCCTGACCGGATGCCGGGTCGGGCGCACCCGTCGAACCGACCGCCCGAGGCCGGATGGCACGGGGGTGCCCACGGCGTACGGTGGGCACGGACGAGAGGTGGGAACGAGGACACGTGACGCGACCGCTGGTGGCGACCAAGCTCTACGTGCCCCGTGTGCGCCGCGGCCTGGTGGCCCGCCCGCGGCTCGTGGACCGGCTGGGCGGCGACGCCCGGCTGACGTTGGTGTCGGCCCCCGCGGGCTTCGGCAAGACGACGCTGCTCGCCTCCTGGCTCGGGCAGGCGGACCGACGCGTCGCGTGGCTGTCGCTCGACGCCTCGGATGACGACCCGGCGTCGTTCTGGACGGGCGTGGTGACCGCCGTGCAGGGTGCCGTGGGCGTCGGGGACCGGGCGCTGGCGCTGCTGGCCGCACCCGGCTCGATCGACCCGGTGCTGACCGCACTGCTCAACGAGCTCACCGAGGTGCCCGACGAGGTTTGGCTGGTGCTCGACGACTACCACCTGGTCACGAACCAGGACATCGGTCGGGGCCTGTCCTTCCTGGTCGAGCACCTACCGCCGCACGTGCACGTCGTGCTCAGCACGCGGGCCGACCCCGACCTGCCGCTGGCGCGCTGGCGGGTGCGCGGCGAGCTGGCCGAGATCCGCGCGGCCGACCTGCGGTTCAGCTCCGAGGAGGCCGCTGCCTACCTCGACGAGGCGACCGGTGTGTCGCTCAGCGCCGAGCAGGTGCGGGCCCTGGAGGACCGAACCGAGGGCTGGATCGCGGCCCTCCAGCTTGCCGCCATCTCGCTGCAGGGGCGCGACGACGTCGGGGCCTTCATCGCCGGGTTCACGGGCGACGACCGGTACGTCTTCGACTACCTCGTCGAGAAGGTGCTGGCCCACCAGCCGCAGCCGGTGCGCGACTTCCTGCTCGGCTCCGCGGTGCTCGACCGGCTCACCGGCGCGCTGTGCGACGCGGTCCTCACCCGTGACGACTCCGGCGCGATGCTGCAGACCCTCGAGCGCGCCAACCTCTTCCTCGTCGCCCTCGACGACCGGCGGGAGTGGTACCGCTACCACCAGCTGTTCGCCGACGTGCTGCAGGCTCGCCTCACCGGTGAGCAGCCCGAGCTCGTGCCGGTGCTGCACCGCCGCGCGAGCCAGTGGTACGAGGAGCACGACCAGGTCGACGCGGCTATCGGGCACGCCCTGTCGGCGCGGGACTTCGACCGGGCCGCCTTCCTCGTCGAGGTGGCGGTGCCGGAGATCCGGCGGCACCGGCAGGAGGCCAAGGTGAACAGCTGGCTGACGGCACTGCCCGACGACACGGTGCGGCGCAGCCCGCTGCTCAGCGTCTTCGCCGCGGCGATGTCGTTGATCGCCGGCGACCTCGACTCGGTCTCCCCCATGCTGGACGACGCGGAGCGCGCACTCGCCGACGCTGCTGCTGGCGGGGTCACACCCTGGCCGGACACCGAGGAGCAGCGCACCCTGCCGGCGACCATCGCCATCTACCGTGCGTCACTGGCGCAGGCACGGGGCGACGTCGCCGGTACCGCCCGGCACGCTCAGGACGCCCTCGACCTCGCAGGCCCGCACGAGCACCTCGCCAGGGGTGGTGCGGCCGGCTTCCTGGGGCTGGCGGCCTGGGCGGACGGTGACGTGTCGCGGGCGCTGGAGACGTTCGGCCAGGCGGTCGAGAGCCTGCACGCCGCCGGAAGCATCGTCGACGAGCTGAGCGGCACCGTGGTCCTGGCCGACCTGTGGCGCGCGGCCGGTCGACCCGGCACGGCACGTGCGCACTGCAGCCGGGCCCTGCTCGAGGCCGAGTCCCTCGGCGAGCCGGTGGCCAGGGCGACGGCCGAGCTGCACGTCGCGCTGAGCGAGCTCGACGTCGAGGCCGGCGACCTCGGCGCCGCCCAGCAGCACCTCGCGTGCGCCGACGCCCTCGTGGGCCGAGCCGCGGTGACCGAGAGCCACTTCCGCTACTTCGTGGCCATGGGTCTGCTCGCCGCGGCCGACGGCGACCTGGCGGGCGCCGTCGACCACCTGGACCAGGCGGAGCGGCTCTACCGCCCGGGGTTCTTCCCCGATGTCCGTCCGGTCCCGACGATCCGGGCGCGGGTCCGGATCAGGCAGGGGCTGCTCGCCGAGGCCACGGACTGGGCCCGCGACCGAGGAGTGACCACCACCGACCCCACCGAGTACCTGCGCGAGTACGACCACCTCACCCTGGTCCGGCTGCTGCTCGCCGAGCACCGTGCCCACCCCGGCCACGGCACGACAGCCGGGGTCGTCGGACTGCTCGACCGGCTGCGTGACGCGGCGCCGGCATCCGGACGCGCCGGGAGCCTCGTCGAGATCCACGTGCTCACGAGCCTCGCGCACGAGGCGCAGGGGAACCGGCAGCGGGCCCTCGCCAGCCTGACCGAGGCGTGGACGCTCACGCCCGAGCCCGAGGGCTACGTCCGGCTCTTCCTCGACGAGGGCCCACCGATGCTCGAGCTGTTGCACGCCGCGCAACGCGACCGAGTCGTCGGTCACCACGCGCGGCGGGTCCTGGCGCTCGCGGGCCCCGCCCGGACCCGGCCCGCCGAAGCGGCCCGGCCCGGCATCTCGCCACTGGCCGACCCGCTGAGCGAGCGCGAGCTGCAGGTGCTCCGGCTGCTCGACAGCGAGCTGAGCGGCCCCGAGATCGCCCGGACGCTGTTCGTCTCCCCCAACACGCTGCGCACCCACACCAAGCACGTCTTCACCAAGCTCGGCGTCTCCAGTCGCCGGGAAGCGGTGGCCCGCGCCCGTGAGCGCGGCCTGCTGGCGCCGACCGACGGCTGACGATCTCACCCAGCCGGTCACATCATCGGGTGATGCCGGGTCACCCCACGGGTTCGTAGGTTTCGAACCAGTCCCCCGGCACTCGCCGTGGACACCCGCAGCCACGGAGGCCGTCATGCAGATCACCACCACGAAGCTCACCCGGGCCGCCGGTCTGGCCGCCGTCGCCGCCGGGACACTGTTCATCGCCGTGCAGGTCAAGCACCCCGAGATCACCCTCGACTTCGTCCAGGGCACGCAGTGGAAGGTGCGCCAGGGCATGAAGATCGCGATGGCCGTCCTCGCGCTGGTCGGCATCACCGGGATGTACCTGCGCCAGGTGCGCCAGATCGGCGTCCTCGGGCTGGTCGGCTACCTCCTCTTCAGCCTGGGCTACCTGGCCATGCTCTGTGTCGAGACGATCGCCCTGGTCGTCATCCCCACGATTGCCCAGAGCTCCGCCGAGTACGTCAACGGCGTGGTCGCCGTGGCCACCAACAGCAGCTCGACGGCGGACCTCGGCCTGTTCGGGCCGCTCAACGGCGTCGTCGGGTTCGGATACATCCTCGGCGGCCTCGTCTTCGGCATCGCCCTGTACCGCGCCGGCGTCCTCGCCCGCTGGGCCGCAGCCCTGCTCTCGGTCGCCGCCCTTGCGACCATGGGGCCCCTCCTGCTCACGATGGTCAACCAGCGCCTGTTCGCCGTGCCCAACGGCATCGCTCTGATCGGCCTCGGCTGGTCGCTGTGGCGCGAGACGCGTGCCGCGGTCGTCGAGCCCGTGGCCACCACCGTCGACGCACGGCTCGACCCGGCCGGCGCCCGATGACCCTCCTGACCTCGACCAGCCCCACCCGGCCGGCCCGGCCGACCGGGTGGGTGCCGTTCGCGCTGGTGGCCCTCGTGGCGATCCCGGCCGTCGCCGGGTCGCTGCGGCTCGTCGAGCTCGTCGGCGGCCCCCTCCTGCTGCCCGCCAACCCTCGGATGACGGCCTCGCCCCTGCCGGTCTTCGTGCACGTGCTCAGCGCCGTGCCGTATGCCGTGCTCGGCGCCTTCCAGTTCTCGTCGCGGCTGCGGCGGCGCCGGCCGCGCTGGCACCGGTGCACCGGGAAGGCCGTCGTGGCGCTCGGCCTCCTGGTCGCGTTCTCCGGCCTGTGGATGACGCTCTTCTACGCCCGCCAGCCGGGCACCGGCGAGCTCTCCTACCTGTTCCGGCTCGCGTTCGGATCGGCCCTGGCCGCCTGCATCGTGCTCGGCTTCTCGGCGATCCGGCGGGGCGACGTCACGTCCCACCAGGCCTGGATGACGCGCGGCTACGCCATCGCCCTCGCCGCCGGCACCCAGACCCTCACCCTGGCCGTCGGGCCAGCGGTCTTCGGCCCCGGCGTGATCGCCAGGGACCTGAGCCTGGGCGCCGCCTGGCTGGTCAACCTCGCGGTGGCCGAGCTCGTCATCCGCCGATGGGCTGTCCGACCGGCCCCGCTCGCGACCGCCCCCGTGGGTGCGTCGTGACCCGCGTCGTGGCCCACCCGGCGCCGGTCGACTACGTGCTGCGGGTCAGCGGCCACCTGGACCCCCACTGGGCACCCTCCTTCGGCGGCCTGGCCCTGGCCCACGACCCGGACGGCACCACCACCCTCAGCGGAGCCGTCGCCGACCAGGCCGAGCTGCACGGCATCCTCACCCGGATCCGCGACCTCGGGGTCACGCTCATCTCGCTGGCTAGGGCCGAGCCGGCCGAGCCGACCGGGTCAGCGACCTGACGTCGACCCGACGGGCTGCGCTGCTGCGTCCGACGCGCCCAGCGCGAGGTTCTCGAACACCTCGAGCGTGGCCGTCGACCGGTTCATGGTGATGAAGTGGATGCCAGGTGCCCCCTCGTCGAGCATCCGCTGGCCCAGCTCGGTCGCGATCTGCACGCCGACCGAGCGCACGGCCGCCGGGTCGTCCTTGACCGCCTCGAGCCGCCCCACGACCGCCGGCGGCAGCGGGGTACCCATCAGCTCGGACATCCTGGTGATCTGGCGCAGGTTGGTCACCGGCATCAGGCCCGGGGTGATCGGCAGCTCACGGCGGGCGGCCACCCGGTCGCGCAGGCGCAGGTAGGTGTCGGCGTCGAAGACCATCTGGGTGATCGCGAAGCTCGCCCCGGCATCCGCCTTGCGCACCAGCACCTCGACGTCGTGGTCGAGGTCGGGGCTGTCGGGGTGCACGTCCGGGAAGGCGGCGACGCCGATGGTGAAGTCACCGAGCCGGCGGATCAGGGCGACGAGCTGGTCGGCGTGGTCCAGGCCCTCGGGGTGCGGGGTCCACTGGCCGCGCACGTTGCCCGGCGGGTCGCCGCGCAGGGCGAGGATGTTGCGCACTCCCGAGGCCGCGTAGGACCCCACCACCTGGCGCACCTGGTGCAGCGAGGCCCCGACGCAGGTGAGGTGCGCGAGCGGGGTCAGCGAGGTCTCGTCGGCGATCCGGCCGGTGACCCGCACCGTGCGGTCCTGGGTGGTGCCGCCGGCGCCGTAGGTGACCGACACGAACGCCGGGCGCACCCGCTCGAGCTGGCGGATCGCCAACCACAGGGCCGCCTCGGAGTCGTCGTCCTTGGGCGGGAAGAACTCGAAGCTGATCGACGGCCTGGTCTCCGCGAGAAGACCCGGAATGGACCTGACGAGGTGCTCGGGCCGTCCCCCTCCTCCGTAGTGCGCCATGGCGGTGAGGGTAGCCCAGCGGCCACGCCGTAGGCTTCGGGCACCCATCATTCGACCCCGTTGCCGGGGTCGCGGCAGGAGGTTCTCCCGTGTCCAGCCCGCTCGACGGCGTCGACCTGCGGCGCCGGGTGCAGCTGTGCCTCGACGCCGAGCTGGCGACGCAGGCAGCCGTGCTGGCCGAGCTGGGCCCGGACGTCGACGACCTGCTCACGGTGGTGGCCGACCTGCTGCGCGGCGGGAAGCGGCTGCGGGCCGCCTTCCTCTACTGGGGCCACCGGGCCGCGGGCCGCCCCGACTCCGACGCCCTGGTGCGGTTGGCCAGCGCGATGGAGCTGTTCCAGGCCGCCGCGCTCATCCACGACGACGTGATGGACGAGTCCGACACCCGCCGCGGGATGCCGGCCGCGCACCGCGCGCTCGCCACCCGACACACCGACCGGGGCTGGGCGGGTGACCAGGACCGGTTCGGCCTCGCGGGCGCGGTGCTCGCCGGCAACCTCTGCCTCACCTGGACCGACGCGGTCTACGCGACCTGCGGACTGACGGTGGCCGACCTCGAGCGCGGGCGGCCGGTCTTCGACCTGATGCGCACCCAGCTGATGGCCGGCCAGTTCCTCGACGTCATCGAGGCGATGCGGCCCTGGGACGGCCTCGCCGATGGCGAACGCGTCGAGCGGGCCGGTCGGGTGATCCTCTACAAGAGCGCGAAGTACACCGTGGAGCACCCACTGCTCATCGGGGCCACCACCGGCGGTCTCGATGCCGCCGGCCAGGCGGCGCTGTCCCGGTACGGCCTGGACCTGGGCCGCGCCTTCCAGCTGCGCGACGACCTGCTCGGGGTGTTCGGCGACCCGGGTGAGACCGGCAAGCCCGCCGGCGACGACCTGCGCGAGGGCAAGCGCACGGTGCTGCTGGCCCACACCCTCGCGGGCACCGACGCCTCCGGCCGCGCCCGGGTCGAGGCCCTGCTCGGGCGCCCCGACCTCGACACGGCCCAGGTCGACGAGCTGCGCGACGTCATCGAGGGCTCCGGCGCGGTGGCCCGCCTCGAGGTCGAGATCGACCGGCTCGCGAGCACGGCCGGTGCGGCGCTGGACGGCGCCTCGACGGTCGACCCCGGGGCGCGCGAGGCGCTGCTCGACCTGGTCGGCATCGCCACCGCCCGCTCGTCCTGACCAAGCCCCAACTTTTTCGCCCGATCCCGCAACCTTCACCTTCGCACCCGTTCCGAAGTGGTGCGAAGGTGAAGGTTCTCGCACCGGGCGAGAAAGTTGTGGCGATGCCGGGGTGTCGGGGGGCGGTGGCAGGGTGCCGGGATGGAGAAGCTCACCACCCAGGACATCGTCGACGCCGACCTCGCCGACTGGCGCAAGCTGGCCCAGCGGCTGCACGCGCGGTTCCG
>Ga0173483_10000558_pt1 | contig 10712 bp, 11 predicted proteins | sample NitcycUS178409R2_FD_122621 | JGI IMG/M metagenome (GOLD analysis project Ga0173483, IMG submission 122621) | Soil microbial communities from Arlington Agricultural Research Station in Wisconsin, USA - Nitrogen cycling UWRJ-S178-409R-2 (version... | ecosystem: Environmental > Terrestrial > Soil...
AACTAAATAATGGAGTTGATGCAGATTTACTTGTTGTACCTCAAGAGAGTTTTGGTGCAGCGATGCAATACTTTACTGGGAGCAAAGAACATGGAGTAGCTATAAGAAAAATAGCCATATCTAAAGGCCTTCGTCTCAACGAATGGGGAGTTTTTGACAAACAGAACCATAGAGTAGCCGGAGGGACCGAAGAAGAAGTGTACAGGGTATTGGGCCTAGATTGGATTCCTCCAGAAATGCGAGAAAATAGAGGAGAAATAAAGTTAGCAAAAATGGAGAAAAATGGAATGAAAAAAGAAGAAGAGGAGAAAATAAGGCTCAGCCAATTAATAGCATATGATGATTTGAAAGGAGACTTACAAGTTCATAGCAATAACACTGATGGTACAATGTCTATAGAAGAAATGGCATTAAATGCAAGAGACAAATTTGGATTAAGTTACATTGCAATCTCGGATCATACTAAAAGCTTGAGGCTTACTAATGGACTAGATGAAAAACAATTGTTAAATCAAGCAAACACAATTGCAGAGCTAAATGACAAAATTAATATAAATAATAGTAATAAGCATTTTCGTATATTATCTTCTGCAGAAGTAAATATTCTAAAGGATGGATCACTTGATATTTCTAATAACGTCTTGGACAAACTAGACATAGTAGGAGCTGCTATTCATTCTCATTTTTCTTTACCAATAGAGTCACAGACAGCTAGACTCATAAGTGCAGCTCAAAATCCTAGTATTGACATTATATTTCATCCTACAGGCAGAATTATTAATCGAAGAGAAGGATATCCTGTTAATATATCCAAATTGATTGAAGTAGCAAATGAATCCAATACAATCCTTGAAATTGATGCTCATTATGATCGGTTGGATTTAAAAGATGAATTCATACGAATGGCTGTTGAAAATAACGTTAAATTGGTAATTGATTCTGATGCTCATCATCCTTTACATTATGCTTTTCTAATATTCGGTATAGGACAAGCCAGGAGAGGATGGGCTAAGAAGTCTGATATACTTAATACCCTATCAGCTAAAGAATTACTTGATAGCCTCAAGTAGAATACAGACCGGAGCGTTCATCCTTTATTGGCAACCAAAATAGAACAGATCCATTAAATATTTTGAAAGGATACATTATAATTTCTATAATTTTAATACATTTATTCAATATAGTATATGAACTAAAAAAACAAATTTTTTAACAAGTTTATATTATTGATAATTGTTGGATAGAGAAAAAGTTCTTAGAAGTTTATTTACTAACGCTATTGAAGATACGATAGAAACTCTACCTTATACAATTCAAGTATTTCAAGATCCATTACACCATTTAAAGAAAACAGTAACTAACGAATTGGATTTTCTTTTAGGAGCATTCTTTGCACAAGTCCTTTTGTTTTATTCTGTTTATTGTTCAAACAACAAAGATATCAAACCAACAATTGAAGAATCACAGCAATTTCATTATGAATTATTTTCGAAAGCAGAAGAATACAAAACTATAATCAGAGAATTAATGGTAACAAATAATACTTAAAGTTAAAAGTCAAGTATGAATGAGTTTTTAATCTGATATAATTTAGGTAATAAAAAATATACAGTTTTGTTATATAATAATATCAACTAGATGGAAAATATATCATCATTCTAATTATCTTAGCAATCTGAGAGGTAGAAAAAGAGAGAACTTGAAAAAAAGAATTCTAGAGATACACAGTAATTGCTATTGAAGATGTAAAAGCTGCTACATAACTTCTTATTGATTTGTCCAATATCTCAAGTGATGATATGGTATAAGATAATTCTCCAGGAACATTTAGTTATCATTGTGCAATCCATCCATGGATGACAGATGGAATTATCGTTGGCTACTTTATATATAATCTTATTTCTACAATGAACATCTAACAATTAGGTGGTTGAATTAAATTTAACTTTCCAGTTTGAATTTTTCTTTTTCTTGTTTAATTAAAGGAATGATTTTTTCAGTTATTATTTTATCAAAATCATATTGATCAAAATCTATAGTTAAAATCAAATAATAATACTGAGTATTTTCATTATTAGTGATTGGAATCAAACACCTACTCATTCGTTTATACCTTCTAAACGTATAAGTTAATTCACCCATTTTTGGTTCGAATTTTAATCTCGTTTTATGTCTGTTTATTGTATTAATTGCAAATTCGTGATTTTCTTCTATTGTAAGGAAGGGTTTTAGTCCTTCTCTATCTCGTTCATTAATAATAATACCGTTATGATCTGTGATTCCTACCCATCTTATAGACCTGTCAGAATTCAATACCTTTTGGGTAAAAGCATAAAAGAATTTCGTAGTGTCAATCTTCTCATTATTATTATTATTAATATTATTATTTTCATTCATATCCCTTTATCAAGTAAAGTAATTTTTGAATGTAATAAAAAAGTTAGTTATTTTAATGGAAAACTAACATCATAAGAATAAGTTATAGCAGAAAATACAAGTTAAGCACCAAAAAAATTTAGCAATATATCATAATATAAACTGTTCAAGTACCCTAGAAAAAGAATGAATTATTATTTATTTTGATTGAATCAGACGACATGCAAAAAAACATGCAAAAAATCCAATCCTAATCAACTAAAAATTCTTATTTTATTAAGTACACCCGAAGAAATTATTTAATCATATAGATATTTAAATCGCTAATTCATTTTTATTTTTAGTTCCTATATCATAGGCTTGAATAACGTCTGAAACAAAGATTTTTCCATCAGAGACAGAACCTGTAGACAGTTCATTTAATAGCTGTTCAATAATTTTTTCTACTAGAGAATCAGGGACAAGAACTTCAATTTTAGTTCTTGTACCATATTTTGGAGTATACATCATAACCCCTCTTCCAACAGGTATTGGTTTCCATTTTGTTTTACCTCTGCCGCTAATGGGATAAAAACTCATTCCACCAACATCAAATTCTTCTAATATCTTATTAGTTTTATCGAGACGTTCATGTGGTATTATTATCTCAATTCTCTTCATAATTTTATAAGATTATTTTTTATATAAATAAATATTTAGCCAAATATAAGTGATTTTTATAAATTTTTTTATGTTATGTGCTCAATCTTGTAGAATTGCTCAATTTAATTAATAAATTAACTTAACTACCATTTCAGTATTCCTCTCAACTAACTCTCTTCAAACCCTTTTTCACAATCATTTTTTTATATAATTAGGCTATCTAAGTTTGAAATCCAAAGAAATTAAAAAATAAATAATATTTTACCAGATCTTAATCATCTATTTATACCAATATCTTTAACTGTTGCATCAATAGTATATGTTACAGTAAATGGTTCACCAGTTGTTTTATGAAAAACAAGTGCATTTCCTACAAAATTAAATGAACCAGAACTTATTCCAGTACCGTTTATTTCTATAGGTACGTCAACTATATCTCTCATCTGAGTAATCGCAATACTCTTATTACCTGGTAATACTGCATGATAAGGTTCACCATGTAATGAATCTGGTTTCTGTTCTGGAGCATAAGTATGAAGAATCTCTGCCTCTATTGGTTTACTTGCAGTAAATGTTACTATTCCCGACCAGACCTTTCCATCATCTCTTAAAGGGAGCGCAAATACTACCTCATGCGATGGTTGTCCAGGATGCCTTACAGGAGCAGGTTGTGACATACCCGTCTTTTGTTCTATAAAAGTATAGCTATTATTATCAAGAATAGAAGATGAATACAATATAGATGAGTTCTTATTATTGTTTATATTTGAAGATGCAAAAACAATTGAGCTGAAATCAATAGATACTATGGATATTGCCGTTCCAACCATAAAAAATATAAGTGTAGAAAGTAAAAATGATATTTTTGAATTGTCCATATTTAATTTATCTTTATCAAATATATTGAACATATTAGCCTCTGAAATGGATTTAATTAAGTGTTTTAATTAAGTGTTTTGAAATTCCAAAACAAACAAACAATTTTCTTTTAAATGACAATGATAAGTTCTATATATGTTAAAATAAAAACATGAATATGATAAAATTCATTTCAATTCTAAGTTCACTTATGATAACATTAATTCTTGTAAATCTGAATAATTTTGTTTCATTTACCGAAGGCTTCTCTAATCAAACTACTAAAACAAATAATACTACTTTTGATATTTCTAAATTAGTTTTTGAAGCCGGTTCTAGTCCTTTTAATATCACATATGCAGATTGGACTGTAAAATGGTGGCAATGGGCTTATTCAATTCCACAAACTATCCATCCTGCATATGATGATACTGGAAAATTCTGTCAAGAGAATCAGAAAGAACCTGTATGGTTTTTCCCAGGTACATATGACCACTCAGTTGTGCGCTATTGTGAAATTCCTTACGGAGTAGGAATACTATTTCCTGTATTGAATTCTGAATGTTCATTTGCTGAATATCCAAAAAAGGAAACAAAAGAGGAATTAAGTAATTGTGCTAAAAAAATTCAAGATAAAACGGTTCCAGAGTTTGCAACACTTAATGGTGTAAATATACCAAATCTAGAAAATTACCGTATTCACTCAGATATTTTTAATTTTTCATTACCTGAAAATAATATTTTAGATTTACAACCTCAGACCTCTCAAGCAGTTTCTGACGGAAATTGGGTATTTTTAAAACCTTTACCTCCTGGTGATTACAAACTTAAATTTAAGGGAAACTTTAAGACTACAAATAATGAAACAGAAAGTAGTATAGACAAAGACGAATTTGCAGGCCCTGTCGGTTGGAATTACACTACTACATACATACTAACTATAAAATAATAAAAATTACAAATTTTTTTATAGAAGTATTATAATAACACATAACGATCTTTAATTTAGCATTTGTATTAGTAATAGGACAATAATTAACAAAAAAGAAACCTAATTATTAATCACTAGACATAAGTGTGAATATAGTATGTTTTTATTAATAATATCTTCTAATCCCTTGTTTCGTCAAATAAAAATATGAGAAATTGATTAAGTTCTTACCCGATAGTATTAAAATTCGATAAAGATTTCCACAGATACCATGTAGCAATACTTCGATAAGGCCTCCATGGTTTAGCTATTTCTATCATTATATTTGGTTTTGGAAGTTCTGATAAAGAATATACTTTCTGTATAGCTTTTCTTACTCCTAAATCTGTAACAGGTAATATATCCTGTCTTCCAAGAGAAAATATTAAAAACATTTCCGAGGTCCACCGACCAATTCCTTTTACATTTACCAATTTATTAATAATTTCTTCGTCATTCATCTTTGGTAATTCTTCTAGATTTATTCGGCCATCATAGACATGTAATGCCAGATCCTTTAAGTAATCTATTTTTCTATTAGATAAGCCAACTTTTTTTAAATTATCATTAGGCGAATTTAAAATTAAAGTAGGTGTTATTTGCTTATTATTGTAGTAATTAATAAACCTATTATAAATCGCATTTGCAGCTTTTCCTGCTAGTTGTTGATAAATAATTGATTCTACAAGAGACTGAAAAGGATCGTTTCGAATGTTTATAGAATATTTGCCAACTATTTTGATAATTCTTTCTAGATTGCTATCTACTTTGCAAAGGTATTGTATAGCATCAATATTATATGATTCCATAGCATTACAATAGATTTAATATTATTCCCATTAATGAAAGATTCGTAGTAAAACAATTTAGTTAATGAAAGGAATTTTTCTATTTTAGTAATACCCATCATTCATAATTAAACAATTTTTTGATGGTATATTTGGTTATGGCTAATGACTAATGAAGTTGGATAAAAGAATTAAGACATTTCGAAAATAACATCAATTTAAGATGATAGTTATTAAATATATTTAATGGATAAAGTAATTTTTCTCATTATATGAAAATATAGATATTTTATATCCATAGAATTATTATTACTAATTTTTAGTAACGTTTTAATTACTATATTTTAACATTTGTATTCTCATTATATTTATTTTCTAGAAATTGTTTTCTCATCAATAATGTTTTAAGCTTATGAATGCCATATCCCGTTTTGGATGATATAGCTATTACACCACCACTATTTATTTCTAATTTATCTACAATTTCATTAATCATTCTTGTATCGATTTGATCGACTTTAGTTAATACTGTAAACAATTTGGATTTATTAACATTTAATTCTTCTAAAATATCCATACAATTCGAATATTTTATTCTCATATCTTCGATTTTCTCTGATGAATCTATTAAAAGCAGTATCAAATCAGCACCAAGTGATTCTTCTAAAGTCGATTTAAATGCATCAATCATGTAAGTTGGGAGTCGACTGATAAAACCTACTGTATCTACAATTAATATTCCTCCTTCCTCTTCCTTATTTTTGTCATTATGAGGAACTTTAAATGATCTTGTAGTAGTAGAAAGAGTAGTGAATAAATTTGATGATGTCTCTTTATATTCATTTGTAAGAAGATTAAACAGAGTTGTTTTTCCTGAACTAGTATAGCCTACCAAAGAAACAACAGGTATTCCTATTTTCTGTCTTTGGCGCTGATAGATATTGCGTTTTACTTTAGCATCATTTATCTTTTCTTTAATAAACGACATTTGTCGTTTGAGATCACGAAACTGTACATCTACTATATATTCTCCCATTCCTCCTTTTCCTGCTCTTTCATTACTTTTGCTTAACAATTTTGCATTTTCACGTACTCGCGGCATCTCATATTCAATCTCAGCTAATTGGATCTGTAATTTTGCTTCAACTGTAGTAGCTCTTGTATAAAAGATATCTAAAATTAATCTTTCACGGTCTTTAACAGGTATTCCTATCAATTTCTCAAGATTATAGATCTGTTTTGAGCTCAAATGTTCATCGATAATTATTTCTTCTATTTCATTAGTTTCTTTTACAAATTTTTCTATTTCTTCTGCTTTTCCTGAACCCATTCCATATTTCGAATGATTAAGATATTTTTGTGTAAAAACTTTGACAATTTCATATTCGGGAATAGACAGTATAAGCTGTTTACCCTCATTTATGATAAAATCATCAGGGTACGTTACTAATATTACTTTAGATAATTTCAATCTTCGACCAATCCATATAATCTTCTATACTATATTCATTTTGGTGTCCTCTCGAACAACTATGTATCATATTATTTTTAGTAATCGATGATTTAAATTCATCATCATTAGTGAATTCTTCAACAATATAAATTCCTGGGAAAACTTCACCACAGGTTTTACATTTTAACATCAGCATTGGCATTATATTATTATCCCTACTTTATATGAGACGAAGTTGTTATTATACTAGCTTATTTCTTCATCATTAACATTAAAAACAATAAGTAATTGTTATAATTATTCAAAACCTCTATTGTATAAGTATATAATTATTATTAATCTCACCATATTCCCAATCTTATAATCCTAAATTAAAGAATGAAAGATAAAAGTTAGCAATTTATAATTTTAAATATAATTTTTTTTAATACAGAACAATAGATGCAAACTAATAATTATGTATCTTATCATAGAACTAGACTCATTTTTAAAATATCTCCAGCACTTCCTAAAAGACTATTGTATGATTTGTATCTGTTTAATATGCTTCAATAGATACATCACAAATTTAATACTAGGAATCAAAATCCAGACTTTTTCCTAAGCGTCATAGGTTGGAAGTATAGACAGAAGAAGGTAACCAATATAAGATGCCACATCGTAATAGCGATAATTTTGATAGCGATTTAAAAAAAGTCGTGCAAATAATATAGATTTAAAATAATGCTTAGTAATAATGAGAACAAGAAGAATATAGTATAAAATTTTAAACAATAAAAGTAATTTATCTTTTATTTTCTAGGTTGGTTATTCTAGGGAAATAACAACAAAAAAAAAGTGTACTTTTGGTTGTTGTTACAAGATATCATGTTAGATTTATATCTAATAGTAAAAAATGGTATAATAAATTTATATAAATATTTTATTCGGATATTATTATATAATATATTGTTCATACTCTTTTAATGATTTCAAGAATATTACTAATAATTACATTTGCTACCACAATTAGTACACTACTAGTGAGTAGTCCTATAATACATACATTTGCGCAGAATGATGATGCTTCTAATCCCATGACATCAGATACAAGTAATAATAACATGTCAATGACAAATGAAAATTTAGATACTACTAGTGATAACTTAACAGGGACAAATAAACAATCAGGCTCAGAAGGTACTTTAGATAAAATAAAAGACACATTAGGTGGGATACTTGGCAACGGAGGGAATGATAAAGCAACAACAGGAGAAAACTCTGGACAAAATTCAGAAGGTACTTTAGATAAAATAAAAGATAAAGTTGGTGGTCTACTAGGAAAGTGAGGAATAACTAATTATAAAATTATAAAAATAACTACTCTTCTTGTTATATATTAAATTTATAATTTTCAAGGTAAAAAATAAGTAATTAAATATAATTATGACGAAAAAAAGGATTTAAATAGGATATCTAGTAATTAAATAATTTTTCAAACTATATAATTGTTGGAAGATTTCAAAGTTTATATGATAACTATAAAATTGAGATAAAGTAAAAAAATTCAAAAGGTAGTTGTGATTATATATAATAAATATCAACTAAGTGTGCAATTTCCTATAAATTATTGTAGAATAAATTAATCTCTAAGCTGATAGCTAACTAAATAGTTTTATTCATAATCTTTTCATTACAAGAATTACAATTATATTCGATGCTTAAATATACTAAAAACAAAAATCCATATACTTGTTATATATTTAAAAATTTTATTGAGAAAGGTTGTAATTTTTGGAATAGGTAACTTTGCAGAAATTATATATATATATCTAAAGCAATCTAAAGAATTTGAAGTTGTAGCTTTTACAGTTAATGAATGGGCTTTAAAAGATAACAAAACATTTTGTAACTTACCTGTAGTTCCATTTGAAACAATTCAAGCTATTTATCCCTCTACTAAATTTGAAATGTTTATAGCAATAGGATATACTAATATGAACAAGAAAAGAGCGAAGATATTTGATGAAGCAAAAACAAAGGGGTATAAATTGATAAGTTATGTACATCCTAGTACTTCGATTAGTGAAGAATTTCGTATGGGAGAGAATTGTTTTATCTTTGAAAATAATGTAATTCAACCCTTTGTAACCTTAGGTAATGATATAATAATCTGGACGGGCAATGTAATAAGTCATCATACTACTATAAACAATCATTGTTTTATTGTTTCACATTCTGCAATAGCAGGAAATGTGACTATCAATTCATTTTGTTTTATAGGAATGAATGCGACTATACGAAATGGTATAAAAATTGCTCGAGAGACTGTAATTGGAGCAGGGGCAATTATACTAAGTGATACAGTGGAAAAGGGAGTTTATACCAATAAGTCTACCATTAAATTAAATATAACAAGTGATAAGTTAAAATCATTATAGTTTAAGTAGCTAATATGATATTATATATTTTTTTATCTCATGATGTTGATTGGAGAAAACAAGGACCAGAAAAAGAACATATATTTGCTAGAAAAGATAGATTTGAAAATTCCATATTTGAGCGAGTTTATCAAGAAAATTTATATTATAATTTTGAAGAAATAATGGATTTGGAAGAGAAATTTAATATTAGATCCACATTTTTTTTCAGAACATATTATGAAAATGGAAATTATTTAGATTATGAAGAAGAAATTACGTCTCTTATTAAAGGAAAGTGGGAAATAGGTTTACATACTGATGGTAATTCCATCAGGAATTTAGACTTGATTCAAAAAGAGAAAACTAATTTAGAAATTCTTACTAAAAAAGCAATAGTTGGAAATAGAGTTCATTATCTTAATTTTGATGACAAATTATTATCAAAACTCAACCAGATTGGATTTATTTATGATTCAACCATGAAAAAATACAAGAATTATATTAGTATTGATGATATGAATTATAAAAAAATTGATGGTATAATAGAATTTCCTATTACTATAATGGACACATATCTATTTTCCTATTTAGGAGCAACAGAAGAAAATATCCTAGATATTTTTCAAGAAACTGTTTCTATCGGAATGTCCAAAAATGAGTCTGATAATATCAAAATTATAACTCTACTTTGGCATGACAATGTATTAAAAATGAAAGGAGGCAGAATGTATAAAAATATACTTGAGTATTTGACATCAAAAAACAATATAAAAATTATGAGAGGAATTGATCTTGTTAATATCATCAATAAATTTAATAAAGGTTAATATAAACAAAATTTGCAGCACTCGACTTAATCCAATTAAGGTCATCATATTTAGAATATAAAAATTTTTCACATAAGGTATTAACATCATCCGGTATATTTTCGAATATATACTTGAATTTAAGTGGAAAAAACCCTCTTTAATTATCAAAGTTATCATATTAGAATTGTAGTTTATATAGATATTGTTCAAATGATATTATATTAATACGGTATAACAGTAAGCTACATGTATAAACAAGATGTTCATATACTATAATTTATATAATCAAATAAATATTATATCAACATAGAAATTGAATACTTTTTATATAATTTTGACATAGTTTAATTATAAATGGAAGAGAATTAGAGGTAAAATAGCATGATAGCCGAAAAATTTATGAATGAAAATAAT
>Ga0173483_10000559_pt1 | contig 10706 bp, 8 predicted proteins | sample NitcycUS178409R2_FD_122621 | JGI IMG/M metagenome (GOLD analysis project Ga0173483, IMG submission 122621) | Soil microbial communities from Arlington Agricultural Research Station in Wisconsin, USA - Nitrogen cycling UWRJ-S178-409R-2 (version... | ecosystem: Environmental > Terrestrial > Soil >...
ACCGGAGGTCCAGGTTCCGGATATCACATCAAACTTTTCATTATTGCTAAATGTGCCAGTGGGTTGTTCTCCTCCAAAGACATAGATTGACCCCTTTACGGTTACTGCAGCAGAAGATAAGCCACCTCTTTTTGAAGGCATCGGTTCCAGTGTAGTCCACTTATCATTTACTGGATCATATACCTCATTAACATCAACGTTCGAATTCATTCCATTAATTCTTCCACCTATAACGTATAGTTTATCGTTAACGACTGTTGAGGTTAGATGTTCTCTTGCTGTTGGCATAGGCGTTTTTTCTGTCCACTGGTCTAGAGAAGGATTATACACCAAAGTACTTGCCAATGTATTTTCAGAATCCACGCCTCCGGTCACATATAGCAGCCCATTGATAAAATTGGCAGTTGATGCACCGCGTGGAGTTGGAAGATTTGCTCCTTGAGTCCAATTATTTGTACTCGAATCATATATGTACAGTTTATCTGATAAAGTATCTCTATCAAGATATCCCCCTCCAACCACATAGAGTTTCCCATTAAAGGATGCTGCAGCGGTATGGTCTAGCGGTTTGGGCATTGAAGTCGATTGAATCCATTCTTCAGTTAATGGATCATACGCCTCTACAATAGAAGTACTGTGACCATAGTTGTCAAATCCACCAATAATGTATATTTTTTCATTTAATACAGATCCAGCAATTTCAGACCGTGCTGTCGGCATAGGCGTTCCTGCAGTCCAAAATGACTCTCTAGATGCGGGTGAAGAAAATACTAATACGGAAAGAGAAGACGGTAAGATGTTTACTGTGATTAGTAATAACATTACTGTGGAGGCTAATTTCAAATCAAATTTGGACAATCAACAATCATAACTATATTCTTGCTTTCTCCTAAAATACTTTGTATTGCATACAATGGTGTTAAAAACAACTGGTGTAAGATGCTGAAGTTAGCTAGGATGATATGAAGATATTAATTGTTGCTAGGAACTAAAAATAACAATATAATAACAAAGAAGATAAGATCGGTATTGGATGAACTTCATGATGATTTGATTCATTAAATTCTATTAATGACTGTCCTATCAGAATCTTTAATAACAACTTTGCAGGATATTTGTCATGAAAAGCATTAACGCTTCAGTTATAGTGTTTGTATTATTTCTAGTTCCTGGATTGGCTAGCAGTTCAATTTCTCTACAACCTGTATTTGCAAACTTATCTGATCCCTATTTTAGGAAACACTCAGCAGGTTGTCCGGGTATGGCTTGTTCAAACAGTCCAGCATTCCTGAGTGCTCACTGTTGCTGGACTGAAATACGTGATGATAAGTTAGTTTGTCAGACCTGCGACGTCAGTACAGATACAGGTGAATTTGAGAACTGTTCTGCCGTCGAAAATAAAGGTAAACCCGACAGTAGTACGGTAATACCACCACCATCGGGAAAAGCACCACCCCTTTCGACAGAAAAATGTCCTGATAACTCCGCAGTAGACCAGAATGGTAATTGTAGTCCTACGACGCAATTGCCCGATGACACCAGCGACAATAACAAACCAAATTTCAGAGGCGACATATTAAATGATATGATGCTCAGTCAAAGCCAAGGTTCATTTATGTCTGAGAAGCAGGAGCAAGAAAACCAAAGTGATGGTTGAATACTAATGATTTAACAGAAACTTGATCCTTTATTAAGATTCTATACACTTTATGTTTTTACGATTTGATTAGTGTGCTCGGAATATATGAATGAAATAGAGGCGATCACTAAAAGGAGAAGACCAGTGTTGAATGAGCTGGTGAAGGAAATAAATTGAATTCGAATAGTGGTAAAAGCAGTTACAGTTTAGTTGTTTATGATGATGTGCAATTAATTACATAATGAATCGCAAATTATCTAGCGTTTATGAAATATTTGCTATATCCTTAAATATTTGTCCGGAAGAACTGGAGTATTGTATTTTGAAACTAATATTTTCTATAATGGCATACTAGTTACATTCACAATACTTATGTTGTATTCTCCCATATCGATCCAGTCCAATTTTACTTTCGCCCAAAGTGCTTCGGAATCAACAGGCTATAATCATGGGTGTTCGGATGGAAAAATATCCGATCCTAATCAAAGATTCTTGAACCAACCAGGAAATGGGCCCGAAAATCAAAACGAACAATTCAGGAATGATTATATCAAAGGATTTAACGATTGTTATGGTGGATACGATTCCTGTTATGATACTGGTGTCCTTGCAGGAATGACAGTTAATGAAAACATGAGAACAGGTCATTTTGAGGACCAAGCTCAAAGATACGGAGGATGCTACGACGAGGGATTTCATTTTGGATGTGCATTAGTGAAAGGGACTACGGAGGTGTGTTTTGATTATCTTTATGCACCGCCCTCAAACATCGGCTCGGTAGACAGAAATGATGATATCCCTGTTCAATAGTGATGTGTCTCACTTGGATTCAACAAAGGTTAAGAAGAAAATGGTCAAACCATTTCTCAATTCTTTACTACTGTAATTGATTAAAGAGGATCAATAGTGGAGTTGGTTAACCTTACTTCAATTGGATAGTAACAGGGGAAAGGTCGAACAGAATTGTATAATATCCTGATTGTTAATACATTTCTAATATTAACAAGATATAACAATTAGGAGAAGGCCGGTGTTGGATGTCTTGATGAGAGTATTAGGTACCCTTTTGCAAAATGGGTAACATAAGTCCCCTTCAGCAGTGACGGAAACAATAGTGGAAATTTACGGTAACCTTATCCCCACTTAACTTCATAACAGCATTACATGTGTCTCTCCCAGAACAGTCGCCTTGTATGTTTCCAAGTTCATACTCCCAAGTTATACTTTTTCCGGCACCTACAGCATGGATACTGTATGGCATTCCAGGAATAATTGGAATATCTGTTTGAGTTGTTCCTTCTCTTACATGTGTATTTGCTTCAAATTCGCGATAGGGTTGTCCATTTACAAACACTTGAACAAGTCCATCTGGACTGGGACAACTAAAGGATCCACCGCAAGTTGCTCTAAGGACCGTTGTTATAGACAATATCCCAATAGGACCAGGCGAAATCACTCCTTCAGGACATATACCTGAGCCATCTTCTGAATTGGCTTGTTCTTGACATGCGATATTATTTCCTGACAACGCACTACTATCACCCGAAACTACTTGATTATCCTGGTTTGACGAATGCAATGGACTTGTTAGTTGTTCTACTTTGTTGTCGCCTTTACCATTTTGAGACAAAGCGCTGTTTTGTGCATAAGATGAAAGCGTGAGGTTAACTGAAACTAGACCTATGGACAGTGTTAATGCGATAAAAAATACAGATAAACTTAATCTTTTGATTGTCAATAACCATTACCATTGAATTATGAATATAATGGCTATTGTTAATTATGACTTTTAGATTTAACAGAATAATATTAGCCTCGTTTTGTCTGTTTTGGTTCTATATGTGGTAGCCTTTCATCAATCAAAATTAACATTATTTTAGATCTCATTATTTATAAAACATCTTTATCAAAAGTAAACCTTCTGTTACCATATCACCAATTTCTTGATGGGTGTGTTTTGCAAGAACATAGAATCTAGTATATGTAGGCTTGTCTGGGTGCTTTTTAACTAAGTCTGTGACAGTTACCAGTGTTTTGGCTACCAATATCTATCAAGACTAAATGGATGCTAACTACTTATACCTCTCCTGATCTAGGAACTATGAATCATGAATTGTGCAAAGATGTAAGTATAATGTTGATAATTGATAACGGTCTACTTTGCTCATCTCTTATGCCGTCATCTTGCCCAAATAACATTGATTGGTAGATCGTTACCGGTAAGCATGAGTAGGTATTTCATCCACAGTACGCAGAGATTACATTAATTTTATCAACAATTAATATAAAGCTAGTGTATTCACTTGCAAACAGTTGCAATTGTAAATAGCAATTCGGCCTATCTCATGCTCACTCAAATTGTTTTATTGTTAGAAGTTTTCAATGACTAATGCATCTAACCATTCTTTCAAGAAGAAAACTCTTTTATCATCATCCTTTGGTTTTACTATCAATGACAAATGAGATTGGTAAAGATAATAAATTTGGTCTAAATAATCACGCAAAGAACATGGAACAATCACTAAAAGTGGAAAGTAACTTAGACAAGAAGCAAATGGAAGTAAGACAAAGAGTATTTAATCAATCACCTGAATACAAAAAGAGAGAGATAGTGTTTAGTCAAATTCAGAAAATTAATAATCGCCTGTCAGATCTAGAAGGGAAAGTAGATGAAATATTAACAATCTTAAAAGCCTATAAATAAACTTATTTTGTCAGTTGTTTCAATCATTGTGAAATTTGAATTATTAACTTGATTAAAGACCACTTCATGTAGAATTTGAATCCAACGAAAATATTATTACTCCATAATATGGTAGTGAAGACTAAAGGCCAGCTACTAAAATCAGTAATCCCAACATATATTTAATTAGCGCTTCTGAATTCAGTAGTGCAAGCGATAACTACCATGAAAATATTTCAAGAAATTCAATTAATCATATAAATCCTACAAGATTAAACCATGACAAATTATATAACTGCGCCGATTTTATACAACCCAAGGGGGTCCGTAGCGTAGTCAGGATATCGCGGCGGTCTTCGGAACCGCAGGTCATGGGATCGAAGCCCACCGGGCCCGTTAATCACATGGGTTCAAATAATTCTTGGTGGTATAGGAGATTAGATAAGAAAAGGAGGTATAATATTGCCCGCTAAGTTAATCACAACCATTAGAAATATTGATATCAAGGTCACAAATCAAACCAACAGGCAAATAATTAAGGACTTTTACGAATATTTACAGAATATAGATACAAGCATGCATGTCGCCGATTTCATGGGCGAAAACCGCCATATCCAATTCTGTTGTCCCGACATCGGTGGCCGCTATATACTGAGATGGACAATAAGGTTTTGTCATTTTCGCAAAAGATTTCATCCATTCTACTTTATTGACTTTGTTTGGATTTGCAATAATTCCTCCCTTTGCGCCGCCAAAGGGAAGTCCAGCGGATGCGCATTTCCATGTCATCGTTCTGGCAAGTCGGAATACTTCAGAGGGAGTAACATTTTCTGCAAATCTTATTCCTCCCTTTCCAGGTCCAGTAGCTGTATTGTCTATGACTAGGACTCCTTTCATACCTGTATCTGGATCGTAAACCTGAAGTATTTTCTCAGGCCCCCATTCATCCATTTCAGACCATTTATAAGGCTCAATTGCTGATGGATTTGGTTGTAAAGAAGAAAGTGTTGATGATGGTAAATGTAAATTCAATTTATTTGCTCTGCTTTGATTATTCAATAATAAAATAAAAATTCATCGGATATCATAGGCGGAAAATAACTGACTTTTGATAGAGAAAAAGTAGAGATAAAAGATGTCTCGTCTGTGTGTTTTAATTTATGACTGGTTCTCTAGGATTTTGTTGTTCCTCTGTTAAAAGACTGCTCCAGTAACTTGGCAGATTTTGCACCCAACCATCATACACATTTGGAATTGCTAATACTCCCTGACCTCCTGTACCTTCTAAGTCTATTATCTTGTCATCTGTTTTTGTGTTGGGTGATGCAACTAGCAAAACCTTTCCAGCTATTTTGGCATCTTCAGGATTGCCATCGTTATTTGGATCTCCATCCACCACTATAGCCTCATTTGAAAAGGTACTAGAAACATAGGCATAATATCCTCCACCTTTCTTTGCTCCAAAATTCACTCCGTGGCATCCAGGATCACATGGCAAATCTTTGATTACCTGATCAGTATCTGTATCTAGTATAGTTATCGTTCCTCCAGTGTTTGCAGTTACCATGTATTGACCATCTGGACTAACAGGGGTTTGTATTGGAAGGAAGCCCATCGGTCCAGTCACATTACCACTAATTGGATCGTAGTTTGCAAGAAGGTTGATCTTCTTTAAGAGAGTAGCGTTTGCGGTGTCTATGACGCTTATGGTACTGTCAAAAAAATCTGCAACATATGACTTGCTACCATCTGGTATCATTCCTACTGCAACGGGAGAAACCCCGGTTTTTACTTTTCCTATTATCTTATCTTGTCCCATATCATATACGGTAGCTGTTCCAGTATGTTCATCGGGTGTAACCATGTATTTATCATCTGCGCTCATCCAATGACCGTGTGGATGAGTAGATGGCGAGGCAGGGGGTTGCAGTAGGATGAATTTTTGAAGCTCAAACTCTGGATTGGGCGATATTACTGTGACGCCATCTTCACCGTTTAACGCTATATATAGATCGTCTGTTTTGGTTCCAGTCATAACATGGGATGGATCGTCGCCAACCTGAATGTCTTTTATTAACTCTCCTGTAGTCCTGTTAAATATAGTTGTCCTGTTATCAAACCACTGTGTTTGATAGATGAGGTCCTGGTCTCTGTCTGTCCACATATTATGCGGATTGTTCATGTCTATCTGGGGAAGTGAAACTTTCTTGCTCACGTTCCATGTAGTGCCATTGATAGCGGTAGCTGTTCCAGGTTTTGTCTTGCCAGCTGTTTTTTCAAACTGTGTATCTATCCAGATTTCACCTACTGCTGGGGTGATTGGATTTGATAGGGGAGTTAGTGTAAGATTCTGGCCATAGGTGCTTTCTAAAACATCTTTGACATTTACTACACTTCCATTTGTAATCCTTGCATCTACATCTGGATAGGAAACACTCCATGGTTGGAAGATATTAGAGTAGTCTTGCCAGTTAGACGGAGACGTAGCAATAAAGAATGTTCTTAATAATCTCAATGCTAAATCACTATTTGTAGGGATTGTAGCTCCATTAACCAACGTTAGCTCTTCTCCAAGATCCAAACCTTTGGTATTTGGATCGTCAACTATAACAGCAGCAAGCATGAACGGATGAAGGCTGCACGCAAATACATACAGACCAGGATCTTCCAGCTTGATTATGGCTCCTCCTTTGTAAGCCAGCATCTGGTTAAATGGCATGTGGGTAGCATTTTTGGGATAAATAATGCTTGTAACGGTGTGAACTCCATTAGTGCCATCCATCATGAAGTTAACCGTTCCTGATTTGTTAATTATCGCAAGAGATTCACTTCCGGTATTTGATATATCCCCTTTTATATTCTTAAACCATTTTCCTGGCTCATCACTTATAGAAAACGTTGCGAAATTGTGGTAAGGAGAAGCGCCAGGAATACTAGGTTGAGTTGCGGTATTTTCGGTTAGAGTAGTATTTGCAGCAAGTACTTTAAAGGTTGACATCATGCCTGCCTCCATATGAGCGAATACATGACAGTGAAACTGCCAGTCTCCTGGTCCAACACCGTCTCCAGCATGGACAACAAAAACATGACTGGTCCCTGGATGTAACTCTTTTACATCGATGATATTACTTGTGCCTGGGTCGACCCATCTATGAGCATGAAGATGGAATGTATGCGAATGACCATTAGGATTTGACGACGGCCCAATACCCATCACATGGAATCGAATCTTCTGATTCTCCTGTGCTACCGGCACTGGATTAGTCCATAGCGGGATTTGAGTGCCATTTTTACTAATCTCCATTCCCCAAAAGGTTGATCCCACCATAAATAACAAGACATCTTTATCAATTTTATCAAGTGGGATGGTGGTTATTTTTCCGTCTACAAGTGCTTCTGTCATTCCATCCTTGGGATTCACAATGACTACTCCATATAATCCTATATCACCTAATTCGTCATCTTGGTACACAAAGGTTCCTGGATGTGAAGCAACAAATAATTCTCGTGTTGTGTTACCATCCAAATGTTGTATTGCAACATGTACTTTATCTCCATCGTTGATAACAATAGCAGGCCCAGGAATTGTAGCAAGGTCACTATAATTACCCGTGACATCCATGCTATTGTTGACTATGTGTTTTATCATTTTATATGCGGGTTCACCATCTGGCAATACCTGTTCTTTTATCGCTATGTCGTGCACAGTAGTAGAACTTGAATTTAGAGGTCTAAATTCATTAGTAACATTTGATGAAACATCGGAAGCTAACGTGTCAAAAATCTTACCATCATTATTTACCGTCTGGGGGATTGGAGTAAATGCATTAGTGCCTTTAATTATTCCAGATGGTATTAGGACAGAGGTTAGAATCAACGATGCAACAACTACATAGAGGATATTGGTCTTTTTGACTTGCCATTTCCTGGTTTGGTTGAAAATTTCAAACATCATTAACACCTCCTAAATACTATTGGTATCTGTTTGTTGAACAAAGCCGTGATTGTCAATACCATCTGATACAACGAAACTGCCTTTCATACCTCCTAGGAGGTTGATTTCTGAATTATCATAGTAAGTAGCGTTTGAATCTGCTTTGATAGTAAAAGCATGGTTTGCAAGCGGCCCGATTACATGAGAATTGACTATGGTGTTTGTTCCAGGTTCAAGCCATTGAACGTTATCCATAGTGAAATTATGAAATTCGTTTCCAATTGATTGAATATTAAATCTAACGATGCTATTATTGGCAGCAGTTAATGTTGGATTAATTCCAAGTTGTGTATGCTTTCCATCTTTTGTATAATCGATTTCACTTGCCCAAAAAACATCGTCATTTACAAATAAGACGAAATCTTTATCAATATCTTTAACATCGACTTGTGTTGGGGCTCCATCGACTAGAGCGCTTACTTTCCCATCAGATGGATTTATAATAATACTAGAAAAAAGACCCACAGTTTCCAGGCCATCCATGCTCTTTCCCAGTACATTTTTACCTATCGTGTGATCATGAAATGGCCATGACCCTGCTGTTCCGTTTCCCGCATCCCATTCAAAAGTATAAGGTTCTGAGGGAGATGCAGCCTGATCCGAAACCTTGTTTAACTCTTTTAGGGTACCATCACTAGTTATTTTGTAATGAGCACCATGGGTATGTACACTTGGATAACCCCATCCCATTTCATTTATTAACGTTATCTTGACGTTATCTCCTTCGTTGGCTACAATTGTGGGTCCCGGTATCAGGATACGGTTATCATATTTAGAGGTTATATCAGTGGTACTGTTATCGACTAGATCTCGTACTAAATAATTGTTCATTTTATAAGCTATTCTATCATCACTCAATTCCACAACTCCTATTTGAATTTCATGAGATTTTGGATTAACGGCTTCTCCTATTTTCTGGCCTGATTGAGCATATGTGCTGCCAGCGTGATTTGTCGGTAGTGTATTTGCAACGATCAATCCCAATGCTATAGTTGTTAGAATGCAATCTAATTTGGAAAACTTGTATTTGTACAATAAGTTAATCAACTAAATAATAAAACGGCGTTATATAACAGATAGGTATTTGATGCAAATTTATGTGTTCACTAGCAATTAAAAGTATACAAGAGAAAACAACAGACTTTGGTAAATTATGAAATTATCAGTTCAGTATAAAATGAAATATATGAAATAGATTCTATTATCTCCTATCTTTTATTTGAAATCAAGAATATATCTGAATACAATTGATTAAAATGCAATCTCTACATAAGAAACATTATTATTGTTCTGAGAGTAACTAACCATACCGACTGGCATAACAGGTTGAGCAAAAACTGTTCATGCTGATAGACATCCAAAATACAAGATAAATTGGTTTATTGTATAGAGTCGGGCTAGATGCAATAGCTATAGGTAGTTGATGGAAAGAAATACAATGCTAAATTACTCTTCATTAAGCCACGCAGACAAGCATTAGTTGTTTTCCATCACTCCCCTCCCTATGCTCACAAAAGTGGTTAAGATTTATCAACTGAAATAACGTGATATGGTTACTAGATCGACTCTCAAGCTCATTAGATTGATCAAATTCGAAATTAGTAGTATGTGAAGCGAATTTGATTTTATCCCATCACGTTGTCTGACTGAAAATGTTTAAGGCTTTATAATTTAATAGCCTCAGCCCTAAGTATAAAATAACGATAAGACCAGTCAATCAGATTAACCTCTCAAAATTAAAGTATCCTAAGTCTGAGATAGAGACATATCCCCAAAAATAGCAGTGATAAAATTAAAATAATATCTGTGGTCTTTCAGTAGAATTAATATACAGTAAACTAATTTGAGTTATGAAAGATTCTTTAAATTAAGAATTTGTTGATATACATACAAATAACTATGCCTATCAAATTTTCATCATTAATTCTAATGCTACTTGGTTAGTAATCGTTACTAAATTAAAGCCTATGATAAATGGTGATATAAAGCGCTAGACCGAATATTATATTCATTCGCTCCAATAAGTGGAACCACAGTTTGCTCCAATCCAAACATTGAACCTATAAAAGCAGTAACTAAAACAAGAATTAGGACTTGGCCAAGATTTGCCTTAATACCTAGTCTTATAGATTTGTCCCGAACATTGCTTTTACTATCAACCATCCGCTACATCCTTAAGAGATACCATCAAGAAATGGTTATTTTAAGCTTTATCAATGTAGCATAAGTGTTATCTATCATTTAATCACTGTGCAGGGATACAACTACATTAAGAAAATATTTGGTACTGCTAAAAACATGTTACCTAAGATCTACATAAAGTGATAAACTTATCTCTTCATTTATTGTTAACATAATAAATAATTGGTATTTTAGATGTTGTATGAATG
>Ga0173483_10000560_pt1 | contig 10704 bp, 9 predicted proteins | sample NitcycUS178409R2_FD_122621 | JGI IMG/M metagenome (GOLD analysis project Ga0173483, IMG submission 122621) | Soil microbial communities from Arlington Agricultural Research Station in Wisconsin, USA - Nitrogen cycling UWRJ-S178-409R-2 (version... | ecosystem: Environmental > Terrestrial > Soil >...
CGCCGTACGCCTCGAGGAACGCAAGTGCCTGTGCGAGGGGATCGCCGACGGCGAGCCCGTCGCGAAGAGCGACCGTGACCACGAGTGCCGGCACCGTAGCCTGCGCCCCAGTCCTTGTTCCACCTGTTGGCTCGCTGTTACCCCGGCGTTACGCCGGTGTTACAGGCGAGTGCGAGCCTTGGCCGGTCAGGCACCGCAGGTCTCGAATTAGGAGGTTTGCCATGCGCAGACTCGTCCTGATCATCACGCTGCTCGCTACGTTCTCCGTCGCCGCCCTTCCGGCGGCCGCCGACCCAGATTCCGCGGACGACCCGACGTGCTCGGCCGACCCGCTGGTTGCGATGGACGACTGCACCGACGCGACGGTCGCGCCGGAAGCGGCGGCAGCCCTCGCCCACGCACAAGCCGCCGCGCCGGCGCTCGCCGACGATCTTCCGCCCTGGTGCCGGCTCCATGCAGAGGCCGTGTTCTGGACCGCCAACGACTGGCTCCTGCTGTCTGAGGCGCTCGCGGCCGACCCGTCTCCCTGCGCCGACTACTACGTCTCGATCCCGCCGCAGTCTGCGGACCACACGCTTCTCCGCGGCGCGCAGGACGACCTCGTCCGCGCGCTCGGGCCGCACATCCACCCCGTCGCGGAGATGACACTCGGCACGCTCACGGGCTGGGATCACTGGGTCCATGCGGTTCCGGGCCGGACCTGGCTTGGCGCGGGGGTGGAGTTCCGCCGCCGCATGGCCGCCGCCGGCTACCGCTTCGACCTCGGTGAGACCTGGCTGCTGAACGAGTTCGACCGCTCGACGAGGCTCGACGAGCCGCCGTACACCCGCGCGGCGATGCGCGAGCTGCTTCGCGGCCTGTACGACGGCGGCGGCACATTGCCGCCCGTGCAGGGCATCGTCGAGATCGGGATCGCCTACACCCACCAGAACATCCCGGACGTCGCCGGCTACAAGGCCGAGCTGAAGAGCTGGTTGCAGGACGCCGACTTCTGGGAGGACGTCTCCGGGAAGATCAAGATCCTCACGAAGGAGACATACCCGGATGCGCGCTTCTGGGGCGTCGGGGGCAGCTCGCGGCACGACCGCACCGAGCACCTCTCCGAGTACATGGAGCACCTGAACAACCTCGTCGAGAGTGGGCCCAGGTCGCTGTCGGACGTGCAGACGTTCATGCGCAGTTCCTTCATGCCGCTTGGAAGCGCCACCTGGCCCGCGTTCGGCCCGGATCCGTTCTCGCCGCCGTTCTGTTGCGGACATGGCTGGACGATGATCCCGCTCGAGGAGATGCTCCACCTCATCTCGGAGCAGGTCTACGCGGTACGCCACTACGCCGGCAGCCATCCGCACGGCGCTCCGGCGGGCCGGCTCGGCTTTTCGTGGCAGCCGACCAACAACTTCAACCTCCCGCCTGCAGAATGGCTCGCCGCGAGGCAGGCACTGGCCGCCCGGATCGCCAGTGCGATCCACTACGCCTACCGCGAGGGCGGGGCATCTGCCGAGGGAGCCTGCTCTCCGTCGGAGAGCGGCATCGACTGGTGCGCCGGCGGCGATGTTCCGGGCGCCACCTTCGACCCTCGCTGGGCGATGTTCGAGTCCTGGAACTAGGGGAACGAGTTTGCGTCGGCAGTCGCTGCGTACGCGGCTGCCGGCGCGACACGTCGTCGGCGCTCAGAAGACGTTCGCCGCCGACTTCCACTCGCGGAGGCGGTCGGCGATGAGCTGCGCTCGCTCCTCCTCGCTCCCGCCGTCCAGCACCTGGAGGTCCGAGGGGTCGGCTCGCAGGTAGACGCCGGAGGTTCGGGCGTTCAGCGCGGGGTCGCGATCCGACCGTGTCGTCCAGTAGCCGCTGGCGCGGTCGGTGCTCTCCAAGCGGATCTCTCCGGTGCCCTCGAGCTGCGGCGCATCCGGGTGCCGGGGGCGTTCGCCCTTCCAGTAGTAGAAGACGCCGGCCGGATCCTTGCGCTCCTTCGCGGCCTCGCTCCGGTAGCGGGCCGACAGCGTGCCGTCCTCCTGCCAGGCCCTGCCGTTCACGGTGAGAACACCGTCGCGGTCCCGCGAGATCTCCAGGAGGCTCACCGCCGAAGGCTCATCTTCGGTCCGCATGGTCAGCGAGAGCTGCCACCACAGCCCCTCGACGAGCCCGCGGCGCCCTTCGGCCTCGATCGCCTTGCGGAGCTTCTCGTTGATCGCCCCAATCTCCTCCGGGCCGGTCTCCGGGTCGTAGCGGACGGAGGTCAGCCCGAGCAGATCGGTCGGCAGCTTCGACCCGTTCGCGTGGAGGATGAACGTGCGCCGGATCCCGAGCGCGCCGCCGAACAGCCCGGCCTCGAACACGACGTTGTCGCGTGGAGACGCCTGGCCGGACTGGGACGCATCGGTCGTCGTCCAGTCGTCCTGGGCGAACACGAAGGCGGCGAAATCGACCTCCTGGGAGAGCTCGACGAGCCGGTCGAGAGTGGACCTCCCCGGGTTGAACGTGGTCGTCCAGGGCTCGACGTCGGCGATGTCCTCGAGCCCCTGGGTGATCGCCTCGAGCAGCGAGGCCTGCTGGCCCGACGACCCGAGAAAGATGCGCGGCTTGTTCATGCGCGGTTCACCGTTCAGTTACGAGACGAGGCCAGCGTACCGCCTCCCAGGCGATGAGCTACGTTCGACGTCGTGTCTGCACATGCGATCCGCGAGCTGGCCCGGGAACGGCTCGGGTTCGAGCGCTTACGGCCAGGGCAGCTCGCCGCCGTCGAGGCAGCGGTCTCCGGCCGAGACGTGCTGGCCGTGTTGCCGACCGGGGGTGGCAAGTCGGCCATCTACGAGCTCGCCGGGCTCCTGCGAGCCGGCCCGACCGTGGTCGTATCGCCGCTGATCGCGTTGCAGGACGATCAACTCGCACACCTCCGGACGGCGGGCTTGACCGCCATCGTCCTGAACTCGCAACAGTCCGCCGGCGCGCGGGCGGCCGCGTTGGTCGCGTCCTGTGACTCGGACACGTTCGTCTTCCTCTCGCCGGAGCAGCTGTCGAACGCGCAGACACGGGAGGCGCTCGCCCGCGCGCGACCGGGGCTCTTCGTCGTCGACGAGGCACATCTGATCAGCCAGTGGGGTCGCGACTTCCGGACCGACTACATGCGGCTCGGTGCCCAGGCCGAAGCCCTCGGCCGGCCGGTGTGTATCGCGCTGACCGCGACGGCTGCTCCCCCGGTGCGAGAGGAGATCAGCAGGCGCCTCGGGCTCCGCGATCCCCAGCTCGTGATCGGCGACTTCGATCGGCCGCAGATCGAGCTCTCGGTTCGTCGCGTCCGTTCGGTTGCCGAGAAGCAGCTCGAGCTCGAGTTGGCGGCGGCGGAGTTCGAGGGGCCGGGAATCGTCTACGCGGCTACGCACGCAGACGCGGAGGAGGCGAGGGACGTGCTCGCCGCGGCCGGCCAGCCGGTCACCCTCTACCACGCGGGTCTCTCGGCCGGGGAGCGCCACGAGGCGAGTGCGGCGTTTTTCGACGGGTCCGCTCGGATCATCGCCGCCACCGTCGCCTTCGGCATGGGGATCGACAAGCGCGACGTGCGCTGGGTCCTGCACGCCGATCCGCCGTCCTCGCTCGACGAGTACTACCAGGAGCTCGGCCGGGCCGGCCGCGACGAGCAGGCAGCGCAGGCGCGTCTTCTGTATCGGCCCGAGGACTTCGCCAAGGCTCGACATCTCGCTGCCCGCGGCGTGTCGGCCAACGTCGTCGCGCCGGTCGCGGCCGCGTTGGCGACCGACGGGTCGGTCGAGGAGAACGGTCGGGGGCTGACGGCGGCCCTCGTCCGGCTCGTGGATGTCGGCGCCGTCGTCTGGGAGGCGGGCGGAGAGGTCCGCTGGACGGGAGCGCTGACCGTGGCTGAAGCCCTCGGGGCATCAGAGGCGGAGACGAGGCGCGAGGACGAAGTGGAGCGCTCGCGCCTGGAGATGATGCGTCGCTACGCGGAGCACACCGGGTGCCGCAGGTCGTTCCTCCTGTCCTACTTCGGGCAGCAGTACCGCGGTCCCTGTGGACGTTGCGACAACGATCGTCAGGGAGCCGCGGCAGAGCGAGGGAACGAGCCCTTCGCCGTCGGCGCGCGCGTGGCGAGCGACCGCTGGGGGGAAGGCACCGTCCAGCGCTACGACGGCGACCAGCTGACCGTGCTGTTCGACGACCACGGGTATCGCGACCTGCTCGTACCGCTCGTACTCGAGCGCGGCCTCTTGCGCCCTGCCTCGAGCTCGGTGTCAGACACCGACGCGAGTCTGTGACTCATCATCCACAGCGCCGACGATGACAGCCACGTTCGGGAGCCCGATGCAGTTAAGGCGACGAGTCATCGCTCCCGATCACCCGAAGCCAACCGTCAAGGAGCGTATGCAGACCAACGGCCGATTCGCCAGAGCGGCGTGACGGTCACCCCACGGCTATCGTGAGCGAGGTGGAGAGCAGTGACTCGCAACCGGTCCGGCTCGAGCAGCCTGTTCGACCTGCTGACACCGGTGAGCTGACGGTCCCGGCCGAGCCGCCTCAGGCGCGGCTCCTCAACCGCGAGCTCTCCTGGCTCGACTTCGACGAGCGAATCCTGGCGTTGGCCGACCGGACCAGCCTGCCCGTGCTCGAGCGCGCCAAGTTCTTCGCCATCTTCAGCGACAACCTGGACGAGTTCTTCCAGGTGCGCGTCGGGAGTTTGAAGGTGAGCCTCGAGGCCGGGGTCAGATCGACCGGATCGGACGAGGAGACAACGGGCGACCGGCTGAGCAGGATCAACGCCCGCGTCCGGGAGCTCGTCGCCAAGCGCGACGAGAGCTTCGCCAAGCGCCTCATGCCCGACCTCGCCGCGGCGGGGATCCGAATCTCGAGCTGGGACAACCTCGACGCCGCCGACCGGGCCTACCTCGACGCGCTGTTCGAGGAGCAGGTCTTCCCGATCCTGACCCCGCTGGCCGTGGACCCGGCTCATCCGTTTCCGTATATCTCGAACCTGTCGCTGAACCTAGCGGTCGTCGTGCGCTCACCTGGCGAGCTCACGCGTCGAATCGCGCGCGTGAAGGTGCCGCAGTCCCTCCCCCGCTTCGTGATGCTGCCCGACGGCGAACGGTTCCTGCCCCTCGAGCAGCTGATCGCTGGGCGGCTGGACGCGCTCTTCCCCGGCATGGAGGTCATCGAGCATTCGCCCTTCCGCGTGACCCGCAACACGGATTTCGACGTCGAGCTCGACGGCGACGAGGACATGGTCGCGGCCGTCGAGTCGGTCCTCTGGCGTCGGCGCCGGTCGGCGATCGTCGTCCGGCTAGAGGTTGACTCCTCGATGTCCGAGGAGACCCTCGGCCTGCTGATGCGGGAGCTTCGAATCGAGGCCTCCGACGTCGACCGAACGGAGTGCCTGCCCGCCCTCGGCGGGCTCTGGTCGATCGCAGGTCTCGACCGGCCGGAGCTCAAGGACGACCCCTGGAAGCCGGTCACGCAGAACCGCCTCATCTCGGTCGAGGACACGCCCCCTGATCTCTTCGCAGTGGTTCGTGAGGGCGATGTGCTCGTCCAGCATCCCTACGACTCGTTCGACACGTCGGTCGAGGAGTTCATCGAGGGAGCAGCCCGCGATCCGGACGTGCTCGCCATCAAGCAGACGCTCTATCGCACCTCGGCGGCCGAGACCGGGATCATGAAGGCGTTGATCGGCGCCGCGGGCGAGGGGAAGCAGGTCGTCTGCATCGTCGAGCTGAAGGCTCGCTTCGACGAGGAAGCGAACATCGGCTGGGCCCAGCAGCTCGAAGACGCCGGAATCCACGTGGCGTACGGCGTTGTCGGGCTGAAGACCCACGCCAAGCTCTGTCTCGCCGTTCGCCGGGAGGCCGACGGCATCAGGCGCTATGCCCACATCGGGACCGGCAACTACAACCCGGAGACGGCGTCGGTCTACGAAGATGTCGGGCTTCTGACCGCCGACCCCGAGATCACCGCCGACGTGTCGGATGTGTTCAACCTCTTGACCGGTTACAGCCGCCAGCAGGAGTTCGACACGCTCCTCGTCGCGCCGGCGGGCCTGCGGACAGGGCTGCTCGACCTCATCCGCGCGCAGTCGTCGCCCGAGGGGCAGATCACGATGAAGCTCAACAGCCTCATCGACCCCGAGATCATCGAGGCGCTGTATGCGGCGTCGCAGGCCGGAGCCCGGATCGAGCTGATCGTTCGCAGCATGTGCTCGCTGCGGCCCGGTGTCGCCGGGCTCTCGGAGGGAATCCGAGTGCGCTCGATCGTCGGGCGCTTTCTCGAGCATTCACGGATCTACCGCTTCGGCAGCGGCGCCGAAGCGACATACCTGATCGGCTCGGCCGACCTCATGCAGCGGAATCTCGACCGGCGCGTCGAGGTGCTCGCGCCGATTCGCGACCCGTCGCTCACTGCGAGACTCGACGAGATCCTGGCGGCGCTGAGCGCGGACGACATGCTCGCCTGGGAGCTCGGCGAGGACGGGTCCTGGCACCGCCCGACGGCCACCGGCTCGATCAACGCGCAGACGCTGCTCGAGCAGGCTGCACTCGAGCGCGCGCGGCGGGTCGTCGCCGTTTAGGGCGAGTAGAGGTCAGCTGCGCCCGAGGAGCTGCGCGCGCACCGCCTTGTGAACGAGAACCGGCACGAAGTCGTGGAAGCGCGCCTGTGCCAAGAGTTCGCGCGCCCCGGCATCGACGGTCCGCTCGATCGTGTCGGGGGGAACGTCCGGAAACTCGCCCTGAAGATCCTGCGGCAGCCGCTTGAGCCGCTTCTCCAGGTCGGCTGTCAGCGTCGCCATGGCTCTCCCTTCCTTGATGACACTGCAACGGTCGAACTCGGGTGGAGCATCCTCCCAGGGCGGGAGCGCCGCGACAAGACCCTGCTGGGTCAGGCGGCAAACAACCCAGGAGGCGGGCCGAGGCGCGAGCCGCGCAAACGTGGGGCAGTCCACCCGGCGCGCAACCCGAACCTCGGCCCTGAGGGTCCCAACCCAAGCACCGCGCCCTCGCTGTGCCTCGGTCCGCCGCGAGGCTAAGGCGTGCGCGCGAACACGTGGGCGGCCGTGTTGTTACGTCTTCGTTTCGGAGTGGGAACAGCCAACCCGACGGCACCCCCTCGGCCGTTTCTACACTTGGCTGCGGCGTCCGAGGCGTTGGACGGTAAGACCCGGGTCTTCCGCCAGGAGACCTAACCCCCTAGGTCCGCCTCGGGCGCGTCTCGCGCGTAAGTCGGGCATGCAAGACTCGCACGCGCGAGTGGACGCCCTCGAGGGATATGTCGTGCAACCGATCGGCGTCGTCCGCTCGACGCTACGGGCCCGTGACGATGCACCGAACCAGGCGTTCGAGAGCGCGCCCAGCGCGCAACTCGACATCGACCCGGCCTTCAAAGATGCACTCCACCGGATTCAGGTAGGCGACGAACTGATCCTGCTCACATGGCTGCATCTCGCCGACCGCGACATCCTTCAGACCCACCCGACCGGAGACACGAACATTCCGCTAGCCGGCGTCTTCAGGACCCGCTCGCCCGACCGACCGAACCCGGTCGGCGTCCACCGAGTCACCGTCACCGCGCTCGAGGGCCCGACGAGGCTGCGAGTGGGCGCACTGGAGGCGATCGACGGCACGCCGATCATCGACCTCAAAGTCGCGCTGCGCGAATCGCCTGAAGCCTGAACCGAGTAACGGTGTCAGACACCATCGATTACGACGCCGCCACCGGGCGAACCCCATCTGTCTACGCGGCACGAATCGCGTCGAGGAACGAGCCTACGAGCGGATGGAGGCGACCCGGCGGGGTGATGGCGTAGATCGTCCGCCGCACGGGTTCGCCTGTCAGCGGGGCGACGGCGATCTCGCGGAACTGGGGCGCCAGCAACTCGGACGTGAGGGAGACGGCGAGGCCGCCTCGGATGATGCTGTTGATCGCGAGCGGGTCATCCGTGAGGAAAGCAAGTCGCGGCTCGAACCCGGCGGAGCGGCACGCGCGTACGATCAGTCCGTCGCGCGTCGCAGCGAGCCATGGCTCGTCGGCGAGCTCGACGAGGCGGATCCGCTTGCGGCCGCCGAGGCGATGGTGGAGGGAGAACGTCGCCAGCATCGGCTCTTCGAGCACGTCGGTGCGACAGGTGCCGTCGTACTCGCGCCGCAGTTCGGCGCCGTCCTGGAAGCAGAGAGCGAGGTGCACGCGCCCGTCGCGGACGGCCGCCACGAGCTGCTCGGTGGTGCCTTGCATCGCGCTGAGCTGGAGCTCCGACTCGGCCCGCAGTCGCGCAATCGCGTCGGGGACGAGTGTCGCGAGCGCGCTGGGAAACGCGCCGACGCGGAGCTGCCGGCGCGACTCGCCGACCGCTTCGCCGAGCTGCGTCTCCGCGAGGTTCAATCGCGCGTGCAGCGCGTCCGCATGGCCCAGGAGCAGCTCGCCCGCGGCGGTTAGCGCGAAGCTTCCGCGGCCTCGCTCGATCAGCCGCTCCCCGAGTCCCACCTCGAGCGCGCGGATCTGCTGCGAGACCGCCGGCTGCGTGAGCGACAGGGCGACGGCCGCTCGCGAAAAGGACTGCTGCCGGGCGACTTCGCGGAACGTGAGCAAGCGACGCGGGTCGATCATTCTTTGAAATTATAGTTTCATAAGAACGATTATTTGATCTGATAAGTGTCACGGGGCACACTCGAGACATGCACTCCGTTGACGTCTCCCAGCTGATTCGACGCGCGACCCTCGGCTCGCGCGTCGACGACCCGACGCTCCCGGTCAGACCGTCCCGGCTGACACGGCTGTGGGCTTACGTCCGTCCGCAGCCGGCTAGCGTCACCGACGTACCGCTGACCAGCCCACGCAACGGCCAGGCACCTGCGGAGAGCTGCTCGGACGCATCGGCGCAGAAGGCTGCCTGATTCCGGGCCCCCGGCTCTGCGCTGCGCGACGAGCATGTTCGCTCGTGAGCTGGCCGCGTTTGGTCGGGCAAAACGCGTGTCCGCCAAGGGCGCACCGGCTCGGGTTTTGATCGAGGTGATGCGGACACCACTGAAGCAACTGCGAAAGGAGCGAGATGGGCACCAAAGTTGCAGATGTCATGACGCAGAGACCGCGTGCCGTGACGCCTCAGACGCCCTTGGCCGAGGTCGCCAAGGTGATGGAAGCCGAAGATGTGGGAGCGGTTCCGCTCGTCGAAGGCGATCGGCTTGTGGGGATCGTCACGGATCGCGACATCGTGGTACGCGCCGTCGCCAAGGACAAGGATCTGAGCGGAATGCCGGCGTCCGAGGTCTCCTCGCGCGAGCTTCTGACCGTGAGTCCCGACGACGATCTCTCGGAGGCGCTCAAGGTTATGGCGCAGTACCAGGTGAGGCGTCTGGCTGTGACCGCCGAGGACGATCGCCTCGTCGGCGTGGTCTCGCAGGCCGACGTCGCCCGGCAAGGGAAAGACAAGGACACCGGACAGGTGGTCGAGGGCATTTCGCGCCAGCCACAAGGCCCGCGGACACCCTGATCTACACGCTCGAGTAGTTGTTAAGCGAGGCGCCTTCGGGCGCCTCGCTCGCGCTATCTGGCGCGATCACCCCGGCGCTCGATACTCATCGGCCGTGGATGTCCCCGTTCAGTTCTTCCAGTCGGTGATCGCGATCGAGCTGGCGGTCGCGGGCGCGTTGCTGTGGCAGATCCGCTACTTCGAGCCGAGGGACGCGAAGCGGCGAGAAAGCGAGAGTCTCCCTGACGCGCGCCTGAGGGTCGGGCTTGCGCTGGTCCTCGGCGCGACCTTGTTCGGGTCTTTGTGGGCAATCGCCGATGAGGGACCCAAGTGGGCGGCACTCGCTGTAACGGTCGGGCTCGCGATCTCGCTCATCCCGATCGGGCTTCGGGTGCTTCCACCGCTCGCAAAGGACGCAACAACGAACGAGCGCGATCCTGGCTACGCCTTCACCATCCTCGGTCTCGTCCTCTACGTTGTCGTGGTCGCCGGCTTCCTCGTCCTGCTCGACATCGAGTAGGTGGGCCGCCTATGCCCGCGCCGGCTCCGCCGGAGCCGCCGCGGGGCCGCCGCCCGCCACGAAGTCCCGCGAACGCACTAGCGCATACCCCGCCACGGAGCCCACCGCCGCCACGGCGACACTCACCAGCGCGATCGTGTTGAAGCCCGTCACGAACGCGTGGTGCGCGGCGTGAACCACCTTGTCGCGGTCGGCAGGCGGCACCGCCTGCAAGGCGCGCCCGGTCCCTCCCGACGCCACAGCCCGCGCAAGCTCGTGGACGTGCGACGACGCGGGCGTGCCCGCGGCCAGCGGGGTAAGCGTCGACTCGATCTTCGCCTGGAAGATCGAGCCGAGACCGGCGATCCCGGTGGCCAACCCGAGTTGGCGAGCCGTGTTGTTCGCACCCGACGCCATGCCGCTGAGCTGGGGGCGGACCACCCCGACGGCGGTCGAGGCCAGGCCAGGAGTGGCCAGGCCTATCCCGATGCCTGCCAGGATCTGGCCAGGCAGCAGCGCAGTCCATCCGGACGAGTCGGACAGGTTCCCCATCAGCAGCAGGCCGACCGCCACGAACGCGAGCCCCGTCCCGAGCAGCAGCCGCACCGGCAGGCGCGCCGTCAGCCGGCCGCTCAGCGGCGAGACGAACAGGATCGGCCCGGTGACCGGCAGCGACCGGAGCCCCGCCTCGAACGGCGAGAAGCCCAGCACGTTCTGGAAGAAGAGCGTGATGTAGAGGAAC
>Ga0173483_10000562_pt1 | contig 10676 bp, 10 predicted proteins | sample NitcycUS178409R2_FD_122621 | JGI IMG/M metagenome (GOLD analysis project Ga0173483, IMG submission 122621) | Soil microbial communities from Arlington Agricultural Research Station in Wisconsin, USA - Nitrogen cycling UWRJ-S178-409R-2 (version... | ecosystem: Environmental > Terrestrial > Soil...
GCTACCGTCGAAGATATCCTCCGCGTCGTAGTCGAGGGTGGCTACATGGTAGCTGCGTTCCAGCTCGATGTAGCTCTGGTCGCTGGATCGTACGCCGGCCTTGATCAACCGAACCGACGACGGGTCGACGACGTGATCATGGATAGCTCGATAGACGAGCAGCGGCTGGTCAATGCGGCCGAGATTTCGCTGCACGTCGGCCCAGAGGAAGGTCTGGGAGTACAGCGCACGCAGCGGCAGTCTCTGGTAACCCCATTCGTCCTGGCCCGGCTTGGCGATGTCGTTGACAATGCCGCCAAGCGAAGGCAGCGCGAGTCTCAAGATCGGTAGTGCGCGCATCCGCGGATCGCTGATGTTGATCACCGGATTGACTAGCGTCAAACCCGATACCAGAGGGCCGTGCTGCTCGGCCAGCCGCAGGCACAGTGCGGCGCCCATCGACAAGCCAGCGAGAAACACCTGATCACACTGGGCTCGTAGCGTGGCAAACGCATCGTCAGCGCAGTCATACCAGTCGATCCAAGTCGTCTCGTTGAGCTCCTGCCAGCTGGTGCCATGGCCTGGCAGCCGCGGCGCCAAGACACGGAATTCTGCAGCTTCCAGGTGCTTGGCCCAGCCGATCACCGATTTCGCAGAGCCGGTGAAGCCGTGGCACAGCAGCACTCCAACTGGCCCGCTACCGCCCTCATACGGTTGGGCATTGGGGTGCACTGACGTCGCGACCGGAGACGCAGGCTTGCGGCGCCGAGAGCGCCCGCTGATCAAGCTTCTGTTCGATGGCGTTGCGGGGGTCACGAGCGAATCGTGGCACGTCTGCGTTGGCAGATAAAAGCTTAGGTATTCCCCCCGTTGGCGAAGGCGGCACCACTAGGGTTGTTCCGCCCTACGATGGGGGCGAAAGCGGAGGTCGGTCTTGCTCTACTGGGTGTTCAAGTACGTGGCGTTTGCGCCACTGTGCCGGCTACTTTTCAGGCCCTCAGTGAGCGGAGCCGAGAACATCCCCAAGTCCGGCGGCGCGATTCTGGTCAGCAATCACATCTCCGCAGGCGACACATTCCTGCTGCCTTCCATGATCAAGCGCCGGCTCACCTTTCCGGCGAAGGTCGAACTGTTCCACGGTCAAGGCCTGCGTGGCCGAATTTTGGCCCGGTTCCTCAAGAGCGTCGGGCAGCTCCCAATGGACCGCTCCGGTGGGCGGGCCAGCGGTACCAGCATGGAAGGTGTGCTGGGGGTACTGCGTAGGGGAGATCTGCTCGGCATCTATCCGGAAGGCACCCGCTCTCCAGACGGCCGTCTTTACAAGGGAAAGACCGGCGTAGCTCGACTGGTTCTGCAAGCGGGTGTGCCAGTAGTCCCGGTCGCCATGATCAACACCGAGCTGGTGCCATCGCGGTTCTTTAAGATCCCGATGATGCGACGGCCGAAGATCAGAATCGGCAAGCCGATGGACTTCAGCGCCTACGCCGCAGCAGGCAATGATCGCGACGTATTGCGATGGATCACGAATGAGATCATGAATGCGGTCATGGAGCTGTCTGGCCAGGAATATGTCGATGCCTACGGCACCGTGGCCAAGGCTGCGCTGGAGGCGGGCAAGGACCTCCCTCCAAGCGCTGGTCATCGCCCAGGTGCTGGTCGCGCGGTCCCGCCTATTCCCCTGCCAGCAGCTCGCCTCGATGTGCCACCGGTTTCGGACGTGAACGCGTGAGCAAGGGGCGGGACGACTCGCCGCCTACTGGGAACGAAGCGACTTCAGACGGCGACGGCGACGCGCCCGCCAACCGAATAGCCCGGGATGCCCCGAGTGATGATCTTGTTTCGGTGGATCCGCAGGGCTCCGTTAACGTCGGGGGGGACGACCCCCCCGCGCCCCTCCGGGGCAACGTTACGATCGAGTCGGGTTCCCGTCCTGGCCGCGCGGTGTACTGGCTGTTGAAGAACGTGCTCCTTGGGCCCGTTATAACCAAGGTCTTCAGCCCGATTAAGGACGGCGCACAGCATGTCCCAGACGAGGGTGCGGCGATCATCGCGAGCAATCACTTGTCCTTTGCCGACTGGTTGTTCATGCCGCTTGTGTTGGATCGGCGGATTACCTTCGTCGCCAAATCCGACTACTTCACCAGGGCCGGGCTCAAAGGTTGGTTCCAGAAGCGGTTCTTTGCAGGCACTGGGCAGGTGCCTATCGATCGGTCAGGCGGCCGGGCGAGTGAAAGCGCGCTGCGTGCCGGGCTGAAGGTCTTACAACGAGGCGAGTTGTTCGGGATCTATCCGGAGGGCACCCGCAGCCATGATGGGCGCCTCTACAAGGGACGCACCGGCGTTGCACGCCTGGCGTTGCTATCCGGGGCGCCGGTGATTCCGTCGGCCATCATTGGCACCGATATCATCGCGCCGCCTGGCAAGATCGTCACCAAGATCGTCAGTCCCACAGTGAAGTTCGGCGAGCCCTTGGACTTCTCGCGCTATCACGGCATGAGCGAAGATCGCTTTATTTTACGTTCAATCACCGACGAGATCATGTACGCGATCATGGAGCTATCCGGCCAGGAGTACGTAGACAGGTACGCACCTGCGGCGAAGGAGGCCGCGGCGCAGGAAGCGAAGGCGCAAGAGGTCGACGAGGTCTCACCGCAGGCTTAGCGGTATGCAAACGGGTATGCAGGACGGCGTGCAGGCAACCATCGGTCCTAGGCTCTTCGGCCCGGGGCTGCTTCTTGGCGCCGGCCTTGGCGCGTTTCTGGACGGCATTGTTCTGCACCAACTGCTGCGTTGGCACCACCTGCTGTCGGCCGTTCCAGGTGTCAGTTTGCGGGCCAACTTGATCGCGGACGGAGTGTTCCACGCCGGTGCGTGGCTCGCCGTTCTAGCCGGCGTGCTCTGGTTGTGGCATCGAAGCCCTCGAGCCGATGCGACCGGCTCATGGACGGCCTTAGTTGCCGCGATGATCGCCGGCTGGGGATTGTTCAACGTCGTAGAAGGTCTGCTCGATCACTACATCCTGAAGCTGCATCACGTACGACCAGGGCCGAATCAAGCCATATACGACATGGCGTTCTTGATCTGCGGCGCACTGCTCGCCATTGGTGGGCTGGCCTGGTATCGGCGCACTACCTCCGCCGCCAGGCGCAGTAGCTCGCCGGAGACAGTACCCCGGTCGGGACACCACTGATCACTCGCCGAGCAGTACGGTCTCTCCACGAGCCGGTGCCTCGACGAGCTGACCAGGCAGGTCGCGCTTCATCGCGGTAAGGAACTCTGACAGCGGAGACCTGAAGACTCGATAGTCGTCGTAATGCACAGGAACTGCCAGACGCGGCCTAATTCGTTGCAGAAAGTCAACGCCTTGGCTGGCATCCATCGTGACGGTCCAGAACAGTATCCGCGTGCCGCCGAGGTGGACTACCGCGGTATCGATGTCAGGATGCCGGTCGCGGATCTGGTCTAGATGATCACCGGTGAGCGTGTCGCCACTGAGATAAAGACGCCGGCGTGCGGTGCCGGCGACACGGTGCACCAACAGGGAACCCATGACAGGCGGCAGCACCTTACCGATCAGACCGTAGGCGTGTACGGCCGGAAGCGATTCAACAGTCAAGGATTCCTCGCCCAGAGCTAGCTCGAATGTGTTCCAGGGTTGCAGCCCCTGAGAGCTGAACCCGTATCGCTGCAGATGAGATGCCGCATGCTCAGTGGTCACCACGGGAATCGAGCGATCCAGTTCCCGCCGCGCTATTCGGTCGAAATGATCACCATGCAAATGTGACAGCACGACAGCATTGAGCGCCGGCAAGTCCGCCGGCTGCATTGCTGGCTCGGTAAGTCGGCGGGACCAAAGTCCCTTGCCGAGGTACGCCCGCTGGCCGCGATGCAAGAAATTCGGATCGGTGAGCACCGTGAATGAGCCCAAGCGCACGATCGTGGTAGCAGTGCCGATGAAGGTAATGGCGTCCATAAGGCTTTGTGGCGCGATCCCTACAGGTCGCGAATAAGTCGCGCGACCAGCGCTTCGGGCTGGCTGAGAGCAAGCAGGTGGCCACCCGGGAGTGGCTCGGCTTCAAGACCTAGCCGCTCTTTGGCTAGGCGGCGCTGGAACTCGTAAGGGAAGAACCTGTCGTCACGCCCAGCCAGGACGGTGGTCGGAACGTCTGGCCAGCGACTCAGCGCAAAGCCGGTTTCGAAGAGTGAATCCACCGGCTCAGCATCGCCGGACGACGTCAACGCGGCAAGCACATCGGGCGCCAGGTCATGAAGGAAATGGATCTGTGCATCGAAGCCTGCATCGGGGTCGCGACCTTCCCGCTGGTCGTTGGCACGCATGGCGTCTGTCTGGCCGGTATTGGCCCACCAGTCGCCCGCGGTCTCTCCGTGTGCCGGAATCATGGCGTTCAGCAGCACAAGTTCTGCTACTGGCAGCCGGTCGCAGGTTAGAGGGGCGCTGAAGGCACCCAGTGACTGCGCTATCAGGGTGATTTCGGTTGCGGACCCGGCTGCAGCGACGATGGCGTCGGCATGATCGGCGAAGGTGACGCCGGGCCAGTTCGGTAAGGAGACGGCAACACTGTCAAAGCCGGCCTGCTGGATGAGTGGCTCCACGAACTGCCAATATCCGGCATTGCCGCCCGCGCCAGGAACTAGAACAAAGCTGCGTTGCACCATGTCTGCCATTCTCGGTGATTGTCCAGCGGCCGATAACTCAGCTGCTGGCGCAAAGTCAAACCGTCTACAGTGTCTGCGTGTCTCTGACCAGCCAGGTCCCTTCGCTGAAAGCGCTACATGCGTTGCATCCGCTGCAGCAGCCGGGCTATTCCTCAAGCCACGAAGTTGCTGAGGTGGTCGAGAAGCTTCGCAAGCTGCCACCGCTGGTTTTCGCCGCCGAGTGCGACAAGCTGCGCACCAAGATGGCCAGCGTGGCCGCCGGCGAGGCCTTTCTGCTGCAAGGTGGCGATTGTGCCGAGACCTTTGCCGATGTGACGGCGGCGAATATTCAGGGCAAGCTTCGGACCTTGCTGTCCATGGCGGTAGTACTGACCTACGCCGCGCAAGTGCCGATCGTGAAGGTCGGCAGGATGGCAGGTCAGTTCGCCAAGCCGCGCAGTTCCGGCACTGAAACCCGTGACGGCGTCACTCTTCCGGCATATCGGGGCGATGCGGTGAATGGCTTCGATTTCACCGCCGAGGCTCGTAGGCCTGATCCCCAGCGGTTGTTGGACGTATACAACGCGTCAGCCGCCACGCTGAATCTCACTCGAGCATTCGTCACCGGAGGATTTGCCCACCTGCGCAGCGTGCACAGCTGGAACGCCGACTTCGTCAAGAACTCCGCGGCAGGCGTGCAGTACCAGAACTTGGCGAACGAAATCGATCGCGCCCTCGCCTTCATGGTGGCCTGCGGTATCGACGACGATGTGTTCCGAACTGTCGACTTCTACTCCAGCCACGAGGCGCTGATCTTGGAGTACGAGCACGCGCTGACCAGGATCGACTCCCGTACCGGCCAGCCGTACGACACCTCAGGGCATTTTCTATGGGTTGGCGAGCGTACCCGGCAGCTCCACGGTGCCCATGTGGAGCTTCTTCGGCATGTCCGTAATCCGCTCGGCGTCAAGCTCGGGCCGACGACTACGGCGGACAACACTTTGGAATTGGCCGATCGTCTCGATCCTGATCATGAACCGGGACGGATCACCTTCATTACGCGGATGGGCGCAGGGAAGGTGCGGGATGTGCTTCCAGAGATTGTGGCCAAGGTGATCGCCAGCGGTCGGCAGGTGGCCTGGGTCTGCGACCCGATGCACGGCAATACCTTCGAGGCGAGGAACGGTTACAAGACTCGGGCATTCTCCGATGTGATGGCTGAGCTCAATGGCTTCTTCGACGTTCATGAGGAGCTCGGTACCTGGCCGGGCGGCGTACATGTGGAGCTGACCGGCGACGACGTTACCGAGTGTGTCGGTGGTGGTGACGACTTGGTCGAGGCAGATCTGGCCAGCCGTTACCAGACCCTGTGCGATCCGAGACTGAACCGCAACCAGTCGCTGGAGCTGGCCTTCCTGGTTGCCGAGCGGTTGACCCGGGCCGGCATCAAGAGAACCAACCCAGTTCAGGCGTACGTGCCGCTCACTTTTTGAGTCCCGTCCGCCCGATACCCTCACTCCATGGAAGATCACCCGGCAGTACCGCCGTTCTCCGATGACGCGTTTTCTCGAGTGCTGTGCGTAGTGGCGCACCCCGACGATGTTGAGTACGGCATGTCTTCAGCAGTCGCGGCCTGGACGGCGAAAGGCCTCGAGGTTGGCTATCTGCTGCTGACCCGCGGCGAAGCCGGCATCGACACAATGGACCCCAAGGCCACAGCACAGTTACGGATACGCGAACAGATCCGCGGATCCCGCCAGGTTGGCGTCACTCGTGTGGACTTCCTGGAATATCCGGACGGCGTGCTCGAGTACAGCCTTGCCATGCGCCGCGATATCGCGCGGGCGATCCGGTCGTTCCGGCCCGACGCGCTGGTAGTGAGTGCTTGGGATATCGAGTTCGCCATCGGCTTGAATCAGGCAGATCACCGAGTCGCCGGTTTGGCTGCCGTAGATGCGATGCGCGATGCCGGTAACCGATGGGTGTTCCCCGAGCTGCTCACTGACGGACTCCAGCCCCATTCCACTCGATGGCTTCTCACCAACGGCTTGGAGAACGCAACGCACGGCGTGGACGTCAGCGGTGAACCGCTAGAGCGTGGTATCGCCTCGTTAGAGGCTCATGCGGAGTACCTGGCAGCGATCCCCGGCCATCCAGCGCCTCGGACGATGATTTCAGGCTTCACCAGGATGCAGGGGAGGGCGATGGGTGTTCCGAACGCGGTGCTGTTTCGAGCGTGGGACTCTCAGGCCCGCCCAGCGATCCTGGAGGAACTCCAGGCGGCCGAAGCAGAGCCATCCAAGGCGGGATAGATATCCGTGATTGATCTGCGCTCTGACACCGTGACCAAGCCCACCGAACAGATGCGTGCGGCCATGCTGGCCGCACCGGTGGGCGATGACGTCTATGCCGAGGACCCAACGGTCAACGAGCTCGAGCAGCAGGTCGCCGGACTGCTCGGCCACGAGGCGGGACTGTTTTGTGTGAGCGGGTCAATGTGCAACATGCTTGGGGTTCGGCTGCTCGTAGAGCCCGGCCAAGAGGTGCTCTGTGACGTACAGGCTCATATCGCTCGAGCAGAGATGGGGGCACACGCAGCTCTGCAGGGCGTGACCATGCGGACCTTTCCCTCTACTCGCGGGAAAGTGCAGCTTGCCGAGGTGGCGAAAATCATTTCGCCGGCAGCCGGTCCTTACCTGGTATCCACCGCCGCGGTCGCGGTCGAGAACACCCACAACTTCGGTGGCGGCACGATCCAGCCGTTCGAAGAATTGCTCGCCGTGGGGGAGCTATGCCGAGAGCACGGCATTGGCTATCACCTCGACGGCGCTCGGTTGTGGAATGCGCACGTCGCAACCGGTGTCGCACTCGAGGCGTACGGCCGCCTTTTCGACACAGTCAGCGTGTGCTTCTCCAAAGGGCTTGGGGCTCCGATCGGCTCGGTGCTCGTCAGCACTGCGGAGAACATTGCGCGCGTCCGGATAATGCGGAAGCGGCTGGGTGGTGGCTGGCGACAGGCCGGAGTGCTTGCCGCTGCCTGCCTATACGCCCTTGATCATCATGTGCAGCGTCTGGCAGATGATCATGCAGCAGCGCGAACCTTCGCGGAGGCGGTGGCAAGCCATCTGCCGACTGCTGTCGATCCGGAGCTCGTGGAGACGAATGTTGTCGTGATCAACACCGGCAACACTCCGGCCGCAGCCATTGCCGCCGCGGCAGCAGAGCGCGGCGTCCGGGTCTCCGCTCTCGGCCCGTACATGATCAGAGCGGTGACCCATCTTGATGTGACCGTGGCCGAGTGCGAGTCGGCTGGCCAGCTCCTTGGCAAGCTGCTAAGCGGCTAACGCGCCAGCGCACCCAGTCGAATGTCACAAGACCGCCTGCCCATACGGTAGTGCAATGCGGATCACCCACTTGGGGCATGCGGCTGTGCTAGCCGAGACCGACGACGCGCGAATTCTTATCGATCCGGGAAACGTCTCCGACTCATGGCATTCGCTGACTGATCTCGACGCGGTGCTCGTGACGCACCAACATCCCGACCATCTGGACCCCGACAACCTGCCCAGTTTGGTGGCTGCGAACGCATCTGCGGCAATCTTGGTTGAGCCGTCGATTCTCGACTTGATCAACGCTGGCAAGCTGCCGTCGCTTGGGGACAGGGCGGCGGCGCTGCCGCCAGATGATCAGGTGGCCATTGGGGACACGTTGATCACCGCAGTTGGTGGACAGCACGCGATCATTCATCGCGATATTCCTCAAATCGGCAATGTGGGTTATGTGCTGCGATCTGAGGGCCAGCCCACCCTGTTCCATCCTGGTGATGCCTTGGATACGGTTCCCGATGACATCGACATTCTCGCTGTGCCTGCGTACGGGCCGTGGGCGGCGATGAAGGAGACCATCGACTTCGTGCGGGCCGTCGGCGCTCTGGAAGGGTTTCCGATCCATGATGAGCTACTCAGCGACCGGGGCCGGACGCTGACATTGAACCGGCTCAACGAGATGACCAACACTCGGGTGGTCAACCTCCGCGGAGGCACGACACACGAATTCTGAATGAGCCAACTACCCATGCGGGGCCGGCCCGCTGCCAGCGCCGTGACCCGATAGCGGTCCAATTGGATTCATGGAACAGCGCGGCGTCACAGTTGGCATCGGTCCGATCACTTTCGATGACGTGGAAGCAGTGGCGCGGCACGACGCAAAGATCGTCATTGCAGACGAGGCCTGGGCTGAGGTCGGCAAGTCGCGGGAAATCATCGAGGCGCTAGCGGATGATCAAGAGCCGCATTACGGCGTATCGACCGGGTTTGGGGCGTTGGCGACTCGTCACATTCCTCTCGATCTTCGTGGCCAGCTGCAACGCAGCCTGGTCCGCTCACACGCAGCCGGGTCTGGACCTGAGGTGGAGCGGGAAGTGGTGCGGGCGTTGATGTTGTTGCGGATCTCCACTCTCGCGACCGGCCGCACTGGCATTCGTGAGGAGACGCTGCGGTGCTATGTCGCGATGGTCAACGCCGGACTCACGCCAGTCGTGTATGAGTACGGCAGCCTCGGCTGCTCCGGCGACCTGGCACCGCTTGCCCACTGCGCCTTGGCTCTCATGGGGGAGGGCATCGTCCGGGACCCAACGGGAACTCTCGTACCAACGAGCGATGCGTTCGGAGCCGCCGGCATAACGCCGGTCAGATTGGCCGAGAAGGAGGGCCTGGCCTTGATCAATGGCACCGACGGGATGCTCGGCATGCTGGTGCTCGCGATCATCGATCTCCGGCGGCTGCTCAAGGTCGCTGACATTACCGCGGCCATGAGCGTTGAAGGTCTGCTTGGTACCGATGACGTTTTCGCTGATGATCTACACGCGTTGCGCCCGCATCCGGGGCAGGCCGCGTCGGCACGCAATCTACGCAAGATCATGGCAGATAGCGAGATCCGGGAAAGCCACCGTACCGAGGCCTGCACCCGAGTGCAGGACGCTTATTCACTGCGCTGTGCGCCGCAAGTGGCCGGTGCCGCCCGCGACACGGTTGATCATGCCGAACGGGTCGCCTTGATCGAGTTGGGGTCTGCCATTGACAACCCTGTGATTACTCTCGACGGTCGGGTTGAGTCCAACGGCAATTTCCACGGAGCACCACTTGGCTATGTCTTGGACTTCCTCGCTATAGCGGTGGCCGACCTAGCCAGCATGTCCGAGCGGCGTACCGACCGGTTTCTCGATCGGGCACGCAACAGCGGCTTGAATGCATTCTTGGCGGCCGATCCCGGCGTCGACTCCGGTCACATGATCGCCCAGTACACCCAGGCTGCGATTGTCTCGGACCTGAAGCGGCTTGCCGCGCCCGCTTCGGTGGATTCGATCCCGAGCTCGGCGATGCAGGAGGATCACGTTTCCATGGGTTGGTCGGCGGCGCGCAAACTTCGCCGTGCGCTCGACGGCCTTACTCGGGTGCTGGCGATCGAGCTGCTGACAGCGGCTCGTGGCATCGAGCTGCGCCTGCCGCTACAAGCCGCACCCGCCACCGCCGCTGTCGTCGCGGCCCTCCGTGCCGCCGGCGCGCCAGCACCTGGTTCAGATCGTTGGCTCGCACCTGAGATCGACACGGCAGTTGAGTTGATCAGTACTGGTGCCGTAGTGGCGGCCGCCGAATCGGTGGCCGGCCGTCTCAATTAATCAACAATCACCCGAGCTGCGAGCGTCGGCATTGCGCGAGCGGCTCCCATTAAAAGGAGGCGAAGATGGAAGGTGCCCGACCCGTACGTGCCCCCCGCGGCACAACGCTGACTGCACGATCATGGGCTACCGAGGCTCCGCTGCGGATGCTGATGAACAACCTTGATCCCGAAAATGCCGAACGCCCGGATGATCTTGTCGTGTACGGCGGCACCGGCCGCGCCGCCCGGGACTGGCGAGCCTTCGATGCCATGGTGCATACTCTGTCGACTCTGGCACTTGACGAAACCATGCTTGTCCAGTCGGGGCGCCCGGTCGGTGTCATGCAGACCCACGAATGGGCGCCGCGGGTGATCTTGGCCAA
>Ga0173483_10000565_pt1 | contig 10664 bp, 14 predicted proteins | sample NitcycUS178409R2_FD_122621 | JGI IMG/M metagenome (GOLD analysis project Ga0173483, IMG submission 122621) | Soil microbial communities from Arlington Agricultural Research Station in Wisconsin, USA - Nitrogen cycling UWRJ-S178-409R-2 (version... | ecosystem: Environmental > Terrestrial > Soil...
AGATAACTATAAGAAGATCGAAATACACGTGAATCCATGTCAAAAAGTTCTGGATCAGCTGACGCTGAAGTAGCATCATCGTCCAGCAAGGACGAAATAATCAGAGGACTAAATGAAGATCTGGCAAGGGAGTACAAAGCAATTATCCAATATGTGGTATTCAGTTCTACATTGAAAGGCGCTGAATATGGAGATATTGCAGAGCAGTTAAAGGTGCATGCATCACAGGAGCTAGAACACGCCTTAGAAGTGGCTAAGCAGATCGATTATCTAGGAGCGGATCCGACGGTAAAAGGCAAAGAGGCCGAGTTTTCCCAGGATTCAAAGACAATGCTTGAGATTGACCTGAGAGCTGAACAGGAAACTATTAAAAACTATAGAGAGAGAATCCGTCAGGCAGAGCGCGCGGGTGAATTTGCTCTCTCTGAGGCATTAAGAGATATTATAGCACAGGAACAAGATCACGAAATAGATCTGAAAGACGCTCTAGGATTACGATAATAGGAGAGGTTCTACATAGCGAAGTATTGTATTACTTGGAGCACAACAAATGGTAGTAATGGTGTTTATTACAACGAGAAAATATTTTATACTAGCTAGTCATGGGTTTCAAAACTATCATCCGAACAAGATAATAATAGATCCTGACAATCTAATAGCTAGTATATGTTTTGCTCCTGATTGCGTGGCTACCTAGCTCTTGTCACAGTGAATTTAAAGGACTTACATTGAACCAATTGTCATTTGTAATAATAAGTATATCTGCCTGGAAATCGTCTTTTGATCATATTTTGTATAATTATGAGTTCTTATAATAGGTTCTACATCTGATTTAATTTGACTAATGCGGTTGGCTATTAGTTTAACAATAAACTTAATGGCAGCATCAAGTTATTTTTCATATTTACATTGACATAATAATCATCTTCGTAGCGCTGTCTGAATTTAAGAAAACTGATGACTTGAAAATGTTCTCCATCCTTTTCTATAAGACTTTCAGAGAAAGTCGGGTTTAATCATTTCTTGAGGATATATTGTAACATATATAGTATACAAATGAATTTACTTTACAAACCTTCTTAAACAGTTTACCATACTATCCTTTATATTCCTCGATGAACTTGTTATCTTGTTGACAGCATACGAGACATGAGCGGACTACCATATTACATAACACTGATGTAATAAATACACTACTGCAGATTTTCTCTAATGCGCAATCTAAAATAGATATTTGTGGTAACTCTAAATTTCCGGTAAAATTCTTCTCATTTGATTCAGTAAACAAATTAAGGCTTGATACTTGCAAAAGAACAAACATTAGACAAAGATACATTTTTGAAATTACAAAAGAAAATATCAGATACTGCAGAGAGCTGATGAGAACAACAACAATCGAGCTTCGCCATCTAGATGAAAACGAAGCAAACTTTGCGGCAAATGAGATAGAATGTTTGGGTTTTGTGACGATGCAGAAGGAATCACTACAAGCCACGTTTAGCAATACCAGAGAAGTCGTAGAACAACAACATTCTATATTTGAAGCCCTTTGGAATAAGGCAACCCCAGCTGAACATAAAATAAGAGAGATTGAAGAAGGTTTAAAATCAGAATTTCTAAGAGTTATTTCGGATAGCAAGAAAGCGACTGAGCTTTATATAGAGCTTGCAAAATCAGTTGAAAAAGAAGCTTTGTTACTTTTTGCTAATAGTAAAGCTATAACTAGAGCAGACAGGTTAGGAATTTTAAGTCATTTAGTAAATGCCTCAAACAGAGGAGCTTTGATAAAGATCATCTCTCCTATAACAGAAGAAAATTGTTACATCATAGAACAACTTTGTCAGAAGGCTCCCAATATCATGTTTCTCAATGGTGGCTCTTCTCACTCAGGTCTATTTATAGCTGATAGTGCGAGATTTATCAGATTTGAACTCAAAGAAGCCACTGCTGAAGATTTTTCAGAAGCCATAGGATTTGTAGAGTATTCAAACAGCAAGGTTGGATTATATTCTGCAAGATCATTTTTTGAATTGCTATGGAATGAACATATCCAATATGAAAAGCTTAAAGAAGCAGATAAAATGAAGAGCGACTTCATTAATATAGCGGCTCACGAATTGCGTACTCCGATTCAACCTATACTTAGTTTATCCCAAGTTCTTCAGTCTAAAATAAACGATAGCAAACAGAGGGATCTTTTAGATGCTATAGTTAGAAATGCAAGAAGACTGCAAAGACTTACAACTGATATATTGGATGTAACGAAGATTGAAAGCCATTCTTTGAACTTGAATAAAGAATACTTCAATCTAATTGACATCATATCTAATGCACTAGAGGACGTCAATAATCAAAGTGGAAAGTCTAATAATCGAAAATTAAAATTATTTTATGAACCTAATAGTGAAGGCATTTTTGTAAAAGCAGACAAGGAAAGGATAGCCCAGGTGATCTCAAATCTATTAAACAATGCTGTTAAGTTTACTGAAGAAGGAACTATATCTATTAATGTAGAAGTACGAAAGGATAGCAGCAGTAATAATCATAATCTGATGATTGTAGTTAGTATAAAAGATTCTGGCGAAGGAATAGATCCTGAGATAATGCCGAGGTTATTTACAAAATTTGGCTCAAAGTCTTCTAAAGGTACTGGATTAGGATTGTATATCTCGAAAAGCATCGTGGAAGCTCATGGTGGCAATATATGGGCTGAGAATAATGGCTATGTTGCGGGGGAAAGAAGAAGAAGGGGCTCCACATTCTATTTTAGTTTACCAGTAATAGACGAATCAATCAATCAATCATCAAAAATAAAACAGTATACTGGTAACGACAGGAGAAGATGAAATCATTATTGTTGCATAAATCCAAACTTTTATTACGTTCTAAATATGGGATTTAATCAAATATGCACACTCGTATCATCAAGTTTTCTATCGATTGTAGCAATTCTATCTGCTAATCCTTCTGCTGCGAATATTTGGAAAGCATCAGAAATTCATCACTTCTATACACAATCCATTGAATAAAGGTAAGTCCTCTTTTTATTCTTCAGATTGGCTAAAATATTATGCCCTAGTATTCTACTATGTAGATTGATTCTTCCTTTTATAGAACTCACATCTTCACAGTTAAGAATTGGTTAAAAGAACATCGAGAATTTCAGGTTCACAGCCAAACTTCAAAAGTCATCATGCATGGGAGGTTCGTAGCCTTATTTTAAGACCGACCAGATGATTAAAATTGGCCAGTCCTAAAATTAAGATTAATTTATAATGAATATAGAAGTACTTTAAAAACATATTTGAGATGATGCACCAAAAGTGTCAAATATCTGTTTATGCATATATGAGATTGTATGCAGCGTAGGCTTATTCTTGCCTCTATCGGCGGTGCATCTGCATTAGCACTTACTGTTTTGTTATTGTTCTCTGTTTTTGCCATATCTACAAAAGATTATGCCATAGACATTGATCCAATAAAGGAGAATCAGAACCTATTTAGTACTGCAAGAGTAACACTCACAAATACTGGCAAATTGCCTCTAACAAATATTGCGGTTAATTATGGCGGTAGTGGTAGTGCCAATGCCATTGAAAAGTTGGCCTTGCTTTCGCCAGGTGAAAAAGTCTTGCTTTCGCCTCCAGAAAATTCTCCACTTCAATCAGTTACGGTTACTGCTGATCATGGTTTGAGTATCACTAAGGCTTATAGAACTCCACTCAAAATTCCTGGTATGATGGGATCATAGAACAGATAGCATATCATCAGTATTTATTATAGCGACTATTGATTTTTATCTTATTGTTAACTCTATACAGAGTATACGTTTATTGTTCAATAGAGCAGCAGAAGAACTTTATCGGCTGTTGATAAATTAGCCGAACAAATACATAACAGGATTTCAAACAAATGATTTGACCAAGAATACTGAAAGAAGGATTTGCTTTCGTTGTAGTATGAATTATTGCACATACATAGAGCAAGGAAACTTGATTCCATTTAAGTATTGGTATAAGGTCAGATTCTTTCCATTTGACTGTTATGCCTTTGCTAAATCGTATTGAGTAGATTGTTATATTCAAAGAAGCCCATGACCTTTTTTTGAATAACTAAAGGAATCATTAAAGCGTCAAGTATTAGGATCCTACTACAATTTTGATGCGTCATCACTTTGCGTAACAAATATGTCAGGTTAATAAAGCAAGATATTTGATGCTCCTCAGCCTATAAGCACGTTTTTTTAGAAAGCTTTCTTACTGCTTTAACTGTTCTCATTGTAATTGATTTTTTTCTCCTTCATTTTATTATATGAATGAAATTTCTTTACATGATCACGCATTTGTTCCATCCCTATGAATTCAACATTACACTTTTTGCAGTCATAAAGCATATCCTTCCCATGCATAATCTGTTCGTGTTGCATGGCTGCTTCAACCTTTCTGAATTTCTTTCCGCACGTTGCACACATGTATTTTTTGAAAAAATTCATTTTTTATTTCCTGATTTGATTTTGTGTATCCCAGCAAGTTCTACATAACTGCCCTTCAAGATTCCACCTTGGTTTTGGATTATATCTAACAAAACCCATCTTTTTGTTACATAGGACACAAAAGTTCAGTTTTTTGTCATAATCTGCTTCTTTCTTATCATAACAATTTTTGCACAATATTATTCCAGATTCTATATTCCATTGCCGTCTTGGTCTGTTTTCTTCGATCTCACTGACTAAGTGTTTTCCACAGTTTGCACAGTTATGAGGATCTTCCTCAAGTCTCATTTTTTCCTCTTGTTTTTTTAGAACAAATTCCTTCGTCTTCTCAATATGGCAGTCAGCGCATAAAAAGCCATGAATATTCCAATCCTCCTGAGCTTTGTACTTATGTTTGAGCTCCTTATTACAATTAGCACAGCGAAGAGTCGCTTTCTTTCCAAATAGATGCAAGACAGTTGATGGAAAGCGTTGTATCGATACCAAATATATATTGTCGATTCATAAATCCAAATCTATAAACATTATCCTCTTAAGACTCGTTGTATCAGATTTAATATATTTCGGATACTCTAAAATTCTATCCTTACATAATATTTTAATAAAGGCATTTATAAGCTAGGCATATATAATGAAAAAAATTGAGGCAGTAATCCCTCAGTCAAAGTTGGAAAGAGCATTTATGGCATTAAAGGAATTGGATTTAGGTGGTCTAACATATTACGACTCAAAAGGCAGAGGACAGATTCCAAGGCCCGCATTGCATTCTGGAAGAGGAACTTCTACTTATGTACCAGAATTTAATGTAAATTCTACAATAATATTAGTGGCCAAGGATTCTATGGTAGACAAGATCGTAGATAAAATTCTAGGAAGTACAAGTACTGGTCTGGCTGGAGAGGGCAAAATATTCATATCAGAGATAGACGACGTAGTGGATATTGGTTCGAATAAACGAGGAGAATCTGCAATTTAGTCAGTATTGTACAGAAATAATTGTATTTTAGGCATACGCATCTCAATGTAACAATTATAACTTTCACAAAGATCTACAACTCATATATGAAAAGAGAGAGGCCGTCGTCTTCACCAATCTTGCCTGGCGAACAGATTGCATTCATCGAAGAGTTTGAAGGGGGAAAAAATACTTATATTAACAATGGATCAGTCAGATCATCGGCAGTAGGAACCAAAGTTTACGATTTTAAAAGACGCATAGTCAAGATCGACCAAAAAAACTCACCGATGTTGCCAAAAATCGGGGACATAGTAGTTGGCTATATAGAAATGCTATTTGGAAACATGTTTTCAGTGAGAATTCTCTACGTGAACGATAAGAAATCAGAGGCAGGGTTTTCTGCAATTGCATCCACAAGGTTAGGAGGTGGTGGTGGACGCGATAGAGGAGATCGAAGAGCAAGACTCATATTTAGAGTCGGAGACATCATCAGAGGACGTGTAATCAGTCTATTAAATTCAACTGTTCATATTACAATAGACGAAAAGGAATTTGGAGTTCTATACACTTTATGTTTTAATTGTGGAGGGGACACTGTCAAGCTAAATAACGCAGTGAAATGTATTGAATGTAGCATATTTGAAGAGCGAAAGCTCACGAACGATTATGGAAAAGAGACATTCAGGTTGATCCATAAAACAGGCAATAACAATTAGATTAGTAATGAAAACTCAAAGAGTCGCCTTTCAAGGTGAAAAGGGAGCCTATAGCGAACTTGCGACTTCACAATATTTTCGGAATGCAGAGATTCTCTCGATGAAAACTTTGGAAGAAGTATTTGAGAATATAGAGATAGGCAAAGTGGATTCCGCCATAATCCCCATTGAAAACTCAATAGAAGGAAGTATTAATGAAACTTATGATTTACTGTTGCAGACAAATATGCTTGTGTCGGGTGAAATCTACCTGAGGATAAGACACTGCCTTATCACAAACAAACATACGAATTCGATAATAGATTCCGTATACTCTCATCCTCAAGCTCTAGCTCAATGTAGAAGTTATTTGAAAAAGAAGAGATTAGAGCCAATTCCAACGTATGATACTGCTGGTGCTGTAAAGATGATCAAAGAAAGGAACATCACAAACGCAGCTGCAATAGCTAGTAGGAGGGCAGCAGAGATATACGACATGGAAATTCTAGATGAAGGAATAGAAGATAAAAAAAATAATTTTACAAGATTTTTAGTACTCTCAAAAACGAAAACAAAGCCAACTCATAACGATCGGACGTCAATCATCTTTTCAATTAACCACCTTCCCGGGGCGCTATATAGCATCCTGGAAGAATTTGCTTCTAGAAAGATCAACCTTACCAAGATAGAATCTCGCCCTACAAAAGAGGCACCCTGGGAATACAACTTTTATGTAGACTTTGAGGGCCACTTGAGCGAAGAAAATACCAAGTATGCATTACAATCAGTCAAAAGGAAATGTGCATTTTTTAAGATACTGGGTTCTTATAAAAAGGCCGAGTTTATGTAATCTAGTGCCTTCTTAGCATAAGGATGAATCCGGTTACGGTGATAAATGTTATTGTCATCCTTATCTGTCCATCGAATACGGCTTCTACATTTCGTCTAACATGCTTGCGGTTAATTCATAAGGACACACATGTTATTCCTACTGTCATTAATGATCTCTTGCTCGATAGAAGAACAGTGAAGCTGCAAAAACCAAATTCATAATCCAAGTCGCTATTCTCAACAAAGTCGGCTCAAACCTTGAACTAAAATGGATGAGGACCTGTCCCCTCCCAATATTTCCTCTTCTATACGAGGGCTGATTTTAGTGTGAATCTTCAGAGATGTCTAATTGAACATCTAGAGAGAATTGCAATAGTTATATGATAACACTCATCTAATACATAAATACAACAACTTTCATTATAATGATATTATAGTATGTAATATGATGGAGAATATATGATCAATACTATAGCTTTTCATAAATAGATAGTGTTCATTTCTATCTTGTTCATTGAAAAATAGAAGCAAAAGTGATATAGTTGGGCCAATTCTTGAGGCTGCGAATGGTGGAGGAGCTACCAAGACGAAAATAATGTACAAAGCATTCTTGTCTTACGGCCAATTAAAGGAATATCTAAGAATTTTGTTAGAAAAGGATTTGATAAAGTACGAAGAGGGAAGAGAATTATATAGAACAACAGAGAAAGGGATGCGTTTTTTGCAGATGTATACCAAGGTTCAAGAGATGATGCCTCTTGAAAATGTGAATAAGAAATAAGTAAATTAAGCAGCATTTTCATCACATAACGTAAGGGGGTAGAGAATCTATTGCTATATTATCAACCTCATTTCACCTTTTAAATTGACCTTAAGTTCTTTAAAGGCTCATTTATAAAATCCCGTAAAGTGCGATACGAACCTGACTCAATTTTGCAACTTCAAGTTTTATAGAATGTCTAAATTTCATAAGGTATCCAGGATATTCTCAGTTCTCCTCTTGTTATAACAAAAGGCTTCTTGCTGTAGTGCAGGATATTAATTTGAGTTCTTATTGAAATTATGTCTAATAAAAATAGCTGTCCTTTAAGGGAAAACTGAAAATTAGACCTAGTATTTGTCATGATCATTAAGTTTATTTTTGCTTATAAGTCTTCTTTGTATGGTTGGAGGATCTCTGTCTTATTACTTCCTAATAAAGAAGTCATTATTATCACTTCACACACATCATATGCATCCCCTTTTAGCATAGAATATCTTTTCCTCCAATGGTCACGTCAACAAGATCACTCAATGAAACGATTATTTATCTTAAGACAAATAAGATTAATCTATATGAAAAAATTTCTTAATAAAATCCTTTTTTCTGTTGTATGTGTATATATTGATGAGATAGCTATGGTGATCAATGTTTATGAAATCCATCGATATCAGCACGATAATTTTCAACATGTTGTAGCAAGGACAAACAATCATACAGAAGAATACGTAAAGAAAGACGTTGAAAAGATGAACTCAATACTAAGCGATAAATTGAAGGCTCAAGGAATTAAGTATGTTTTTGCAATAGGATCCATGACAGATATAATAAACCAACGTACAAAAAAAGCAAGAAAGAATGATTAGAACAACTATCATTCTTTAGATATATTATATATTATATTACTATGAAGACAAGTAATATTATAATTACTACAACATGGAATGTGGCATTAGCCCTACCCACGGCTATTTTGTCTGCGTTTTTAATCTTTTACGCAGATCCTGATCTGCATCAGTATGACCTGTTCTTCTATCGAGCAAGAGATCATTAATGACAGTAGGAATAACAAGATAAATGGTACCTATTGAAGGAATAACAAGGTATTCTATACTAAATTTTTATGGCAGTAGATCATTATTAATTCTGTATTGATGTTTGCAACAGATAATGGTTCAGATCGAGCAACGAGTATTGAAGACTACCAGAATACATGTGTTGAATTTATAACAGATATCAGTAAAGACTACAAAGATTGGGTAGACAGATATCAGTTAACCGAAGAGGAAAATAACTCAAGGAAGACAAGCATAGACAATATTGTAAAGACAACAAATAATTGGATTTTAAAATATGCAAGCACTATCAAGAAAGTAGACATTGTTATGAATGATGGAGTTAGTAAAATGGCTGAAAGTACAGCAGGTTATCCATTCAAATTTGAAGTTTTTGTGAATAATATGACTCGATATACTGTTCATCCTATTAGCGAAGTCAAAGTAAATGTAAGAGCGACTCCTAGACAAGGAAGACTTGCTCGCATAGGCAATTACCAAAAGAACCAATTGTTGCTAATTAATTCTAGCTCGCCTGTAAATTTTGCTGTTAGTTCAGAGAGTCTGAATGGTATAGATATTCTAAATGATTACATTGTTATTGATGCAAAAAACTGTCAAAAGCATGATCTAATCTCCTTTACCATAATCGTCGAAGAATATAATGGGAATTCTGTCACGGAAAGCAGAGGATATTCTACTCTTATCTTAGTATCATGAATCACGTAGGTCAAGACTTGCATCATATTATCTGTATGATATATTCTCTAGGCAATATTTTGTGAGAAGTCACCCAAAGTAGTATATCTGAATATCCATAATAATGAAATCTAAAACTAGACCAGCAAATGTGGTTCTTTTACTTCGTATGTTCCCTTTGGCGATGCTGTTCTAATTCTGAATCGCTCTTAAATTTCTTTCCACATGTGGTGCATTTTAATTTTTTGCCAAAAAGACTGAACTGTATCATGTATTATACTATTACTAACTATATATATTTATCCATTACCTTTAATCTAAGGTTCTGCAGCTAAACTGATGATAAGATACTTTAAGATGACCATTACTGCACGCATGTATTGGAGGTAAATATGCGATAATGGTCCAAGCCCCACGTTAGTAGCAAAGAAGAGAACTAAATTTCAAAAGTATTGTTTTCGAATAGTTAATTAGAGACAAACTGAAATCCTTAAAATATCCGATTTAATCTTAATTGGATATTAATGCGACGGTCGTCCAGTTTGGTCTAGGACATCAGATTGCCAATCTGGTAACCCGGGTTCAAATCCCGGCCGTCGCATTTATTTTCTAAAAACGCATAGAATGATAAACAAGTTAAAATTAATCTCCTTGACCGCCACACGCACAAAATCCATATTCGTCTATCTTTTTGTCACATATAGGACACCTTTCTCCATACTCTACGTCCCAAGCATGTTTACCATATATTTGAAAATGGGTATCTATTTCTTCAGGTATTATATTAGTCTCGTCATGGTTCCGATCATCATTTTTACTCCTCGTGTAGATAATATCGTTATCATCTTTTTTGGTGATCGCATTATTATCTTTTCTTTTGTGTGATTTTTCTTTATCTTCCATTCTCGCTGGCTCTTTTTCAGATAATAATTAGTTAACTACAGATTATCGCGTTGTTTTGTTCTTTTGTTCTTCACGTTTGCTTTAATTATTTCAAATGCATTCTCAGCTGCCTCTTTCTTGGGAAGCTGAATCATGAAAATGTTTGAATTAGTGGCAGTAAGAGAAAAGCTAGGTGCGAGTGCAATTAATCCCGTATTAGATAAGGCCTCAAAGAATTCCAACATATCATTAGCATATAGAAGGTAGTTTTCATTTATACCTATATTTAAAA
>Ga0173483_10000566_pt1 | contig 10663 bp, 8 predicted proteins | sample NitcycUS178409R2_FD_122621 | JGI IMG/M metagenome (GOLD analysis project Ga0173483, IMG submission 122621) | Soil microbial communities from Arlington Agricultural Research Station in Wisconsin, USA - Nitrogen cycling UWRJ-S178-409R-2 (version... | ecosystem: Environmental > Terrestrial > Soil >...
AAGTGTTAAGGGAATTGGAAAGAAAGCACATGCAGCCCCAGCCATACCTGCAAGTACACCTACGCCTTGTGGAATGAATGGTAGAATTTCTGATAGGACCTGTCCTAGCGTACCACCTATAAATAGTAACGGAAAGATTGGACCGCCGTCAAAGCCTGTGGCAAATGACGTACTTGTAAGCAACATCTTGACAAGCATCATCAGCAGCAATATCCCTATACCATATGCAGCGGGGTTATGAACAATTTGTAGTAACTGGTTCTGACCAGAGTAAAGTGTCAGTGGAAGAAATGAACCAATCAAGCCGATAATCAATCCACCTATGATAGAACGAACAATCGGCCTCTTATTAAATCGGACAAAGACACGATGGACAAGTCCGAATACTATCTTGAACAAGGTCCCGATTAGCGCCGCAATAATCCCAACCAGCAATGCCCAGACAAGGTCAACTACACGAAGAGCGGCAAAGTTAGGGAAGTTGTACACACCTAGAAATGACGCATGCAGGATCGCAAAGTAGACACCATAACCCACGGCTCCTGCAATGAGTCCAGGGATCAGGTGACGATACAAATTTAGCTCCTTGATGAACATGTACTCAACTGCACCCACTGCTCCAACTATTGGAGAGCCAAAGAAACCACCGAATGCTCCTGCGATGGCACTGTAAACTAGTACCTGGACATCATCTTTCTGGAGCTTCAGCCGTTCAGACACAAACGTACCTAACCCACCTGTAAGAAAGACAAGCGTTCCTTCCGGACCAATTGCCGCACCACTCCATAATGCTATAAATCCTTGAAGAAGTATGTTTGGCAGTTTACGGTAGCTGAGGCCACCGGTTTGGGCGTATTCGGTTTGAGCAACACCCAGTCCTCCAGGCTGTCCAAAGAACTTGATCACAAGGCCAATGAATACACCGGCCACAGTTAACAAGATTAGCGGCCAAATGTTAACCTTATATAAGACGAGGTTTGGCTGCGCGAGGAACTTGACCCCCTGATTATAGAGTGTAATGTATCCGGTTGTGAGTAGCGAGGACAGAGCACCGAAGAGCGCTGCGTAGACCATCAGCCTATAATAACTAGCCTTCAATATTGATTCTTTTTCGCCACTCATTACAATCACGTTATCCTATACTTCCATCGAATGAATGATCACTGGCTTCTCGAGGTCGAATTGATCTATGCTTGTGTGGCATAGTTTAAACCTGACGATATAATATTGATAAAGGTATCGCTGAGAGTATCGGAAGTCTAGATGATAAGCAGATATGCATCTAATAGCGAACGATACCTAGGTGACGATATTCTATCCAGACCAATTCCCTTTACCAATTATTTATTTATTTATTTAGTCATATGTTCAAGTGAAATTTCCACACCACGATTTCCAAAGAGTGCACCCCGGTACGACGCTCTCTCAAATCGCGACAAACCTTTAGCTTTGAGAGTATAATAGAACGCAATGAAATTAAATTTGCATTATTCACGAAGGCCTATCTATTATGCACATAAGTCTTTAGACACAAGACTACGAAATGTCGAATCTAGACAGATCAATCAATAATCCGTTCAAAAAGGATTGAAGGACCTAAGTTCTTTGAATAGTGATAATGAGGATTCAAATCACTGGAGGAGTAAACAAATAATTCAGGTAAACGATTGCATTAGATTTGGACAACATCTTTTGGCATTAAACATTTTTCTGAAAATGTCGACAAGTTTCTGACTCTTCTAATACAAAGTAAACTAAAAGAAAGTGCAACGTTGCCACCCTAGTTTATGCTTGGCAGATGGTTATAATAATGGGATGCCGGAAGGAAAGGACTTGTGCATTACATCATTTTTAAATAGTCGTTGTAATATCAAAATGCCATATATCAGGTCAGACGGAAGATCCAACTCAGGATATACAGACAAAATAGAATGAATTCCAGAAAGCCTGTAGTACCATACTTCCTAAAATAGATCGAAAGCTAGTTGAAGATTTACTTTATCATCAACAAGGGGATCCTAACACTAAGCCGAAATATTTCATTGAAGTCACTACAAAAGAAGGTTTGGATACACAACAATAAAAGATCTAGTATGGAGCAAATTTGGAGAAATGCTCGATATAGATAATCACGGTACGTATTATAGACTTGGGCATACGTTAACACTGGAAGCCTTAAGACGATTATCTGCCTATGATTATGTTTTGAATGTCAAAGGATCTCATTTGGGACCCTATTCCTTCTAGCTGTTATTTACTCGATGCCTGATTAGTACTGAGATGAAACAGTTACTAGTCCTGAATTCCTAAACAGTTTCTAACCATAGCTGCATTCTTTTATCTAAATTTAGGCTTATATCTCAAGTGATACATACTTTCTGATTTATCTATTACGTGGATAATTGTATCAATAATGCTAAAATTCTATATTCAAGATGTTCTATAGAAGAAGAGATATTTTTAGTTCTTTGTCTATATCCTTCAGTTGTTTTGTAATGGATTATGCTTTTTGGAAATTGATTATAACTCTAAAACAGTCTGGTAGTATTCTTGTACCATTTCTTTATTATAGATGCATTAGGAATTGTGTAGAAAATAGAATCGACTCCTACAGTCATGGCACACTTTACTCTCAACTAAATAGTGTTGATAGACATGCTGCTAGGGATATAAAGAGAATTAATAGTAAATTTAAAAATGGATAACAACAGTCTTACCTGTGGTGCAATCGAATAATAATAAAGCGATATAACATCTATGGGGAAAATTGGATGCCAATATTTGCATTAACTATAATTGCTATTTTCATTATGCTCTCCGGAATAGAAACTGCAAGTGCTATTACTGTAAATAATATTGATCCTTCGAAACTCCATCTATCAGATGCACAAAAATCGGTAGCACCATATGGAGCCAATATAGGTAGGATAATACTGTATAGCATCGTAATCGTAATTGTAATCATTACCAGACTCAGATGGACCAAATATGGGAGAAGAGTAACCAGGCCAAAAATTATAGCAGAGTCTATTTTCTTTTTAGTATTAAGTTCTATTGTTGCCTTCGATTCATTTTATGATGTCGGCATTCCAATTTTATATCTTATTCCTTATTTAACATTGTTTCTTGGTTTAGCATATTATTCTTATTTACACTCAAATCAGCTTATGTCGTTCTGGAAAGAATCAAAGTCAGGTTCTATTTATGTAAAGGGCGGAACACATATTCATCTTGCATATGTGATAGGAACAACATCGCGCATTATAATATCAGTCTTGTTTATTGGCAGTTTGTTTACACCAAGTCGAGGAGGATTAATTCACATTGATAATTCGACAGCAGTACTTGCAACTATTGTATTTGATTTTCTACTAATGATTTCTGTCGGTTTGTTAATTGGGATAAATAGAAGAATCCTTATCCGATACAACTTAATTAGTCAAGGAAGAGAAAACATATCTGAAAAGTAGATGCAGATTTTATTGTTTAATTATAAAGACATACTACTTATGAGGCACATACGTACGATGTTAGAGAATTGACTTTGCGCCATTATTTTGCTAACTTCTAGGCCAAAACTCAATTCAAGCAGCTGTACTTCAGATATCAGATTTCAGATTTTAATGTTCTTTATATTGTATGATAGGCTTGCAGCAAGACCATTATCACAGAAATTGGTTGATAAGTAAAAGTGCTTCTCGCATAGTATGACATACTGAAATAGTGAGCCCAGTTCGCTTTAGAGCACGCCTTGTAGTCCATCTCCTTAAATAGTTCTTATTTCTATAACGAGAAAATGAGACAAGAACATGTTACTCTACAAGATGTAGATGTTTCCCAACTATATGATCAAATCAAGAAATATTTACAGGACAAAAAACTTGATATAATCCACGAAGAAAAAGAAGAAAACTATTGGGATCTAAAAGCGCATAAAGGTACTAGAGGCAGTGTTATCATTGGAAATGTTCGTGATGTGGAGGTTATGATAAGTGGCACAGAGGGGAATTATGATCTGATTCTACGGACAGGTGCTTGGGGTAAAGATATAATTGTTCCGACAGCTATAGCAGGTGTTCTGACTGCCGGAGTAGCTGCAGTTCCCGCAGCTGCAGTATCAGGTTATAGAGCACATGCATTTGAGAAACATTTCTGGGACTACATCAAAAAGACATTGTCTGACATCGGAAGCGAAAAAGCAACAATGTCTGAACCTGTAGTGGTGACGCATTAGATTAGAACTGTAAACAAGAGTTGTAAGCTGTGATGTCATTTTACGATTCAGTACAACACTTGGTAAGATACAGGATACATAGGACAAAGAACGATATGAGGATATTAGAATTATCACTATTAATAATGCTTTCCTTTGCTATCATTACATTTTCTAATTCCTCTCATCTATCGTTTGCACAAAATAGTACATCATTTGTTAGCTCATTCGAAAAACTAGTAAAGAAGGTCAATAATTTATCTCAGAGTTACCATAATGAGACCGGGAAATTTGTTAAAGGGCAAATTAATAATAAAACGATGATAGCAATAACAGATAATTATCTTCCCAAATTCCAGAATCTGGTTAAAGAGTCAAAAGCTTTGCAGCCTCCTAAACAATACCAAAATGCTACAGATTTATATACAAAGAGCCTTGAATCAGAGCTTCAAAGTAATAATCATTTCCGAAATTATATATCTACAAATAACTCTACTGACAATAAATTGTCTTCAAAGTTATTATCTGATGCATTCAACTATGAAACTGAGGCATTTAAGAAGCTCAAGGCCTCTGGATCCTTTACAATTGTACCTTGACTAATCCATAATTTCTTCTCGACTACCATTACTTTATTTTATATTTTTCCTATGCTAACTTATATGTTGTATTAATCCACAAGCTCAACCACATGAAGATTCTTTAACACAGGGATATTCAGCATGTTAGTTAGGCTTTTATGCAGACTAAACAACTACTTCTGTCGCAATTTTATAAAAGTACATAACAATAACCACCATTTATGATAGTCGTTGCCGGCAGGTTCAACGCCTCATTAAATGGTCGTTTCGGGCAAACAGTACATACCACTTATGGCGGTGCGGTACATTACGGTTACCAGTCATCACCGGGTAACCTAGTTATTATATACAGCTTATATTTGTGCTCACTATGGAAGGCTTCCTGCATTACTTGTCTATAAATTGCGTTCAGTAATTTCTTATCGAACTCATATTATCATTAATGACTAGCATTTCGTTTGTCTCGAACTTTTTTTCCTACAGTATATGTTATAACATATAGAATATAGATAAAGTCATCAATTAATCTCATAGTTCTTTTTCTAACATTCATAGTAATATGCTACCTTGCTCCTAGTCATTATTGGTATCAGGGGGATCGGCTTATGATATCGTAAATAGTGTCTTCTATTACAGTTGTGCGGCGCGGCAGATTATGAATATTATCTAAAGTAGCAGATTTGATCGATAGAGTTACGCCTTGACATGTTCATAAGAAATTAGGCGTTCGATGTAGACTGGGAAGGATCTGGCAGCTCAAGACCGCAGTTGCTGCAAAATCTAGGCTTAATGTAATAAACAATACCACATCTTGAGCACTTGTGTGAGGTCTTGGATCCCTCGAGTACGGTACGACGCAGACCTTTGATCATGACAATGAGTCTGTCAAAATCTTCTTCGGTCATCTTCTCAATCCCATCGATTTCGTCTTTTATCGCTGTTTTCGTCTCGTCACCTAATAATTTGGGTCGATTTTCAGTCTTTGCTTTTAACATTGACTCGGTATGCTGCAATCTTCTTTGCGAAAGTAAAGTTACCAGACTTACGACTATACCGATTCCTGAGAACATTACTACTACCGCTATTATGCGTCCGATTGTTGTGACAGGTGTATAATCACCATATCCTACTGTTGTTATTGTTATTATAGCCCACCAAAATGCGTTACCTAAGTTAGTTATATTAGCTCCAGGTTTATTGTGCTCAACCAGATACACGCCAATACCACCAAAAATTATAATTACAAAAATGAGACCTATTGGAATAAAAAAATTAATGTTCGCCTTTAGATATGTGTAGAGGTGATTAATTCCCATTGAGTGGATATTTCTTATGTATATATGTATAAATTAATAGCTGCCACTTAAGATAACATAACACGAGTATCAATATAATTATAGATATTGATCTAGAAAATAACAGTCGGGAGAACAAAATCGTGAATGTAATAGTTGATTTTTGATTGATAGTTTGAAAGCAATCATTTAATGACGATGTTGACTAACAGTCTAAACTGGTTTCGACAGATGTTGCTAGTTGTCTTAAATCTGCAGCATGCTGTGATGTTAACCGTCCATTAGCCTCATTTGCATTCACATGGTACAAGAAAGCCTCCAATATATTACAAGCAGCTGCATCATTATTACAAATCAATTGACTTAGAGCAGCATTTAGTGGAGCTTCCAGGCTTGTTATGCTGCGCGTAAGATGCATGTTGTCTATTGTGTTTATAATATTTAGTACTGCTTGCTGTGGTGTAAGTACAGTCCAGGTAAATGTAGCAGAATTAGGGTCTTTATTTATTAGAGTATGTACTGCTCTTTAAAAGTATGTTGCCGCTGTCCAGCTGCCAAGTTGTTATAGATTACTGTACCAGGATTGGTGATAGCACAGGTAAAGAGGGAGCCTGCATCTAAACTACATTCAAAGCCTGCTATTGGGTTGCTGCCTAGAGTAGCTGTAATCTGAAATGTAATAGATGTGGAAACTGTTGACCCCATTTTGTACCGAATTTCCATTACCATCTATAGCTGAAGGAATCGCTACCGTCGGCGGATGAGATGGGGAACTGAAGTAGATATTACAATATGGTCTGGTACCATTCGTTATAGATGATTCAGACCTGACAGGAAGAGTTGAAGAAGAATTCTTTAACTTAGAGAATGGTCTAGGAGAGCATGTAATAAGAGAGGTTGTTGGTAGAATATTCGATAGTATTGGCAAACCATTTCTGAGACTTAGCGTCAGGGATTCTGTGGAGTGGGATATACGTGGAGCTTGAGATCACATAATGGAAGCGTCCCCAATTATAGGACTGCAGGTGTGATTATGGCGCTACAAAGGTGCAAAGCAATTCCTCAAAGAAATGTCACAAGCATCATCACCGCCACGCACTAATTGGATCGATAGTAGTCCTGTTGAAGCCGGGAGCTTTCCATAGGATGTTACACGTCCGATGATGGTGTTGCAAAGAGAGTTTATATCATTGAAAGCAATTTCTTCCCAACTAGACGAATCGGCCTCTGATTATCACACTTATGGATCAGAATCCTAATTTAGTCCGATATAACTAATTTGTTTATTCATGATAGAAAAGAAATTCCCAGATTGGGACAACCTGTATAAAAACCAAAAAGTTGAGACCATGCCCTGGTATAGTAAAATCTTGGATGAAGATTTAAGGAGAGAATTAGAGAGCAGGCATATAAAAGAAGGGATGTTTCTGGATTTAGGCACTGGACCGGCCACTCAGGCTTTTCAACTTGCCAATATAGGCTTTAGAGTCGTAGGTTCCGACATATCTGAGGCCGCTATTATCGCAGCAAGAAAAATAATAAGTGAAAACAAAAATGATAAGATGAAGCACATCGATTTTATAGTAGATGATATCTTAAATTCCAAGATAAATGATAACGAATTTAACTATATCTTTGACCGCGGATGTTTTCATTTCCTTCCGATTAATGAAAGGCTAACCTATATTATCCAAGTAAATAAAAAGTTAAAGTACCATGGCTTACTATTTTTAAAAGTTTTCAGTGACAAAGAATTAAGGAATGATGGGCCATACAAATTCTCAGAAAATGAGATAATGGATATGTTTGAGAGAGAATCATTCCAAATTGAAGGCATAAATGAGACCGATTTTCAAGGAAATTTAGTACCTTGGCCTAAAGCATTGTTTGTAACTATGATGAAGGTCTAATAAAAAATTATCGTGTATATTACAGGAATTTATGATTTCCTCAAATTAGATTAGAAAACCACTTAATCCGGAATTGGTAGAGTCGTTAGTATCGCATTTATTATACGGATGAACACCTGCTTATTTTCCCGCTACACTGAGTCGACCTCTGAAATCGTCAAAGCACTTACTGCTGTACCTATTGTTGATCCTCGATTGTTTTAACTTTGCCTCCATATCCCTAAATTCCATAAGTTGAGGTCCAGCGATTCAAATCTAGCCTGGTCGCACGAAACTGTGACTTTAATGCTTATCACGTGTTCAAATATAATATTGATACTGCAAAGAGGAATGGCCACCTACAGAAAAGTCTGGGGGAAATTAAGGCAGTGTCAAAATAAGATCTGCTAGAGAAAAAAGCCCCGAATGCAGAATTGGCTTTTCTTAAATACTTGCTAATTCCGTAAAAATTAAATAGTTTGTAGCCGATAATAGTAATGAGGGTTAATTGGTTGGCTTCTATACCAACCCATTGAGATATAGTGTTTATGGACATTCATATTTTAGGCTAGTTGGGTATTGGCACTCCAGTCAGCCCTCGGAATAATTTCATAGTTTTGGCGTTTAAAGAAATAAAGAGATGTTTAGGTAAATAAAGAAGGTAAAGCCGTCAACCAATTTCAGTATATGTGTATGGCCATTTGCATGGCTAGCTAGATCGACTCGATCCATCAAGTGGCCTCTATTGCAACAGATATCCCATGTCTGATTCGGTTGGTTTTCCTGCTAATGGTCTTAGTATTTGTTCGCTGACAATTCAGATTTAACTTTAACTAAGCGTAATATGATGAGACAAGGCAAAAGCCGGTATTGTCTGTTTCCTAGTATTATCTTACCTGTGTCCAAACGTTGAAAAAGGTTAGATGAACAGGAATTGAAAAGAATTCCGATATGCATATTTGCAGTATTGTGGCTTTTTGACGCATATTAGATGTTGAGTACCGTATATCGGAGTATTTCCGAAATGGCCTTTAGTCTTTGATGGGTCAAACCAAAGACTTATGGCTTAACCGTTGATTGATTTTATACTGGTTGGAATTTGATTTGCAGGACCATCCTTCATAGTAACCGTTGATGTGCCGTTAACCATCGTAGAATTAACGCTACCTGTCGGAGTACCAATAATCTTAAAGTTTGATATTGTATGTATGCATGCGGCAAAGTACCATCCTTTTTTATTATATGAAATGCAGCATTAAACGTAGGTGTACTGTTTATGTTGTCCATCCTAAGTACACCTGAGACTATTCAAGTTGGCTTGCCGTTTTCATCATTCTGTAGACTTGTAAGTGAACTTTTAATTACGTTCTTCGATACTGCAGATACCTCAGACTGCAACAGAATAAGGTCCAGTACAAAGGCAAGAGCAATTGTTGATGCCAAGCCAGCAGTCATTATTAAGTTAGTTTTCATTTAGACAGTAAATTTCAGGTTGGTTATAAAATTTTAATGCTGATTATTTTTTACCATTATAAAGCGCCTGGAAAGACGGTCGAGGGATTTGATGCCAAAAATGGCTGCCTTAATAAGTACCTCAGTCTTTCAAGGCTATCATCAATATTCCTAGGAACCACATTACTACTCATGGTTCTATCAATTGTTGTCTATTAGTACTCTTGACTATCTCTAGTATAATAAGCAAAGTTTAGCATTAGAAAGTCTATGAGACATGTCTGCTGCAAGGAGATCCATCTATGAACAGTTAAGTTTTTGATGGTCCGGAAGTAGGTTATGGCTATGAGATTTTATTTTATTTTATAGAAGTAGGAATGAATAGTGTTCCGATGAACAAACTTTTACCAGAACAGAGTGAGGCTGTCATTATGAGTGCACATTCTTCTAACGTCCCGTTGCTTATCATGCCTTGCTCTTCTAAGTATTTCAAATACGAACACTTGATACAGCAGATTTATCTACTGAGCCAATACTTCAAGCAGGCGATCAGTAGGACATTCGCAGAAATATCTTCTAGACTCAATTCAGACCTTAGACACTGGAGGTATTAACATCCTTGATAAGACTCGAGTTCAGAAATTTAATAAGGCTAATTCAGGTAGAACAACGCCTACAAACCTGTGTTGGCTCTAACTCACGGTCCACAAATACTGATACTGAGGCAGCTAGGCCTAGTGGGAAGATTGGTTTTGGTTATAAAATAGACTGCTTGGCTCGAAATACCTAAATGAAAATTTGAATCTCGATCTGAGCCGAGTGGAAAAATTGAGTCAAATTTGGTGCACGTTCCAAAATGTAATTGATCTCGAGAGGCATGACTTGGTCGCAGTGGAACTTGGCCATATCGACACCGAACCCAGACCAACGATAATATGATATTACATGATGATCGGCATCATTGTCACGAACTTGGATCTCCAAATCGCGTCAAATTTGATTCGCAACCCTTTCTACCGATATGAATGCCGTCACTTATGCGGTTCAGGGATTGTGTTGTACTAGAACCATTGAATCTTTATCCTAAGCAAAGAACACTACAAATCTGTATCGGAGTGGGATTGTTGAATCTAGAGTTCAATGCCATAGTGATATAATCAAGACGTCGATATAAGTTCGTATTCTCAAAGAACTAAGTTAAACATAATTTATTATATACAGATACTCCTTATA
>Ga0173483_10000570_pt1 | contig 10623 bp, 12 predicted proteins | sample NitcycUS178409R2_FD_122621 | JGI IMG/M metagenome (GOLD analysis project Ga0173483, IMG submission 122621) | Soil microbial communities from Arlington Agricultural Research Station in Wisconsin, USA - Nitrogen cycling UWRJ-S178-409R-2 (version... | ecosystem: Environmental > Terrestrial > Soil...
GGCAGTGATTGGTGCGGAAAAGGCTGGCGTGATCGTCGACGGTCGCGGATTCATCAGCGTCGACAAGCAGCAGCGCACCAATGTGCCGCACATCTTCGCTATCGGGGACGTCGTCGGTCAGCCGATGCTGGCGCATAAAGCCACGCATGAGGGCAAGGTTGCCGCTGAGGTCGCTTGCGGTCACAAGAGCTATTTCGATGCCCGGGTCATTCCGTCGGTTGCCTACACCGATCCAGAGGTGGCGTGGGTCGGGGTTACCGAAAACGAGGCGAAGGCTGCGGGTGTCGGGTACGGAAAAGGCACGTTCCCGTGGGCCGCCAGTGGGCGTTCGCTGTCCCTGGGCCGCAGTGAAGGGCTCACCAAGCTGATCTTCGACGAGGCCACGGAACGTGTGATCGGTTGCGGCATCGTCGGTCCATCTGCTGGTGACCTCATTTCCGAAGCCGCACTCGCCATTGAGATGGGCGCGGATGCGGCCGATATTGCGCTCACCGTGCATCCGCATCCGACGTTGTCAGAGACGGTTGCCTTTTCTGCCGAGGCGTTCGAGGGCACGATCACCGATCTCTATATGCCAAAGAAGAAGAAGTAGTAGTTCCTACGGTGCGTGCGGCTGCGGCCGTTCGCCGACTCGCCAACCGCGCATCAGCGGGAGCGGCGATCGTGTTGGTTTCCCACGCAGCGTGGGACGTTCGCGCTGTACCTGGCGTGCATGCCATGTACAGCATCAATATCCCACGCAGCGTGGGATATTGACACCGGCTTAGCGGGTGACCGACAGGATGATCTTGCCGATATTGTCGCCCGACTCCAGACGCGCGTGAGCGGCGGCAGCGGCGGCAAGCGGAAAGACCGTCAACGGTGGCTGCTTGATTGTGTTGTCGGCGATCAGCGGCCAGACGTTCTGCACCAGACCACGGCAGATCGCGGCTTTCTCCTCGACTGGCCGAGCGCGTAAGGAGTTTGCGGTGACGAGGCCCCGTCTTGCCGACAACGCTGCCAGGTCTAGCGTTCCTCTCCGTCCACCCTGCATCCCGATGATCACCAGCGCGCCATCGCTCGCGAGTAGTTGAATGTGATCTTCGAGATACTTGGCACCCATGTTGTCCAAGATCATCTGGACGCCCTCAGTGGCGACCTCGCGTACGGCAGATGGCCAGTCACCGCGGTAGGAGATCGCATGGTCTGCCCCGATGGAGCGGCAGTAGTTGAGCTTGTCCTCACTACCCGCAGTTGTGATCACTATCGTCCCGATGCTCTTGGCGTACTGGATTGCGAACGAGCCGATGCCCCCCGCCCCGCCGTGGACCAGAAATTTGTCACCCTCAGCAAGACCAATCAGCTCGATGTTCGAGTAGACCGTTGCCGCAACCTCGATGACGCTGGCCGCGGCACCCAGTTCCACTCCTAATGGCGGCGGCACAACCTGCCCTGCAGGCGCCGCGACGTACTCCGCATAGCCGCCGCCTGCCAGCAGCGCGACGCACGGATCGTCCACCTCCCAATTGGAAACGTCTTCACCGACCTCGGTGATCGTCCCGGACACCTCCAGCCCTGGAATGTCGCTGGCGCCGGGCGGCAATTGGTAGTGCCCCTGTCGCTGCAGCAGGTCGGCGCGGTTCACACCAGCCGCCGCAACCTTGATCAGCACCTCGTTGGGTCCCGGGCTGGGAGTCGCCACATCTCGGAGTTCCAGCACCTCTGGGGGGCCTGGTTCGCGTGCAACGATGGCTTTCACGCCCCACAGCGTGCCATAGGCTGCCGTTCACGTCGGCTAGGATCTGGATGCTCATGCCACCTGGAGCGTCAAAGCTGTGCTGGGCGAGGTCGCATAGTGGACTAGTGCAGGCGCCTTGAAAGCGCCCGAGCGGGAGACCGTTCCGTGGGTTCGAATCCCACCCTCGCCGCCGTCTAATGTCAATCCAGCTAACCAGGTAGATATGGTTCAGCGGTGAGCGATTCAGCAACAGGGCATGCTGCGGAGACGCGCTTTGTGCTCACACCTCCGCCTCCGCTGCGCTCGCTCGCGATCAGCTCCGTCGCCGCTGTAATTGCCATGGCCATGATCGTGTTGGGGAGTGGTCTAGACCTCCCGCAGGCAGTCGCGATTGCTGGCATTGGAATTATGATTTCCGCCATCGCCCTAGCTGTCGTTGCACTAGTACTGACCCTGCGGCTCCGAACGAGTTTGATCTTGGATTCGGAATCGATCACGATCAGCCAGGGGCGGCGTCGCAGGACCGTGCCCTGGTCCATGATCGCCAGCGTCAAGATGCAGGGACCTCGATTGTTATTGGTCACTGAGCCTGAGGCTGCCCCAGACGCGGTTGTGAGAAATCCCCGCCGCAGCACCGATGCCACATTTGCGGCGCTGATAACCGAAATTCAGAGCCGTCTGAACGCCGATCGCGGCTACCGGCAGATTTCCTAGCCGGCTGGCTCGCTGCCTAGTGGAACCTCAGCGGTACGGCCGGGACGTTGCGGCGACCTTAGGATCGTACGCGCACGCGTCGTTAACACTCTCGCTCTGAATGGTGGCGCCGGACTTCTTCTTCGCCTTGGGATTCTTGGTTTCACCGAGAGCTGCCTTGACCCGTTTACGCATCATTGGGAAGTCCGGATTAGCGGAGTAGAAGCCAGCTACTCCGGATTTGAAGACAACGCTGCGGACGTTGCCGTCCTTCACGCGCAGACTCAGATCGACCATCAGCGGCAAGACTTCTTGCGGAATATCGGTATAGACGAGCTGTTTGCCGGCGTTCGCGACATCCTCGTAACGGGCCAGCATGTTCTTCGGATTGGCCTGCTTGATGATCGCGTTGATCACGCAGCGCTGCCGGTCCATCCGGGCGAAGTCGTCGGAACCGTAGCGGCCGCGGGCGTACCACAAAGCGCTACGTCCGTTGAGCTTTTGATTCGCGCCGGGCTTGAGGAATTCCTTGGGCGGAATGTGGCGATCGGTGTCACCGCCTATCGGGATATAGGTGTTGATGTTGAGCCGGATGCCACCCAGAGCGTTGATCATCTTGCTGAAGCCTTCCAAGTTGATCAACACGTAGTAGTCCACCGGCAAGCCAAGCGCCTCCCCGACTGAAAGCTTGACTACGTCGGCACCAAGATTGTCCGTTGGACCGAGGAGATCCTTGGGCACTGAGCGTGGCACGTTGCGATACATCGCGTTGAGGAAGTACTCGGCGTTGCTGGCATCACCGTTGGTAAAGCCGTAGGGGTAACGCTTGTGGAGTGGTGAACGCTTGGGAAAGGGCATCCGAGTCAAGTTCCGGGGCAGGCTGAACAACGTGGTATCACCAGTCTTGGTATTGATGCTCGCCAAGATCACGGTGTCGGTACGGGTACCGATCCGGCCCGGCCCGGCGTCGCCGCCAAGCAGCAGCACGTTCAGTCGCGGCTTGCCAGCCCAGGGGTCCTGACGTTGCGGTGCGCCAGGCGTCGTTTGTGTCGCCTCAAGCGTCGGACGGGTCGCGCTCTTCGTCTCATTCTCTTTTTTGAAGACTGCGCCAACGGAGCTTGCCGTGACGTAGGAATAATGCGCTGCAATCGCCATCGGAGCAGCCACGGCAAACGAAAGCACGCCGACAAGGATGCCGCCAATCACTCGCTGGCCTCGCGTGGGGCGGCTGCGAAGACTCAAATGGCTGGCAACGATGATTCCAACCCACACCGCGCCGATGATCACCAAGACGACGGCCCCGCGGCGCAGCGTCTTTGGATCGACGGCGTGCGCGAGCAGGTCCTGACGATCAACGGTTGCGTAAATGCCAAGGGCCAGAAGCGCTGCGGCGAAGATGCCGAGGATGACGCTACCGATGAGGCGACGTCTGCCTGCGATTAGCCCCAGTCCGGGTATCGCTGTACCGGCGATTGTGAAGGCGACTGCTCGTCGGAAGCTGCGTTCCGGCATTGGGGCGGCCCGAGTGGGGCGCACAGGCGCAGGGGACTCATCGGGGAGCCGCCAACTCCACGTACCCTGCTCAAGTTGATTAGGCATCAACATTCCTTCACGCCGCCCGGGGAAGTGAAAACCCGCTCCACAATACGTGGGCAAACGGGTCAATATGCGATTCTCGGACGAATCCCTTGGCTTGTGCAAAGTTGGCGCGCGCAGGCGTACAGGTTTGCCTATCGGTTGGGTCGATTGGCTTTGCCTCACGTAGCGTCAGGTCGGTAGTCTTGCCCAGCGCTCTGCCACAGCCGAGCGTGTGGTTTGGGAGGCGTCGCCTAGTCCGGTCTATGGCGCCCGCCTGCTAAGCGGGTTGAGGGCTCAACCCTCTCGCGGGTTCAAATCCCGCCGCCTCCGCCACACTTATCGGTGGGTCTGCTCTTGCCAAGCCTTGGAGCCTGCCGAGACGGCCTCCTTGAACTGGTGGGCCCGTCGGCGGGCAATCTCGCTCGGAGATTCCTCTAACTGTGAGATCCATTTCATGGCCGCTTGAGCCAATGCGGTGGCGGACAGCGCGGCTCCGATAAGCCATACGAAGAAGCCAACGCAGAGCATTACCACTCCGGATGTCATCCAACTGCGATTGACCTCAAGCGCTGGCCGAGAAGTGGAGTTGCTCATCATCATCATCCTCATTTCTGAACGTGTCGCGGACCTCGGCGTGGCTCCTATCATGCTCTGCACGGGTGGGACGAGCATCACCCTGTCCGGGTGAATCGTTCCGTTTCAGCGGACTCGATTCCGAAAATGAAATCTGCCCGGTAATGCGCAACTGCGTTGCGTCGCATCTGGAGATCCTCGATATCACGCTCAGCTGAGAGCCAGCTGAGTTCGCCGCCTAAAGCTGCCGTACGCGGGTAAAACTTGATCCGAAGGAGGAACAACCATGATAGTTCTTGGCGTGATTTTGTTGATCTTGGGCTTCATCCTCAAGATCAGCATTCTGTGGACGATTGGCATCATCGTGCTGGTCATCGGGGTTGTGTTCTTTGTCCTAGGTCAGCTGGGCCACGCTGTAGGAGGCCGCAGGTACTGGTTCTAAGGAAGCTGCCAATATCGCGGCGCTCAGCCGTGCACGTCGGGTGCCGACTGGGGCTGAACCGACCAGCTGGGCGGCTCATCGTCAGTGTCGGCCTCCGCATCCGCCGCGGTCACGTGAACCTTTCCCGGCTTGTGATGTGAGGGCGCATAAATCGCGTACAACTGCATGGGTTCGTTGCCGATATTGCTGACGTTGTGCCAGGTACCTGCTGGCACGAAGATGCACCATCCGTCGGATACCTCTTGTTCGAAGCCAAGATCGTCCCGAGCAGGTCCCATCTGAACGCGACCACGACCGGCGTCTAGTCGGAGAAATTGATCGGTTTCGGGGTGCATCTCCAGGCCGATGTCTCCACCTTCGGGAATGGACATCAACGTCAACTGCAAGTACTTGCCGCTCCAGGCGACAGTGCGATAGTTGGGGTTTGCCACCGTCTCCTCTTCGAGATTGAAGGATTGCGGCTCGGGGCCAATGTCCTTGATCGTCATGTTGCTGCCCTTCCTGTCTCGTCGCCGTTCGATAAGTGTTGCGCAACGCTCTTGTTTGCTGCCCAGGAAATCGACGTGTCAACCACAGCCTCGCATTTCGTCACCTGCTAGTTAAGATCGAGCGAGCGTGACGGCTAGTGGGACGCTGGATCATCACGTTTTCGATCACAAGCGTCGAAACGACCTTGTCCCGACCTGCCGAAGTCGTCCTGTCTGCAGGCTCTATCACAGCGGGCAGAATTTCCGATGTGGTCACCGATGAGGAAATCGCCTTGATGTCGCCGGAACAGCGCCGGGACCTGATCCGGCGGCTATCACTCGCCTCCTGGACTGCGAGGACGTCCCAGCCCCGATCGGTCGGCCGACGTGAGGTGGAGATTATCATCCTTGTTCTCAGTGCGGTGGTCCTCATCCCGTGGATCGCCTACCTTGCCGTGACGCTCCCACGCGTGTACGTCACCCATAACTGGGACCAGGCTTGGGTCGGTTTCGACATTCTGCTTCTGCTGCTTATTGTGGCGACCGCCGTGCTTGGCATTTTTCGCCGCCAGATGGTCATGTTGACCGCGTTCGCCACCGGTGTGCTGCTGATCTGCGATGCCTGGTTTGACTGGATGACCAGTAATCGTGCAGACGTTGGCTGGGCAACTGTGACTGCCCTCTTCTTCGAATTGCCACTGGCTGTGCTGTTGATCATTGAGGCCTGCCGGTTGCTGCGAGTCGTCCCTGCCCGCTGGGGAGTCCTGGAGGAGCGGCACGCCTGGAACGTCCGGATACCACTAGCTATCAGTGGTTGACAGCCCGTAGGCGCGGCGCGCATTGTCCCGTGCGATCAGGGCTGCGACATGCTCAGCGTCTTGGCTGGTCATCTCGTCTTCGTTGATCAACTCGCTGAGAACTGTCGATAGACCACGTCGAAAGAGCTCAGCGCCGAGGTAGTAGAACTCGGCCAAGCCGTACGCGTCGCTGGAGAACAGCAATTTGCCGAACGGCACCAGCTCCAGCGACTCGCGGATCAGCCCCAAGCTGAGGGCGCCGGTGTTGTGGACTGCCAGGCCGACGTCGATGAAGACGTGGCTGAAGACCTGGGCTAGATACGCGGCGTTGCGGTGGAACGGGTAATTGTGCAGCAGTAGCACCGGCACGCCATACTTCTCGGTTGCTCGCAGGAAAGGCGTTAGGCGTAAGGGATCTGCGAGCCGTAGGTCGATGTCGGCATCGCCGTACCCAACATGAATCTGCAGCGGTTTGCCGATCTTGATGGCGGTCCAAGCGAGCCAGGAGTTGATCACTGGATGGGCAATCCGATAATGATCACCGTCAGCTGGCCGCAGGCTGGCGATCGTGGCGGTCAAGTCGTCGATGGCTGGTGGGTTCGCCGGCAAGTCAAGGCCGATCCGGTACGCGGCGATGCTCTTGGCAGCGACGGCGGTGGACTCTTGCAGCGCGCCCTGCACGGCCTCTGCGAAATTGTGGGTGTTTATTCCGTGGTCGAGGAGCTCCTCGGCGAGTGCCTCCAGCCGCACCACTTCGTACGCCGTGCCGCCGCTCATTGCCGCAAGATCGGCTGGTGAACAAAGCCTGTTGTCAGGGTCCAGGCTGGTGTCAACTAGGAACGTCTCGATGCCGGCCGTTGCCACAAGTCGCCGGCTCGCATCGACACCAAGCTCTTTGCGACGTGCTAGATAATGCTCAGCCGGCGCATGCGGCTGAAGACCGAGCGCGGGTGCGCACCACCTTCGGATCGCGAGCCCGAGCATCGAGTCAAAGAAGGTGGTTCCCAATGGCGATGGCGCGGTCGCCTCGTTGATCAAGGACTCGAAGGAAACTCGATCAAGGTCATCGAGCAACAGGCCGTGACAGTGGTGATCGACAAGCGGTCCAAGATCTCCTAAAGCAACAGGCATGATTCCTCCGGTCGTACCAGGCGGTCTGCTTCGATGGACAGGCTCGAACTTCGCCCACCCAGTGCAGCCTTATTCTGTGGTGCCGTGGATGTGACTGAGCGCGAAGCCCGCGGCACACAGGCGGAGAAACTGGTGCGTACGCTCCTCGAACGCGACGTCGGCATAGTCGCGACCACCTTTGTCGACAACGCTGGCATCACTCGGGTGAAGAGCGTTCCCCTCAAGCGACTGCCGGAGCTGGCCGCGTGGGGTGTTGGCGCATCGACCAGCTTTGACTATTTCCGGTTCGACGACTGGCTGGCCGCGCCACCCGGCGGGACGGCACCAGTTGGTGATCTTCGCATCATCCCTGATCTGCGGCGAATTGTCCCGCTCGCCGCACAGCCCGGCTGGGCCTGGACGCCCGGTGATCGTTACCGGCAAGACGGCGAGCCGCACGAGCGTTGCAATCGGCTGCTGCTGCAGCGGTTGGTCGACGAGGCTGCTGCGGATGGTCTGGAGATCAAGGCGGCGTTCGAAATCGAATGGGTCGTTTCGGCTGGCGAGGGAGACGACTTTGTATCCGCCGCAGTCGGCCCCGCGTACAGCATGTCCCGCGTCATCGCAGTTTCGGACTACGTCCGCGACGTTGTTGATGCGCTCAGTGCCGAGGGCATCAGAGTCGAGCAATTCCATCCCGAGTACGCCCTTGGACAGCTCGAGCTCTCTGTCGCATCTGAATCTCCGGTTGAGGCCGCCGATACCTCCGTACTCGTACGCAGCACCATTCGTGCGGTCGGCCAGCGGTATAACTACCGCACATCCTTTTCGCCGAAGGTGGAGGCCGACGGCGTCGGCAATGGCGGCCATGTTCATCTCAGCGTGTGGCGCGATGGACAGAACCTGATGGCCGGTGGTGAGGGACCGTGCGGGTTGACACCAATCGGGGAGACCTTTGCCGCCGGGATTCTGAAGCGGCTGCCGGCCCTGTTGGCGCTCGGGGCGCCGTCGGCTGCGTCGTATCTGCGGCTGGTGCCGTCACACTGGGCCGGCGTCTACGGCTGTTGGGGGCTTGAGAATCGGGAGGCTGCGCTGCGCATGATCACGGGGTCGGCCGGCAGCAGCGATTGGGCGGCCAATCTCGAGGTCAAGTGCGTGGATCTGACGGCCAATCCTTATTTGCTGTTGGCTGGGCTGCTGGCTGCGGGGATGGATGGAATTGCTGCTGAGGCACAGCTGCCTCACCCAGTCGACGTCGATCCGGCTGTGCTCGCACCGGAAGAGCGCCACTTGCTCGGCATCCAACGGCTGCCAACCAGTTTGCGAGAGTCCACCGATGCATTTGCCGCCGACCCGGTATTGCGCCGCGCGTTTGGTTCGGCGCTGGTCGAGTCGGTGCTAGCAGTTCGGGAGTCGGAAATCGAACTGTTCGCCGAGGCCTCGGCTGAGGAGATTGTGCGTGCCTTGCGATGGACGCACTGAGCAGCGGATGGTGCTCTTAGGCGGCGAAGAACTCGCTCGCCCTGCGGGTTCCAGAGCCAGGCCAGCACGATCACCGACACGATGGTGTCGGACTGGTGGGAGGCTGCTCGGCCTTAACCCGTCAGCTTTAGTGGAGCTGCGGGACGATCAGGTAGATCCCATAGAGCACCAGCAGTCCGGCGATGCCGAGCAAGGTGTAGCCGGCCGAAACGATCGCGGTGCCCGAACCGCCCTCGTTCGATTTAATCTTGGCAACCGAAACCAGGCGGATGCCAGTCGCCAGCAAGATCGTGAAGATCACTGACGTTGTGATCGAAACAACCGTCACCACGCCGAGGGCAGCCCAGTCGATATGCATCAGGCGGCGCTCTTCTCTTTGGGCCGCTTGACCTTCTTCTTCTTAAGCTTGGGAGGAGTCTCTAACCGCGGATCATCGGGGTACGTGCTGGGGGGCGCCGCGGCAGCCAGCACCAAGACCTCGTGGCTGTCGGTGACGTTGGCGTGGGTAATCCTGTGGCGGCGAGAGAGTGCGTAGATCACCAGGCAGACACCTGCGAGCAGCACTATTAATGCAATGACGCCAACGACGCCTTGATCAGCAAGCAAAGCAGCGAGTCCGCCGACCAGGCCGGCTCCTGGAAGGGTGAGAAGCCAGGCGAAGACCATTCGGCTCGCCACGCTCCAGCGAACCTCGGCCCCGCGCCCAACTCCGGAGCCGAGGATGCTGCCAGTGCTGACATGCGTGGTGGACAGCCCGAATCCAAGGTGGGCCGACGCAAGGATTGTCGCACTGGTCGCTGCACCCGACGCCGCACCCTGCGGCGTCTCTATCTCCACGATGCCTTTGCCCATGGTGCGCATGATGCGCCAGCCACCTGAGTAGGTGCCCAGACCAATAGCGATACCTGCAGCAATGATCACCCACAGCTGAGGCCCGGTGCCCGATGCTTGTAAGTTGGCGGCGATCAATACCAAGGTGATAACGCCCATTGTCTTCTGGCCGTCCGATGTGCCATGAGCAAGCGCGACCATGGAAGCGGTGAAAGCCTGTCCGTACCTAAAGCCGGTATTGCTGTGCACGCTCGGCGTCTTTCTGGTGATTCGATAGGCCAGCCGCGTGGCCCACGCAGCCGCGATGCCCGCGACCAGCGGCGCAACGATGGCTGGCAGCAGCACCTTTGACACGATCACCCAGCCGTTCACGGAGGCAAGTCCGGCACCGACCACGACCGCTCCGATGAGGCCGCCGAACAGGGCGTGCGAAGAACTAGAGGGCAGGCCGAAAAGCCAGGTCATCAGGTTCCAAATGATGGCTCCGAGTAACCCGGCCAGAATCATCGGAACGGTGATCAGTGCGTCGTCAAAAAAACCACCGGAGATCGTCTTCGCGACTTCGGTGGAGAGACAGGCACCGACAACATTGAGGAGGGCACCGAGAATGACTGCGGTACGCGGTCTAAGCGCGCCGGTCGCCACCGGACCGGCCATGGCGTTAGCGCTGTCGTGGAAGCCATTCGTGAAATCGAAGATCAAAGCTACGGCGATGACCGTGATGACGACGAACAGCTCTGTCACATCAGTTTCCCATCCGGAACGGGTGGCGTGGTGGCGGTGAGCACCTGGCAATGACGCTAGAACCCTAGCTGCCAGGTGAACAATAGGTGAGCCGATCGTGATATCAATTTGGCTCATACCAGTATCGCGCGTTCAGGTCAAGACCTTCCAGGGACCTTTTCCCTTACTTTTTGATTACTTTGGTCCGAA
>Ga0173483_10000571_pt1 | contig 10597 bp, 13 predicted proteins | sample NitcycUS178409R2_FD_122621 | JGI IMG/M metagenome (GOLD analysis project Ga0173483, IMG submission 122621) | Soil microbial communities from Arlington Agricultural Research Station in Wisconsin, USA - Nitrogen cycling UWRJ-S178-409R-2 (version... | ecosystem: Environmental > Terrestrial > Soil...
CGACGCGGGCGACGACGTCGCGATGGCGCTCGACGAGCCGCTCGAAGGCGTGCAGGTCGCCGTCGACGGCGCGCCGCACGAGGCGGCGGTCGTCGGCGTCGGCGTCCGCGTCGGGGGCGCCGGTGGTGGCGGCGAGCTCGCTCACGATGGTCCCAGGACCGTGGCGGCCCCGGCCGGGTTACACCGCTTGGGTCGCATGCTGCCAGCGCCGTACCCTCCGCCCGCGCCCGGGCAACGCGTGTAACCGGGAGCGGTCCGCTTCCGTCAGGACGACGGTGACCGTGGCCGAGCCGCCCCAACCGCGCCTGAAGACGACCGATTGGCGCCGCGTCCGTGAGGACCGCGCGCTCTTCACGCGCTACCTCGACGCGCGCGACCCCGTCGACCGCACGATGGTCGCAGAGCGCTTCCTGCCGCTCGCGCGCCAGCTCGCGTCCCGCTACGCCGGCCGGGGGGAGCCGTTCGACGACCTCCTGCAGGTCGCGTGCCTCGGGCTCGTCAAGGCGATCGACCGCTACGACCCCGACCGCGGGTCGGCGTTCTCGAGCTTCGCCACGCCGACGATCGTCGGCGAGCTGCGCCGGCACTTCCGCGACCGCACGTGGGCCGTGCGGGTCCCGCGGGAGCTGCAGGAGCTCGCGCTGCGCGCCGACCGCCAGGTGACGGAGCTCGTCCGGCGCCGCGGTCGCCAGCCGACCGTGGCCGAGCTCGCGCATGCGCTCGGGGTCGACGAGGAGCAGACGCTCGAGGCGCTCGGCGCCCTGCGCGCGTATCGCGGCGTGTCGCTGGCCACGCCGTCGCGCTCGGACGAGGAGGAGGGCGAGACGCTCGGCGACGCCGTAGGCGGACCGGAGCCCGAGCTCGAGCTGGCCGAGCACCGGGCGACGCTGTCGCGGCTCCTGCACATCCTCACACCCCGCGAGCACGAGGTCCTGTCGCTGCGCTTCGAGCACGACCTCACCCAGGCGGAGATCGGCGAGCGCATCGGCGTCAGCCAGATGCAGGTGTCGCGGATCCTGCGCGCGGCGCTGGCGCGCCTCAACGCGCTCGCCGCTCCCGGCGACGACCGCTAGGACGCCAGGCCGAAGCCGACCCGGTGGTCATCGCGCTCCGTGCGTACCCAGAGGACGTGAGCGAGGTTGAGCCGCACGGAGCCGTCCTCGGCCTCGACGAGGTGCCAGCCGTCGCCGCCCAGCGCTTCGCTGAGGCGGCGCAGCTCGTCGTCGGTCACGCGCAGCGCGAGCGGCGGGCTGGCCTGGAAGCCGATGGAGATGTGCTGGGTCATTGCGTTCGGTGTCCCTCCGCAGGCTGGACGATCTCGGTGAGCACGCCGCCGGTCGCGCGCGGGTGCAGGAAGGCGACGCGCGAGCCCCGGATACCCGTCCGCGGCGCCTGGTCGATGAGCTCGACGCCGCGATCGCGCAGAGCGGCCAGCGCGGCCTCGACGTCGGCGACCTGATAGGCGACGTGGTGCAGTCCGGGCCCGCGGCGCGCGAGATGGCGCCCAACGGGCGTGTCGGGACCGAGCGGGCGCAGGAGCTCGACGTGGTTCTCGCCGACGTCGAGGAGGATCGCCTCGACGCCCTGCTCCTCGATCACCTCGCGGTGCGCGAGCGCCATGCCGTAGGTCGCCTCGTGGAGGACGAGCGCCGCGTCGAGATCTTCGACGGCGACGCCGAGGTGGTCGACCCGGGCGAACATCCTGTTCGGAGTCTACGAAGCTGTCGAAGTCGCGCCGCCTCGTTCGTCGCGTCGTTGAGAGCATCGCTGAAGGCAAACGACGAGAGGAGACGACGATGCGCTTCATGATCATGGTCAAGGCGACCGAGCAGTCCGAGGCCGGCGCGATGCCGAGCGAGGACGAGCTCGCCGCGATGGGCCGCTACAACGAGGAGCTCGCGAAGGCCGGCGCCCTGCTCGCCGCCGAGGGCCTGCACCCGAGCTCGAAGGGCGCGCGCGTGCGCTTCTCCGGGCGCGAGCGCACGGTGATCGACGGCCCCTTCACCGAGACCAAGGAGCTCACCGCCGGGTTCTGGCTGATCCAGGCCAAGGACCTCGACGAGGCGCTCGAGTGGATCAAGCGCGTCCCGTTCGAGGACGGCGAGATCGAGGTGCGCCGGGTCTTCGAGGCCGAGGACTTCGGCGAGGAGTTCACGCCCGAGCTGCGCGAGCAGGAGCAGCGCATCCGCTCGCAGGTCGAGGACCGCGCGTAGCGAGCGCGTGTCGAGCCGCGACGCCCACCACGCGATCGAGGCCGTCTGGCGGATCGAGTCGGCCCGGCTGATCGCCGGGCTGACGCGCATCGTCCGCGACGTCGGCCTCGCCGAGGAGCTCGCGCAGGACGCGCTCGTCGCCGCGCTCGAGCGCTGGCCGGAGTCGGGCGTCCCGGACAACCCGGGCGCCTGGCTCATGGCCACCGCCAAGCACCGGGCGATCGACGCGCTGCGGCGCGGCAAGCGCCTCGACGCCAAGCACGAGCAGCTCGCGCGCGAGCTCGAGCTCGACGGCGGCGCGGTCGAGGAGGACCTCGCCGCGGCGATCGACGAGTCGATCGAGGACGACCTCCTGCGCCTCGTCTTCATCACCTGCCACCCCGTGCTCGCCCGCGACGCGCGCGTCGCGCTGACGCTGCGCCTGCTCGGGGGCCTGACGACGGCCGAGATCGCGCGGGCCTTCCTCGTCGCCGAGCCGACGGTGGCGCAGCGGATCTCGCGGGCCAAGCGCACGCTGGCGGAGACCGCGGTGCCCTTCGAGCTGCCGGCGCAGCAGGAGCTCCCCGAGCGTCTGTCCTCCGTTCTCGAGGTCGTCTACCTCGTCTTCAACGAGGGCTACGCCGCGACGGCCGGCGACGATTGGATGCGGCCCGCGCTCTGCGAGGAGGCGCTGCGCCTCGGGCGGATCCTCGCAGGGCTGCTCCCGGCCGAGAGCGAGGTCCACGGGCTCGTCGCGCTGATGGAGCTGCAGGCCTCGCGGCTGCGGGCGCGCACCGGCCCGTCGGGCGAGCCCGTGCTCCTGCTCGACCAGGACCGCGGACGCTGGGACCACGTCCTGATCGGCCGCGGCCTCGCCGCGCTCGCGCGCGTGCACGCGCTCGGTCCGTACGGGCTGCAGGCCGCGATCGCGGCGTGCCACGCGCGCGCCCGGACGCCGGAGGAGACCGACTGGGAGCGCATCGCCGCGCTCTACGACGCGCTGGCTCAGATCGCCCCGTCGCCGGTCGTCGAGCTCAACCGCGCGGTCGCGGTCGCGATGGCCTTCGGCCCGGCCGAGGGCCTCGCGCTCGTCGACGCGCTCGCCGGTGAGCGCGCGCTCGAGGGCTACCACCTCCTGCCGGGGGTTCGCGGCGACCTGCTCGTCCGCCTCGGGCGCGGCGCGGAGGCGCGCGCGGAGTTCGAGCGCGCCGCCGCGCTGACCCGCAACGCCCGCGAGCGTGAGCTGCTCCTCGGGCGCGCCGCGGCGGCCGTCGCCAACGGGAATTAGACGCGCTCGACGCGCAGGATCTCGGCGAGCGCGGCGCGGCCGACCTCGAGCTGCTCCTCGCTCGGCTCGCGCGTGCCTACGACGCGCTGGAGCTCGTGGCCCGGACGTCGCAGGGCCCGGGCGAGGCGGCTCGCGGAATGGCGCTCGGACCACGCGAAGAGCTCGACGGCCGCGCCCAACGAGGCGAGCTGGACGGCGGCGCTGGCCAGCGGCGTGGGCTCCTCCACGACGCGCCGCAGGAGCGCGGCTCCGGCCACGTTGGCGGCGAGGAGCGGCGCCACGAGGTGCGAGCCGCAGCGGTCGTGCTCCTTCGTCGCCTCGCGGGCGTCGCGGGCGTCCTGTTCGTAGGCGCCGATCGCCTTGTGCTCGACGCCGTGGTAGGCGGCGACGTCGCCCCTGCGCAGGGAGACGAGCGACGGCACGACGGACAGCGCCGCGAGCGCCGCCTCGCCGGCCACGCCGCCGACCCGCTTGCGCAGGAGCGTGCCGCCGGCCATCGCGGCGCCCATCGCGGCCGCGACCGACGCGTCCTGGAACGGGAGCCGCGCCTCGGGCAGGCCGCGCTTGACGAGCGGGATGACGACGACGGCCTCCGTGAGGCGCAGCACGCCACGCGCTCCGGGCACCGCGCCGAGGCGTCCCCGGAGGGTCGGCTTGGGGCCCGAGGCGACGCCGATCGTCCCGTCGTCGCGGCGGACCGCGGCCGCCCAGTGCTCGGGCCCGTGGACGAGCAACCCGTTGCGCAGCGCCATGCCGCCGAGCCGCAGCTTCTCCGCGCTCATCCGAGCAGCCTCCGCGTCACGTCGCGATAGCACGCGGTCGCCAGGCCGAGGTCGCGGACGTCGATGCGCTCGTCCTTGGCGTGCATGAGCCCCGCCGTCTCGTCCGCGCGCTGGTGGCGCTGGGGGAAGAAGCCGTAGGCCACGCAGTCCTCGAACGCCGCGCGGAAGGTCCGCGAGTCCGTGAACGCCGTCATCGTCGTCGGCACGACCCGCGCGCCGGCGTCCGCCTCGGCCAGCCAGTCGCGGATCGCGTCCATGAGCGGCGACTCGACGGACGAGGCGTTACCGATTGCCGACTCGTCGACGCGCAGCTCGTAGCCACCTGCGCCCGCCCCGGTATCGCCGCCGAGCACGGAGCGGACGCGCTCGAGCGCGGCTTCCGGGGTCATGCCCGGCGGGATCCGGCAGTCGACCTGCAGCTCGGCGTGCGAGGGGATGACGTTGATCTTCTCGGATGCGTGGATGCGCGTCGGCGCGAGCGTGACCGCGAGCATCGGCTCCACGAGGTCGGCGGCGCGCGGCGCGCGGGCGCGCAGGGCCGCGAGCGCCGGGCCGGGATCGCCGTCCATCGTCACCTCGAGCGCCTCGAGCAGCGCGCGCGTGGGCTCGGTCACCTCCCACGGGGCGCGGCGGTCGCGCATCGCCTCGAGCAGCGGCGTCATCTTCAGCAGCGCGTTGTCGCCGATCCCCGGCGTCGACGCGTGCGCGGCCCTGCCGCTCGTGGCGAGCGTGAAGCGCAGCACGCCCTTCTCGGCGACGGAGACGCCGTGGAGGCGGGCGCCGTCGACGGGCAGCAGCGCACCCGCGCCCTCGTTGAGCAGGTAGTCGCAGCGGACGGCGTCGGGGTGGCTCTCGGTCAGCCAGACCGCGCCCTCGCCGCCGCCCGTCTCCTCGTCGACGACCGCGAGCAGGAGCAGCTCGCCGCGCTCCGGGCGCCAGCCCTCGCGCGCGAGCGACACCGCCGCCGTGACCTCGGCCGCGGTCTGGCTCTTCATGTCGACGGTCCCGCGTCCCCACACGAAGCCGTCGGCGACGTCGCCCGACCACGGGTCGTGGCTCCACTCCGCGGGTTCGGCGAGGACCGTGTCGACGTGCGAGAGCAGGCCGAGCGTCGGGCCGTCGGCGCGGCCGCGCAGGCGCGCCACGAGGTTCGGGCGCTCCTCCGTGCGCCCGACGAGCTCGACCTCGAAGCCCGCGGCCGCGAGCACGCCGGCCAGCAGCTCCTGCAGCGGACGCTCCGCGCCAGGCGGGTTGACCGTGTCGAAGCGGACGAGGCGCTGGAGCAGCTCGGTCGTCTCGCGCTGCAGGTCCATGGCCCTGAGGCTACCCGCGCCCTACGCTGGGGGTGGATGGAGCAGCTCTTCGACACCGGCGAGGCGCGACGGGCACGGGCCGACGCGGGCGGATCCGAGCGCCCGCTGGCCACGCGCATGCGGCCGACCCTGCTCGAGGAGCTCGTCGGCCAGACCCACCTCCTCGGCCCGGGCTCGGCGCTGCGCACGGCGATCGAGCAGGGGCGCCCGCACTCGATGGTCCTCTACGGGCCGCCGGGGTCGGGCAAGACGACGCTCGCGCGGATCGTCGCCTCCAGCGCGAACGCGGCGCTCGAGGAGCTCAGCGCGGTTCAGGTCGGGCGCGCGGAGGTCCGCGGCGTCCTCGACCGCGCGACGCACCGCCGCGACACGACGGGCGAGGCGACCGTCTTCTTCCTCGACGAGATCCACCGCTTCAACAAGGCCCAGCAGGACGCGCTCCTGCCCGCGGTCGAGGAGGGTCTCGTCACGCTCATCGGCGCCACGACCGAGAACCCGTACTTCGAGGTCAACGCCGCGCTGCTCTCGCGCACGCAGGTCTACGAGCTCGTCCCGCTGACCGCCGCCGAGGTCGAGCTGCTGCTGCGCCGCGTCGGCGCCGATGCCGACGACGACGCGCTCGCGTTCCTCGCCGCGCGCTCGGGCGGCGACGCGCGCACGGCGTTGTCGGCGCTCGAGCTCGCGATGGAGACGAGCGAGCGCGTCACGCTCGCGGTCGCCGAGGACGCTCTCCAGCGCCGCGCGCTCACCTATGACCGGGCCGGCGACCGCCACTACGACACGATCTCGGCCTGGATCAAGGCGACGCGCGGTTCGGATCCCGACGCGTCGCTCTACTACCTCGCGGTCATGCTCGAGGGCGGCGAGGACCCGCGCTTCATCGCCCGCCGGATGGTGATCCTCGCCTCCGAGGACGTCGGCAACGCCGACCCGCAGGCGCTGGCGGTCGCGGTCGGCGCCGCGCATGCGGTCGAGCACGTCGGCCTGCCCGAGTGCGCGCACGCGCTCGCGCAGGCCGCGATCTACCTCTCGATCGCGCCGAAGTCCAAGGCCGCCTACCGTGCGCTCGCCGCGGCCCGGGCCGAGGTCCGCGAGCACGGCGCCAAGGCGCCCCCGCCATGGATGCAGAGCGCCGCCTACCCGGCCGCGCGCGCGCAGGGGCGCGGGCAGGGCTACGACGACCCGCACGAGCACCCCGGCCACGTCTCGCCGCAGGAGCTGATGCCCGACGGCCTGGAGGGCACGCGCTTCTACGCCCCCGACGACGCCGAAGCGGCGCTGCGCGACCGCCTCGAGGCGATCCGCCGGGCGCGCGGCCGCGAGTAGGGCCGCCCCCCTCGGTGCGCTCCTCGCCAACGCTCCGGCTGGCGTGCGCCGTGCCCTGCTCGTAGGGTTGCGCCATGATCCACCGCAGCCGCCTCGCCGACATCGAGGTGCCGGTCCGGACGCTCACCGAGCACGTCCTCGGGGCCGCCGACCAGCGCGCCGGCAAGGCCGCCCTCGTCGACGGCGCCACGGGCGAGGTCACGACCTACGGCGAGCTCGCCGCCCGGGTGCGCGGCGCCGCCGCTGCCCTCGCCGAGCGCGGCGTCGGCCACGGCGACGTCGTGGCGCTCGTGAGCCCGAACGACCCCTGCTACCCGGTCGTGGTCCACGCGGTCTGCTCGGTCGGCGCGGCCGTGTCGACCCTCAACCCGCTCCTGACGGCGGACGAGGTGGCCCATCAGTTGCGCGACGCCCACGCGCGCCTGCTCGTGGCCGCCCCCTCGCTGCTCGAGGCCGCCCGCCTGGCCGCCGCCGGCGCGGGCATCGAGGCTGTGGCGATCCCCGATGTCATGCGGCCCGATGGCGACCCTCCGAAGGTGGCGATCGACCCCGAGCGCGACCTCGCCGCGCTGCCGTTCTCGAGCGGCACGACGGGGATCTCGAAGGGCGTCATGCTCACCCATCGCAACCTCGTCGCGAACCTCGTCCAGGCCCAGGCGATCCACCGGCTCGGGCCCGACGACGTGCTCGTCGGCGTGCTGCCCTTCTTCCACATCTACGGCCAGGTGATCGTCCTCAACCACGGCCTCGCCGGCGGCGCGAAGATCGTCACGCTGCCGCGGTTCGAGCTCGAGCGGTTCCTCGGAGTCATCGAGGAGCACCGCGTGACCGTCGCCCACGTCGTGCCGCCGATCGTGCTCGCGCTCGCCAACGCGCCCGCCGTCTCGGAGTACGACCTCTCGTCGCTGCGCGCCGTGATGTGCGGCGCCGCGCCGCTCGACGAGGAGCTCGCGTCGCGCGCGGAGGAGCGCATCGGCTGCATGATCCGCCAGGGCTACGGGATGACCGAGGCGAGCCCGCTGACGCACGGGCCGCCGGACGGCCACCTCGACGAGGTCTCGCCCGGCGTGATCGGCTGGCTCGTTTCCAACACCGAGGCGCGGATCGTCGATCCCGAGACCGAGGAGGACACCGACGGCGACGGCGAGCTGTGGCTGCGCGGGCCGCAGGTCATGCGCGGCTACCTCGGCGACCCCGAGGCGACCGCGCGCACGCTCACGGCCGACGGCTGGCTGCGCACGGGCGACGTCGCGCGGCTCGACGCGGACGGCGAGTACCGGATCGTCGACCGCCTCAAGGAGCTCATCAAGTACAAGGGCTTCCAGGTGGCGCCGGCCGAGCTCGAGGCGCTGCTGCTGACCCACCCCGCGGTCGCCGACGTCGCGGTCGTCCCGATTGCCGACGAGGATGCGGGCGAGGTGCCGAAGGCGTTCGTCGTCGCGCGCGAGGAGCTCGCAGCCGACGCGCTCATGACGTGGGTCGCCGAGCGGGTCGCGCCCCACAAGCGGGTCCGCGCGATCGAGTGGGTCGACGAGATCCCACGCTCGCCCTCGGGCAAGATCCTGCGGCGCGTGCTGCGCGACCGCGGCCGCGGCCGCGTGGCGGGCGCGCGCTAGAGCACGCGGCGAGCGCGGCGACGGCTCGAGATCCAGCCTTTGCACCCATGCGGTGCAAAAGCTCGAACTCGAGCCGACTTGGGGCGGCGGGGCTCACCCTTACCAAGCGAGGCGCACGAGCGCCGCCACGACCGCGGCCACCGCGACGACCGCGAGCACGGGGGCGCGCAGCGCGACGGCGACGGCGCCCGCCGCGACGCCGGCCGCGCGTGCGTCGATCGTCAGCGTCCGCCCGTCGGCCAGCGTCTGCGTGACGACGAGGGCGGCCAGGAGCGTCGGGGCCAGCAGGGCGACGACGCCGACCAACCGCGGCGGCAGCTCGCGGCCACCGACGAGCACCGGCCCGGCCGCCTTGAGCGCGATCGTCGCGACGCCGACGACCGCCACGAGCACCCACGCGCCCGTCACGCGCGCAGCCCCAGCAGGCAGGCCGCGGCAGCCGCGACGACCGGCACGCCGGGCGGCGCGAGCGGGATCAGCGCCAGCGCGACCGCGCCGCCCAGCAGCGCCGCGAGCGCCCCGCGGCGCCCCGAGACCTGGCCCGCCAGCAGCGCGAGGAAGAGCGCCGGGAACGCGGCGTCGAGGCCGAGCCGCGCGGGGTCGCCGAGCAGCGCGCCGGCCGCGACGCCGACCGCGGTCGAGACGACCCACGCCGCGTAGAGGACGAGGCCGGCGCCGAGAAGCATGCGGGCGTCGTAGCGCCCGCCGCCCTGGTGGCTGACCGCCCACGACTCATCGACGACGAGCTGGGCGCGCAGCGCCCGGACCCACGCGGGCCCGCGCAGGGCCGGCGCGACGGAGAGCCCGATCGGCACGTACCGCGCGTTCAACAGCACGGCGGCGGCCACAGCCGCGACCACCGTCCCTCCCGTGGCGAGGACGGAGGCCGCCGCGACCTGCGCCGACCCCGCGAACGTGGTCGCCGAGAAGACGACGGCGGCGACCGAGCTCAGGCCGGCCTCGCGGGCGAGCACCCCGAAGGGCAGCCCGAAGGCGGCCACGGCGACCGCCAGCGGGGCCGCCCGCCGGGCGCCGTCGCGCACGCTTGGGCGCTGGACTGGTTCCGTTCGGTTCACCGGTACTATTGTTCGCTATGGAGAACGGAGGTGTCAAGTCCCTCGCGGCGAACCTCCGGCGCCTGCGCGCCGCCCAGGGCCGGTCGCTGTCGGATCTGGCGCGCGCGTCGGGGGTGGCGAAGGCGACGCTGTCGGAGCTCGAGGCCGCCCGCGGCAACCCGACGCTCGACACGCTACAGGCGCTGGCGACGGCGCTCGGCGTCCCGTTCGGCGATCTCCTCGTCTCCGAGGGCCCCGAGCCCGTCGTCGTCGTCCGGGCCCACGAGGGCACGTTCGTGCCCGGCACCGAGAACGACCTGCGGCTCATCATCCGCCTGCCGGGCCCGCAGCCCGTGGAGCTCTACGAGGCGACGTTCTCGCCGCGCGCGCGGCGCACCTCGGGCGCGCACGGCCCCGGCACCCGCGAGCACGTGCTCGTCCTGCGCGGCGCGCTGCGCACCGGCCCCGCCGACCGCCCGGTCGCGCTGCGCGGCGGCGACCTCGCGGCCTTCGCGGCCGACGAGGTCCACGTCTACGAGGCCGGTCCGCGCGGCGCGCGGGCGCTGCTCGTCATGCAGTGGGCGGGCGGCGGATGAGCCGGTCGACGGCGCCCGCGACCGTCGCGACGGTCAGGTAGAGCGCGAGCCCGAAGCGGTGCGTCGGCGCGAAGACGTGCATCACGTATCCCATGAGGCCCTAGGACGCCGCAGGCGCCCGAGCCTTCCCGCGCGCTATGCCGCGGCGCGCCGCGCGCTGCGCACGAGCCGCAGCCGGTCGGGCAGGAACGGCACGACGAGGCGCTTCGCGTACTCCGCCCCGCCCCGCACCGCGACCTCGCGCACCGGGTCCCAAGCGAAGCCGAACTCGCGCCGCAGCCGCGGCGGCAGCAGCCCGATCGTGATCTGGTTGACGAGCTCGAGGACCGGGCGCATGCGTAGCGGCACCGGCGGGTGCATGACGATCCGCACCGCGAGCTCGCGCGCGGCCTCGGTGACGTGCAGGACGTCGCCCTCGACCATCGCCTC
>Ga0173483_10000573_pt1 | contig 10596 bp, 10 predicted proteins | sample NitcycUS178409R2_FD_122621 | JGI IMG/M metagenome (GOLD analysis project Ga0173483, IMG submission 122621) | Soil microbial communities from Arlington Agricultural Research Station in Wisconsin, USA - Nitrogen cycling UWRJ-S178-409R-2 (version... | ecosystem: Environmental > Terrestrial > Soil...
CGCTCGGCCACCCGGGCGGCCTCCTCCGGGTCGCCGCGCCCCAGCGGTCCGAGCGCGAGGTACCAGTGCTCGAAGGGCGACACGGGCAACGCGGCGCCCGGCCGCCCGCCGACGACGACGACGAGCGTGCCGGCCTCCGCCGCGACCGCGCGGCGGCGCACGCCGACCGGCACGAAGACGAGGGTGGCCGCCGGGGCGTCGAGGTCCTCGCCGTCGACCGTGAACGTCGCCCGCCCGCGGACGACGAGGTAGAGCTCCTCGTGACCGCCGGCGCCGGGGCTGCGCTCGTCGTGGTCCTCGATGAGCGGATCGCCCGGCGCGGCGGCCGTCCAGGCGCCGACGCCGAAGCCCGTGAGCCCGAGAGCGGAGCGCACGGGCAGCCAGCGTCCGCCCTCGATGTCGATGCGCTCGAGCTCGTCCAGATGGACGGCGCGGGCGCGCGCGTCGTGGTCCATGCGGACCTCCGTTGAGAGGGATTGTGCGCCCAAAACGGGCGCGAGGGACCTGCGCGGCAGCTCGAGCGCCCGGGAGGCTACCGAGCGCCCGCGGCCGCCGCTGCGGCGCGCTCGGCCGAGCGCACCGGCGCCGGCGTCAGCGCCGAGGCGACCACGACGAGGACGAAGGCGAAGGCCTGGATCGCGATGCCGACGGCGGTGCCGGGCATCGGGTCGCCGAAGACGAGGATCCCGCCCGAGACGCCCGCGATGTTGGCCGCGGTTCCCGTGATCGCGATGACCTCGACCGCGTCGCCGTCCTGCAGCGACTTCGCCGAGGCGTAGAACGCGGCCGCCGACGCGGCGAGGGCGACGAGGAGCCACGGGCTCGCGAGGCCGAGCGGCCCGGCGCCGGCCATCCCGCTGAGGGCCTTGACCGCGACGTTGCAGACGCCGAAGAGCATGCCGGCGGCGGCGGCGAGCATGACGCCGTGGTGCTCGGCCGGGGCGCCCGCGCGGGGCCCCAGGATGAGCAGGCCGCCGATCCCGAAGAGCCCAGCCTCGAAGGCGATCATCGCCGGGTCCGAGAAGGACGCGTGCGCGCCCGATGGGTCCGGCGTGGTGAGCCCGAGGAGAACGAGGCCGAGCGCGGTGAGCGCGAGGCCCCACCACTGCCGGCGACCGACCTCGAAGCCGAACATCCGGTCGGCCATGACCGCGATGAGCACCACCCCGCCCGAGAGCACGACCTGAATGACGGAGAGCGGCGCGAGCGAGATTGCGGCCACGTGGAGCGCCCAGCCGATCCCTCCGATGCCCATGCCGATCGCGAACCACCGCGAAGCCCACAGCCCGCGGGCCGTACGCAGCGGATGTCGGACGTCGACGGTCGGCGCCGCGCACGCGCCGCGGTGCTTGTAGAAGAAGCCGAGGTTCGATGCGAAGGCGCACAGGAACGCCAGCAGGATGCCGAGCTGCAGGGTCATGGGGTCTTGGGCACGCCGACACGGTCACGAACTCGGTGCCAGGGTCCCTCCGACCCGTATCGACACCGTCGCTCGCCTCCTCGACCGCACGACGAGGGCGTGAGGCTAGCGAACGCGCGCACCGAAGGTCGCCGCCACGCGAAAGACTGAACGAACCTGGTGCAGACTCGTGACAAACCGCTCCTGCTCGTCGACGTCGACGGCGTCATCTCGCTCTTCGGCTTTCGGCCCGACCGCCGCCCGCCTGGGACCTGGCTGAACGTCGAGGGCATCCCGCACCTCATTTCGGCCGCGGCCGCCGAGCACCTCCTCGCCCTGTCCGACCACTTCGAGCTCGCGTGGTGTACCGGCTGGGAGGAGAAGGCCAACGAGCACCTCGTCGCGGCGCTCGGGCTCCCGGCCGCGCTGCCCTACCTCACGTTCGCCGCCGCGCCGGAGACGACGGCCCACTGGAAGCTCGCCGCCGTCGACGCGCACGCCGGCGACCGCCCGCTGGCCTGGGTGGACGACGCCTTCAACGACGCCTGCCACGCCTGGGCGGCCGCGCGCCCGGCGCGAACGCTGCTCGTACCGACGTCGCCGGTCGAGGGCCTCGGCGCGCGCCAGGTGGCCGAGCTCGAGCGCTTCGCCCGCGCGCGCGGGCGCGAACGGTCACACGGGCGTCATGTGGACGGTTAGCCGACCGCTCAGCGCGCGCCGGCGGTCGCTGCCTCGACGGCGAGCCCGCACCAGAGCAGCTCGGTGACGCGCTCGGGCCAGTCGGCCGGGAGCTCGCGGCCGCTGATGTGCGCCGCGAAGTAGCCGCCGACGGCGAGCTCGAGAGCGAGCCCGAGGTCGGCGTCGGCGCGCAGCTCGCCGCGCGCGACGGCCGCCTCGAGCGCCCGGCGCGCCGCCAGCAGGCGCGGCCTGACGATGCGCGCGCGGTGCAGCTCCAGCAGCTCGGGGTCCTCGTCCTCCTGGAGCATCGACCCCAGCACCCCCAAGCCCTTGGCGTCCATGCGCGCGCGGAAGCGCCTCAGGACCTCCGTGAGCGCAGCGCGCGGCTCGTCGGGTAGCGGCGGATCGTCCGCGGGGCGAGCGAAGGCCGCGAGCGCCGCCGTGGCGAGGTCGGCCTTGTTGCGGAAGTAGCGGTAGATCGTCGTCTTGGCCACGCCGCTGCGCTCGGCCACGGCGTCGACCGAGAGGCCCCGGTAGCCGTCGCGCTGCAGGAGCTCGAGCGTCGCCCCGAGGACGTCGCGCTCGACCTCCTCCGGACGCCGCCGTCGGCGCGTCTGCACGGGCCTCACGCCGCGGCCACCTCCGCCTCGGTCTCGGCCTCGTGCCCGGGCGCCTCGGAGGCGACGAAGTCGCGCTGGCGGACGAGCACCGCGGCGCATACCGCGCCGATGAAGGCCGTGATCGCGGCGATGATGAGGAGCGTGTTGAACGCGCCGACGAACGCCTCGGTGACCGTGCGCCCCACCGCCTGGCGCGCCTGCGCCGGCACCGCGGAGGCGACCCGGCCGCCGCCGCCGGAGGCGACGGCCTGGGCGATCTCGCCGGCGCGCCCGGAGGCCGGCGTGCCCGCCAGCCCGTGCGCGACGATGCTCTCGACGCGGTGCTGGAAGACCGCCCCGAGCCCCGCGATGCCCGTCGCGATGCCGACCTGACGGAACGTCGAGTTGATGCCCGAGGCCATGCCGCTGCGGGCGGGCTCGACGACGCCGATGGCCGTCGAGGCCAGCGGCGGGTTGACGAGGCCGACGCCGACGCCGGCGACGATGAAGCCCAGCAGCAGCGTCGTCCACGCCGAGTCGACCTCGACGCCGTGCATGAGCAGGAGCCCGACCGTCACGAACGCCAGCCCGCCGCCGAGGAACAGGCGCGCGGGCCAGCGCGCCGACAGCCGGCCGGCAACCGGGCCGACGAAGAACGCGAGCATCGAGACCGGCAGGAAGCGCAGGCCGGCCTCCAGCGGGGTGTAGTGCAGGATGTTCTGCAGGTAGAGGCTGATGTAGAGGAACATCGCGAAGAGCGAGGCCGAGATCGAGAAGGCCGCGATCGACGCGCCCGCGAACGCCGGCTTGCGGAAGAGCGCCAGGTCGAACATCGGGTCTGCGGTCCGCAGCTCGATGACGACGAACGCGACGAGCAGGACGACCGCGCCGATCAGCAGCCCGACGATGAGCGCGCTCGACCAGCCCTCGGCGTTGCCGCGCACGAGCGCGAAGATCAGGCAGAAGAGCGCGCCGGCGAAGGCCACTACCCCGAGCATGTCGATCGATCCCGAGCGCGGATCGCGCGACTCGGCGACCTTCGCGCGGGTGAGCACGACCGCGGCGACGCCGATCGGCACGTTCACGAGGAAGATCCATTCCCAGCCGAGGCCGTCGGTGAGCACGCCGCCGACGAGCGGCCCGACGGCCACCGCGGCGCCCGTGACGGCGCCGATGACGCCGAAGGCGACGCCGCGGTCGCGGCCGCGGAAGGCTTGGGCGACGAGCGCGAGCGAGGTCGCGAACATCATCGCGCCGCCGGTGCCCTGCACGGCCCGCGAGAGCGTGAGCATGGTCGGGCTGCCCGCCAGGCCGCAGGCCAGCGACGCGGCCGAGAAGATCACGAGCCCGATCGTGAAGACGCGGCGACGCCCGACGAGGTCGGCGATCGAGCCCGACACGAGCAGCAGCGAGGCCAGCGTCAGCGCGTAGGCGTCGACCACCCACTGCAGGTCGGTGAAGCTCGCGTCCAGCGAGTGCTGGATGTCGGGCAGGGCGACGTTGACGATCGTGATGTCCAGCAGCAGCATGAAGATCGCCACGCCGACCGCCGTAAGGGTCCACCACTTCTGCTGCACGAGCTTGCCTCCCAGCCCTAGCTACCTCACGTAGCTACGAACCGTAGCAAGGCGCCTGGCGCTGGGGTGGGCTGCCGTCGTCGCCGTGCCCAAGTACGAGACCGACAGACCCCTTGCCCGCGCGACCTCCCGAAGGCCCTCGGGCGCCGGCGCCCGGAGTCGCGGCGGGGCCAGCGGCGCGGCGCATCACGCCGCTCCGCGCGCAACCTGCTTGGACAGCGGCGAGGGGAAGCGCGGCAGCACGCGCCGACCCCCGAGCCAATCGGTCAGGCGCGCCGCCTCGCGGGCGAGGGCACGCCGCCCCTCCTCGCCGACGTCCTCGAGCGGTTGCAGCTCGACCTCGCCGCCGTCTCGCTGGCGCCAGCCGCCGACGATCCGGCCGTCCCACCACGCCGTGGGACCGGCGTTGCCGCTCGCGTCGAACAGGTGGCCCTTGTGGGGGCCGAGGTACCAGTCGCGCTCGTACCAGCCCATCGTGGTCGGGTCGAGCGGGGGCAGGAGCGCCGCCCACGGCGCGACCGGGTCGGTCGGCTCCAGGTCGTCGGGCAGCAGGTAGCCAGTCCGCCCGTCGAGATCGACCTCGACGGCGTCGAGGTCCGCGAGCGCCCGGCGCACCGCCGCCATCGTCGAGCCGAGCCACCACTTGATGTCAGCCGCCGTGCCGGGACCGAACACGCAAAGCCACCGCTGGACGAGCCGCGCCACCCCCTCGGCCTCCGGCAGGGGCCCGATCTCCTCGCCCAGCCAGGAGCCCATCGACGCCCACCGCGGCCGCGATGCCGTCCACGGGCCGTCGTTCGACGCCCGCACGATCCGACCGGCGAGCGACAGCGTCGTCAGCACTCGCGGGCCGACCGGCACCTGCCCACCCCAGGACTTGCCCTCGCCGTAGACGATGGAGCCGGCTAGCGCGGGGAGCTCGCCGCGCAGCTCCGAGGACGTGGCCTCGCGCCCGCCGGAGAGCGCTCGGACGACCTGCTCGGAAGCGTCCGCGAGCCAGCGCTCGCCGTCGCGGTGCAGCCCCGCCTTCTCGACGTCGCGGATGAGCCGGCGACGCTCGCTGTCGGCGACGCGGTTGCTGGCCCCCGCCTGCGCCGCCGCGAGCAGCTCGCGCGGGAAGACGAACAGGGTGCGGCGCATCGCCAGGTGCTTCACCAGCGAGCGGTCGTCGTAGAGGGCGCGCTCCAGGTCACGGACGATCATGCCTTCGACGCGGGCCCGCGCGGACATGTAGACCGTGGCCGGATCGGTGGCATGCAGGCAGACGAGGCTCCGGGTGGCCTGCAGGACGTCGTCGGCGCGATTGTCCGGCGCGAGCCGATGACGAGTCGCCAGCCGGGCTCGGCGCTCCGCCGGGGCGATCTTCCGCACGCCGAGGATCCTGCCACGGCGCCCGGGGGTCACCGAACGGGGTTTCGGTAGCGACGGCGCGGAAATGGGCGTCAACAGGTGCGCGCGCGGTTGGCGCCTGACACGCACGGCTCCTGGTTCGAGCGCGCGAGCAAGACGCTCGTCAAACTTCCGTTCGGGCCCCTGCTGCTTGCCAAGCACAGGGACGTCAGTACGGCGGAGAACTATCCTGTATCGTAGTTCTTGTGGCGCCGGCACCCGGAAACGTGGTCGTCGCCTTGGAGGCGACGATCCATCGCGTGCTCGAGCACTTGGCCGCCGAGCTGGCGGACTTGAAGCTCAGCCAGGGGGAGATCAACGCGCTGGCGCAGCTCGAGCCGGGGGTGCCGGTCACGGTCGCTCAACTACAGGCGGCGACCGGGCAGCGTGCTTCGACGCTGACGGGGGTGCTTGACCGGCTCGAGCGGCGCGGGCTTGTGGAGCGGGCCCTTAACCCGCGCGACCGCCGCTCGTTCGTTGTCACGGTCACGCAGTCGGGGACGTCCGCGGCGCAGCGCGTCCGGCGGGCGTTGGCCGACCTCGAGCGCCACACCGCCGCCGACGTCTCTCGGCGTTCCCTGGAGGGCTTCTTCGAGGTGCTGGGCCGCCTCGACGAGCTCACCGCCCGCTCCTAGCCGCCAGCTACGACACGTTTCGGCTTGACGCAGGTTCTGCGTGGTCGTATTATACGTAATCGTAAAATCCTCGACCGAAAGAGCTGGTGATGCTCGAACACAGCTGCAACACGTCGCTTACCGACTCGGAGTTCCTTGCCCGTTTCGAGGAGCGGTCGCTGGAGTCGTTCTCGCACCGCGACCACCTCCGGGTCGCCTACGCCTACGCGCGCCGCGGCGGCGCTGAGGCGGCGGTTGCGGGCGCGCGGCACATCCGCGAGCTGGCCGAGGCGGCGGGCGATCGCGGCAAGTACCACGAGACGCTCACCGTGGCGTGGGCGCGAGTCATCGCGCACCTGGTCGAGCGCGCACCGCAGTTGTCGTTCGCGGCTTTCGTCGTCGCGCACCCGGAGCTGCACCGCCGCGAGCTGCTGCTCGCGCATTACAGCCCGGAGCGCCTGTTCAGCGACGAGGCGCGCGCCCGCTTCGTCGAACCAGACGTGCTGCCCCTTCCGTGACATGACGACCCTGACGCCAACGCCCGAGGGCTTCGTCGACGTGATGCGCTCGCTGCCCAGCGGCGTGTGCGTGGTCACGGCGATCCGCGAACAAGCCCCGGCGGGTATGACGGCAAGTTCGGTGACCGCGTTGTCGAGCGATCCGATGCTCGTCGCCGTCACCCTGCGTCCCGCCTCGCGAACGCTGGCCGCCGCGCGCTCCGCCGGGCGCTTTGCGATCAACCTCATGGCCGCCCGCGATGCTCACGTCGCGCAGCAGTTCGCCGGGCGACGGACGGGCGAAGCGAAGTACCTCGGGGTCTCCCACCGACTTCATGCCGGCGCGCCCGTGCTCGACGACGCCCGGGCGTGGCTGGTCTGCGCGCTGGACTCCGCGCAGTCGGTCGGCGACCACGTGCTCGTCATCGGCTGCGTGGAGGCGATGCGGAGCACCGACTTCCTCGAGCCGCCGCTGGTCACGCACCTCGGCCGCCTCACCGCGCTCGCGGCCTAACCCGATCGGAAGGACAACCAATGCCCGTGCACAACAACGGACCCGCGCCTGCGGGCGTGCTCTATCCAGAGGAGTGCGTGTGATGATCCGCGCGGAGGGCCTCACGAAGCGCTTCGGCGACCGCGTGGTTTTCGACGACCTGTCGTTTGCCGTCGCGCCGGGAGCCGTCACCGGCTTCCTCGGGTCCAACGAAGCCGGCAAGAGCACCACGCTGCGCATCCTGGTCGGCCTGGTGCGGCCCAACGCTGGCCGTGCGACCTTCGACGGCCGCGCGTAGGCGTCGCTGCCGGCGCCGAAGTTGACCAGCACCTCACCACTCATGCATCCCCAGATCACCCCCGATCGGCGCCCCCGACCGCGCGTTGAGCACCTCGACGACCTCAAGGTCCTCGTGATCGCCGGCGTGATCGTCGTGCACACGGCGATCACGTTCGGCTCGACGGGCGACTGGTACCTCGCCGGGCTCGACGAGCACCTGACCCGCGTCGGCGACGTCACGCTGAGTGTCTGCGTGATCGCCGGCGCCCTGGTCGGTATGGGCCTGCTCTTCCTGATCGCCGGCGTTCTGACCCCGCCCGCGCTGGCGCACAAGGGGCCGCGGCGCTTTGCGCGCGACCGTCTCCTGCGGCAGGGGCCGCTGCGTCGTTCGCACTGGCATCGGTCGCATCGCAAATGGCGCGGAAAACGCGTGTCAGGCGAACGACGGACGCGGTGTCCGCTGACACGGTCGTCGCGATCGGTTGAGACCTACTGCAGGTCCTCCTCGCGGGTGAACCACGACTCCTGGTTGGACCCGAGGATTGGGATCGGTTGCGCCGACATGCATCTCCGCGGACCCGAGAGTTGCAGCGCGAGGCCGACTACCGACTTCGGTTACCGACGATGTGCCGCAAGCCAAACCTCTTGCGGGCACTCCGCCTGCCTAATCCAGCCGGGCGGTCCGCTCACACGGCACGTGATTGGCGGAGCTCGCCATGCGATGACGCGATCCCGACGGCGATGAGCGCGTGCAGCACAGACGCCGGCCAGAGAAGGACGCCATCGGCAGAGCCCGCGACTCCCGCCAAGGCAAGCGTCGCCGCCGTCGACGCGTTGTAGACGAAGAACGCGCTGCGGATCCCGCGCTCCGGTGCGCGCGGGTCCGTCAGACCGCCACCGATGCCCAGCGCGAGCAGTGCCCCGCCTAGCACCCTGCCGACGACCGCCGCGTCTACGGTCGACGATCCGATCAATGCGTCGAGCACGACCGACGGGGCCGCGACCAGAGCGAGGCCGGTCGCGGCCTCGATCGCGGCCCCGGTGCGCAGGGGTGTGCTGAGCCGAGGCGAGGCCGTCGCCTCGGCTCTTGGCCGATTCACGGGGCGCTCCTACTCGCGGGCCATCATCGCAACGGCCTCGCGCTCGAGGTCGATGTAGGGCTCGCCGCTGACGTCGATGGCGACGCGGTTGATCGTGCCGCCGGTGAACGCCCAGGGCGCGCCTCCGACGTAGTCGTTCGTGACGGGGTCGCTGCTGTCGCGCCCGACGCACAGGCCGTCGCCGGAGAGCATGAACTTGCCGGGCTGGGTCATGATGCGGCCCTCGCCGACCATGACGTCGCCGTGGAACAGCGACAGCGTGCCGACCGAAACGCCGGGCGGGTCCTCGCCCTCCTTCTCGAAGGCGGCGGAGACGATCAACTGCTCGCCGGTCGGCAGCTCCTGTTCGGAGACGATCTTCTGCTCGAGACTGCCGACGAAGCTGTTGACGTAGTGCAGACGGTTGTCCTTGACGTAGAGCGCGTGCCCGCCGAAGCGCGAGCCGTGGGCGAAAAGCACGCCCTCGGCCCCGGGAGCGGGGATGTCGACGATCGCCGCGATCGCGTAGGAGCGGTTGCGGATGTTGACCGCCTGGGACTCGGGCACGTCGGCGACGCCGGGGTAGTAGATGTAGCGGTTGCGAGCCGGGGTGAGCAGCGGCCGTGGCGTGGTGATGATCTCGAGGGCGGAGCGGTCGTCGAGCGGGAACCCGTCGTTGGCGCCCGCCTCGGCGTACCAGAGGTTGACCATCTCGCGCAGGCGCTCGGGCTCCTGCTCGGCGAGGTCGTGCATCTCGGAGCGATCGACGTCGACGTGGTAGAGCTCCCACGTGTCCTTCGCGTAGTTGCCCCAGCCGCTGAGCGTGGGGTGGTTGGTGACGGCCGTCCACCCCTGATGCCAGATGCTGCGTGAGCCGAGCATCGAGTAGAACTGCGTCTCGCGGGCGCTGGGCATCGCCGCGGCGTCGAAGCTGTATCGCATGCTGACGCCGTCGAAGTGGCTCTGTACGTGGCCGCCGATCGTCTCGGGCGGTTCGACTCCGAGCGCGTCGAGGATCGTCGGGACGAGGTCGACCGCGTGGTGGTACTGCTCGCGGATCTCGCCCTTGGCCTCGATGCCCGCCGGCCAGCAGATGATGCAGGGGTCCGACGTGCCGCCGGCGTACTCGTAGCGCTTCCACATCTTGAACGGCGTGTTGAACGCCATCGCCCAGCCGTTGGGATAGTGGTTGTAAGTCTTCGGGCCACCCAGCTCGTCGAGCATCGCCAGGTTCTCGGCCATGTCGTCGGGGATCCCGTTGGCGAACTTCATCTCGTTGACGGACCCGTTGGGGCCGCCCTCGCCGCTGGCGCCGTTGTCGGAGACGAGCACCACGATCGTGTTCTCGCGCTGGCCCGTCTCCTCGAGGTAGTCGAGCAGCCGCCCGATCTGCTCGTCGGTGTGGGCCAGCATGCCGGCGTAGACCTCCGCCATGCGGCTGAACAGCCGCTGCTCGTCTGCCGACAGCGAGTCCCACGGGCGCGTGACGTCCAGCGCCGGGAACGGCTCGCCCTTCGGCCCCTTGCGGGTCTCGGGCGTGCCGATCGGGTTGATCGGCGGCAGCTCGGTGTCGGGCGGGACGATCCCGAGCTCCTTCTGGCGCGCCAGGGTCTGCTCGCGGATCGCCTCATAGCCCATGTCGAAGCGGCCCTTGAAGCGGTCGCTCCACTCCTTCGCCACGTGGTGCGGGGCGTGGCAGGCGCCCGGGGTGTAGTAGAGGAAGAACGGCTTCTCCGGCGCCAGCACCTTGGCGTCCTTGATGAACTCCAGCGCCTTGTCGGTGAGGTCCACGGTCAGGTGGTAGCCCTCCTCCGGCGTGCTCGGCGGATCGACGGGATGGCTGTCGTAGACCAGGTCCGGGTACCACTGGTTGGTCTCCGCCCCCAGGAACCCGTACCAGCGCTCGAACCCCCGCCCGGACGGCCAGTTCCGCCGCGTGGATGCGACGTTCATCTCGATCGTCGGGCACAGGTGCCACTTGCCGACCATGTA
>Ga0173483_10000574_pt1 | contig 10592 bp, 8 predicted proteins | sample NitcycUS178409R2_FD_122621 | JGI IMG/M metagenome (GOLD analysis project Ga0173483, IMG submission 122621) | Soil microbial communities from Arlington Agricultural Research Station in Wisconsin, USA - Nitrogen cycling UWRJ-S178-409R-2 (version... | ecosystem: Environmental > Terrestrial > Soil >...
CCGGCCAGCGGAACCCGTACGACGAGGTGGCGGTCGCGCGCGCGGCCGCCGCGGCGCGGGCCGCCTCCTCGGCCGCTCGCCGTCGCGCCTCCTCGATTGCGGCCTGCTGGGCCGCGGCCTGCGTGCGAAGCCGCGCGGCGAGATCCGCTGCCGCCTGCGCGGCCCGTTCGTTCTCCGCGATCTTGGCCTGGACGTCGCCCTGGGCAGCGAGTGACTCGTTGAGCGCAGCCTCCTGCTGCTGGCGCTTCGTCTCCGCCGCGGCCTTGAGCGCGGCGAGCTGCGCCTCGAGCTGAGTCAGATCGTCGCGCCGCGCCTTGAGGGCCGTCTCCTGGTCGCGCGCGGTGGCGCGTGCCGCGTCGAGCTCGCGACGCCCGTCGCGTAGGGTCGCGCGCCGTGTCTCGAGCTCCTCTCGGATGGCGCGGATTTCCTCGGCGAGGACGGCGTCCTGGTCGGACACGGTCATGAGGTAGCCGACCTGCGTCGTCGCGTCATCGAGCGAGTCGGCGGAGAGGATGATCTCGAGGAGCGAGGTCTGGCTGCGCTCGTATGCCGCGCGAAGGTGGTCCTGCAGCAAGGCTTCCCGCTGGTCGAGCTCACCGCTGCGACGGTTGATCTCGGCGGCCAGCGCGACCAGCTCGTCATCAAGCTTCGCGATCTGGGCGCGGAGATCTTCGAGCTTCGCCTCGATCTCGGCGACCTCGACCTTGACCGCGGCGAGCAGGCCACTGACCCGCTCGAACTCGGCCGTGACCTGGGCCAGCTCGGCGCGGGCCGTGTCCAGCTGCGTATCGAGCGCGGCCGACCGTGTGCGCAGCTGGTCGAGCTCGGTGCGCTGCTTTCGCAGGGCGGCCGCCAGCGACTGCTGCGTCGACTGTGCGTCGGCGAGCTGATCGCGGGTCTTGGCCAGTTCGGCCTGGGGGTCAGCGGCAAGGGCCGAGCCGCTGGGTCGAGTTGTGACGACGTTCCACCCCACCGCCGCCAGGGACACGATGACGACGAAGAGGAAGGACCGCCGCCTCATCGAACGGTGATCCGAGTCTGCAATTTGCCCTTGTGCCCCTTAGCGGGAAAGGTCAGGGGCGGATGGTGCTCCGAGCCTACGCCGGTCGGAACGGGCCCAAAAGTACTACACCGTGTCCAGCTAGACCCGCCAAACGGGCCATGACTCAGGCGTCGTCGCGCTTCGAGAGCCTCCCCAAAACGAGGCCGATGGCGGCGGCCGCCCCTACCGCCAGCAGGCTCACGCCACGGCGTCGCGGAGCGGGCGCCGGTCCAGGGGGCAGATCGACGGGGACCGGCAGGAAGCGCGGGTCGGCCGTCGTGATCGCTCCGAGCTCGTGCTCGAGCGCGTTCGCACGGGCCACCTCCGCCCCGAGGAGAACGATGACCCCGGCGAAGTAGAGGAAGACGAGCAGCGTGATCGCTGCGGCGAACGGTCCGAAGGTGCTCTCGTAGTTGGCCACGCTCGTCGCATACCAGGTGAACCCGAAGCGCAGCACCGTCCAGAGTGCCGCGGCCACGAGCGCGCCGGGGAGCACCTCGCGCCATGTGACGGGGCGATTGGGCACGACGCGGTAGATCGCCCAGAACGCGAGGAAGATGAGGACGATCGGCGCGACGAGACCGATGAACCAGACGAGGAACCCGCCGCCCGCCTCGGCTCCGGCCACATCGGCAGCGGCGTCCTGGATGACGCCGGTCACGATCCCGATGATCAGCGACGCGGCCGCCAGCAGCCCCGTGAGCGCCATGAGCAACAGGCCGACGAGCTTGTCAAGGATGAAGGGGCGCGGCGTCGTGGCCTCGAACACCCGGCCGATGCCCCCGGAGATGGCCGAGAAGATCCCGAGCGCTCCCCACAGCAGGAACCCGAGGCTCAGGATGGTCAGCGTGCCTCGAGAATCGATCGCCGTATCGATGATTCCCCCGACGGTCTCGGCGTCGAGCGGCGTCGCGGCCGCGACCTGCTGGACGACGACGTCCCGCGCTTCGCCCTCGCCGAGGAAGAAGGATCCGACCACGACCGCGAGGACGAGGAGCTGGAAGAGGGACAGCACCGCGAAGTACGCCATGCTGCCGGCGTACTGCAGGCCCTCGTGGCCCAGGAAGCCGAGCGTCGCGCGCTTGCCGACGCGCGACCAGCGGTGACGCTGGATCCAGGTGTCGAGGCGAGCGAGGAGGCTGGGTGCACGGTTGGCCATTGGTCGCCGATCGTCGCACACGACATGCCGGGTTGAGGCGCTCGCTACCCTTGTGAGCGATGGCGCGCAGCGAAACGGAGGTCCTCGACCTCGACGGCGGCGAGGTGACGATCACGAATCCGGGCAAGGTGTTCTTCGCCGACGCCGGGATCACGAAGATGGACCTCGTCAGCTACTACCTCGCCGTTGCCGACGGGGCGATCCTCGGCGTCCGCGATCGGCCCATGGCGCTCAAGCGCTTCGTTGACGGGGCCGCCGGCGAGGCCTTCTTCCAGAAGCGAGCGCCGAAATCGGTGCCGCCGTTCATCCGCACCGTCGAGCTTTCCTTCCCATCCGGGCGCACCGCCGACGAGGTCGTCGTCGACAACGCAGCCGCGCTGGCGTGGGTTGTCAACCTTGGCTGCATCGACCTCAACCCCCACCCTGTCCGCGCGGGTGACCTCGCCCACCCCGACGAGCTGCGCGTGGACCTCGACCCGGGGCCGGGCGTCGGCTGGGATGACGTCCGTCGGGTCGCGCTCGTCGTGCGGGAGGTGCTCGCCGATCTCGGCTACACGGCGTGGCCGAAGACGTCGGGCTCGCGGGGAATACACATCTACATTCGCCTCGAGCCGCGGTGGGAGTTCTCCGAGGTCCGACGCGCGGCGCTTGCGATCGCGCGGGAGGTCGAGCGTCGCGCGCCGGCGATCGCGACGAGCAAGTGGTGGAAGGAGGAGCGGCACGGCGTCTTCCTCGACTACAACCAGAACGCGAAGGACCGAACGGTCGCATCGGTCTACTCGGTGCGCCCACGGCCGACCGCGACGGTGAGCGCGCCACTGACGTGGGACGAGGCCCCCGAGGCGGAGCTCGAGGACTTCACACTCCGCACGGTGCCGGAGCGCTACGCGCGACTCGGCGACGTCGGCGCGGGGATCGACGCGGAGGCATTCTCGCTCGAGCCGCTCCTCGAGCTCGTCGCGCGACACGAGGCGGAGGGCGAGGGCGACGCCCCCTGGCCGCCGAACTACGCGAAGCAGCCCGGCGAGCCGCCGCGCGTGCAGCCATCGCGGCGTCGCATGCCAGACCCAGGTGAGCTCACGCCGACCGATCCGACGTCACCGAGAGGCCGCGCGGGGTCGGTCGCTCCCGCCATGCCATCGGCGCCGGCCCGCAACCCCGACGGCACCGTCCCGCCCACCGGCCGCCGTCGGTCGACGCAACCGCTGCTCGTCATCAGCCAGGCGGCCGACAAGGCGGATGCGCTCGCCGGCCTCGACCGTTGGCGAGCCAGGCACCCCGAGGCAGCGCAGAACGTGCGCGATCCCGAGGATCTGCTCATCGACGCCATGCGCGGTCGGTACAAGGTGTGGTGGCGCGTGCGCGTGAACCTCCGCAACGTGCCCGAAGCGCTGCGGCCCGCGGCCGAGCCACCGGATCCCGACTACGACCCGTGGGCCGAAGTCCGATGAGCGATCGCGCCACGCTCCTCGCGCGCTACCGAGCCGGATCGGACGCCGTCGACGAGGCCATTGCGGGGATCAGCGACGCCGGGCTGGATCGGCCTGCGCCGGACGGCGGCTGGACCGCGCGCCAGGTGGCCCATCACCTGGCGGACAGCGAGGCGATGGCGTACACCCGGCTCCGTCGCCTGGTCGCCGATGACGACCCCGTCGTCATTCAAGGCTACGACGAGCCGCGCTGGGCGGAGCGGCTGCACTACGACCGGCCGATCGGCGAGGCCATTGCCGTCGTCCGCGCGGTCCGGTCCGCCAGCCTCGCGCTGCTCGAGTCGCTGACCGAGGACGAGTGGCACCGGTCGGGCAGGCACGCAGAGAGCGGCCCATACGGGGTCGAGCGCTGGTTGGAGATCTACGCCGAGCACCCGCACGAGCACGCCGCGCAGATTCGCGCGGCTCGCGGCTAGGCCTTCGCCGCGACGACTGCCTCGACCCAGCCGCCGATCTCACGCCGCAGGGTGGCCAGCGGCAGCGACCCGTGGCCGAGCACCTCGTCGTGGAAGGCGCGGAGGTCGAACCGATCCCCCATGCGCTCCGCCACGTCGGCCCGCGCGCGCTCGATCTCCCGCTGGCCGATCTTGTAGCTGAGTGCCTGCCCGGGCCACACGGTATAGCGATCGACCTCGATCTCCGCGTCGACCATGGGGAGCGATCCGCGCTCGTGCATGAATGCGATCGCTCGCTCGCGATCCCAACCCATGGCGTGCAGCCCGGAGTCGACGACGAGCCGCGCGGCGCGGAATGCCTGCGCATCGAGCATCCCGAGGCGTTCTTCGTCGGACGCATAGAGGCCCATCTCATCGGCGAGCCGCTCGGTGTAGAGACCCCAACCCTCCGAATACGCCACACCGGCCATCCTGCCGCCGAGCGTGCGGAACGCCGGCATCCCCTGCAGCTCCATCTCGATCGCGATCTGGAAGTGGTGGCCGGGCGTCGCCTCGTGGTACGTGATCGACGCGATCTTGTGGAGCTGGCGCTCCGCCGGCTGGTAGGTGTTGATGTAGTACTGACCCTGGCGCGACCCATCGAGCGACGGCGGCATGTAGAACGCCGGCGGCGACTCCGCCTCGCGGTACGGCTCGACCGCCTTGACGTAGCAGTTCGCGCTCGGCAGCCGGCCGAAGTAGTCCGGAGCCACGGCGTAGACCCGCTCCGTCTGCTCCTGGGCCAGGCGAACGATGACCTCCGGATCGTCCGTGTGGTTCGCCGGATCGGTCGCGAGGGCGGCACGCAGCGCGTCGCGATCCGGGTGGCCGAGGCGCCGCGCGATCTCGTCCTTCTCGGCCTCGATCGCCTCGAGGTCGCCGAGACCGAAGGCGTGGACCTCCTCGGCAGTCGTGTCGACCGTCGTCTGCATCCGGATCGCGAGCCGATAGGCCGCGTCGCCGCCCGGGGTCGTGCTCAGGCCGGGCTCAGGCCGAGCGTGCGGCTGGTAGTCATCGGCGAGGTAATCGCGCAGCCGGCGCATGCCCGGATAGACGTCGGCCTCGACCGCCTCGAGGATTCGGGGTCGGTCTTCGTCGCTCGCCTGCACCATCGTCGTCGCCGGATGGTCCGCGGGCGACATGGCCAGGAGACGGTCGATCTGCTCGATCGCTCGCCGGACCGGCACGGCAGCCGACGTTCGTCCATCGGCGACGCCCTCCGCCAGGGTCTCGATGTACTGGTCGATCATCCGCGGATAGCTCGTCCATCGCGCAAGGAGCCGCTCGAGGCGCTCGGCGGTGTCGGCCGGCTGGTACTGCGCCATCTCGGCCGGCCAGACCTGGGGGCCGGACATGTGGTCCACGGCGAGCTGGTATTGCTTCTGGGCCAGCGCCTCGAGGTGGTTCTCGCAGACGAGGATGAGAAGGTCGCGCGTGATCACCTGCTCCGGCTCCAGGCCCTCGGGCGGCACTCGCGTTGCCTCGTCGAGTGTCTCGCGGAACGCGGCCTCCTCCGCGGCGCGCCCTTCCGCGCCGAGGTCCGGCCATCGATCGTCGTAGCGTTCGTCGCCGAGCAGCGTGGCCCACATCGGGTCGCGCTCCAGAATGCCCTCCCAGAATCGGTCGGCGAGGTCGTTGACGGCAGCGTTCGGATCGGCGGCGACGGACACGTTGGGGCACTCCATCTGTTCGCGGGGCACGTGGACGCGCGCAGTGTACCTCCGGCTCAGGCTCCGAACAGATCGGCCAGGAGGGCCGGCGGCGTCTCCTCGAGCTGGTCGTATCGGCAGTCGGCCGGGGAGCGATCGGTCCGCCAGCGAACGAATGTCGCGGCATGGCGGAACCGGTCGCCCTGCAGGTGGTCGAAGGCCACCTCGCACACGAGCTCGGGGCGCAGCGGCTGCCAGGAAAGGTCCTTTCCGCGGTTCCAACGCGAGGTGGCGCCGGGAAGGCGCTTGCCCGCCTCGGCAGCGGCCGCTTCGGCCTGCGCCCACTCGCGCCATGGATGGTCCTCAATGCCGCCGCTGCGGTACGGCTCGAGAAATTCGACGAGCTCGGCACGCTTCGCCATCGTGAACGACGAGGTCACGCCGACATGCTGGAGGTGACCCTCGTCGTTCCACAGGCCGAGCAGCAGGGACCCGATCAGGGTGCCCGGCCCGTTCTTGTGCCAGCGGAAGCCCGCCACGACGCAGTCCGCGGTGCGCGCATGCTTGATCTTCGCCATCATTCGTTTGCCCGGCCGATACGGCTCCTCGGCACGCTTCGCCACGACCCCGTCCAGCCCGGCTCCCTCGAAGACGCCGAACCAATGCTCGGCGACTGCGGGATCTGTGGTGGACGGCGTCAGCTGGACCGATGCGGGCGGGTCGGCGAGGAGCCGCTCGAGTCGCTTGCGACGCTCGTGGAAGGGTCGATCGCGAAGGTCGTCGTCTCCATCGGCGAGGCAGTCGAATGCGACGAAGGAGGCCGGCGACTCGGCGGCCAGCATGCGCACGCGCGACTCGGCCGGGTGGATGCGGATGAGGAGGGCGTCGAAGTCGAGGCCGCCGCCGACGCGGGCAATGACAACCTCGCCGTCGAGGACGAAGCGCGCATCCGGCCCGCCGAGCTCGAGCAACGGCGGCTCGAGCTCGGGGAAGTAGCGGTTCAGCGGCTTCAGGTCGCGCGACTGGATCTGAACGGTCGGACCGTCACGGAACACGAGGGCACGGAAGCCGTCCCACTTCGGCTCGTACATCCAGCCGTCGCCGGTCGGGATGGCCGGTGTCGGCTTCGCGAGCATCGGCGCGACGGGAGGCTCGATCGGAAAGGCCACGGACCGATGATAGGGCCGAGCGCGTGGCATGATCCGGCGCGTGCACTCCGTCGCGAGCCGCGTTCTTGTGGGACTCGGTGTCGTCGTCGCCGCCCTCGTGGCGATCGGATACGCCTTCATCTTCTCCGGCATCGCCGCGCCGTCCGTGCACGATCTCGGCACCGTCGCCGTGCCAGACGAGGAAGGCGCCGTTCCCGTTTACCTGTCGGACGGACGGCCGGCGTTCGTCGTCCGCACCGCAGATGGCGTGACCGTCGTCGACGCTCGCCCGCCCCTCGTGGCAGGAGAGCCCGGCCGGCTCGTGATCTGGTGCAACGGCGCGTTCGCCGACATCATCGGCAGGGCGAGCTATGCACCCGATGGCGAGCTGATCGCTGGATCCGCCCCTACCGGACTCATCGTGTACCCAACGGGTCGATCGGCGAGCGGTCCGGAGATCGTGGTCGGCTCGGACGGCCAGCCGGCGGCTCGCCCCGACGGGGCCACTTCGGTCGCAAGCGCGTGCGATCAGGATCGCGCCACGAGACATCAGCCGGAGCCCGGCGAGGTCTTCGATCCGTCCGTGGCCATTGACCAGGAGCCGCCCGGCTGGGTCTGGCTCGAGGGCCGGCTCAGGTCCGTCGATGGCCAGGCGCTGCTCTGCGACGAAGACGGCGACTGTGCGACGAGCGGCGTCGCGCGTGGTATCGATCCTGCGAAGCTCGAAACGGTCGCCCTCGACGGCCTCTTCCTGGGTCGGATTCATGACGGAGGGATCGAGGAGCTCCACTTCGTCCCGCAGCCGGAGGCAGGTCGGTGACCCTCAGCATCCAGTTCCTCGGCGCGGCCGGCTGCGTGACCGGCTCCCAATTCCTCGTGACCGTCGGCGGCCGTCGTGTGCTGGTCGACTGCGGAATGTTCCAGGGCTCGCCCGAGGAGACCGAGCGAAACCGGATGCCGTTCGCCTTCGAGCCGGAGACGATCGACGCGCTCCTCCTGACGCACGCCCACCTCGACCACTGCGGACGCATTCCGGCGCTGACGAAGGCCGGCTTCCGTGGCCCCATTCACGCGACAAAGGCGACCGCGGACCTGGCCGAGATCGTCCTCCGCGACGCGGCAAAGCTCCAGGTCGAATTCGCCGAGCGGTGGAACCGTCATCACCGCAAAGAGGTGGAGGAGGCGGCCGCCGATGTCGAATCGGAGGAGGTGGCGGCCGAGACGGAGAAGGATGACGAGACGCTCCCGGAGCGGCTCCGTCACGCGACGCCCGAAGGGCGGACGGAGACCCGCGCTCCCCTCTATGACGACCAAGACGTCGACCGAGCCATGGAGCTCGTTCGCGGCTGCGACTACGACGACGAAGTCGCCGTGACCGATGGCGTCACTGCCGTCTTCCACGACGCGGGCCACATCCTCGGCTCGGCGATCATCGAGCTCCGCGTCACCGATGCGGGCGTCACGCGCACGATCGTCTTCTCCGGCGACCTCGGCCGCGACGGCTCGCCGATCCTCCGCGATCCGACCCCGCTCACGCACGCGGAGTACGTGGTCGTCGAGTCCACCTACGGCAACCGGGAGCACGCGCCGCACGAGGAGGCGATCAATGAGCTCGTGACGGCCATCAACGCGGTCGCCGGCAGCCGCGGCGTGCTCCTCATGCCCGCCTTTGCGATCGGCCGCACCCAGGAGGTCATCTGGGTCCTCGACGACCTCGTGCGGCGGGGCCGGATCCCGCGCGTCCCGCTCTACCTCGACTCGCCGATGGCCTCGCGGGCCACGAAGGTCTACGAGGAGCACCCCGAGACCTACGACGAGGAGACCGGCGAACTCCTACGCTCGGGCGAGTCGCCCCTGAAATACCCCGGCCAGCAGTTCACCGACACGGTGGAGGAGTCGAAGGCGATCCGCCTGGCGAACCGGCCGCTCATGGTCGTCGCCAGCTCCGGCATGCTGACCGGCGGCCGGATCATGCACCACCTCAAGGACTTCCTCCCCGACCCCGCCTGTACGCTGCTCTTCATCGGCTACCAGGGCGAGGGCACCCTTGGTCGCCACCTCCAGGGAGGCGGCAAGACCGCCCGCATCGATGGCCAGGAAATCGACGTGCGCTGCCAGGTCCGCTCGATCAGTGGCTTCTCGGCCCACGCAGACGAGCACGAGCTCGAGGCGTGGCTCGGTCACTTCGGGCGCGCTGCCGCCGGGAACGGGGCACCCAAGACGGTCTACGTCGTCCACGGCGACCCGGACGCGGCCGAGGCCTTCGCCGACCGCATCCGGCGCGAGCTCGGCATGGTGGCCCACATACCGACTCACCGCGAGACGGTTCGCCTGGCCTAGCGACTAGGATGCGCGCCATGGCCGATGGCGAGCGTCCGATCATCAGCTTCCTGACCGACTTCGGGACGGACGGAGCGGTCGCCACCTGCAAGGGTGTGATGCTCTCGATCTGCCGCGACGCGCAGATCATCGACGTCGCGCACTCGATCCGGAAGTACGCCATCCGCGACGGTGCCTTTCTCCTTCGCTTCGCCCTCCCCTACATCCCGGTTGGCACGCACGTCGGCATCGTCGACCCCGGCGTGGGAACCACTCGGAGGCCGATCGGCATTCGAACCGCGCGGGGCGACGTGCTCATCGGCCCCGACAACGGGCTCTTTCCATCGGTGGCCGATGCGCTCGGCGGAGCGGTCGAGGCGCGCGAGCTGACGAACAGGGCCCTCTGGCTGCCAGCGACTACCTCGACGTTCCACGGCCGCGACATCTTCGCGCCCGTCGCCGCCCACCTCGCCGCCGGCGACGCGCAATTCGAGGCCGTCGGCGCCCTCGTTCCGCTCGACGAGCTCGTTCGGATCAACGAGCCGGAGGCCATCGCCCGGCCCGGCGAGATCGTCACGGCGGTCACGTACGTCGACAGCTTCGGCAACGTTCGTCTCGCGGGCGGCCGCGAGGACCTCGTCGCCGCGTTCGGCGATCCGGCGGACGGGATGCCGCTCGACGTCGCGATTGAGGGTCCAGAGGGGCGGGAGCGGACCCGCTATGCCGCCACGTTCGGCGCTGTCGGCATCGGTGAGTCGCTCGTCTACATCGACTCACTGGGAAACCTGGCCATGGCCGACAACCAGGGCAACCTCGCCGACCGCCTCGGGCTGCGCCACGACCGGGTGCTGCGGATCTCGCGGGCGTGACGGTGGCCGAGCCGTACCTCACGTTTCTCACCGACTTCGGCGACACCGCTCCGGCGACATGCCGCGGGGTCATCTGGTCGATCCTGCCGAACGCCCGAGTCAACGACCTCACCCACGGCACCCGCGCCTTCGGCGTCCGCGAGGCCGCGTTCCTCCTCTGGTCGTCGCTTCCCTACCAACCCGTCGGAGTGCATCTCGCCGTGGTCGATCCCGGGGTCGGCACAGCGCGGCGCGGGATCGCCATCGAGGTGGCGCGCGGCGACCGGCTCGTTGGGCCCGACAACGGTCTCCTTCTCCCCGCCGCGGACCGGCTCGGCGGCATCGTCGCCGCGCATGTCCTCGAGAACCGTGCGTTGTGGCGCGCATCGGTGTCGCACACGTTCCACGGCCGCGACATCTTCGCGCCGGTGGCGGCGCATCTCGCCGGCGGAACGGCGATCGCCGAGACCGGTCCTGCGATCGATCCTCGCGAGCTCGTGACG